>JGI1357J11328_10002002_pt1 | contig 15103 bp, 16 predicted proteins | sample Subgrocontami54m_FD_11328 | JGI IMG/M metagenome (IMG submission 11328)
TTCACCTCATACACGCCTTCTCCAAGCTCGAGGATAGAGATATCAAAGGTCCCGCCACCTAAATCATAGACGGCAATTGTATGGACGTTTTTTTTATCCAAACCGTACGCAAGCGCTGCTGCTGTGGGTTCATTGAGGATACGCAAGACCTCAAGACCGGCAATCTCTCCGGCCTGCTTGGTGGCTTGTCGTTGGCTATCATCAAAGTATGCCGGAACCGTGATAACCGCCTGGGTGACAGGACTCCCTAAATACTTCTCTGCATCGATTTTGATTTTTCCCAGCACTTTAGCGGAAATCTCCTGCGGGGTAAACTGCCGGCCCTCAACTTCTACAACCGCCATGTCATTCTTTCCGGCTTTGATAGGATACGGCAACCACTTGCTGTCCCGCTGTACCGATGCATCGGAAAACTTCCGTCCCATAATGCGCTTGACGGAAAATACTGTCGATTTGGGATTAATGACCATCTGGCGTTTAGCCACATCACCGACGATATTTTTTATCGGATCAACGACAGAGGGAACAGTATTTTTCCCTTCTGCCGAGTGGATGACTTTTGGGGCTCCCCCTTCCATGACGGCTACACAAGAGTTTGTCGTTCCAAGATCAATACCGATTATTTTTGCCATATAGTTACTCCTTTCTTTTTCCAACTTTTACATGCGCTACCCGAATAACCTTTCCATGCAGTAGATAGCCGGGCAGCAATTCTTCTACTACTATAGTATCCTGTCCATCGACAACTTCAATACATTCCATTTCGTGCGGATTAAATGGCTTTCCGACAACTTCCATTTTTTTTATCCCCACTTCTTCTAAAAATGCTTCAAGCTCTTTAAGAGCTAGTCCAAGACCCGGATCTTTTACATGCGCCTGCGCCCTTTCAAACGTGTCTACAATTGGCAAAAGTTTGACAATCAAAGCCTCGCCGGCAAACCGTCGCACCTGTCCAATTTCTTCGCCTTTCCGTTTTTCAAGATTCTGATAGTCAGCAAGCGCACGCAAGTACTTATTTTTCCACTCATCAATGTGATCGTCAACTTGCTTTTTCATTACCAACTCCCTGCAAATTCATCAATGAGCCCGCCCATGTAACGAACCACCGGGATAATATGCGTATAGTTTAGCCTTGACGGACCCACGACCCCGATAGCACCGGATATATGAGGGGTGGTAAACTTGGTATAGATATATCCGCACTGAGACAAGCTTCTTCCTCCCAACTCTTCACCCAAAAGGATCGCAAACGGGTCTGCATGGGTTTCCAGAAGTTTCCACCAATAGTCAAACTGATCAAGCGTTCCCAAAAGATCATGGGTCAATTCATAATCAAAGAATTCCGGACTATCCAAAATGTTAGCCGTTCCTGCATAATATAGGTCACCATCTTTTGTCGCTGTGATTGCAAGAGATTTTGTGCTATCTGCAAGCGCCTTCGTTGCTTCTCTCAAGAGCTTGTCCACTTCCTGCCTATAATCCCAGATCTTCTCTTTCACGGCGACCTCATCGGCAACAGACATATCCTTCGTTTTCATGAGATGATCCACGTAGTAGCGCATGGCACTCGGTGTAGGCGCACGACCCCCGGATGTATGAGACTGATGTAAAAGCTTCATATCAGTGAGCCGCACCATCTCATTTCTGATAGTAGCAGGAGAAACACCTAGGGAATATTTTTTATCCAATGTCTCGCTTCCCACCGCTTCAGCGGTTGCGATATATTCCTCTATGATGGCTTTAAGGACTCGAATTTGCCGATCGGAAAGATTAGGTATTTGATCCATGATTAGCAGTAATATACCTCGAGTGCTAAAGCTTGTCAAGAGAGAATATTTCAGTAATAATGAAAAGGGTATGAAAAAATTTTGGCTTCTTATTGTAAGTCTTCTTCTTATCGGGATCCTTCCTGCAGCGATTTATCTCGTGGGTCAGAGCCAGGAAATCCGAAATAAGGCCGCGCCCGCAACAACACTTTCAATAATTCCGGCAATCAGCAGTAAAAAAACAGATGATATATTTTCCATAGAGATAACTATCGATACCGGAGAAAACCAAGTCGTCGCTAGTGAGCTTCATCTCTCATACGATCCCACAAAACTCGAGGCTCAAACGATCACAAATGGACCCTTATTCCCCAATATCCTTGCATCCGGCACCATAGAGGCCGGGCTTGCTTCCATCACGGTTGGTGCGGCAGACGCAAAGCAACCCGTCAAGGGAAAGAGCACCGTAGCTGTAGTGAGATTTAAAGCTATCGCCAGAACCGACAGTCCTACAGCGATAAAACTTGCGCCCAATACCTTCGTCGGCGGGTTGGGAGAAGGAGCAGTTAATGTCCTCGTTGGCACAACACCAGCAACGGTAACAATTACGGAGATTCAATCGCAAACCACGCCATCACCCTCGCTGACGCTAACGCCTACCCCAATCTCTACTTCCTCCGCTCAGAGCCCACCACCCGCTACTCAATCGGCAAGCCTTGCTATCATTTCCCCAACCAATGAGAGCACCGCGACGACGGATACTCCTACAATCCGGGGCATTGCCGCGCCAGGCGCCACCATAACTATCACCATCTACTCGACACCGAAAACAACCACGGTCACAGCAGACGCAAACGGCAACTGGAGCTATACACCGGACACGGCTCTTGAATCCGGCCCACACAATATCGTCGTGTCGGCGACTGGTCAAACAGGTGTTACACAAACCGCCACCAGCGCCTTCGTCGTGGCATCCTCCACTGAAAGCGCTATCCCCGTTTCCGGTACGGTGGAAACCACCTTAATTCTACTCTTTGTAGGTGTTACATTTATAGTATTGGGAGGCTTCGTTTTATTATGAGTGTCTCACTTACCGGTCGTGTGACGGGCAAAATCATGTCTGTCATTTCCTTTGTGGCCCTTATTATTTTTCTTCCGCTTCTTCTTTTGGCCGCCTATCAGACGGCAACGATCATATCCAGAGCCGCAGGCAAGCCGGCTACCATCGTGGTGGATGTAAGCAGTGTAAGCCGGGAAAAAGTAGATCCTACCTTTATGCATGCATTCTCCCAAGGCGGAGAAGAACCCGGTAACTGGCTTTTTCCCATCCAAAAAGAAGTCGCTCTACTCAAGCCTAAATGGATCCGGATCGATCACATCTATGACTTCTACGATATCGTCAAAAATGATGGCGGAGTTCTTACGTTTGATTTTTCCCGATTGGATCAGATTCTCGACTCTATTAGCGCCGTCGGTGCCGCACCGGTCATTTCTCTTTCCTATATGCCCCCTAGCATTGCTAAAGACGGCAAAATTACAAACCCTCCGACAAATTGGGATGACTGGGTACTCGTTGTCCAAAAAACCATTGAACATGTAAGCGGCTTCTCTGGAAGAAACATCCCTGAAGTATATTACGAAGTATGGAACGAACCGGATCACGAACAATTTGGAGGCTGGAAGATATCCGGGGACAAAAACTACCTCACACTCTATCAGTATGCGGCCAAAGGGGCTGGTCAAGCGAAACAAACCCAAAAGTTCTTCCTTGGTGGTCCGGCAACGACTGGGCTTTATAAAAATTGGATCATTGCACTCGTGGAGAGTGGGGCGCGCCTCGACTTCCTCTCCTGGCACTCCTATCTGGACGACCCAAAGCGCTATACACAGGATCAAAAAAATATTGCATCCTGGCTTCTCCCATACCCTGAAGTTATTCTTGTACCGAAGCTTATTACGGAGTTTGCGTTCACCGGAGCAAAAGATAGCCGTTACGGCACTTCCTTTGCTACGGCTCATTCTGCAGCCGTGTTTAAGGAATTGGCAAGCGGTAATCCAAAAGCGCTTTTTTCATTTCAGCTCAAAGACGGCCCCAATCAAGAAAAAGGTGACGGGTGGGGACTCATCAGTCACGAGTCACAAGGAAAACTTCTCAAACCCCGCTATAATATCTTCCCGTTCATCGACCGGATGGCCGGTAATCGGCTTCTCCTATCCGGAGAAGGCACTTGGGTGACCGGCCTTGCGACAAAACTCGGAGAGAGCGTACGCGTTATGCTCATTAATTTCGACGCAACCGGAAACCACAGCGAAACAGTACCGGTAACGATCACCAATCTTCCTAATGGCAGCTATACCTACAGACAGCAGTATCTTCAGGGATTGTATCCGGATGAAGCCAAAACAGCACAAGAAACCGTTTTTCGGGGAACACTCGTCAAGCAAATTTTCATGCCCGCCCAGAGCGTTATCTTTATTGAACTTTATCCTGTGCCCCGCCGTTAACCACTTCACGTGCAGGTTCCAGAAGTATCGATGGAACCCGTCGTACCCTCTTAAGCATTGAGAAAAATGATTGCACCTCACCAACTCCCATGACCCAGCAGAGGAAAAAGTACACCGAGAGCCCAATCGAGGTGGTCATACCGGTCAGGAGAATTAACCCAAACGTTCGGGTCGTATCAAACACAAGCTGATCCAAAATCTTTAGCGGAATGTAGATTGCGATTCCGGAAATAATTGCCGCCACCCCCATTTTTACCAGGGGAACGAACAGTTCTCCTCCCGAAAACGACTCCAGACGCTTGTTTAAAAATACAAAAAGGACAACGGCATGAGCAATACTTGAGAGAGAAGTTGAAAGGCCAAGCGACCATACCGGCAACCCCGCCCATGTGATAAGAAGAATGGAGAGCACGGTATTAACGAGAATACTTCCGATAGCAATAACCACCGGCGTCTTACTGTCATAGAGCGCGTAATACGCCCGCGCCAAAAGTTGAACGATTGCTTGAGCCCCGAGCGACAAGCTAAACATAGAAAGTGTCATCCCAGTGAGTACCGTCGCTTCCCAATCGAATCGGCTAGCACCAAACACCAGCCGTACGATAGGAGTTCGAAGTACAATAAACAGGACGCTCACCGGCATTATAAAAAACAGCATCTGATGCAACGAAGTAACGACGGCCCGTTTGAGCTCGTTTCGATCGTTATTGGCTGCCGATAGAGAAAGCGTTGGCAACGCCGCCTGGGCAATGGTTGCCCCAAAGAGACCCACCGGTAGTTGTTGGAGGTGTTGGGCGAAATTAAATATTGTCACCATCCGAGCTCCCAGGAGGCTTGCGAGCATCAAGTCTACGGTTGTATCGATTTGCGCAGCTGCCAGACCTAACGTCCTGGGGCCCATGAGTTTAAAAACGTCCCGCACCCCTTTATGTTTAAAATCAACAAGAATTCGGTGCCGGTACCCAATGGCGACAAGTACTGGTATCTGGATGAGCATAAAAAGCATCGCCCCTATCCCGACGCCAACAACCGGCGCAAGCAGACCTAAAGAAGACGTAAACAACAAAATTCCTATAATGATGCCGATGTTATACACTACCGGAGCGATAGCCGGTACCAAAAATGACCGGAATGACTGGAGAATTCCGGTAAAAAAGTTTCCCACCAGAAGAGGCGCGACCTGAAGGAGAAGGATCACCCTTGTAAACAGCGCCATCTGGTGTATTTGCGCCCCTGTAAATCCGGGCGCAAGTAACCGCGACAACCCTTCCGCCCAGATAAATATCGGAACAGCAATAAGACCCAAAAGAATGAGTGATGTATTAATAATGATAGCTGCCATGCGCCAAGCCTCTTCTTCTTTTCCTCCCGTGAGATACCGGGTAAATACCGGAATAAACGCCGTCGTGAGCGCACCCATAACCAAAAGTTCAAAAAGAAGATTCGGCATGCGAAACGCAGCAAAATATACCCCTAATTCCTCGGTACTAAACCGCGCCGCCAGGAGCCGGTCACGTAAGAGTCCTAAAAATCGCGAGGTTGCGACCATGGACGCCAGAACGAGGGCAGCTGATCCGATCGTCGTTTGCCGCCTTGTTAAAATCTGCCAAAATACACGTTTCATCTTTACTATTATAAACGAATAACGTATACTTCCGCCATGCCTATTACCAAGCAAGCCATCAAAAAACTGAGTCGCGATAATTTCCGAAAGGTACAAAACGCGTCTGTCCGCTCAAAACTTCGTGACGCGATTAAGTCCGCTCGCCAAAAACCAACGGTCAAAACGCTCTCTACTGCCTTCCAACGTTTGGATAAGGCCGCCAAAAATCATGTCATCCATAAAAATAAAGCTTCCCGTCTCAAATCCCGCCTCTCCCGACTTCTCACGAAAAAATAACTCGTCAAATTTGATATGATAGTCTCATGCCTGCTAAACCGATCTCAATAAATCTCCTAGGACAAGAAGACCTCAAACACACTGCACAAGGAAGGATCATTGGTTGGGCATTAACGTACGGCCGCTACATCATGATCGGCACGGAGATCGTCGTTCTTTTAGCATTTATTTCCCGATTTAGTCTGGACCGGCGCCTCACGGATCTCAAAGAGGAAATCAGCCAGAAACAAGCGATATTAGAGGCAAATGCATCTCTTGAGCGGGATATCCGGCTTATACAGGATCACTTGGTAAAAATTAAACAAACGACTGCTAATCAATTAGTTCCGCTGGACGACCTCAACCTCCTTCAGACCCTCCTACCTGCAGATGTTTATGTAGATACGTTGGATGTGACTCCGAACCAATTGTCAGTGTCAGCTATCGCAGGAACGACGCACGGATTTTCCCAATTTCTCGCCAATCTTGGGGCCGCCAAACAATTTTCCCGTGTAGAAATCGGTGACATCAGAAAAAGCGAACTCACGGGTATCGAATTTAAATTCACGGCATATTTGTCCAATAAAAAATAACCATGCCATTTAACTATAAAACAGAGATTCATCGCTATAAACGCTACTACCAATCTATTGAAAAGATAGCGAGCAAACCGTTTACACGCGCATACACGACCGCTATATTTTCATTCCTTGCGGTATCGCTCTTTGGCTGGTATGCGATACGGCCCACTATCCAAACCATCCTATACCTCCAAAAAGAAATTGAAGATAACCGCTTGGTTAACGCACAGATGGAAGAAAAAATCGGCAAACTCATCGAGGCTCATGCTACCTACCAAGGCATAGAACCTGATCTCCCTTACATCTCTCAGGCTTTACCGCTCTCTTCGGAGGTGCTCACGGCGTTGGGTCAAGTCCGAAATATCGCTCTTATCCGGGGAGCTTCCATCTCCGCAATTACGAGTACCAGCGCACCCCTTTTATCAAAGGAACAAATCACACCAAATAAATCCGCTGCTCCCAAGGGCATTCTCAACCGCAAAGTAAAATCAACACAACTTTCCGTCGTCATCGTGGGAACATATGATATGCTTCAAGGTATCATTGAGGATATTTTATCCATGCGTCGGATTATTACTATAGATGCATTAAGTTTCACACCTAACCGTGAGACCGAACAACAACTCATGTTTGGCAGCATACCCCTTAAACTTGTCATGAGACTCAATGCGCATTATATTGATACAGAGTAATATGTATGGAAAATGATCGTGACCTCCTATTGGTTTCCATCTTTACATTTTTTACAGTCCTTTTGTGGATTTCCTTCGAACTGATCAAAACAGCTAAAACCACTACCGTAACCATGCCGGTTGCCCAAATCGTCACCCCGCTTTCTGCAACCATTGACACACAAGTACTTTTAGGACTCAAAGAGAGAAAAACATACTGATAATTCTTATCGCTCTTGCGCGGGAGCTACACAGGTATCACAATAGAATAGACATGATAACTCCTCATTCATATAAAGGTTTTCGCATTCCGACGTTTATCGGCATTCTTCTCGTCACCCTTCTTGCCGGCGCCGTTATTTTTTTATTTGAATCGTATAGCCGTAGGACGGGGCAAGCAGGCGGCTCAGTCGTTCCGACGAATGTCGTAATTACCAATGTCACGGATACAGGGTTTGCTGTCGTATGGACGACGCCGGACCCTGCTACCGGTACCATTAAGCTGGTTTCCCCAAAACACACACCATCCGCGTTTTTTGACGATCGTGATACGACCGGAAAATTGAAAAGCTACTCCACCCATATGGTCACAATCCGATCGCTTACTCCGGCAACACTTTATACGTTTCAAATTCTCTCTAATGGAAAAAATTTCACCACGGGAGTCGCCAAATCTTATGACGCCACAACTGCACGAACCATATCCGGAGGAGGAACAGAACTTGAACCGGCATACGGAGCAATCAATGACGCCCTAGGCTCTCCCGTCGCGGGCGCTATCGTTCTTGTCACCCTCGAGCAGGGACAACTCCTGTCCGCACTCACTTCCCCATCCGGCTCATGGCTTCTTTCTTTGGGATTTTCCCGAACTGCCTCTCTTGATAACTATCTCGACGGCAAGGAGAGAATTACGGAAACAATCCGTGTTATCTGGGGTGACCAAGAAACCACAGCTATCACCGATACGCTTAACGACGGACCGGTACCGACTATGGTGTTGGGTAAAACATATGACTTTCGAAAGCAACAAGCAGCGGTACCGGAGACACCGGCAGTACTAGGAGACCAAGTAGCGGTAAAGCCTTCTACTTTTAAAACCATTGCCCTTTCTTCTCCCGCACAAAACGCTTCGCTTACCACCACGTTACCGCTTATCCAGGGCACTGGAATTCCCGGAAAAACGGTTTCTGTAGTGGTAGGAATCGCAAGTCCCGTAAGCGGCACAACAACTGTAGGGGGCGACGGCGTCTGGCGCTATACACCAACAAAACCTTTGGGTACCGGCAAGCAAAGCATTACCGCGACAACCACAGATGATCGAGGGAAACCTGTCGCGTTTACCCACACATTCACGATCCTTAAAAGCGGAACACAAGTTTTGGGAGATGCGACCCCGTCAGCCACCCTCTCCCCTACACCAATTGCAACATCATCCGCCTCTCCTTCTGCAACGCCCACTCCACAACTGCAAGGCGAACCTGTACCGACGAGCGGTACAACCCTGCCAACTATCCTCATTATTCTCCTCGGTGCTGGCTTGCTCACCAGCGGTTTTGTGATAAAGTGGAGGTATGCCTGATATTCTCTCATCAGCCCAAAGCTCAACGCCACTTCTGCCGGCGGGGTTTGATCTTCCCTATTCCACACACGGCTCCGGCCTTCCACCTGAACCGGAACCCGAGCCTACTGTTCCGCCGCCGGTACCCAAAAAACACGGCAGCAAATCCCTTATCATGGCCGTCCTTCTTTTTCTCCTTGCGACACTCCCTTTGGCCGTTTACTTCACCTCCCAACAACGCCAGCTTGCCGACTTTCGCGGAAGAGCCCAAGAAGGAGCATATCCCCCGCTTCCAATTGATATAAAACCTCCTACAGTTGGGGCACCACAAAGCACTTTTGATATCAATACAGCAAAATGCTCACCTTCAGGTGGTGTTCGAACGTACAGTGAGTGTTGTGGCTCGGGGAAATCCCGAGTTGTTCAAGCCACGTGCCTAAGTGGAGGAAATGAACAATTTGATATTATTTCTACCTGCAATGATGACGGGAATGGGGCTTGCGGTACGGCTACCCAAACAGGTCCGGTTACAGGTTGTAGAGCCGGGTGGTTCTTCTGGCCTAAAAAAGACGGAGGGGATGACCAATGTCATGATGTTAGTGCGCCGGCAAATCCCGGAGGGGGAACCAGTAATTGTTCAAAGAGCGGGGGGTGTACGCCCCCGACGGGCGGGTGTATAAAGACCTATACTTGTTCAAGTCTTACACCCCAAGGATTTTGTTTAAGTGGACAACAAGATGGTCAGGCAAACAAGAGTTACCAAGACCAGGCAAACGCTACGTGCCAAACGATCCAAATCGATGCGTTCACTGCCGATCAATGCGCCTCGGGGGTATCAGCAACCACTCCACATAGTGGGACGATAATTTATCATCCTAATCCAAGCAGTCCTGCCTGTGGTGGAACTACTTCGAATCCTCCTGGCGGTACCACTTCTCCTCCAGGAACGGGTACTGCACCTCCGGGAAGTACTCCTATGCCAACGACACCACCAGGAAGTTCTCCTACCCCTACTTCTACACCTACTCCTATTCCCGGCGGTACGTGTGAGTTAATCAAACTCTACGATTCTGCAGGAACTGAAATTACCCAAGCAGTCAGAAATAGAACGAAAAAGCTGGCAATCGGCGAGCAAGTCACCATCGCTACCACAAAAGGCAATGCGACAAAAGCCAGATTCCGTATCCAAGGGATTGCTGATTGGGCAGAAAATGACCCTTCAAAAACAACAGCAACGGAATATCGCTTAAGTATCAATATCCCGTCGACACTCACCCAATCTCAAGGAACGTTTGAAGTGGAAGTGTTTGTAAACGGAGTCTGGAAATAATCGTATGCAATTTTTAAAGAAATACTGGCACCTGGTCCTGGTTAGTCTCTTGACCCTTGCGTTAAGTATCGGGGTGTTTATTACCAGTCAACGATTGCAACAACGCGAGGCCGTGTCGCTGCCGCCTCCCAAAGCAGTCGAACCCACCTGCCAGCTCACCTTTTCCGTTGTGCAGCCGACGGCAACTCCCACCCCGACCCCGGGCCCTACTAACACTCCGACACCGACGTCAACTCCCGGTCCCACGCCCACGCCAGGCCCGACGGCAACCCCAACGCCTCCGCCTATTGGCGGTCCGCAGCCGACGGCTACACCGACACCCATACGGACACCAACGCCTACACCAGCACCCAAACCGACAGCCACGCCAACGCCGACAAAAACACCCACCCCCACACCTACCCCGCGGCCGATTGTCGAGGCGTCACCAAGCGCCCAACCTACTCCAAAAGTTCCGGTTGCCGGGGCAGGACCGACAGTACTAGGAGCTTCTATTATCGCCGGCGGCCTCTTGTTTCTTCTCCTGGGATTACTCTTTTAATCTAATTGGGTTTTTATATACTCGTGGATCGCCTGAAAACTCTCTTTCGGGATGAGAGTATAGCGACCGTACATCCAGAGTGGCGGCTCACGTAAAAGATCGACAAATGAAATCCGTTTTTCTTCTCCGCTTCCAATTTTCATAATCACCTTCCCTACGGTCGCCAGCTCTCCGATGCGCATGTCCGTTTGGCTCGCCCGGTCAAACGCTTCAAATAACGTAAACGCACGCGATGGCGGTAACCACGTAGATGGATTTTTAAGTTTTTCTTGGAGGGCCACGAGCACTTCCTGCTCACGTCTGCCCCGAGCGAAGTCACTTCCCTCATCGCCCTCCGCATGTCTACTTCGTATATAGGTCAAAGCCGTCTCTCCATCCATATGCTGACTCCCTGAAATAAAAGAGACAGACTCGTACCGACAGCGAAACTGTGGATCTCCATCGCAAAGATCATCTTCTTTCCCGGCTATGGGAAACTCGGGATCCGTGAATGCCTTAGGGACGATTATATCGATGCCGCCCACAATGTCTATGATGCTTTCAAAGCCGCTAAAGTCTATAAGTAAAACATAATGAATTGGCAGTCCCACCATATCCTCCACAATCACTTTGGTAAGCGTAAGTCCGCCTCCCTCTTTCTTTTCTTCACCATAGTGATAGCTACTGTTGACTTTATCCTTGAGCGTATCGCTCCAAAGGTCGCGCGGTACGGAAATCATCGCCATCTTTTTTCTTTTTGTATCCAGAGAAATCACAAGAATAGTATCAGTAAGATCTGCGCCCGCATGAGTGCCTCCCCCAATGCCGAGAAGGAGAATATTTGTCCGTCCTTCATGGGATTTGAGATCGACCCCGGTATTTACCAATAATTGGAAGATTGCCGTCGGGGTGAGCCCGGTTGTACGCATAAATGATTGGCTCCAAAGAATAATTTTAGAAATGCCGAGAACCACAAAAAATGCCGCGACAAAAAATACTATCTTTGAAATTCCCGGAATGACGATCCTCTTCATCTTGGGTTGCATGCGTTTAAAATGAGGTTTGCAAACTTCTCCGGATCCAAACTCGCTCCTCCCGGCAACACGCCGTCAATGGCCTCTTGGGATACAAATGAAGCGACGTTATCCGGCGTGACACTTCCTCCATAAATCACAGCAGAGATATTGGATTTCGCTTTTATCATACGAGTGACCTGACTGGCATTGTCCGGCGTATCGCTTTTCCCGGTTCCGATCGCCCACACGGGTTCATAGGCTACCGCGTCTACACCAGGGGGTATAGCTGTTTCCTGATCCGGAACACAGTAGACGATATGAAGGCCTGCTGATTTGGCCTGACCAACTTTCTGAGCGAGAACCTCATCGGTTTCTCTAAAATATTTCCGCCTTTCAGAATGCCCAATGATCACCCAATCAGCCAGCTCCTTGATTTGCCGGGCACTCACCTCTCCGGTATACGCTCCATCAGGGAACGGCGATATATCCTGAGCCCCAAGCTGAATAGGAATCTGTAATCGAAGAATCTCCTGCTTAAGGGGAAAAAGAAGCGTAAACGGAATAAAAAGAATAACTTGTGCTTGTGTTTCAAGTTTAAAGTTACCAAGCCATTCTATGGCTTCTCCCGCAGTCTTATTGCTCTTCCAATTCCCGGCAATGAGGAGCTTCTTCATTATGCTAAGATTATAATCTATGTCCGATGCTCTCCTCAATGACTTAAACCGAGAACAACAAAAAGCGGTCATGCATACGGATGGGCCGGTACTCATTTTGGCAGGTGCCGGCAGCGGAAAAACACGGGTCCTCACCTACCGCGTGGCTTACCTGATCGCTGAAAAACACATCGACCCCCACTCTATCCTCATGGTCACCTTCACCAATAAAGCCGCCGGAGAAATGAAAGAACGTATCGCAAAGCTTATCACTTCAAACTCTTTTCCCATCTCCGGAACATTCCATTCCCTCTGTGTCAAAATTCTCAGGCGTGACGGAGGCGAAATCGGGATATCCCCTAACTTTCTCATCTATGACAGCCAGGACCAACTCGACGTGGTCAAATCCGTCATGAAAGTCCTGGATATCTCCACCAAAAACTTCAATCCCGGCGCAATCCTCCACACCATCTCTCAAGCAAAAAACGAGCTCATTTCTGCCACCGAATATCCCCAATACGCCCGGGGGATTTTCCAGGAAACCGTCGCAAACGTGTATCTTGCATACCAAAAGTTTCTTTATAATAGTGAAGCTCTGGACTTTGACGACCTCCTTATGCGTACTGTCCAACTCTTTGAAAAATCTCCTCCTACCTTAGGACGCTATCAAGAGCGGTATCAATACATCCTAGTCGACGAGTATCAAGATACCAACCGCGCCCAGTACGTCCTGACCCGGAAGCTTGCGGGCAGGTGGCATAACCTTTGTGTCGTGGGGGACGCGTCCCAATCCATCTATCGGTGGCGTGGAGCGGATTTTAAAAACATCGTCAACTTCAAAACCGATTTTCCCGCTGTGGCCGTGTATAATCTCGAACAAAATTACCGCTCTACCCAGACGATTTTGGACGCGGCCTTCGGCGTCATTTCCAAAAATACCAGCCATCCGGTACTCAAACTTTGGACGGATAATCTTGCGGGGGACAAAATTATGCTTTACGAAGCCAGAACCGAGCATGATGAAGCGACGTTTCTTGTCCAAACAATCCTACAGTCAGGTCGCCCTTTTACCGACTTTGCCGTCCTTTACCGCACCAATGCTCAGTCACGGGTACTGGAGGAGGCATTCCTGCACGCCGGTATCCCCTATACGCTCGTGGGCGGCACACGCTTTTATGAACGCAAGGAAATCAAAGATGTTTTGGCATATATCCGGCTTCTTGCCAATCCTAAGGATACTGTTTCAACAAACCGCATCGAAAAGTTGGGGAAAGGAAGAATGGAGAAATTTTTGAAATTTGCCGATACCATAAACATTGACGCCAAACTCGTTGCACTCACGACGCTTGAACTTATGGATCGCGTGCTCGAAGCAACTGATTATCTATCTCTCTATAACGCGAGTGTAGAAGAAGAAGCTTACCGGCTGGAAAATATAAAGGAACTTCGCTCCGTGGCAACGGAATTTCCTAACCTGACAACGTTTCTCGAGACAATTGCGCTCATGGAAGATCAGGACGCTAGGAGAGTTAAGCGGGAAATAGCAGTCACTCTGATGACTCTTCATGCAGCCAAGGGACTTGAATACCCAATTGTGTTTATCGTGGGAATGGAAGAGGGACTGTTTCCTCATAGTAGAAGCCTTATGGACCGGGAAGAACTAGAAGAAGAACGGAGGCTTTGTTATGTAGGAATCACGCGCGCCAAAGAACGGCTTTATTTAAGCTTTGCCAACCGCAGGCTTTACTTCGGAACCAGAACCCAAAACATGATCTCACGGTTTTTGGCTGATATTCCTCAGCATGCGCTTGAATTATCCGTATCTCTCAATCCCAACCGGGGATTTCACACCGACGATTTCTTATTTTAAAAATAGTCGCACGATAACCATCGTTATTGTTCCAATAACGACCAATAACGATAATACGATCTCCACTTCAAGAAAAAACCGTGCAACCCCACGCACATGACCGAAGGAAAAAAGAGGAGCGATCAATCGGCTGTCGATTGGCAACCACGGGATCGGATGCGGGTAGACTCGCCCTCGTCGTTTCATCAATAATCATTGTACCACACTACAAAAAGAGCGATAATAACCAGTATGCAAGTATCCCATCCATTACAATCAGAGGCGTGGGGAATATTTCGCCAGTCGATGGGTATTGATGTCGTCCGCTTTTGGCGTCTTCGTCCTGAGCTTGTCGAAGGACAGCTCACCTTCCATAAAATTCCTTTTGCGCCATTTACTATTGGTTACTTTCCCAAAGGCCCCCTCCCAACGCAACCAATAATTGACGAACTTACAAAGATCGGCAAACAAAAACGCGCCATTTTCATCCAACTCGAACCCAATAGTATTGGAAATTGGGAATTGGAAATTGGAAATTACGACCTACGCCCCTCCCATCACCCCTTATTTTCCAAATATACCTTCGTATTAGACCTGACTAAATCAGAAGAAGAATTACTGAAAGCCATGCACCCCAAGACCCGATATAATTTGAAAGTTGCCCAAAAACACGGCGTTATTGTTAAAGAAGATAATTCTCAAGAAGCATTTGAGACCTACTTGAAACTCTCATTAGAAACCACAAGTCGCCAGGGGTTTTACGCCCACAACGAAA
>JGI1357J11328_10002022_pt1 | contig 15003 bp, 18 predicted proteins | sample Subgrocontami54m_FD_11328 | JGI IMG/M metagenome (IMG submission 11328)
TCTTCTGATCGACCAGCTCGACGAGCCGCATCGATCCGCGTTCGTAGCCCAGCTCGGCGAATTCGTCGTTGGAGATTTCGACGAAGATATCGACGATGGCGTTGCCCAGGCCGCAGATTTGATAGTCGCGCATGGAAGTCGCTTTCTTTCAACCTTTGGCGCTAACGGTGATGCGATGCTTAGGCCGGGGAACGGCCAGCCCCAATTTTCGCAAACTCTCGATGTGCAAGTCCAACGCCTCGCAAGCATTGGCAAACGCCGCAGCGATGGTCGGGCCGCTCGTAATGATGGTCGGCCAATCGGGAAACCGCACTGCATACGCCGGCGCTTTGGGTTGATACGTGATTGAGAACACGTAGCCGCGGTAATCGTGATAGGTCTTTTTCATAGGCCGAGCACCTTGAGCAGTTTGCGAATGTCAGTGGGATGGCAGGTAGTGTGCTTGCCATGCGGTTTCACGACGGTCAGCACAGTTCCCGCCGGATGGTGGTAGGTGTAATGGCTGCCTCGCTTATTGAACACAACAAAGCCCAGGCCACGCAAGAGCGCATCCACTTCGAAAAAACGAACGTTCCGGGGATGCAACTTCATTCGTCCAAGCAGTTTTTCACGTTGACTCACAACAACCTTTTTCGAAGCATGATATCATGCGGGAAGGCGCAGCGCTGCGTCAATGCGCCGTACCGTTTCGTCCGGTCCCAAAATCGCCAAACAATCGAACACGCTCGGCCCGACCATGACGCCGGTGGTCGCCACGCGCAGCGCATGGTTCAGATCGCCCGGCTTGATTAGTGCCGCTGCGGCGTACTTTTCCAACTCCGCCATGATCGCATCGGCCGCGAACGGCTCGACCCTCTCCAGCACTTGCCCAAACGCCTTCAAGTGAGCGCGAATGCCTTCTTTGTGGAGACGTTGATTGACCGCTTTGGCATCGTACACCGGGTCGCGGAAGAAGAAGCTGGCGTACAGGTACAGGTCCGAAAACACCTTGAGCCGATCCCCGCAAGCTTCGACGACTTTGCGAATCTTTTGACGCAGCGCATCGTCCACGCTTTCGCCGATCAGATCAGCGCGCCGCAAAAACGGAATGACGCCCTCCACTTTCTGCTCGATCGGCAACTGCTTCATGTACTCGCCGGCCATCCATAAGAGCTTGTCCGGATCGAAGCTGGCGGGCGAATCGTTGACGCGGTCCAGGCCGAAGTTCGCGATCATCGTCGCCAACGGCATGATCTCCGTCTTGTCATCGAGCGACCAACCGAGCCGGCCGAAGTAGTTCACCAGCGCCGCCGGCAAATACCCCAGTGTGCGGTAGAACGTCACGGTCGCCGGATTCAGATCTTCACTGTTCTTAATCTGCTCGTCGGTCCAATCCGGCGGGACGGCATGCGCTGCGCGCAGTTTCGCCACCACTTCATCCGTCATGAACTGCTTCATCTTGCGCTTGCTGAGTTTCTCCTTTGACTTCGGCGCGTTGACGACCGCCACATGCGCGAACTGCGGCGAGGCATAGCCGAGCGCCTCATAGACCAGCACCTGCACCGGCGTGTTCGAAAGATGCTCCTTGGCGCGGACGATGTGGGTGATCTTCATGGCCACGTCGTCGACGACCGTCGCGAAGTTATAGAGCGCCCGGCCGTCGGCGCGCAGAATCACCGGGTCGCCAACCAAGTCCGCCTGCACCTCGACCTTGCCGCAGATGAGATCGTTGACGACGATCGTCTTCCCTTCGGGCACCTTCAAGCGAATGACCGTCGGCTGCGCATCGTGCAAGCGGCGACACTCCGCAGCCGCGGTGTTTCGATTCAGCCCGCGATAGACGTAGTTTTGCTTCGCCTTCTCCGCGGCCTTGCGCTCGGCGTTGATTTCCTCGCCGGATTTGTAGTCGGGATAAGCGTGGCCGGCGTCAAGCAGCTTCAGCGCCGCTTCGACATAGAGATGATTGCGTTGCGACTGGAAATAGGGGCCGTACGGGCCGCCGACCTCAGGGCCTTCATCCCAGTCGATGCCCAGCCAGCGGAAGCCGTCGAGGATGGGTTGCAGCGCTTCGGGACGATTGCGTTCGGCGTCGGTGTCGTCGATGCGCAGGACGAACTGTCCGCCGAGCCGGCGCGTCAGCAGCCAGTTGAACAGGGCCGTGCGGACCCCGCCGATGTGCAGATACCCGGTCGGGCTCGGAGCGAAGCGCGTGCGAATCGTCATAACAAGAAGGATATGAACGGATGGTTCGTGGGGCAGACATTCTTGTCTGCCGGGCAGACAAGAATGTCTGCCCCACGTTATGACGCCGGCTTTTGCTCATGCACGGTCTTGTGCTTGACGTTCGCCCGGCCCTCGACCAGCGTTTCCGTGACGCCGCGCTGCACGATTTCGCCGTGCTGATTGACGATGTGCCGCTGCCAGGTGATGACGCCGAAGCGCCCGCGTGCCCGGTCGGTCTTGGCCAGCACCTTCGTGCGCAAGCGAATCGTGTCGCCGATGTAGACGGCCTCTTTGAAGCTCCACTCCCGGAGCGTCACGAAGGCGATGGTGCGCATCGGCGGCGCGTGCAGCCCCAGGCCGCTGGCAAGCGACAACAGCAGCAGGCCCTGCGCGATCGGGCGCCGGAACATCGTCGTCTTGGCGAACTCATGATCCATGTGAATCGGGTTGAAGTCGCCGCTGATGCCCGCGAAGTTGGCGATATCCGTTTCCGTGATGGTTCGGCCCAGCGATTCCCATTCCTGCCCGACTTCGACGTCGTCGTAGTACAAGTGGAAGGTGGTGTACGACATGGCGGCGTGTCCCTGTAGGATTTGCCGCTCGCGGCTTAGCGAAACCTTCGCGCCGGCGCTGGATGTCGCGCTAAGCCGCAAGCGGCGTCGATTCCCTTTTATACCATTTTCAGGATCGTTCAGGAAAGAGCGGCTGGGGCCGGCGGTTGACGGGATCGATGCCGACATACACCACTTCCGCTTCGGTCACGTGCTGCACCTCCGTGCCGCGCTCCGCTTCGACGCTGATTTGCATCGTGATCGACGTACGGCCCACGCGCACGGGCCGGGTCATGAAGCGCACCACGTCGCCGACCAGCACGGGCAACTTGAATTCGACGCGGTTGACGGCGACGGTGACGAGAAATGGGGTGCTGCCGCCAGCGCGCGCCACCTCGCGGCGCGCCCCGATGGCGCCCGCCTGATCGATGTAGCTGAGGATGACGCCGCCGAAGATCGAGCCGAGCGGATTGGTGTCGCGCGGCATCATGACGACCTGGATGGCGAGGTAGGGGTCGGGCATGGGGGTCTCACGGTGAAGGTGAATTCGCGCGTTCTTCGGTTTCTGGGTGCGCTAAACGGCAAGCCTGGTCCCGTTTATCGTTTAGCGCGCACCGCGTCCTTTGCAAAAACAGGCTCCCACTTCGCAAACGGCGCATGCGATCCCATCTGTTCCTCGATGCGCAACAACTGATTATACTTCGCCAGCCGTTCGCCGCGGGCCACGGATCCAATCTTGATCTGCCCCGCGCCGGTGGCGACGCCAGCGCCTGCATCACTTCCTGTTCGCGGTAGATGCGGTCGAGGTCACTGAACCAGGCAGCGCGCGTGCGCAGTTGAGGGCGCGATTGCTTGAGGACGAAACGAGCCGTTGAGGTTTCGACACGCAGCACGACGTTGGACACGCCGCCGCTGAGAGCCTCGACGCACACGCGGCCGGCGCCGATCCAATTGCGGGACCGCAGGTAGGTTTCGGCATTGTCCGCGGTGAGTTCGAACATGTTGGTAGTGACCGCATTCATGCGGTCGAGTCGGGTCGGACCCGCTGAAGCGGGTCACTACGAGCGCTCAGCGCTCAACGCAAGAACCGACCGCCGTTGATATCCAAAATCGCCCCGTTGATGAAGCTCGCCGCGTCGCTCGCCAAAAATACGACCGCCTGGGCGACTTCCTCGGCCGTGCCGTTGCGGGCCAGCGGCGTTTGCTTGCGGTAATCCGCGAGCTTTGCCGGCGTGCTGTACACCTCGTGGTGGCGCGTTTCGATCACGCCGGGCATGATGGCGTTGGTGCGCACGGCTGGGGCCAGTTCCTTGGCGAGCGTGCGTGTGAGCACCTGCAAGGCGCCCTTCGACGCCGCATACGCCGCGGCCCCGCCCGATCCGCCGGTCTGCATCGACAGCGTGAGATTATTGATGATGGCGCCGTGGCCGCTTGCGCGCAGATGCGGCACCGCGCGTTTGGTCGCCAAGAACGCCGAGGTGAGATTGACATCGAATACCTGCCGCCACAACTCGAGCGGCATCTCGGCGAACGGCATCATCCGCAGCGGCGAGCCGGCATTGTTGAACAAGATATCGAGATGGCCGGTCTGCATCGCCAATTGATCGACGACGGCATTGGCTTGATCTTCATCTGTCAAATCGCCCTGGAGCAACATCCCCTGGCCGCCAAGTTCTTTGATGGTATCCAGCGTATCTTTGGCGCCGTCGAAGCTCTTGTGAAAGTGGACGCCGACGAAAGCTCCGGCCCGCGCCAGCGCGATTGCCGCCGCTCGGCCGATGCCGACGCCGGTGACCAGGGCGACACGGTGCTTCAAGCATAATGAGAACGCAAAATCGGACACGACGCAACTCCGATTCGCCGACAGCTCAGAGGCGATTATAGGGAATCAGCCAATGACCAATTGCCAGTTGCTGGGTCACGAAAAATGAGTAGATTCTTCATTGCACTAATTTGAGGCAAAGACATGTCGATCAAGACGCACTGCCCCCATTGCAAAAAAACGTTCAGTCTTCGAGACGAAATGGCAGGCAAAAGAATCAAATGCCCCAGGTGTGACAAGCCCTATGCAGTCGGTCAAGACGAGGACGGAACCCCGTGCCCTTCGTGCCATGCGATTATTGCTCAGAACGGCATCTTGTGCGTGAATTGCGGCTACAACACTCAAACGGGCCAGAAACTGAAGATCGCAAGCCCGCCCGATCTCAAAAAGGCGCGCAGAGATTTTATTGACGAAGAAACGAAATCGGAAACCAAGAATGTGCTCATTCGCTGCTTTGTAGTCGTTCCCGGCCTTTCCGTTTTGAGCGCCGTTATTGGTGGATTGATGACTCGATCGATGATGGCGGAGAAATTCGTTTCGCGCGGTCCCGCCGACTTGCCAATCGCAATGTTCGCGATCCCATTTTCTTATGCCATCTCCAATGGCTGGTACCTTTGGATCGCTTGTCATTTCGACCTATGGGTCGTCGAGGGCAAAAATCAGCAGCAACGTGACAGCCGGCGACGACTGCGCTGGTTTTTGTTTGGCGCTTGTTTCGTCGGCTTCATTTTGACTATCGTTGTCTTGTTCGCTATTCTGCCAGCCGCCGCATGGGAAGTCGACGCAGCAACCAAGAAAACGAAATAGGAGGCGGGAATGGCCGGGGGACGGATATTCCCGAGCGCCGACGCAAGCTGCGTCGGCTACGATTTGTCCCGATAGCCCTTCGGATGCCCTTGGTGCCACCTCCACGCCGTCTCGACGATGCCGCGCAGCTCGACATAGCGCGGTCTCCAGCCGAGTTCCTTCTGAATCTTCTCCGAGGACGCAATCAAAATCGGCGGGTCGCCGGCGCGGCGCGGACCTTCTTTGACGGGCACGAGTTTGCCGGTCACCTCCTCGCAGGTGCGGATGACCTCGCGCACGCTGTAACCGTGGCCGATGCCGAGGTTGTAACGCAGCCCGGCGGCGGGCGTTAGCTTTTCCAGCGCGAGCAAATGCGCTTCGGCCAGATCGTCCACGTGAATGTAGTCGCGGATGCAAGTGCCGTCGGGCGTCGCATAATCGGTGCCGAATATTTCAATTTGCGGTCGCTTGCCCATCGCCGCGTAGAGGACGAGGGGAATGAGGTGCGTTTCCGGCGTGTGGTCTTCGCCGATGGTGCCGTCGGCCGCGGCGCCGGAGGCGTTGAAATAGCGCAGCGCCGCGTAGCCGATGCCGTAGGCCTGGCTGTATTCGTCCAGCGCCCATTCGACGGCCAGCTTCGTATGGCCGTAGGGATTGATCGGGTGCTGCGGCGTCGCTTCGGTGATCGGCATGGCCGTGGGGCAGCCGAACGTGGCGCATGTGCTGGAGAAAACGAAACGCTTAATGCCGTGGCGGCGAACGCATTCGAGCAGATTAAGCGTGTTGACGAGGTTGTTCTGCCAATACTTGGCCGGCTGCAGCACCGATTCGCCGACGGCGGCAAAGGCGGCAAAGTGCACGATGGCATCGATGCGCTGCTCGACGAGCAATTGGTCGAGCCGATGCGTTTCGTTCAAATCGCCGACGATGAGGCAGTCTGCGGGCACGGCGCCGCGATGGCCGTACACGAGATTGTCGTAGACCCAAACCTCATGGCCCCGCTCGCGGAACAGCTTCACGGAATGGCTGCCGATGTAGCCGGCGCCGCCGGTGACGAGGATGCGCATGAACATTGTCCCGTTCAATGAGTGTTTCGTTTAGCCCCGGTTCGCAGAACCGGGGCGGGCGTGTCGCCGCGAAACGGATCATGGTTGTTGCCAGCGACGCTGCCGGCCCGGTTCTGCTAACCGGGGCTAAACGATGCTTGTTTGAATTACCGATCCGCCACCCAGCGCGCCAGACGCTGCTGCAACTGCTTCACGCGCTCCGCTTCGCGCATCGCCAGATTCGTGCGTTCATGCGGGTCTTTGGCCAGATTGAAAAGCTCCGGCCCCTTCTCGCGCAGCGGCACGATCAGTTTCCAATCGCCTTCGCGCACCCAGCGATGCGTCACGTCGAGGTCCGGACGGCCCAGCATCGACGCCGTATGCACGTAGATTTCGCCGAAGACAGCATTGCGATTCAGCCGGCCTTTGCCCGCGGCCACGTCGAGCAGGTTCAGGCCCTGCATTTGCCGGGGAATCTGCGCGCCGGCCGCGGTAAGGATCGTCGGCGCCAGGTCGATGGTCAACGCCAGATTATTGTAGCGTCCCGCCCGTGTGTGCCCCGGCCAGCGCAGCAGCATCGGCGTGCGAATGCCCATGTCGTACGGACTGCGCTTGCCGCGCTCGCTGCCGAATGGGCTTTTCTGATCTTCCTGCGCGGTCGGCGTGATCCAGCCATTGTCGATGACGAAGATAACCAACGTGTTGTCGGTCAGCCGGCGTTTGTCGAGATGATCGAGCAACTGACCCACGGTTTCGTCGAACCACTCACACATGCCGTAATAGCGGGCGATGTGAATATCACGATCGCCGACGGCATAACGCTTCAGCAGTCGTTCCGGTGGATTGTGCGGGCGGTGCGGCATCATCGGCGCGTACCAGACGAAGAACGGCGTCTCACGGTTCTTGTCGATGAAGTCGGTAATCGGCTGCATCGTCGCCCGGCCGATCTGCGGCGTTTTGGTGGCGATGTGGCGGTCCTGGTTCGTCGTCTGCCCGTCGGTGAAGCCGGCGTTGGAATAGTGCCCTTCCCAAAACTTGCCGGTCTGCAGGCTGCGATAACCCACCGCGCCCAAGAGCCGCGGCAGGGCAGGAGAGTTCTTGATGAACGGATGCATCTCCGCCCGCTCCGCGCCGGTCGGCGGATCGTTGCAGCAAATGCGATGCTGATGCGGATAGAGCCCGGTGAGCAGCGTCGCCAAACTCGCCCGGCACAGCGACGTCGGCACATATCCGTGCGGAAATACGGCGCTCTCCCGCGCCAGCCGATCGATGCGCGGCGTCTGCACGACGTCGTGCCCCATGAAGCCGAAATCGGTCCAGCCCTGATCGTCGCCGACGATCATGACGACGTTGGCGCGGCGACGGTCGCCGGCGCTTGCGTAATGCGATCCGAGCGCAAAAGCGCCGACGAAACTGAGTGCCCGATACAATGCTCCGCGGCGATGAATTCGTGCAAACATGGTGATTGACTACTTGCCTATCTTGTTTCGATAATCCTCGGCATTCATCCGTTTCTCCTCGTCCATGATGGGATGCTGGTTGACGGCTTCAACGTCGCGATCGAGCTAGCTTCGACTTCCCCGCCGGATTGACCTTTCCTCGCAACACCCAGGACGTGAGCAGTTTCTGCACTTGTGCGCGCGTCGTTTCGCCCAGCGCGGTGCTGATGACCAGTTCGCGGATTTTGGCTGAGTCCGTCCCGTTGCCGAATGTATCGACCCAATGGTCCAATTCGTTTGGCCCCGTTTGCGCTGGGGCCTCTTGAATGATGCGTACGCCCAATCGGTCGCTCTCGTTGATGGCACTAAAAATTGGATTGCCGTCGCGATACGGCGTCCCGTCGGCGTGTTTAGGGGTCAACCACGGCGATCGCCAGGAATCGATCGTAGCCGCTTGCTGCAGCACTTCTTGCCACAGCTCTTCCCAAAACGCTTGTGCTGCGGCGTATTGCCTGGCGTCGGTCAAAAACTTCGGATAAAGAACTTGGGACATGAACGGACCTCGCCTATTCTGGAATAGATCACTGCTCGGGCACACCGGCTTGCCCTGTCCAAACCTCGATATCGACGCGAACGCCGCCTTTCAATTTTGGATTACGGAATGACTTCAATGTTGGGGCGACCATGCCACCGCGCTCGGCGGCCTTCCGTAGAAACTGCCGCGCATGCGCGAAGCAGTCCGCCCTAACACGTTGTTCCGTCGCAGGCAGTACATCCCAAAGCTGATCGAGCATCGCCAACATTGCATCGACTGAAGGTGGGTCTCGCAACGCCCAGGCGACCGACGATTCAATCTTGCCTTTCTTCGTTTTCGCTTTCGTCGTCCGCGGCTGGCGTTTTCCTTGAGCTTGAACCCTGCCTCGATGCAACATTTCCTCACTGGTGCGTGATTCCGTGCCCGCCATGGGGAGATGATAGCAGAACTCGCGGTATGCGCGAATGGGATTCATCGACCGATATACGTCGCGTCGCTTTTTCTTGCCATCTCACGGGGTCCTGCCCGCACCAAAAATCTTCGCGCCTTGTTCACCGTTTAGGGCTTGACCTGCGCCCGCGCTGCGTATACTGATTGCATACTGCGGCGCTAACCCGTTTGTTTCCCAGCTGAACACCGAAGTGGACGCATCACCTTCCAACGCATCTAACGGCGCCACGCCTTCGTCAAATGGCGCCACGCAGACCATTGAGCGCGGCCGGAATTCCATCCCCGCCACGTCTCCCTTCGCTCCGCGCGGCGCCATGGAAATGATGGATCAATGGAAAATCCATGACGCCCTCGAAACCTACGGCGTCCGCCATTGGGGCAAAGGCTATTTCGGCGTCAACGACAAAGGCCACGTCACGGTTCACCCCAACAAGAACCCCGACCAGGCCATCGATCTGAAATCGCTGATCGACCAGCTTCAGGAACGTGGCATCCAGCTGCCGATCCTGATCCGCTTCACCGATATCCTCCGCCACCGCGTCGGCGAAATCTTCGACGCCTTCAAGGGCGCCATCGCCGAGTACAACTACCTCGGCCACTACACCTGCGTCTACCCGATCAAGGTCAACCAGCAGAAGCACGTCGTCGAGGAGATCCTCGATTTCGGCAAACCCTACGGTTTCGGCCTGGAAGCCGGGTCCAAGCCCGAACTGCTTGCCGTCCTCGCCATCACCAACGGCGGCGACACGCCCATCATCTGCAACGGCTTCAAAGACGACGAATTCATCAAGATGACGATGCTGGCCACCAAGATGGGCAAGCACGTGATCCCCGTCGTCGAGAAGTTCACCGAGCTGGAAGCGATCGTCCGCTTCGCCGAGGAATTGAACGTTCGCCCCGTGATCGGCATCCGCGTCAAGCTGGCGGCGCGCGGCGCGGGCCGGTGGCGCTACAGCGCCGGCTTCCGCTCGAAGTTCGGCCTGACGCTCACCGAGGCCTTGGAAGCCTACGAGTACCTCAAGCAGCGCGGCATGGGCGATTGCCTGCAACTCGTCCACTTCCACCTCGGCAGCCAGATCACCAACATCCGCTCGATCAAGAACGCCCTCACCGAAGCGAGCCGCGTTTTCTGCGAATTGCACCGCGTCGGCGCCGGCGTCAAATACATCGACGTCGGCGGCGGCCTCGGCATCGACTACGACGGCTCGCAGACCGATTTCGAATCCAGCGTCAACTACACGCTCCAGGAATACGCCAACGACGTCGTCTTCCGCATCAAGAGCGTTTGCGACGAGTGCGGCGTCCCCCACCCGACCATCATCAGCGAGTCGGGCCGGGCCGTCGTCGCCTATCACAGCCTGCTCGTCTTCGACGTGCTCGGCGTCTCCAACTTCGACCGCTACACCGTGCCGCCGGAAATCCCCGCCGATGCTCCGCAGCAAGTGACCGACCTGTTCGGCATCTACCGCGACCTGTCGAAGAAGAACATCATCGAAGCCTACCACGACGCCGTGCAGGCGATGGACGAATCGCTCAACCTGTTCAACATGGGCGGGCTGACGATCGAAAGCCGGGCGATGACCGAGCGCATCTTCTGGGCCGTCTGCGCCAAGATTCTGAAGATGACGCGCGACCTCGACTACACGCCGGAGGAATTGCAGGGCCTGGAACCCTTGATGTCGGACACCTACTTCTGCAACTTCTCGGTGTTCCAGTCGATGCCCGATAGCTGGGCGATCAAGCAGCTTTTCCCGATCATGCCGATCCACCGCCTCAACGAAGCCCCGATCCGCAAGGCCGTCTTAGGCGACATCACCTGCGACTCGGACGGCAAGATCGACCAGTTCATCGACCTGCGCGACGTTCGCGACACTCTGGAGCTGCACCCCTACGACGGCAAACCGTACTACCTGGCCGCCTTCTTGCTCGGCGCCTACCAGGAAATCCTCGGCGACCTGCACAATCTCTTCGGCGACACGAACGCCGTCCACGTCACGCTCGACGACAACGGCGACGTGAACCTCGAAGGCGTGGTCAAGGGCGACACGGTCCGCGAAGTCTTGGCGTACGTGCAATACAACGCCGACGAGTTGATCAACCAGCTGCGTAAAGACCTGGAACGCGCGGTGCGCAGCAACAAGATCACGCTGAACGAATCACGGCAGCTCTTGCAGTATTACGAGACGGGGTTGGATGGGTATACGTATTTGGAAGAGTTTTAGAGTAGCAGGCACACTCCGTGTGCCGTTGCTTTCGGTGGGATGGAACTCCGGTTCTGTCGCTTACACAAAGATCATCTCTTTTCGCACACCCTGTCGCAAGAATTGGCGAACCTGCTCTGGTTCTCGTTCCGAAACACTCTCAAGAACTTCGACGCGGCAAGGCGCCAGCAATTCGATTCCAAGAAGGAAACCGTCATCGCCGTAATCCGCAAAAGCAACGCCGTCGCTGATCTCCTTAGTCTGGGCCACTTTGCCTTCGCGAATGCGGACGTAAGCAGCAACCGGATCGCCAGTCACGTCGTTGTACGACACTTCCAGGCGAAATTTCGCATTCGTCATGTCAGATCTCCCAAACTCGTTCGATCCGGCGCCGTTGACTGCTCAGGCTACCACGGTGATAACAACAATCTGCGTGGGATCGTGCTCGAAAACGACATCAACCCGTTTGCCCAGGATATCCTTGCGGTATCGAAATCGGTTTGGCTGAGTGGGCAAGCCCGTCACATCGGGATTTCGCAATACGTCGAGCACCTCATCTTCGGTCACATTGCGTTCATTCATTCGTGTCAGCGCGTGTTCGTCAAATGCAACTGTGCGGCAACCAAGAACTTGTTCATCGATGACGCGGGTAATCGCCATTGTCTTGTCCGGCGCTGTCGGGACCAAATCTTGCCGACCGGTCTACTTCTTGAACCCCGGCTTCCGCTTTTCCCAGTGTATGCCGTCCTCGATGAAGCGCTGGAAACCCTCTTCTAGCTTCTGCTCGAGTTTCTTGGCAAACGGCGAACCGTTTGAAAACGCCTTCTTGAACAGTGATTCCGCCTTGGCTTGCAGCGTCTGATCGAGCGCCTTGGAGAAGGCTTGTTCGAACGCTTTTTCGATGATTTCATCGATCTTAATCGCCATGCCTCACCAGGGATTGAGGATTCTTCAGTCGCTTCGTCCTGAACTGATTATAGCCAAGAATTCGACCGCGGTGCGTCATTCGGGCAACTCACCACGCAGTTCGCGAATCGCTGGGACGCCAATATCAAGGATGCCGTGCTTCCGGCGAATTTCCTCGCGCACCTGATCCATGTGCTCGCAGGCCTTCCGCATGACTTCCGGGTCGCGTACCCCGGACATGGCCGTTTTCACAGCCTCTTCCATTTCAGCCATGATTTCAGGAGGGATCGAATTGGGGTGATCGTTGTCCATACCATCATTGTCCGCGCCGGACGGGTCGCGATCAAGTGAGCTTTGCCGCTGACGGCGCCATGTTGGCTGTGCTTGCGCGCGTGTTGTTTATTCGTTTCAAGCGCCAATGCCGCAACAGCAGCAAAACGCCGCCGACGGAAAGGGACCAGGCGATGGCCCAGAAGTAGGCGCGGTGGGGATGAACGTCCCAGAGTTGAATGCGTTGTACGACGCGATGACTATCACCGTCCCAATCCCAATCCACGAGACGGCCGTGCCAATCAATGTCATTTGGACCGACCTTGGCATCGATCGTCGCCAGCGTGCTGCCGTCGGCGGACAATTGAACGCCAGCGATGTCGCCGCACGGCAAACGCAAACATTCTCGGCCGGTTGCTGCGTCAACGACAAGCACAACCGGGCGGCCGGAGGGAAATAGCTTGGGGAACGTGGCTCGCAACCATTCTTCAATTGAGCCTGGTTTTGCCGGTGGGCGCCCATCCTTCCCAATGATCGCAACGTGGCCGCTGGCTGAGAGGGTTGGGAGGAGATTCGGGTTCACTTGAAAATCCGGCGGAGTGATGCGGCAAGGTTTGCCCGTACGGAGATCGACGGCGTCGATTTGGATGGGATAACCGGCCCCTTGTTGCAAAACGAAGTTGGCGTTCGATTTGAAAACCCGGATGTCTACGTTCTCCGGCTCTTTCCACAGCACACGGCCGTCCGACGAAATGGTAGTTTGGCGCAATCCGCCGCCGTCGAAGAGCAACGGCTCGGTCGTAAGCAGCACCGCCGAATTGTCAGACGCCTTGGGTCTTTTCGGCATGTCAAGAAAGCTGAGCCGCTGCCGGAATTGGCTATGCTCCCGGTCAACCTGGATGCTTCGAATCGCTCCCGAATGCAGATCGACCATTTCCAGGCACAGACCTTGCATTGTCCGCGTCCAATATGCCAAGAATTGTCCGTTTGGCGAAAGCGCTGGGCTACAGAATTCCGCGGCGGCCGGGGATTTCGCCGCCCAGATGCGCTGGAAGTTTACCACGTCCCAGACTTCCAAACTAACAAAGACGAAAAAGTCGGTTTGACCGCGCGGCGCCCATAACGGTGTTTTCCATCCCTCGAATACGTGAGACCGGTGCAGGTTGCCAATCACGGCATGGCGGCCGTCGAGGGAGAAATCTATCGCGGCGTGCTCCAGGGTGAAGTCGGGATGCATCGTTGCCACGCTTCGCCCCGTTTCGATCTCGACGACGCGGATCGTCTTGTTGTCGATGATGCACAATCCGTGACGGTCATCCCGTGTGAATTGCGGCGACAAATCCTTCGGCCACGGGATGAGCCGGTGCGCTGGCAGATCGATGACGACATTGCGAGCGTCTTCTTTTTCTGTCTCCAGCCACAGCCAGCGCCCTTGCGGCGAAAAGGCACGATTGCGAAACCCGCCACCACGGAACACCGGCGGCTGCCAAACCTTGCCCGATTGCCAATCGACGATGCACGTTGGCCCCGAAGTGTAAGAGACCACACCGGGCCTGATGTGCGCTCGAGTAAAGCCGTTAGGAACAAACAGATGGCGCCCATGGGGAGAGCGCTCGAATCCGCCCCACAAATCACGAAACGAGTGCACCATTTGCCCCGATCCGCCGTCAAAGACACGAAGCCCGAGATGCTCGTTGCCTGGACCGGAGGGAACGTTCGGGTACGCCTGGCAAATCAGCCAGCGCCCGTCCGGCGAGAAATAGCGCACTGCCATCGGTCCTTCGATCGTGCACAGCGGCCGATGAGGAATGAAGTGAAAGACGCCGACGCCAACCGCCGTCAAAAAGCCGAGGAAGCACGACCACGCAATCAATCGGCGAAGGAGTTTCATGACAGCCTCGACAACGAGCATACTCGAAGCGAACGCGGCGAGCCATCGGAGCTTGCGCAATCAACATCTACCAATTCCGCAGTAGTTTGATTTCGGGATACGCAGCGCTCACTGCCCGCACGAGCGGTTCATCCGCGGTGACACCACCAATGCCGCGCTCGCGAACACTGACAACAAAGAGGGCATCGTAAACGGCAATGTCAAACTGAGCAGCTACCTCAAAGCTCTTGGCGAGCAACGGCAAGGCGCTAGCGGTCTGAACACTTACATTTTGCAGAAGCGTCAACGCCTGGCGCGCCTCGGGAAGGGTCACAACCTTGCGATGCAGTTTCGTCCAGATGACATTCGACGCCTCGATCATAGCCAAATCGAGCGCAAACAAAGTTCCGCCAGCCGCGGCCGTGTCCGCGGCGACCTGCAACGCGAGCGCCGAGTCCATTTCGGGGAGGACCCATTTCACGAGCACATTGGTATCAACAACCCAATCACTCATGGCGGCGACGGTCCGCGGCGATTTCCGGGGTGCTGTCCGGCAGGACGCCGTACTTGGCTGTCAATTTCCGTTGAAACTCGCGCGCCGCATCCACCCACGCAGCGATGGGTGAGCCTTCGTGAGTCTCAATGGTCAGCCGGACGCGCTGATTCTCCGCCAAGGCGACTTCGCCCAAGGGCTTGAAAACGCCGCTCGAATAGACTGCTTCCACAGTTGACATCACCTAGCTCCTGAATCATCGCCATTGTAGCAGAAGCGAGGGCAACACAGTAACCCCGACGGCCATCAGCAAGCCGAGGAAGCACGACCACGCGATCAGGCGGCGGAGGAGTTTCATGTTGGATCGGACGCCGAGTCTACCCGAATCGAGTACGGCAAGCCAAGGGAACTTGCGCGAGCGCGTGGGGCAGG
>JGI1357J11328_10002037_pt1 | contig 14912 bp, 17 predicted proteins | sample Subgrocontami54m_FD_11328 | JGI IMG/M metagenome (IMG submission 11328)
CCGAGAGGATTTGAACCTCTAACCAATACCTTAAGAGGGTACTGCTCTACCATTGAGCTACGGGCCCTGTTTATTTTGATAATTGTAGCAAAGTCACCTGAAAAATGCAGCTACTGGGGTTTTAGAGCGGCGGGAAGCAAATATTTTACAAAATTTGTCAGCCACATCGCTTTTCCTTCATGTGCTCTGACGGCAATGTAATCCCAGACTTCAAGCGTTTTTTCGACAATCAGTGTCGGGTAGACAGTTCTCGGATTAAAACTCACCATACAACTATCACACAAAAAAGGTCGTACCTGAGGCATTTTCAGACCTCTCTCTTTCCCACTTTTTCTTTTCTTCATCGCCTCAGCAAGCAGTTGCCTACTACTCGGTCCTGCACCGGTGCCATACATCATACAGATAACAGGACGATACGGATAAATCGTACATTCGTTATTATCTCCTAAAAAGGGGCAGCCTTTACTTAAGGGATCAAAGGCTCGCTTCAATGCGCGGTCAATGATGTGCTTCGGTATCTTGCCATCTTTTGCAGCTTGAATGATCACTTCATGATCTTCCGTGGTGGATGGTACTTCTGGCTGATAGCAGCATGCACCATTTCCCCTAACACAAGGAGTACTGATAGGGGCATTATTTACGATTTGTGCTGCAGATCTGACTTGCTTATAGAGGGATTTCATAAAAGATTTCTGCATTTTATCAGTCCTGTGTAAGTGTATCAAGAAAATATTGTTTTTTTCACCTCTCTTTGATAATATCCTTCATTATGGCTACCGTTGAGGGAAAATATGGCTTTATGGACCCGACACCAGCAGAAGGTGGGCTTCGACCTGTTTTAGTTGACTCGGTTCAGTCACTTCTTGATGATCCCCTTCCGGCATCTGTGGCTAATACTCCCTTTGCGACTGCTCCGATTGCAGTATTTCGCACAGGCACACCAGAACAGACGGAAACGACTGCCGTCTATGGTATAGCATTATCTCCTGCGCAATGGTGGGATCTTCTTCAGGGTTCAGCTCCTTATAAAAATGAGTGGCCTTCAGCAGTGACTACTGACTGGGAGATGTATAAGCAGAGAGCGAAATCACATGCATGGTTAGGCCCTGCTTGGAATGATCTTATTCCACATCTAGATGTGTTCAAAAGCCTTATGCAACCTCGAAATGAAAATAATTACGTCATTGATCCTAAAACCGTACCAGAAGTATTACCTTTAAATTACATTGTTCCGGTTTCGAGATGGCGAACAGAAGGAACTGAGAGAACCTTAATCACCGAACATACAGCTACTCCACGTGACCCGAGGGTTGAAGAATCCATACGACTGGCTTGTGCCAATCTTGGAGTTGTTTATGATGCAGAAAGAATAGATGAACTAGCCGGTTTTATGGTAAATACCCTCTTTGCGCATAAAGAACGAGCAGGCTGGAAACCTTTTATGAGTCACAAGGGCGTAGAAAGTGATCATAAGCTAACGGGAAACAACTTCATAGGACCTGCACAGGTGACAACACGAGCCTTATTGGAACGAGGAACGATACTGACGAACTCCTTTTATCGTAATGCTGAGGCTGTCTCAGTCGAATATGTACGCCCGGAGGGAGTCGAACCCCCAACCCTCACGTCCGAAGCGTGATGCTCTATCCATTAAGCTACGGGCGCATACCTGGGCTCAATTGTAACAAACCTATCTTTTTTATTCAATGAAAAGCACTATATGAGCCCCGGCAAGTTGAGATCTTTATTCGCATATTGTGGAGTATGATACTCAGGCAAGTCATGGTTAAACAACTTTGGCCAATTAGTTGCTATAAGATCAGACATTACTACTGCACCATGGGCCATCGCTAGATCGTTTTGAATCGCATAGCGTGCAATTTGCCTGGCATCTGTGTAAATACCCATATGAGGAGCTTCAGGTTCTTTCCAGTCGCCTACAATTCTTTGAGATAACCCTTTTCCCCACCATAATCTATCAGGTAACTTAGCAAACGCGGCATCTACATTCTCTGCAGTAAGAGAGGTAAAAGCAGAAGTGAGATCATGCCCGGATGCGATCTGATAGGCTTCAATTCCTATCATACCTCCGGTAATCGCAGTTTCAGCTAGTTCTGTCGGCAGACTCGTGTATACCGCATCTACAAAACTTTGAGCAGCTACACGACTATTCGCTCCAAAATTTCTTAATGTGTGTTCGTGTAGTAGTCGTAATCTTACTAACAATTGGTGATGTTCTGAAGCTAGATACCCAGAGCCATCTATGCCCGACCGTCTTCCTTCGGGGATATGTAGCTGTTCCCAAAACTTATCAGGAATTCCCTTGGAAAGATCGGGAGCTTGCAGTTGAGTAAAAATTTCGTGGGGCTCCACATCACCTTCTACTGCGTTTGCCACTGCAGCAAATTCGTCAAGAATTGATGTGCGGTTTACCTCATGCGTATCACTCATCAATGTATATATACTGCACGTCCTATAAAAAGTCAAGATGAGTAGGCGTGCAGCTTACTCCCCTCTATAGGTCTCTGTAGCTCTTCGAGAACGAATTATACATCCTGTAAGAGTCCATTATTCATCTCTCTTTCATAGTATATCAGTCAGTTTCAGTAGTATTTCAAGGGTCAGGATACTGTTTTCAGCGCGTTTTCAGAAAACTCCTGGTAGAATACGCCCATGAGGGTCCTAGTCGTCGAAGACGAACACAGGATAGCGAATTCGATAAAACAAGGCTTAGAGCAAGAAAACTACGCTGTTGATGTCGACTATGATGGATCAGAAGGCCTTGATCGTGGGACTTCGGAAGAGTATGACATCATCATCTTAGATCGCCTCTTACCGAACATAAACGGAATACAGATTACAACAAGTCTTCGAAAACAAAATATCCATACCCCAATCCTTATGCTTACCGCAAAGGGACAGCTAGATGACCGTTTGATGGGCTTAATACCGGCGCTGACGATTATATGACCAGGCCTTTTGCTTTCACTGAACTCCTCGCAAGGATGAGAGCAATTTCGAGACGGCCGAAACACACGACAGGGTCTTTGCTTCAGATTGCTGACTTAACGCTTCACACGGTCACCTTTGAAGTCACAAAGGCGGGGAAAAAGATAAAACTTTCAAGTAAAGAGTTCTCCCTCCTTGAATACTTGATGAGACACCCGAATCAGATAATTAAGAAAGAACAGATCATTAACCATGTCTGGAATTACGATGCAGATATTCTTCCCAACTCAGTTGAGGTATATATAAAGCATTTGCGAGATAAGATAGATAAGGGCTCTACCTTCCCGGTTCGCCTACCGCTCGTATGATTCCTTCAGGCATCTCAGCACAAAATTTGAGGCACTATTTATGGTGTCGTAACCGACATTGTTGGCGTAGGCGTAGTCGGGAATGACGTTGGCGTTATGAAGTCAAGCATTGACGCAGGTGCGCCTCCTACACCGGCTTCACCTCCCGCTCTATCTCCTGGCTGCAATAGAGTACTAGCAAACCACCCCACTAAAAAGAATAACGGGAGCAGGAGTAGTATCAGTGCTGAACGAGGAGTACCATGTTTATATCTTCCATTGTTACTTGCAGATCTTTTCATGTACAATCACCTCCATTTCTTCAGATAGCTTACTGATCGGATGTAATGTAGTGATCTCAAAAAAGTATGAAAACAGTGAGAAAAGCTGGCGTATAATAGAGAGAATGGCAAACTCCCGCATGCTCAATTTTTTACTCCTCGCCGGAACGGTTGTGTTACTTAGCCTTACCGTTATCTCATTCTTGAAAATTGTGTCATCGAAGACGCCTGACTTTGCAGTTTTTTACGGAGCAGGACTTGATTTGACAGTCGAGAAAAATGTCTACCAAGACAAGTCACTTTTCACTGCCTTTAACTATCCTCCTCAGACGGCTGTCATGTATCTCCCATTTCTCCTTTTTCCTTATCGTGTAGCCCAAGGATTGTTTGCCGCTCTTACGTTATGCCTGATTCCTGTATGTGTATGGCTTTCCTTACGGATCTTAAGAGACACTTTATCATGGCAGCGGTTACTCTTTCTTACCAACATTGCCGTTCTTGCATTTCCGATAAAATTCACTCTTGGCATGGGACAGAGCAATATACTTGCTCTTTTTCTCTTTCTTACCAGTTTTTTCTTTTATCAGCAGCAGCGAAAGACGGTAGTAGGTATTCTTTTAGCGATTGCTGTGATCGTAAAACCCATCCTTCTGTTTGTTGGGTTGTTTTATTTGTTTAGAAGGCAGTGGAAGACTCTCGGCATATTTGCGATAACTATCTTACTCTTCTCCGTTATTCCTCTTGCCCTCCAAGGGGTTTCTATCTATCAGTACTATCTCAGCACTCAAATCCCAGAAGTAATAAAATCTTCAGGACTAGCTGTGTACTACAACCAAAGTCTGATGGGGGCTCTCAGTCGACTTCCTCTGAGTATGACACAAGCGCACATACTTTACCTTGCCGGGGTCGTTTGTATTCTATGGGGAACGTTTCGAACACTACTTTCAAAAGAAGAAAACGATGCATTTCTTCTGAGTCGTCTGTTCCTCGCACTGCTACTACTTAATATCTTATCCTGGCAACATCACTTCGCCTTTTTACTTTTTCCTTTTATTACTTTAGGATCACGTCTTTGGAAATCAGGTCAAAGACGAAAGCAGCTGCTCTTCTTTATCGCTCTTGTGTTGGTTTCACTCAACATAAAAGATCCGAAGATGTTTACCTATTCCCCACTAAGTGTAGTGTTGTCTCATGGTTTTTTTGGCGCGTTTCTTTTGTGGATTCTTTTTCTCCCCCTGTCTAAGAAGAAAAAGTACTAAGCTGCTTTTTTTTGACGAAATGCTTCTAGATCAACAGGATTATTTTTTATGACTCGTTGAATTTGTTCATCAGTCGGTCTTTGTGCATGGGAAAAATCAACAATAGTTACTGCAGTTTTGTCATCAAGGATTTCTTTAAATTTTTTTTCTGCATCCTCTGGAGTAAGATCATCAAGTGATGCAACCGCTTCTACTGCTTCTGTCCATGACCCGTCAACGGCTGATGGAATTGGACGTAATGGCTCGCTTTGCAGCTCAGGGTTGGCTTCTTTTCCTTCTAATTCGACTACGACTTGCTCTACTGGTAGCTGATCGGGGTCTTCTCCGTGTGAAAGTAACGCCTCATTGATGGGTACAGTGTTCATAACTCTCGTCGATTCATCACTGAGTTCCTCACTAGGATCGCCAGTTTCTTTTTCTTTCACTTTTAGCACTGCTTCACGTAATTCTTTTGCACGTGCTTCATTCGTCTCCTCATCTCGTATCCATTGATTCTCCTGTGATGCATCATCCGCCTCAGGATTCTGTCCTGGTACGGCATTTTTTTTTGTACCTTTCATTTCTGCGGATGCTTCGTCTGCTGTAGCTTCTCGCTGGGACTGAGTTTCGAGCGCTGGATGTTGAGCCGCATCGGCTGCTAATTCGGATCGTGTTTTTGCCTCCGGCTTTGTCGCTTCAGTGTCATCAGCGTCCCCGATAACTGAGGCTTTGTAGTTTAAAGCCCGTCCCTCTTTCGTGTTTACTATGGCTTCACTACCGCCTCGGGGTTGTACTTCTTCATTTACTGCTGTGTGCACAATAGACTCTGTGCCGAGTACTGCTACTTTATCCGGAGTAGTTTCAGGCTGTTCTCTTTCTTTTGTAACAACAGCTGCTGAGGTCTCAGGTACACTACCTTCTTGCTGTTGCGCCTCCGCTATATTTTGTGCCTCTTTAACAACAGGTTCTGAACTCACAGCAGCTTCCATAAATGGCGTTAAGTGTTTTGATTCGATACTCTGTGCGAACGCACGCTGGGCCATGCCGATTATGACTTCCTGAGGGACACCATCAATCTGCATCTCTCCAATTTCTCTTGCCAGGGAGAACTCTGTCCTAATTTCAGTTACTGCGTTCTCCACTTCTGCTTGTGTCTGCTCACTTGCTTGGATAGCACTTTCAAACCCTGTCTCGATTCCCGAGAATTCTTGGGTGGCAGCAGTCACTTCTACCTCAGAAGCTCTCGGTATCTGCACTATTTTTATGAATGAAGACTCACTTGAAGTATCGACAGGTTGCGTAGCTGCGGGTTTGTCAAATCGGATCTCAGACCAAGCGCTTGGGCTGCTAATCATTCTTCGATCTTGTGATGGAAAAGATCGTACAATAAGTGGCACGGACGGCCCCATAACTTTATCATAGGGGCTTGCTTTTTTCTCACTTGCCGACCATAACGTCTTGAATGGACCTGTACTTTCATCGCTTTTATGAGTGTCAAGAGAAACACTTTCCCACGATAGATTTTTCATTGGTGCAACATGTGGTAAAACCGACCTTGTATCTGTCATAGGTATTCCTCCTTCAGGCATCGGAAAACTTGACGCAGTGGCAATACCTCCTTCGCTATGAGGTATTCCTCCCATAGCTCTGGTGCTCCCTATGCTTCTTGACCCACCTCTATTGCCGCCTTCGATACTGTTCATAGTTTCATTCGCATTGTACGTGAAGAGAAAAGAAGGTTCTTGACGTGGAGATTACAAAATCCTTTCAGTTGCCACAAAAAAACGGACTATCCCGAAGGGTAGCCCGTTTTTCACTGGTCAGCTTGTTATGCTTTCCTTGATCCTTTGAGTCCTGCGTAGAGACCCCATACTCCAACAACTAAATGAAGCACAGTGTCCATTGGGTTCTGAAGAGTCGCGCCAGCTAACGTAACTTCTCCACCAAGATTATATAATCCCACGAGGAGCGCAAATGCTCCAACCGCTAACACAAGCATTTTATGCATCCCTGCGTCCTTCATCATGGTAACTGCGAGAAGAGCCACAATGCCGAGTACTGTATGCGCCACATTTTCTGCATTGTCAAACCACCACATGTCACCAAAGATACTTCTGTCTGGGGTTGGTCCAAGAACACCGATGAAACCAAGAATTCCTACTGCGAGTAGAACAACGCCTCCGAGGCTGAGAAATCCACGAGGAGTTAAAAAATTTTTAAAATCCATCTTTATCACCTCCCTTCAGTTTACTTTCAGTAAATATTGAGGAAATGATCAGGTACTCATCTCATCTTATGGAGAAACGAAGAGCTTTGTCAATACCCGTTCTTACAAATGACTAGGTGACCACATATTTTTGGAGCGAGAACGATGTCCGATGAAGCTTTGAAAGGCCAAACGTTGTGATAGCTTTCCGATGGCTAGCAGTTCCGTATCCTTTGTTCACATCAAAGCTATATGATGGGTACTCTCCTGCTAGTTCTTTCATAACCTTATCTCGGTAGACTTTGGCCAGTATTGAAGCGGCAGCAATTGAAATGCTTTTTCTATCCCCTTGTATGATGGCTTGCTGACGTTTTAAGCTAATACCCCCAAGATACTTAACATGAAATCCGTCAATAAGTGCATAAAGCGTATACTGAGCGAGATCTTTTGCAATATGTCTGACAACCGACCGAAACGCCTGACTTGTCGCTTTTCCTATACCTATCTTATTGATAACCGGCACACCAACAGTAGCTATTGAGTACGCCAAGCACTGATTCATGATGAGCGATGATAGTCGTTCTCGTTCGTGTGCAGAGAGAAGTTTTGAATCGTGGATGCCCTCTATTGCTGTTGCCTGAGGAGGGAAGACTACTGCACCGACGACGACCGGACCGGCGAAAGCACCCCGGCCAACCTCATCCAGTCCGATACAGTGATATCCTTTCTCCCAATGCGACTCCTCAAAGCTAAAGGTAGGTTTTGGAATCATTCTTCAGTCGTAGTATAATTACTCGCTATCTCCCTCTTCTAACATTTCTATTCCCTTAATCTGTGGAAGCATTGAGCCAACGATACCTTTTAGGTCACCATGCATACCATAGGTATTGTCGATGACCTTACGTATGTTTTTTTCATCTCTTGCCCATTTATTTTGGAAGTATCGTTTTTCTTTCTCTGTTTCATCTTGCATATTGGTAAATGCCTCAATAATTGCTTCAACACGATGCCGAAACTCGACACCGGAGAGATAATCATAGAGAATTTCCATTTTTTGATCCTTCGATTTGACTGACTTTTTTACATAATACATTTGAATAAGTTTCGCTCGAAGCGTATCTGCGAGAGGCACAACAAAGTTTTGTTTGGTAACCCAAATATTTTCATAAAATCCTGCGTTTTTTACCGTCGCCGGAAGTACTTCAGAGATAAGGACCGCTTCTTCCGCGGTGATGTCTCGTTGATTTCCTTTCAGTTTGTCTACCCATTCTTCGCTCCAGTTCTTTGTATTTTTTAACTCCCAAAGAATTTTTCCTGCATAGTTGCCTCTCCTATCCCATACTTCCTGAATAATATCCCCTCCTCGTACCCCTTTTCCTACGGGAAGAATTTTGTCATTAGGATACTGCTTTACGAGCAACTCCTCAAACTCTGTTTCAAATACTTCCCCTTGGAGTTGCTGAGAGCCTTGTTGTAGCTTTCGTCTCATCTCCTCATTTGATTTGAGAGCATCCTGGAGCTGCTTGTCTTTTTCGACTATCTTAAGCCGCTGCTCTTCTTCTGCTTTTTTCGTTGCGTCTTCACGAATTTTACCCTCTTCTTGCGCCAGCTTTTTTCTCATCGATAGTTCTGCTTCGTCTTTTTCTTTCTTGGAGAGACGGAGTTGATCGGTTAGCTTTGTTAGTTCCGAGAGAAGCTCTTTATTTTGTTCATCTTTCGCAACTGCATCCTCTGTTAATCTTTTTACTTGTAGTTCAAATCGCTCTTGTGCTTTTTGTGCAGACTCTTCAAGAGCTTCTTTTTTTACAACATCGAGTTCCTTCTGGAATCGCAGCTTTTCACGCTTTACGATTGCCTGCTCCATCTGGGCTGATATGGCTTCGCTTATCTCTACAGTTTTTCCACAGTGTGGACAAAGAATAGTGTTCATACAGGAAGAAATTTTGTCTCACTATAGTACGCTTCAGACGTATGTTTGGCAAGATGGCTTAAGTATATCATCTGTTTGACCTCATGTATAAAATCTGCTAGCATCATTCGTGCGCTATGAGGACAATTATTAGGAACATCGCGCTGTACGCAGTGGCTTTGTTTCTCTTGCCCCAATTTCTTCCGGGCGTCAACATTACTGGAGGTTTTGGCACCTATCTTTTTGGTGGTGTTGTTCTCACCCTTATGCTATTACTGTTAAAACCTATTCTTAGTCTTTTAAGTTTCCCTTTAAACCTGGCTACCATGGGGCTTTTTTCTGTATTTATTAACGTTATCATCTTATATCTCCTGACCGTTATCATCCCGAACATTCAGATTCACCACTTTGTTTTTGAAGGAACGAGATTCGCTGGCTTTGTTATACCAAGGCTCAGCGTCAATACCTTCTTTGCATATGTTCTTGCAGCAATCTTGATTTGGGGTATAGTACACTGTATACAATGGATAGCAAAAACATGACACAACCGAAACCACAAAAAATAGTTTGTTTAGGCGGCGGCATAGGAACCGTTAATCTCATACGAGGATTAAAGTCGCACACTCCTGAGATTACTGTCGTTGTCTCCATGGCGGATGAGGGTGGCTCATCGGGAAGACTCAGAAGACTCTATAACATTATGCCACCTGGTGATATTATTTCCTGCGTTGCAGCTCTAGTCGACAAAGATCATGAACTGTATAGCAAGCTCCTTACGTATCGCTTCCCGGGTGATCGCTACGACACCGACAACGTTCTTTCAGGACATAAATTAGGAAATCTTCTGATGGTAGCTGCACGGGACATAACCGGAAATTTTCATGACGCTGTTGCACTTCTTAAAAACATGTTTGATATAACGGGAGATATTCTTCCTGCCACAAACGACGACATATCCCTATCTGCAATGACGGTAGACGGTATGAAAGTAGAGGGAGAAGAAGCAATTGATTTAGGAAAATACGCCGGTAACAGAGTTCTTGACAGGGTTTCAATAACACCTGAAAACCCAAGTGTTCCACCGGGAGTTCTATCAGCTATTAAAGAAGCTGATGTCATTGTCGCCGGACCTGGAGATCTCTATACGACTATCCTTCCTGTGTTAATTATCCCGGATATAAAAAATGCGTTGATAACAGCAACGCAGGCATCAAAAGTTTTTGTGGTTAATGTGGCAAATAAACCATTTGAAACGAAAGGTTACGATGTCTCAGACTTTATCAGCGCTGTTCGAAACCACCTTGGCATCTTTCCTTTCTCCTCTGTTGTGGTCAATAATAACTTTTCAATTCCTATACCGGAGCGGTTTCAGTACACGTACGTTACGATCGACAAGGCCTTAGGTGAAGCAGCAAACGGTTCATACAGGATAGTGCAAGCAGATCTGGTCGATGAGAAATTCCCCCTCTACCACGACTCCGAGAAACTTGCAGAACTTCTGTCAAAAACGGTATAATACGGCTATGATACTTAACATTCTTCAAATAGTTGTGGCGGTTCTTTTGATAGTAGCAATACTGCTTCAGGCTCAAGGGGGAGGACTTTCTCCTGTTTTTGGCGGCGGCGGAGAGATGTACCGCAGTAAACAAAGCGTCGAAAAGTTTCTTATTGCTGCCACGGTCGTTCTATCAGCTCTTCTGGGAATCATATCACTTGCGCTACTTTTCCCTCATTAACTCGTTATGATGATATTTAGGCGTCGCCTGCTTTTCTGGCTATTTAAAGCGTATCTAAAAAAGTGGGGTAAGGTAATAGCAGTTTCATTTCTCTTAGGATTAGTTATCTTCTTCATTCTCATTTCTTCCTCAGAGTTCTTAGTACAGCTTATGCCATTTGAGAAACGTAGAACGATTGGTATTGTTGGCGCATACAATGCAGATGCACTTCCTTCCTCTCTTCAGTCAAAACTTTCGCGCGGATTAACAAAGATTACAAATGACGGAAAGGTGCAACCGGACCTGTCTGAGAAGTGGCGTGTTGAAAATAATGGAAAGACATACGTTTTTACGTTAAAGAAAAATATCTTTTTCAGCGATGGCCGCCGTTTGACTTCTGACCTCGTTTCCTACGACTTTAAGGACGTAAGCGTGAAAAGAGCAGATAAAGATACTATCGCTTTTACCCTAAGAGACCCTTACGCTCCTTTTCTTGTAACGGTGAGTAGACCTCTTTTTCGGGATGGCCTAACAGGTGTTGGGGAATTTCGGATCACTGACATAAAGTTAAATGGTAATTTTGTTGAGAGCTTGAGTATCATCTCCAGGCAAAACAGATTTCATGTAGAGACGTATAAATTCTACCCCAGTGAAGATGCTGTAAAGATGGCTTTTGCACTTGGCGAGATCACTATGATGGAAGGCTTGTCAGATGATAGATTTAAGTCGACATCATTTTCCAAGTATCCTGGCGTGAAATCGGCAAGAATGATTAACTACACAAAGCTGGTAACACTTTTTTATAATACGCAAGATAATCTATTATCTGATAAAAAAATGCGTAGTGGACTTACCTATGCCTTGCCTGACACGTTTCCGGAAGGAGAACGAGCCTATACACCGTTCTCAAAAAAATCTTACTTTTATAACGAGGAACTTTTTGTAAGGAGACAGGATGTTGCTCATGCGAAACTTCTTATCGATGCATCGTATTCTGGAACAGAAAGTGCGAAGTTTACGATTCAAACGCTTGATAAATATAAACGTACTGCAGAGGTAATCGCTGATGCTTGGAAAAAAGTTGGCATTAACACAAAGATAGAAGTTGTCGATACTCGCCCTGCAGTGTTTCAGATGTATCTTGGAGACTTTACTATCCCCCGGGATCCTGACCAGTACACGCTCTGGCACTCAGATCAGAACAACAACATTACAAAATACAAGAACCTTAGAATTGATAAACTTCTTGAAGACGGAAGAAAAACTGTCGATTTGAATGAGAGGCGAAGCATTTATGAAGACTTCCAAAAATATCTCATTGATGATTCTCCGGCATCATTTCTCTACTTCCCTTACGAATTTTCTATAGAAAAGTCTTAACGAGTAATACCTACCGTATCGTCAGTAAATGCCTTGGAACGCAGCTTTCGATGATAGGTGATGGCAAACCGATGGGCCTCATTACGAACTCTCATAAGAAGCTGCAGCCCTGGAGAGTTTTTAGGAAGAGAAACCTCAGTAAAATGTGCTGTATCGGTAGTAGGTATCTCGCTACTCTTTGGAATAATAATTGTTTCCTCTCGTTTTGCTAGCCCTATGAGCGGGATTGAAACTCCTGCTTTATGGAAAGCTTGCAGAGCGCTGGTGATCTGTCCTTTCCCTCCGTCGACAATAAGCAAATCCGGATACTTCCACTCTGTATGCTTTAACCTTCTCGTCAAGACCTCTTCCATGCTGGCAAAGTCATTCGGCGTCGCTTCTCTCTGGATTTTGTACTTTCTATATAACGACCCTTCTTTTTCCCCACTTACAAAAACGACCATCGATCCTGTTGCATTCGTTCCTTGAATATTGGAGATGTCATAGCACTCTATTTTATCCAATTTTTCTACCAATAAACCATTTGTTTCCAGTGCTTCCTTCAGTGCATTTAACTCTCGTGCCCTCACGTCAGTTCTCAAGTTTGGATTAAGATCATATTCAAATGGCCTATGGAATGGCTGTGTGATGTATCCTAAGGCTTGAATTCTCTGTTGCAGGTCCGCCGCTCTTTCAAAATCCTCATCATGACTTGCTTTATCTCGCTCCTTCTCAAGCTCCTGCATGATCGTTTTCGACTTTCCTTCTAACATAGCTATTATTCGCTTAATATTTTTCCGATATGAAAGACGAAGCGACTCTGAGGCAAAAACCGGCGGGCATGGACAGAGTCCGAGATGATGGTAAAGGCACACTTTTTTCGGATGATTCTGGACAGCGACGAATGGGAAGACACGACGAATTGTTTTTAGAACGAGCTTCACTGCCCTACTATTAGGAAATGGTCCGAAATAGACAGATTGAGGATCGTCAATACGCCTGGCAAATAAAACGGCAGGGTATCTATCCTTTAGGGTAATACGAATAAGCGGATAGGACTTGTCATCCGTCATCCGAATATTGTACTTTGGAGAGAATTTCTTAATGTAAAAGCTTTCCAAAAGAAGCGATTCAAGCTCAGAATCAACGATAGTTATCTTTATTTTCTCAATTTGTGAGACGAGAAGACGTGTTTTTTCTCCCAGTTGACTACTGTTGGTGAAATAGGATGAAACACGTGCTTTTAGGTCTTTCGCCTTTCCGACATAGAGAATACTACTGTTTTGGTCGAGAAAACAGTAGACGCCTGGTTTTGATGGCAATGATAAGTATGATGATCGTGAATAAACCAACTGCAAGTCCTCCGTAAATTGTTATACTTGAAAAAGCAAAAGGGGTAATGTGAATCGATGTATCAAGTTGCTTTTCGTTGTACCTAATTGTAAAAGGATAGCTTTCATTTGTCAAAAACTTTGTCTTATGAAATGAAACCGGCACTTCCTCACTGCCAAAGGGTAGTATTGTGTCTGTCGTGAATAGTTGTGATCCAGGCTTAAGACGTGGCGACTCTACACTGAGTGCAAGAGGGCGACTGGCTGTACTGCCGGTATTCTTCACTACTACAGAACCGTGTATCGGTATACCGGAAAGATACGTTGAGGAGAAACGTGACTCAACAGTTATCGAGTCTGCATTACTCGGATAGGAGTCTGCAAAGCTCACATTCACATCCCTTGTATCGGGATCACCAATATACTTAAAGCCACTAGGTGGAATGGGATACTCGCTACTACTTCCTTTCCGGACAAAGGCGAAATGATCAAAATCTAGTACGTCGAAATAGTCCACTCCACCTGTCGAATTACCCCAGGTAGGATCAACCATTATCCACATCTGACGACTATCATCGTAATATTCGGGCCAGGCATGAAGAATGTCCTGAACGAGGGAAAGAGGACGCTGCTTTTGATTATCGGTAAAGGCGTACCCTTCTACCTCTCTTGCCGGTATGCCAGCAGCTCGTGAGATAGCGATAAATAAGTCCGTGAATTCAAGACAAACCGCTGAGGTTGGATTTTGTAACGAGTCAACAGCTCCTAAGCGCGGCTGTTGTTGTTTTACTCGCTCAAAATCGTAGGTTAAGGTTTTAACGACATAATCATAAATGGCCTTAGGGGTTTTTAGATCCTTGGCTAGTTTCTGTATACGCGAGTCAGATACCTGCCAGTAAGGCTTCTCTTTTAGGTACTCTGCTCGCAACTCATCTGATAAAGCCTCTGGCTTCGGAAAGAGCGAAACCGCTGCTTTTCCACGAACTTCAACCCGTATCGATGATCGAGGAGCAAGAAGATAAGTCGCGAGCCAATTACCGTCTTTATCCTTTGAGACATTTTCAGGTTTCGGATTCATGCTTTCAATAGCTACCTCTTGATAGTTGGTATCCGGCGGAAGGGTAATCTGCGTTTTAACCGGAGTAAGGTTTTTATTCTTCAGCTGATAAAAAAGTTGAAACTGATAGAACTGTTCTGTTCCGAAAGACAGCGAAATTGCCGATTGCTCAAGTTGTTCCTTGGTAAAAATTAAGGAATCATTCTGTTGTTTTGGCTTACTGTAAATCGGCTTACCAAAGGAAGGCGGCACAATGAGCTGTACAGTAAAGGACGTGAAGTCATTTTGATTAGGAATTTTTGGGATGTTTAATTCCCAAATGCTTCCTTGTTTTCGTGCAACATTATCTGTGTCATAGGAAACAGTAAATGCGAGCTTACTCCCTTTTCCCACAACCCGCTTATTAAAAGTAATATCTATAATCGTTCCATCGGTGATTTTTTTTATGGCAGGTGTGATTTTGCCACCACTATCTGAAACTGTCACGTTTTCAAGATTTTCAAATCCCAGCTGCATAGTG
>JGI1357J11328_10002060_pt1 | contig 14795 bp, 5 predicted proteins | sample Subgrocontami54m_FD_11328 | JGI IMG/M metagenome (IMG submission 11328)
ACGGCGTCGAGAATGATGCCTGCCGCGCGGTGCAGGCGGCCATCGCCATGGTCGAACGCGCCCGCGCCCTCAACCTGCGCCTCGGTGACGGCCAGCCAAAAATCGAAATCGGCGTTGGCATTCACACCGGCCCGCTCACCGCTGGCAACGTCGGCGCGCGTGACCGCCTCGAATATTCCGTCATAGGCGAAACGGTGAACCTGGCTTCGCGCCTCGAAGCGCTCACCAAGGAGTTCAAGTCGCCCATCGTCCTCAGCCCGCCGACAGATGAGCTCGTCCGCGGGCATCGAGAGACGCGCTTGCTCGGAGAGGTCGTGGTTCGAGGATTTTCAGGAAAAATTAAGGTGTACACTGTGGGGGAGATTGGTCCTCGCGAGGACCACAAGTGAAATCCTCGACCTGCTGCATCCTCGCTGCCTGTGCCTTGCTGGCACTATCTTCAGGCCACGCTCAGCAACCGCCTAAACAGCCACCCGCAAGCGAAAACAAGCCTGCGGAAAGCAAATCTGCCGACACCACTTCCAAACCCAAGCGCCAACGGGTCGTAAGCAGCCTGGCGGGTTTTGACCTACTGGAAGCGAGCAAGACCCAGAAGCAGCCCATGGTCGTGGGTGCGACACGCGGGCTCCCGCAGGCCGCCGCTCTCGCGCCGCGGCTGGGAAAAGTCTATGGATTGAATCCGGCGTTGGTGTGGAGCTTTGCGGGGAAGGCAAACAAATTCGTTTTGATTCTTACCGATGTGGCGCAGAACGAACTTTTTCGCCGGGAAGTAACTGGAACGCAATTCCAGTATCCCGCGGAGGCGCCGTCGCTCGAGCCGGGCAAGACCTACTTCTGGACGGTGCAATCGCCATTGGGCATGCTGGGCGAAACAGCGTCGGCGCCAGTGGGGTTCGTCGTTGTTCCTGGTGCGCAACGCGAGGAAATCGAAAAAGCCCTGGCGCAAATTTCGACGGCCGACGCCTACGAGCACGATCTGGCCCGCGCCCGCGTCTTCACCGACCATCGTCTCTGGTACGACGCGATCGCTGCCTATTCGGACCTTATCGCACGCTTCCCTAACCGCGCAAAACTTTTCGAGCAGCGCGGCCAGATCTACTCACAGCTTGACGTGACACAAACCCTGGCCGATAGAGATCTTGCGCGCTCTGAAAAGCCAAAAGAGAAATGAGACGAACAAGAATGCCGAGGAGAAAACGGACAGACGCTCGATCACTCTGACCGGACAAGCGGCCCTGCGCCTAACTCGCACTGACCTCCCCCCGGAGGTTTACCACGGTTCATGTGACCTGCCCGAGTTCTTGTACCACCACGAATGAGGGAGTTTACATCACTGAGCAGGTTGATGGAACCTTCTGCGACTCGTTGATATGAAACCGGATCGCTGGTGGGCCCGCCTGGATTCGAACCAGGGACCAACGGATTATGAGGACCTCCCGGACCGGTCGCCCTTTTCATTCCCAAGCCGCTGAAAAAAACGGAATCCGTTGAGCGTCAACGAACTGTGGCCCGATTGCAAGTCTTGCAGTCGTTGGTGGGCGTTTGGGCTGAACAACTGAAGCAGACATGCCAAGGGCCGTGATGTTGAATCTCTCATAAGAACTGGTATCAAGACTCGAGCGGGTCATGGAAAAGGCGGAGGACACCCATCCCACCTCACCGAATCCCAGGAACAGGGTAAGTGAGAAATTGCTGCCCGTCCGAATCATGCCATCTTTCAGTTGGATGTCTTTCGCCGCTACGGCGAAGATGCGCGAGCCGAGAGAAATTTCGTTGCCATTGAGGCCGTGCGGGTAGCTGGTGCCGTCGTAGCGTCAGCGACACGCACGCGCTAGGTAGACTTGATCTGAAGCAATCTGGATTGCCCCTTGTGCATCCGCACTAGGAGACAACTCGGCCATAGAATGACTTGCATTTAGGGCGGCCTCTTTAGATTACCGCCCCCCATACCAGTTTGCGCCTTCTTCTGCTGCCTGCGGATACTCGTGCGAAAACTCTCTAGCGCACAACGAGAGTCGCTGAAGTGTTATGCGTCAGGCTGCCCGATGTTGCAGTGATGGTGACCCCATACGTCCCCGACGCTGTTCCGGGCGGGCCGATGTTCTGGGCACAGCCATAGGCAAAGACGCTGAGCATCACGATGAACAGAATGGGAAGCCCCCTGACAACCCAGACGCGCTGCCGCAGCGCCTTTCGCGACCACGTCCAAAAGGCGAACGCGAGCAACAGGCTGAGCCAGGGCAGCAGCAAGCGGAAATCGATTGGGGCTGGCGGTCGAGGCGCGCCACGCGGGATCATCGTGCCGCGAGCCGCGGTAGAAATCGTCACGGTGGCCGTGACCGCGGTCGTTCCCGTGATGGATACCGTTGCCGGCGAAAGAGAACACGTGGCCAACGGCGCGTTGACGCTGCAAGCCAGTGCAACATTTCCGGTGAAACCATTCGTCGGCGTGACGGTGACGAAGTAGCCCGTCGAGAGTCCCGCGACGACCGCCTGCACTGGAGGTGCTGCACTCAAAGAAAAGTCTGCAACGGTGGCCGAATTTACGGTTGTCGCTTGCGTGGCGGAGTTGTTCGCCGCACTTGGATCTGTGACGCCCGACGTGACACTGGCGGTGTTGGAGAGATTTCCAGGCGTATTGGGAGCCGTCACCACGATGGCAACCGTCGCATTCGCGCCGCTGTTGATCGTGCCGAGGGCACAGGTGACGGTCCCCGCGGCCTGCGAGCAAGTGCCCTGGCTCGGGTTTGAGGAAACGAACACCACCGTGCCGGGCAGCGGATCGGTCATCACAACTGCCGTGGACGGGGACGGGCCGTTATTTACGACAGTGATGTTGTAGGTCAGGTTGTTTCCGGCCACCACCGGGTCCGGAGAATCAGATTTCGTGACGGCCAAATCCGCGGCCGCGTTGACTGTGGTGGATACGCTCACGGAGTTGTTCGCTGCATTGGGGTCCGATTGCGTCGCTGTGACGTTGGCGGTGAGTGTTACACCAGGCACTGCCGCGGCCCCGGCGTTCACGACCACCGAAGCAGTGGCCGTCGCTGCGCTGGCCAGCGTTCCCACGTTGCACGTCAAAGTTCCCGCAGCAAACGCACACGTTCCCTGTGAAGCCGTTGCTGAGACAAACGTCAATCCGGCGGGCGGCGTCGTAGTGGCTACGATATTTGTGGCTGAGTTGGGCCCATTGTTTGTGACGGTGATTGAGTAAGTGATGTTACCGCCCGCGTTCACCGGATCGGGCGCGTCCGTGGCCGTAATGGCCACATCGGCCACGGCTGTGACGGCAGTGGCTTGCGTAATGTTGGTGCTATTCGCCGCGTTCGAATCGAATTCAGCAGCCGTCGCACTGGCGGAGTTGGTGATGGAAGGCACAGCGGCAGCTTGTGGAGTCACCACGATGGTGATTACCGTATTCGCGCCATTATTAATTGTCCCCAGGTTGCAGGTCACCACGCCGGCGGCCTGCGTGCACGGCGCCGTGGCCGAAACAAAGGTCACGTTGGCCGGCAAGGTGTCCGCCAACGTGACGCCGGTTGCATTGTTTGGCCCGTTGTTCGTGACGGTGACCGTGTAGGTCAGGTTGCTGCCGACGGCAACCGGATCGGGCGCATCGGTCTTGGTCACTGCGAGGTCGGCCACTGGATTGACAGTGGTGATCTGCGAGGCTGCGTTGTTTGCGGCAATCGGGTCAAACTCCGTCGCACCCACACTGGCGACGTTGTTGATGGAAGGAACCGCGGCGACTTGCGGCGTGACGACGATGGTGACGACGCTGTTGGCGCCGTTATTGACCGTGCCCAGGTTGCACGTCACGGTGCCCGCCGCTTGCGTGCACGGCGCCGTGGCGGAAACAAAGGTGACGTTGGCCGGAAGCGTATCGGTGAGGACAACATTGGTTGCCGCGCTCGGCCCGCCATTGGAAACCGTGACCGTATAGGTCAGGTTACTGCCCACCCGCACCGGATCGGGCGCATCCGTCTTGGTGACCGCCAAATCCGCTTGCGGCTGAACCGTGGTCGGCTGCGTGGCCGAGTTGTCCGCAAGGTTGGAGTCACTCTCCGTTGCCGTAACGGATGCCGTGCCGCTGATGGCAGGCACCGCGGCCGCTTGCGGCGTGACAACAATCGTCACCGTAGCGTTCGCGCCGTTGTTCGTCGTGCCCAAATTACAGGTGAGCACGCCGCCAACCGGCGCCGGGCAAGTGCCCTGGCTGGGCGTAGCAGATACGAATGTCGAGTTGGCCGGCAGAGTGTCGGTCAGCACAACGTTTGTTGCGTTATTCGGGCCATTGTTCGTAACCGTCACGGTGTAGGTCAGATTGTTGCCGGCGCGTACCGGATCCGGCGAATCGGCCTTGGTCACGGCCAGGTCCGCCACTCCATTCACGGTTGTGCTGGCCGTAGCCGAATTATTGGCAGGCGTGGGATCGTTCTGCGTTGCACTGACCGTCGCTGTGTTGCTGATGGAGGGCACAGAAGCGCCCGTGGTGGCGACAACCAGAGTAAAGACGTCATTGGCGCCGGCAGGCACACTCGGATTCGTGCAATTGACAGTGCCCGTGGCACCCACCGCCGGTGTGGTGCACGTCCATCCGGCCACCGCGGGTAGCGAGACGAATGTGGTGCTGGCGGGCAGTACGTCATTGAGGACTGCACTTGTGCCCGGGCCAGGTCCCGCGTTGGAAACGGTGATCGTGTAGGTTACGTTCTGAGTAGCGGTGACGGGATCAGGCGAATCGGTCTTGGTGACAGACATGTCCGCGTCAAGTGTGTTGCTCAGCAGGTAGCCCGTGGTCTGCCGCAACCCGACCAATGGGGGCGTGGCGATGTTCAGACCATTCTTGGTGGCGAAGTCACCTGAGCCGGAAGCAAAGGTCATCACCTGGAACGACACGCCGGCGCCCGGTGCGAAGCCGCCGAAGGAGAGGACATTCAGTGTGCCGTTGAGCGTGGCCGTCCCGGTGATGGCCAGCACGTCGAAGCTGACGGCGCTGCCGAGTTCAACGTTGAGCGCACCGCCCGCGCCTTGAATGTAATTGCCGGTAATGCTGAGCGTGCCGGGCGAGAGTCCCGGCCCGACGACTGCGCCCGTGTTGTTCACTGGGATGCCGGCGAAGCTGGAGGTGCCTCCGCCGGCCGATTTCTTCAGTGTGCCGAGGTTGAGGTTGTTGAACGTGCCCACGTTGTTGCCCAGGGAGTTGTTCAGTGCTGTGCCGGCGGCCTGGAAGTCGAAGGTGCCACCCGCCTGGTTGTTGATGGTGGCGTTGTTGCCGATGCGGAAGTCCGGGGCCGTGGTGACCAGCACCGTGCCCGCGTTGTTCAGCGTGCGCGTGTCCAGGAAGATCGTCCCAGGGGCATTGATGGTCAGCGTGGCCGTGTTCGGAATGGCGGTGATGCCTGCGCCAGCCATGCTGCCACTCGTCCAATTTGCCGGTCCGTTGATAGTGAGCGTTCCAGCGCCTTGTAGAGCGCCACCAGACAGAGTGAAGCCGCCGGCGCCAATCGAGGAGGCTGCGGCAATGTCCAAGTTACTTGAGAGAGTAAACACACCTGCGGCGTTGTCCACCGTAAGGCTGCTGATAGAGTCGCCGCCCGCTGCGGACTTGGTGACGGTGAAGCCCGCACCGATACAAACCCTATCCGCGGGAACGGGGAGGACGTTCGTGTCCCAGTTCGTTGCCGTCTGCCACAGTCCTGTGCCAGCGCTGTTGTCGAAGTTGATGGTGCACCCGCTGGCGGTGATGACTTGAATGATGATCGCGTTGGCCGTGCTGACGTCACTCCAGGCCAGGCCCGCGGGCAAAGTCGGGAAATTAATGGTGGTGCTACCCGAACCGCCGCCGGCCGCACTGGCGATCGTGAATGTGTTCCCTAGACTCGGCGTGAATCCGCCAAATAGAACGACATTGAATGTGCCATTCGCCACTGCCGTGCCGGATACATTGAATTGGTCGTACCCGGTGCCGGCGGTGGTGCCTCCGAGCTCGATCTGAACCGTACCGCCAACGGCCTGCGTGAAGTTTCCGGTGAGATTCAATGTCCCCGGAGAAAGTCCCGGACCAATCGTGCCGCCGTTCTGAACGACGTTGGCGGTAAGAGTGCCGGGCGTTCCGCCCTGAATCAAGCCGCCGGTCTGGGTGATCGTGCCAGCAGTGGTCACTGAGCCACCGTTGAGACGCAAAGTACCGCCCGCGTGCGTGTAGCCCGCTGCGGGCAGAGTCACCGTGCCGCTGCTGGCGCTGAGCGTTCCTCCGTTGAATGTCAAATCCAGGACGGAAGCGGTGGGGCCCGTGAAGTTCAACGCACCGCTGTTGATCGTGAGGCTGGTAATGCTGGAGGCCGGCGCGTTCAGCGTGCCGCCGAGGATGTTCAGAGTTCCGCCAATAGCCACGCTGGAGGTCACCGTCAGAGTTCCTCCGGTGATGTTCAGGATCCCTGCAACGTTGGCCAGGCTGCTGATGGTGTCGGTGCCTCCATGGTCCACGGAGAACGCAGCGCCAATGCACACCTTGCTCGTGCCGGTGGGCACCCCGTCCGGGTTCCAGTTGGCGGCGGTGTTCCAATCGTTGCCGCCGCCGCCGCCGTCAAAGTCGCTGGTGCAGCCGGCAGGGGGAGGCGCTTGGCCTGCCCCGCTGACGGTCAAGTCATAAATCATGTCCGGCCTGGCGTCGCCGCGAACATCCAGCACGCGCAGAAAGGCCGTCACGCCCGTCGCGGACTTGAACGACAATTTAGAATCGAGCACAACCGATGGGGTGATGTCGTCATTTACGCAGGGGTCAGTAAACAGGCCGGCGAAGCTGCTAGCGGCGGTGTTGCAGAGACTGAGCCGAGTTCCGGAGGCGTCCACAATTTCTATGACCGAATCGAGCGTGGAAGGAATGGGCGGAGCAACCAGACGGCGGGCAAAGATCTCAAGGGTAACCGTGGCGTTGGGCAGCGCAGTGAACGAATAAACATCCACATCCGGCGCGCTGGCGGATACGTTGCCGAACGGGCTGATGGATGCCGAGATCGTCCCATTCGTGATCGGGGTAGCCGTAGCCGGCGTGTCGTTCGAGGCCACCGCATCGAAGGCGTCCTTGGTCGCCGGCGTTGAAGGAAACGTGAAATTGTTTCCGCCGGAAGTTGAGCCGGCGACAATAGGACCGATCCCTGGAAGCGGAGCCGGTGCCGCACCGGGCAGACCGAACGTTTCGCCGGCCTGTCTTCCCAGCGGTCCCACACTGGATCCGCCAACAAAGCTGGGATCAACCGCTTCAACCGAAATGTTGTAGGAAACTCCGGAGGGGACAGGAATATCATATGTCCCGCGCAAGGCCGGGTTGCGCGCGCCGCCCGAGCTACCTGGATTCAACGGCGCGCCATTGGACTGGTCAAGAAAGCCGCTACCCAGACCCCGATTTCCGGTATACAGATATCCCGATACTCCGGAGACAGCGTTGCGGCGCGGGAGGACGGTGCTACGGGCAATGACGTTGACGCCTTGCAGGTGTGTGACACCGTCAGAGAAAAAGACGGTTCCGCTGATAGTTCCATGCGTGGTGGCGAAAGTGGCAGTGGGATAGTAAAACGAAACCCAGGCAATATCATCCATGGACAGCGTTCGTTCGGGAGCTACCCCCGGGGACTCTAGGAGCCCGCTGATGGCGATGGGGAACATGGTGGGCAGACCAAAGGTGTCGTCGGAAAAATTGGCGCAACTTACAAACGACAGACAGTTGATGTTGATCTGCGAGTGTCCCAAGCCGATGTAATGTCCCAGCTCGTGCAGTATGGTCGCTTCAAACTCGGTGTCGCTCGAATCGGGCGCAACTCCGTCGCGAAACTTGCCGTTGAGTACAGCGCGCGCAGAGATAATTGTGCCACCGCCTGCCGTGCTGAACGTCGGTCCTGCGAAGCCCAGCGTGCTGTTGCCCACTCCGAACAAATTGTCCGTAATGACGCCCGTGTTGTCGTAAATGACCGGATTGCCCGTGAAACCCACACAAAGAAACTCGCCGAAAGTGTCCACGTCGCCATCGGTAAAATCCGTGGCTGGTGCCGTGCACCCGGTGACGGAAGCAATCGAGCCTGCGTTTGTGAAGGCGATGGTTGAAGTGGGCACTGCCTGCCAAACTGCGAACAGGCTGTCCACGCGCGCGGTCGTAACAGCATTGCTGTCCAGGCCAAGCGGGCCTCCATCTACGTGGTAAGCAATGGGGAGGCTTGCAGCGGGCCACAAGATTACAGCGCCGTCCGTGCCGAACACCGTGCTGCCCACGCGAATGGGCTCGCCCGCGCGCAAAGGCAAATAGCCCGACTGGCTCAGGAGAATGATCAGGCTGACCGCGAAGGCCCCCGCCATGTGTATACGTCGAGTCTTGTGCTCGGGCATGGAAATCCTCCAGTGCGCGTGGGACTACGGCTGAGAATTGGCAACAAGAGCCTTTACGATCGTTCTGAAGTCGTCGAAGGAAATGGGACCGCCCTTTTGCGTCGCAAGAAGCTGCCGCGCGGGCAGGCCGGCAAGCTGCTCATCAAGCTTGGGGGCAGTCTTCGAAATTCGATTGAAAAGCCCGGCATTGTTCAAACTATTGGCGAGGGAGCGATTGCCCTTGGCGTCCGCCTGGATGCGAAAACGGCCCTGCTCGAGTCCCGCAGGGCTCGACAGTCCATATTGACTCGGCTGTGTAAGCATCAGCAAGACTTCCTGGCCGTCGCCATAGTCCAGCTTTTCCTTGTAATCGAGCTCATTGTTGACGAATGCCCGGAATGTGAATTGCGCGCCGGCCTGGCCCTTCCACACCTCGGTCACCTGCATCGTCACCACGATGGTATGCAGTTGCGGGATCTGCGGATGCACTTCCGCGCGGACGCTGGTGATTCGTCCGACCACAATGGTGTACGAGTCGCCGACCAGCTCAGAAAGGTTTCGGTGCAGGACCTTGGCGTCGCGCTGAGCCTCCACCGGTACCGCTAGCAAAGCAAGAAACACCAGAAATGCAACCCCCCCTGCATATCCGAGCATGCGGGCTCTGCGCGGGCTTCTGGATTGACACGCTACACGGCTCATGGCTGGACCTCCGCTGGCGATGTGGTGGGGCTCACGAGGAAGGGTGTAAGAGACAATTTGGAAACAACGGAGCATCGACCTTCCCACTTGATCTGTGATTTCTAGTCCCAGGCATTACGCAAATCAGTGCGAGTGGGAACTGGATGATAGATAACAGTCTCGGAATCTCACTGCGACAAGAAAGAAACTATGCCGCAAGGCAAGTGGAGTCAAGAGTATTCTGAAAATGTCTCTGCCCCGTCCCAGAATGTCGCAACGGCCCAATCCCGCTGGTCGTTCATTCCGAATCGAACGCATCCGCACAATTGAAGCAGGTGACCTGCCCTACCCCCGATGGTTCTACTACGTTTCATGTTGGCCCGAGGGCCCAAGACATTATTTTCATCTCAAGTTTTCACTGCCGGCGGGGTGAGAACCTCTGCCGGAACAACAGGAATTGAAGGATCTTCGTGGGTGACAGCTCGGCGGGAACGATCGTGTCCTGCAGATACAAAAGTGAATAGCTGGTGGGCCCGCCTGGATTCGAACCAGGGACCAACGGATTATGAGTCCTATTCAACAGTGTCTAACGTCTAGAAGCAGCCTGCAACCGCATGCAATGCTATGCACAGTCCTGCACGCTAAGTGGTTTGTTCTGTTGAGGCCGACGGGCATGGCAATGCTGTGTTAGCGCCTCGGCACCTTTGCACCGGAGTGCACGGTGGGGCACTCTTTTCCCGGCAAAGTGATACACTGGGTGTACGCGAGCCAGCAGTCCACGTCCTCCCAGAATGTCAGGGGTTCGAATCCCTTAGGGCGCGCCACTCCTCATTCTTTGCCCTCTGAAAGATTAGGTCGAAAGGTTTTCTTTAAGAGGGACAAAGATCTAGCACGTCATTCGAACAGTTCCGCCTACTCTAATTCCAAATCGACAGCACGAACGAAGGTGTGAAGCCCTCAATCGTTTATGAACTCTTCCATAGTTCTACATAGAAGGTAGTTGTAGTCTTTGCCGTACATAGCGCACTCCTTCCAGTTGCGTTTCAAGTGCAACAGATAGGAGTAATCACAGTCTTTCTCCAATCGTCTACTCTTTTCTCGAAAGTCCGAGAATCCAGACACTAATCCCAACCCAATTCCAAGGCCAGAGACGATAGTCAGGATCTCCGGGGCCAAATCTTTTCCGACCATTGCCGACGCAACTTTCGTCAGTACTGGGAAAGTGACACTCTTCAAGCCAGCCCACCCTACTATCTTCAAATCACTCATGCTCTTCTTGTAGTCCGAGAGCGCCTCTTCAATGCTTCTTTTTAAGTCTCTAATCCGGTCTTCGTAAACCGTCTCATCTTCACATGCTGAAAGGTCCCTGGCAGCCCCTTGAATTGCAGAAATAAATCTTTGACGCTCGTCCCGATATTTCTCCCGAAACTTGACTATGTCCCTCGGATTCAGATCAAGAATGTTTTCGGGGAGAAAATCACGAATCACCAAGACGGCGAGTTGGTGCGTGTTGTCGTCAAATGGGTATTCCACAACTTGGCCGTCATATTTGAAATAAGTTGATGCTGACCAAGCCGCCACAGAATCTGACAGAAGCTGTAGGTTGTTTCTCTGTGAGATTTGCTCTGCTAAGAATGTCATATACAGTGCTTCAAACTCTGTCGGAACATGAAGCCAGTCGCCGTGTGCGGTTGCTTTGCCTTTCGCAATCATCATCTCCCTCAACTGGACGTCCACTTTGTCTTGGTGAAGTTTTGCGTAGGCTTGGTCCATGTCGAACACAAGAGCAGCAGCGCCCCAACCACCAGGACCGACTTTGTCAAATAATTCTTCTGCAGCGTCCTTGGCATAGGGACCCGGGCGAAGGGGAATCCCGATCTCACCCCCTTCGACGAGGACGCGAATGTTTTCCGGTTCGTCGGGTTCATAGCCTTCGGGAACAATTCGGTAGATTCGGTCCCAAAGGAGTGCCGCACTCCAGAGCCAATGGTAATCGTGAAATTCAATCGATGGATAGTACAGAGCATGATTCATTGCGTTCACCTAACCGGGGATTCAGATTTTCGTGGCACGCGCAGTTTTCTTTAGCTTTGTCGGTTGTGACTCTTGCTTTGTGTTTTACTTGAAATCCATTTCTCCCTTTTGCTCCGGATGGGTTCCAGCATCGAGCTTGCGGGCGCGTTGATTTGGCCCGCCCGATTTTTTACCAGTTGCAATGAGTGAATCTATATCACAGCTAGGGCCTGTGAAGTTGTGTTTGGTGTTTTCAGGTGGTTGCAGGCCGCCGGCGCCGGTCTCTGGCCCTTGACCGCTATAGGCAGCTCACTATTCATTCGGTCACGGAGCTAACTCCTCGCAAGTCGGCTTGCCGGACAGATCAGCGGGGAATGCACGCCCGCTCGTCGCCTTTGGCACAGGAATGTACGGGGCGAGTGTCCCCAGAATCTGTCTCGACATCCATTTCTTCAGAATAGTAGTGTCTTAATGAACTCAGAGGATTGCATCAATTTCTTCACGTCATCATAGCTGAGGAATTGGCACACTTCTAAGACCTCGCTGTTTACAAATGCTCGTGCCCCCTTTGAATCTCCCTCACGTCGGCTGCTACAAGAGACCCACATCAGGTCGATTTTCTTGATCGGGATTTAGGCACGGCTGTGAAGACCGGAGTAATTCTTCTGGACGAGTCGAGCGCTTGTACTAAAATACGTAGCCATGACAAAACGCGAGGCAGAGGCTAGACGCAGATCAGATCATCTCATTCAAGATTTCCAGCGCTATCTGTTGGCATTCGACGCGGATCCAGCTTTCAAGAGATTCGGGCAGCGAGAAAATCACATCGCCACGATTGCGAGGCGCAGAGAGCTTGGGACTGCGACGGCTGCTGTTCGCGATATGACATTTCTGAAGTTGCTGCACCAGACCCTAAGTTCGTGGGGGATCGGTCAGCGTGGTTCTAAACTCTTGGAGTTCCACGATTTTGCAGGGGCCATTCGTAATTGTGAGCCTGCGATCACGAGCTTGGAGGCATACCAACTTGGCGACCTCCTTCTACAGCAAGCCATTACGGACGAGATGTGGAATCTGGTCGATTCTCTTGCGATCGTCGAGAACAAAGCGAAGCTGGTACCCTGCACAAAAGCTTTGCACCATCTTCTCCCAGACCTCTTTGTTCCAATGGATCGCGCATTTACGCGTGTTTTCTTCGGTTGGCACGTACCGCAGTTCCAGTATCAGCAAAAGAACGTCTTCTCCGCCGCCTATGAGCACTTTGTCAGAATTGCCTGCGAAGCCAATCCCGCACGGTTTGTCGGTTCTGGATGGAGGACCAGCCTGACCAAGAACATAGATAACGCATTGGTGGGTTTCTGCCGGGTCGAACGACTTCCAATCCCATCTTAGGGGGTACCCTGCCGAAGTTGTAGCTGCGTCAAAATTCCTTTACTACATGACTGTGACCTGCCCCCCCATCACCATTTCGAGAGAGCCATTCCAACCTCATCAACACTTTGTGTATGCCCTTGTTCGAAACTCTTCAAAGTGGCAGGCTTTCCTTCTCCTTGCCACCTATCGACGAAATAAAACTCTCTGTTCTTGCACTGCGGACAATTGTGCGGAACGATGAACGGATGTAAGGCAGTCCAACTGTCCTTTTCGATTTCGATGTACAAGTCATTCTTAATGAGGGCTTCCGGGTAGGTGAGTTGGCGCTGTGTGAAGCCTGGGTGATCACCCATACAAAGCAGTGTATTAATGCTAACAAGCCGACTTCCTCGAACCCCACTGATTTCACGAATTAGCATGATCGAATGTTCTGTTAGGAATCCTAGATCTCTCATGCAATCTTGAAGAGTGGTTTGTATTTGGATTGTTGCTTTTTGGATGTCTTCGTCTGTTTTGGGTCCCCGGTCATGCTTAAAATCGTTTTTTGCATGGATAAGCTTTTCAACGTTCAGACGGAACTCCTCTTTATCCTTTTCGTACCAAAGAGCCCCCATGCTTTGAGCTAATCTATTATTTTCATACTCGCGCAAAACCTTAGACGACCGTTGGGCAATCTCGTGCCAATGTCCGGGTGAGATTCCGCCATGCCAAATCTTCTCCAATTCCAGGCCAATTCGGGTTCGATCTCTTTCCAAGATAATTGCAAGTGAAACGGAGGCGAGAAAAGAAAGAACATTCTCTGCCAGTCGCAATTGTTCTCGGTATAAATCTGACAGCGTGGTGATGCCCGAGAGCGATCGATATGAGAAGGCGAGAGGGTAGGGGTAGAAATTTCTGACCTGGAAATCTAGAGTTTCCGCCTGTTGTATGCTTGTGGAAATGGCTTTTGCAGTCTGTCGGACCTCGCGCAATCGTCTGGCAGTTTCTCCCTTTGACTCAATACCAAACAAATCGAGCCTAAGAGATCGCAACTTGTCTGCCTTCGCTCGTAGAGCCTGTTCTATCTCGGATAATTCGTCAAGGTCTCTTGAAAGATCGAAAGAAACTTGAGGAATTGGAAGCTTCCGCAGAGCTGCGACTGATAATGAAGGTGCATATGCGCCGACTGCGACAGACGAGAGAAGCTGCTGTCCGATTCTTGAGCTAAGAAATTGCCAAATTAGAGAGGGGTTTGCGCTTTCCTGCTTTGGGCGAATGACGAAGACCGTGTCTGATGCGATTGCATCGGATATTCCGGGTGTAGCAATCATGCACGATGGTGAAGCCCCAATTCGTTGAAGCAGAACATCTCCAGCGCGAATCTTGAAATGTTCCGGTGGCGGCTCCCGATACCCATATTGACTAAGTTCTTCCTTCAAATCTATCTTGCGAGAAATGTCACGCCCGCGGAGGGTTGGTATTCCTTTCTTATTTAAGACTTCTTCGCGCGAATGTCTGAAACCCTGAAAGACATCGCAGATTTCTTCTAGTGGGAGACTTGGATACTTAGAAATCTCTTCACGGAATCGGTTGCTTCCAGGGTCATGTGCTGCAGCAGTCCATGGATCATTTTTTCGAACAACAGAATAGAAGCCAACATTTGTTTCGATCCCCAGAAAGCCTTTCTTAATTCCCGTGAACCAGGGCCGTTCGCTAACGTCGAGGAGCTCGTCACGAGAGGAAACTGCAAAAACATAACTTCTATTCTTCCCATCACTAGAAGGGCGCTTGAAAGCGAGTAATGATGATCGAATGCTCGTGCGCGGCTTAAACAGGTCAGAGGGAAGCTCTATTAGCGATTTCAAATCAAAGTAATTCAGCAGTTCTTGTCTTACAGCCGCATCTGAAGATGATAAGCACAATTTTTGAGGAACAATTCCTATCAATACCCCTACAGAATCCATTGGAGCCACTCGCAGCATTAGCTGGGTCGGAAGGTCGAGCAGTGTTGATTTCTTGGAGACGCCTAGTCGATTGCCAAATAACCTAAGCTCATCGGTCCCTGTCATCCCCCAGGGTAAAGTGTGATCAATTATCAAGGTCTGGGCGTTAAGGTCGTTCAAGCCGGTCACGAATTCCTTCTCATTGGTTATCGTGACGAGAGAAACGGGGCCTTTCTCGCGAGCGGACTTAGCAAGATCAAACGGTTGAACGTCTAGGCCGATCTCATCGGGAGTGGGATAAGTGTTTCGCGAGACCGCCAAATCAATCTGGGTATCGAACAGTTGGACTTGTCTTCCATTTGTGAGCAGCGCGAATCTGGCACCCAGATCTTTTGCAGTCATGATCGCCTGAGAGAGTGGCTCGCCAAGCAGGAGTTTGGAATTCTTGAC
>JGI1357J11328_10002082_pt1 | contig 14696 bp, 28 predicted proteins | sample Subgrocontami54m_FD_11328 | JGI IMG/M metagenome (IMG submission 11328)
AGAAACCCCAGTACAAGAAGCGGCACCACAAGAGCCTGTAGCTCAGGCAGAAGAAGTAAAAACCCCTGAAGTTACTCAAGAAGCTGAGGCCTTAGAGCCAGCACCAGAAGTAAGTAAAACAAAAGAAACCCAAGAGGAGGTAGTTGAAGATGCCAAGAGTTAAAAAGACAGTTGTAAAAAAACCAGCAGTTAAAAAAGTTGTGGCAAAAGTAGCTTCTAAAAAAGTCGTAAGCGTTAAACCATTGCCAAAAGAAACCGGACTTAAACTAAGTGTATATAACACATCTGGTAAATCAACTGAAACCCTTACCCTTCCCAAAGAAATTTTTGGAATAGATATTAACAAAACCTTAATGACACAAGCTGTAAGAGTATATCTTGCAAACCAAAGAAGAGGAACAGTAAAAACAAAATCAAGAGGGGAAGTAAATATTTCAACCAGAAAAATATACAGACAAAAAGGAACAGGTAGAGCAAGACATGGTGCAGCATCTGCTCCAATTTTTGTAGGAGGAGGAGTAGCTTTAGGTCCAAAACCAAGAGATTATTCAATGAAACTATCCCAAAAAGCAAAACAAAAAGCTCTTTTCTCATCTTTGTCTTCCAAAGTTAAGGACGGAGAAATAATGCTTATATCAGGTCTAACAAGATTAGAGCCTAAAACAAAAAACATGGTAGATCTTTTGGAGAAATTACAATTAAATGGTAAAAAACAAAGACTTTTATTAGTTACTCCACGGTCTTCAAAAGATTTTGACAGCGTTGTTAGAGCATCAAGAAATATTGAGGGAGTAAGCGTTACCCCATCAAATCTTTTAAACACTTATGAGATTTTAAGAGCAAGGAAAATTTTACTTATGAAAGAAGCAATAGTAGTTTTAAGAGAGACATTTTTAAAATAATATGAATACACAAATAATTTTATCACCATTAATTACAGAAAAATCGATGATTGATGCAAATAACGGCAAGTTTTCTTTTAAAGTGGCTAGAGAAGCTAATAAAAACGATATTAGAAAAGAAGTTGAGAAAAGATTTAAAGTAAATGTAGTTAAAATATCTACAATTACTATTAAAGGAAGATCAGTTAGAGCAGGCATTAAAAGACTAGAAGTAAAAAGAGCTGCCTTTAAAAAAGCAATAGTTACAGTTAGTAAAGGACAAAAAATAGGATTGTTTGAAACACAAAGCAAATAATGAAAAACTTAAGATTTATTAAAACCAAACATTCAGGAAGAGACGCAAGCGGACAAATTTCCGTTAGGCATCAGGGTGGAGAACAAAAAAGATTCTTAAGAGTTATTGATTTTAAAAGAGATAAACAGAATATCAAAGGAATAGTTATCTCTATTGAATATGATCCCAATAGAACTGTTGATATAGCTTTGATACAATACGCAGATGGTGAAAAAAGATATATTCTTTGCCCTGAGGGTTTAAAATTAAAAGATAGCGTAGTTTCAGCAAAAAGTGCAGATGTAAAAACAGGAAATGCGATGGAGCTTTCCTCTTTGCCTATAGGAACTTTTGTTCACAACGTTGAATTAACACCTGGCCACGGAGGACAAATGGCAAGAGGAGCAGGAACAGCAGCTCTAATCGCGGCCAAAGAGGGAAAAGTTGTTCATTTAAAACTTCCAAGCGGTGAAGTAAGAAAGGTTTTAGCAAATGCATTTGCGACAGTAGGCGTTTTAGGAAATCAAGATTTAAAAAACAGGGTTTTCAAAAAAGCAGGTACAAAAAGACATATGGGAATTAGGCCAACTGTTAGAGGAGTTGCTCAAAACCCAAGATCCCATCCTCATGGAGGAGGAGAAGGAAGAAGTGGTATTGGTATGAGTACTCCCAAAACTTATGCAGGAAGACCAGCGGTTGGTAATACGAGAAGACCTAAGAAATACTCTAATAAATATATTCTAGAGGGAAGGAAAAAATAATGGCACGTAGTAGCAAAAAGGGTCCATTCATAGATCCAAAATTAATAAAAAAAGTAAATATGCAAAAACAAACTGGGGATAAATCTCCGATTAAAGCATGGAAAAGAGCGTGTCAGATTCCACCAGAGTTTGTAGGACACACATTTGCAGTACATAACGGAAGAGCTTTTACAAATGTATTTGTTTCAGAGGGAATGGTAGGACACAGACTCGGTGAATTTTCACCAACAAGAACATTTAGAACGCACGGAAGAGTTGTAGCAAGGGAGATAAGTAAGACTTAAAAATATGGAAATAATTGCAATATCAAAATCAGTAAGGGTTGCGCCAAGAAAAGTAAGACTGGTAGCAGACGCTATCAGAAAACTTTCTATTCCTGATGCACTAGTCAGTCTTTCTGTTTTAAATAAAAGAGCGGCTTTGTCACTTAATAAAACTTTAAAAAGTGCAATTGCAAATGCAAAAAACAATAATAAAGTTAATATTAACGAGTTAACAATAAAAACAATAGACGTCTTAGAAGCACCAAGCTTTAAAAGATTTCATTATTCAACAAGAGGAAGAACTCATCCATATAAAAGAAGAGGAAGCCATATAAGAGTAGTTTTAGAAAAAAAGGAGGAAGTACAAAATGGGACAAAAAGTTAATCCGAGAGCCTTAAGGCTTGCAGCAAATCAAGACTGGTCAAGTAGATGGTTTGAGGATAAAAAATACAAAGAAACCTTACTTGAAGATTATAAAATCAGAAAATCCTTGATGGAGAGATTAAAGCATGCAGGAATTGCTGAGGTTCAAATTGAAAGAAGCATAAATAGCATTAAAATAACAGCGTTTGTTTCAAAACCAGGTATGGTAATAGGACGTGGCGGAACAGGACTTGAAGAGTTGAAGCTCTTTTTAATAAAGCTTTTAGATAAAAAACAAACTAAAAATCAATCTAAAATGGATATTAGAGTTGAACCTATTAAAGAGCCAAATCTTAATGCATATTTAGTTGCTAAAAATATGTCTGAACAACTCGTTAGAAGACTTCCTGCAAAAAGAGTAATGAAATCAACGGGAGAAAGAGTTATGGGAAGTGGAGCAAAAGGAGTAAGAATAGTTTTGTCGGGAAGAATTGGCGGAGCAGAAATTGGAAGAAGAGAAAAATTACAACAGGGAACAGTTCCATTATCAACAATTAGAGCAAATATTGATTATGCATCTTCTCCTGCTTTAACTAAAAAGGGCTACATTGGAGTAAAAGTTTGGATTAATAAAGGAGAAGAAAAATAAAATATGTTAGTACCCAAACGTGCTAAATTCAGAAAACAAATGAGAGGGACAATGAAAGGAAATGCCTATAGAGGAATAAAAATTTCCTTTGGTGAGTTTGGTTTGCAAGCCCAGGGAACAGCTTGGATTTCTTCAAGACAAATTGAAGCAGCAAGACGAGCAATTACTCATTATACCCAAAGAGGAGGAAGAATTTGGATTAGAATTTTTCCAGATAAACCAGTTACTAAAAAACCAGCTGAAACTAGAATGGGTAGCGGTAAAGGAGACGTATTTGGGTTCGTAGCACCGGTCAGACCCGGAAGAATGCTTTTTGAAATAGGAGGAGTTCCAAAAGATGTAGCCTATAGCGCTTTAAGACTTGCAGGACATAAACTTAATGTAAAAACAAAAATAGTTGAAAAGCAAACATAATATGAAAACTAAAGACAGAAAAGATATATTTACAAAAACGGAGAAAGAATTAAAGAAGATACTAATGGATGCAAAAGATAGTCTTTTTAATTTAAGAATTGATTTGTCACAAAACAAGTTAAAAAATACAACATCAATAATGCTAAAAAGAAAAGAAATAGCTTTAATTTTAACAGCACTAAGGCAAAAGGAGTTTGAAAATGCAAAAAACACTTAACGGAAAAATAGTTTCATTAAAATCTCAAGATACAGTTATTGTTGAAGTAACTAGAAAAGTTGCTCATCCGCTGTATAAGAAGTTAATGAAAAAAACAAAAAAATATAAGGCAGATGCAAAAGGACAAACCTTGTCTTTAGGAGACAATGTAAAGATTGTGTCAACGAGACCTATTTCTAAAGATAAGTTTTTTAAAGTTTTGGAGGTAACTAAATAATATGATTCAGCATAGAACCATGCTTAAAGCAGCAGATAACAGCGGAGCAAGAATCCTGCAGGTTATTCATATTTTCGGAGGATCTAAGAGAAAATTTGGATATATTGGAGATATCTTAAATTGTGTTGTAAAGGATGCAATTCCAACTGGAGCTGTAAAAGAGGGAGAAATTGTAAAAGTAGTTTTGGTAAGAGCCAGAAAAGAGCATAAAAGACTAGATGGATCATATGTCAGATTTTCTGAAAATGCAGGAGTTGTAATTGATAATGCAAAAGATAAAAACCCAATAGGAACCAGAATCTTTGGACCGATTGCAAGGGAAATAAGAGATAGGGGGTTTGCAAAAATAGCCAGTATGGCAATAGAGGTGGTATAATATGAAACTTAAAAAAGGCGATAGTGTCAAAATTATAAAAGGAAAAGATAAAGGAAAGAGTGGAAAGATTGAAAAAGCTTTTCCTTCGGAAAATAAGGTTTTAATTCCAAATGTTAATTTATATAAAAGACATTTGAAAGCAAGATCGCAACAGCAACCATCAGAGATTGTGACTTTGACAAAACCATTGCCAATTTCAAACGTTGCCTTTATCTGCCCAAAGTGTAAAAAGCAGTCAAGAATTGGATATAGAGTAGAGAAAAATTCAAAATCAAGAATTTGTCTTAAATGCAAATCAGAGGTTTAAATATGAATAGCAGTAATTCTTTACAAGAAAATTTTAAGAAGGAAATTTTAAATAAATTAAAGGAAAGTCTGAATATCAAAAATGTCCATGATGCTCCAAGGCTTTCTAAAATTGTTATTAATATGGGAGTAAAAGATGCGCTTGCTGACAAAAAAAATATTGAAAAATCAGCAGAGTTACTTTCCCAAATAGCAGGACAAAAACCAAAAGTTATGAAAGCAAAAAAATCAATTGCAGCTTTTAAACTAAGAGAAGGAGATCAAATAGCACTTATGGTAACTTTAAGAGGAAAAAGAATGTATGATTTTTATCAAAAATTGACGTTAATAGTCTTTCCTAGACTTCGTGATTTTCATGGAGTAAAAACAACAAGCTTTGACGGACACGGTAGCTATACTTTAGGCTTTGCTGAAAGCGCAGTTTTTCCAGAAATTGATCCAAGTAAGTTTGATAAACCGCAAGGGCTTGAAATCTCAATTGTTACAACAGCAAAAACAAATGAACACGGCTTAGAGTTACTTAGGGCACTGGGAATGCCTTTTCAAAAATAAAATATGGCAAAAAAATCAAATGTAGTCAAATATTTAAAAAAACAAAAGTTCTCTACAAGAGAGAAAAGTATCTGCAATATCTGTGGAAGATCTCGTGGTTACATGAGAAGATTTGGAACTTGCAGAATTTGTTTTAGAGAATTAGCTCAGAAAGGAGAGCTTCCGGGCGTAGTTAAATCAACCTGGTAATAAATATATGAACCATTTAGTATCTGATTTTATCATAAGAATTAAAAATAGCGCAAAAGCCAATAGAAAGGAAGTTATACTTCCATATTCTGTAATCAACAGAGAAATTGGAAAAGTATTAGTTAAAGAAGGATTTTTGGAATCAATAAAAGAAGAAACAGTTGGTAATATAAAACAGCTTAAGGCAGTCATAAAATATGAAAAAAGAATTCCTGTTTTAACAGATGTGGTCGTTATTTCAAAACCATCTTTAAGAGTTTATGAACCGGTCAAAAAAATATTAGAAATTAAAAAACGAGGCAGAAGAACAGTCATTGTTTCAACAAGTAAGGGAGTAATGACAGCAGAAAATGCACAAAAAAACGGAGTAGGAGGAGAGGTATTGTTTGCCATTTGGTAATATGTCAAAACTTGCAAAAAAACCAGTTATAATTAATAAAGGAGTAAGCGTTAACATTAACGGTCAAATTGTTACAGTTACAGGACCTAAGGGTAATTTGTCTTTTAGTATTCCTTCTGGAATAAAGGCTGAAGTTAACGACGAACAAATAATCGTTTCTCAAGTAAAGAAAAATGATAAGGGATCAAGAGCATTATTTGGTTTAACAAGATCAATACTTGCAAACTTGGTTAAGGGAGTATCTGAGGGTTTTGAATCAAAATTAGAACTTACAGGAGTAGGTTTTAGAGCCCAAACGAACGGAGATACTTTAACTTTATCTTTAGGATTTTCTCATCCGGTTATTGTTAAAGGAGAGCCGGGGATTACATTTAACGTTTCCGAAAATATAATTACAATTTCAGGAATTGATAAAATGCTCGTTGGAAATACAGCAGCAAATGTAAGAGCGATCAGACCACCTGAGCCATATAAAGGAAAAGGAATAAAATATGTTGGAGAACATATCAGAAGAAAAGTTGGAAAAGCAGCAAAAGCAGTAGCTGGAGCAACAGCAAAATAAAAATATGAAAACACAAAAACTAAGAAGACAAAAAAGAGTTAGAGCAAAAATACAAGGAAGTCAGCAAAAACCAAGACTTTCCGTATTTAGATCTAATAAATTTATTTATGTTCAGGCAATTGACGACGTAAGTCAAAAAACAATTGTCGCAGTTTCGGAAAAAGAACTTAAGGAGGAAGCTGGAGTTAAAAAAACTGACAGAGCTTTTGAGCTTGGAAAATTACTGGCTAAGAAAGTTCTTAGCAAAAAAATAACAGAAGCTATATTTGATAGAGGTTCATATAAATATCATGGAAGAGTGAAAAAAATTGCAGACGGCGCAAGGGAAGGGGGTCTTAAATTCTAAATGGATAGAGCATTAAAACAACTGGATTACAATCAAAGAAACCAGGATGGATTTGAAGAACAAATAGTCCAAGTCAACAGAGTTTCCAAAAAGACCAAAGGAGGAAACAAGATTGGATTTTCAGTTCTTATGGTAGTTGGTAATAAACAGGGTAAAGTTGGAGTGGGTCTTGGAAAAGCGGGAGATGTATCTATGGCAATTAAAAAAGGCTCAACACTTGCCAGAAAACACGCAATTGAAATTCCAATTATAAACGGTACAATTCCTTTTGAATTCTATATTAAATTAGGAGCAGCAAAAGTATTATTAAAACCAGCACCAACTGGAAGCGGTGTTATCGCAGGTGGAGCAGTAAGAAGTGTTGTGTCTTTGGCTGGAATTTCCAATATATCTTCAAAGGTTTTAGGAACAGATAATCAGGCAAGTAATGTTTATGCAACAATTGAAGCTTTAAAAAGACTTTCCCAAAGATATAAAAGAGAGGGTCAGAGAAGGAAGGAGAATAAAAAATGAATCTACATAGTTTAACTAAAATAAAAACAAAGGGAAAAAGAAGGCTTGGACAAGGTCATGGATCTGGTCGTGTTAAAACGGCAGGCAGGGGCACTAAAGGACAAAAAGCAAGAAATAAAGTATCTTTAAGTTTTGAGGGTGGAGCATTGTCACTTATCAAAAGACTTCCTTTTAGACGCGGAAAAGACAGAAACCATTCGTATAAAAATACACCTGTTATTGTCAACATTAAAGCTTTGGAGCTTTTAAAGGCAGGATCAGTTGTAGATATTAAAGCATTAGTTAGTGCAAAAATAGTTAGTGAAAAAGATGCAAGTGAGTACGGAGTTAAAATATTAGGTGATGGAAAGTTAACTAAAGCATATACAATAAAGTTACCAATATCCAAAAGAGCAGCAGATAAGATCAAAAAAGCCGGCGGTAGTGTAGAATAATAAATAGATGGAAAGAATATTAGCCATTTTTAGAAATAGCATCAACTCACCTGATGTTAGAAAAAAAATATTGTTTACAGGCTTTATTTTTCTTGTAACCAGAATTTTTGCTCACATACCAGTTTCCGGAGTAAACACTAGCGCCCTTCAATCTCTTTTTTCCCAAAATCAATTCCTTGCACTTTTAGACGTATTCTCAGGTGGAACTTTAGCTAACTTTTCAGTAATGGCACTAGGTCTTAATCCATATATCAACGCTTCAATTATCTTACAGCTTTTAACAATGATTTTCCCAAAACTTGAGGCTTTGCAAAAAGAGGGGGAAGCGGGTCGTCAAAAAATTAATCAATACACGAGAATGCTAACAGTACCCTTAGCAGCGCTTCAGGCAATTGGAATGTATGCTCTTTTAAGAAGCCAGGGAATTATAGATAATCTTTCAATACTTGGTTTAATTTCTCTAATTTTAACAATGACAGCGGGAACTATGCTTATGGTCTGGCTTGGAGAGCTTATTACAGAGAAAGGTGTGGGAAACGGAATCTCGCTTTTAATCTTTGCGGGAATAGTTTCAAGGCTCCCCATACTTTTTACTCAAACAGCAACTACAATTAATGCTCAAAACTTTTTCAATATCGCAATCTTTGCCGCAATGGGAATTGCAGTTATTGCCTCAATTGTTATTGTTAACGAAGCAACGAGACAGATAACTGTTTACTATGCAAAAAGGGTAAGGGGAAATAAGATGTACGGCGGACAGTCTACACATCTTCCTCTAAGACTGAATCAGGCAGGAGTTATACCAATTATTTTTGCAGTATCATTAGTGCTTATGCCATCTCTTTTCGCAAATTATTTGGCTGTATCGCCAAACCAAATATTACATAATATAGGTACAGCAATTACTGTTTGGTTTAGTCCAACAGGACTCTTATATAACGCAGTTTACTTTATCTTAGTTGTTGGTTTTACTTACTTTTACACTGCAGTTGTATTCAATCCCAAAAAAATTGCAGAGGAAATTCAAAAGTACGGAGGTTTTATTCCAGGAATTAGACCAGGTACTCCAACAGCGCACTACTTAAATTATATTTTAACTAGAATTACTCTAGCTGGCGCACTTTTCTTAGGTTTAATCGCAATTTTACCTGAAGTTGCGAGGGTTTTTAGTAATATTCAAAATCTGGCACTTGGCGGCACAGGAATTCTTATCGTAGTCTCAGTTGTACTTGAAACAATTAAAGCAATAGAAGCACAGCTTGTAATGAGAAATTACGAAGGATATGCTAAATGAAAATAATCATAATCGGAATACAAGGCAGTGGTAAATCAACACAGGGAAAAATCTTAGGTAAAAAACTTCAAGTACCATACCTTTCCACGGGACATATTTTTAGAGTACTTTCTAAAGAAGATACGCCTCTTGGTAGACAAATAAAGGTTTTAATGAACGCCGGTTTTTTGATTCCTGATGAAAAAACCCTAAAAATTGTAGAGGAATATTTAACCCGTCCTGAATATAAAGATGGATATGTACTAGATGGGTTTCCAAGGACTTTAGCTCAGGCCCAAAAGTTTAATCAAGATATAAATAAAGTAATTCTTCTTAAAATCTCAGATAAGGAAGCTTTGTGGAGAATTTCAGGAAGAGAAGAAATTAGAGAAGATGAAACTCTTATGGCAATTAGAAAAAGAATTGAAATCTTTCATAAATTTACAGAGCCGGTTTTAGATTATTACAAAGAAAAAAGATTACTTTTGGAAGTTGATGGCGAGCAGACGATTGAAGATATTCATAAAGAAATAGTAGAAAAGCTTCATATTTAATTTAATGATCAATATTAAAACCCCAAAGGAGTTAGAAATAATGAAAAAAGGCGGACAGATTTTATCCGAAACTATGTGGGAATTGGTTTCTTTTGTAAGACCGGGGGTTTCGGAAATTGAGATTGATAAATTGGCACAAAAATTAATAATTGAAAAAGGCGCAGAACCGGGTTTTAAAAAAGTGGATGGATATAAATATACAGTTTGCCTTTCAACCAATGACGTTGTTGTTCATGGAATACCAACTGATTATAAATTAAAAGACGGTGACGTTATCGGAATAGACTGTGGAGTTTTTTATAAAGGCCTTCATACTGATATGTCAGAAACTGTAATAGTTGGGGAAAATAATGACAGCAAAAAAGATAAGTTTTTAAAAGTAGGAAAAATTGCGTTAGAAGAAGCTATAGGAGAGATGAAAATAGGAAATCATGTAGGACATATTTCTAAAACAATTCAGACAATTGTTGAAGATAATAGCTACAGTGTCGTAGAAACTCTTGTAGGACACGGAGTAGGCAGAGACCTTCATGAAGAGCCTGAAGTTCCTGGATTTTTAATAGGATCAATAGAAGAGACACCAATATTAAAAGAAGGCATGGTTATTGCGGTTGAGGTTATATATAACATGGGAAAACCAGATCTAAAACTAGATAAAGACGGATGGACACTAAGGACTCAAGATGGAAGTTTGGGAGGACTATTTGAGAGAACAGTTGCTATAGTCTCAAAAGGACCACTAATTCTTACTAAATGAGCTTGCGGTTTATGAGTGGTTTTGCTATAATTACTCTACAAAATTCTAAATTCCAAATACAAATGGATTTAGGATTTATATTTTATGGCTCATCAGGGATCAATGGAAGTAGAAGGAGTAGTTAAAGAATCACTACCAAATACTTTGTTTAGAGTTGAGCTTGATAATGGACATACGGTTCTCTGTCATTTATCAGGCAAAATGAGAATGCATTTTATTAAGATCTTACCAGGTGATCGAGTTAGAGTAGAAATGACGCCATATGACAAGGAAAAAGGGAGAATTACTTTTAGGTTAAAATAATGAAAGTACAAGCAAGTATTAAACCAAGATGTGCAAAATGTAAGATCATAAAAAGAGGAGGCGTGCTTAGAGTTGTTTGTGAAAATCCAAGACATAAGCAGAGGCAAGGTTAAATTATGCGTGTTTCAGGAGTAAATTTACCAGATGAAAAAAGAGTAGACATTGGTTTGTCTTATCTTTATGGAATTGGCAGAAAAAATGTTGTTGATATTTTAAAGAAAGCACAAGTAGATGGAGCTATAAGAATTAAAGCTTTATCTGAAGACGAACAAAAAAGAATCCAAAAGATCTTAGAGGCATATAAGATTGAAGGAGATTTAAAAGTAGAGATTCAAAACAATATCAAAAGATTAAAAGAAGTAGGAAGCTACAGAGGAATAAGACATTCAAAAAATCTACCAGTAAGGGGTCAGCGAACAAAATCAAATGCTAGAACTAAAAGAGGAAAGAGAGTAACAATTGGAGCAATTAAGAAAGAAGAAGCAGTAAAAATGGGAATAACAACTGAAGCAACTAAATAATATGGCAACAAAAGTATCAACACAAAAAACTAAAGTTAAAAAAAGCACTCTAAAAGTAACAGAACGTGGAAACGTGTATGTTTCTGCAACATTCAATAATACCTTAATTACAATCACAAACGATAAAGGACAAACAATTTCTTGGGCAAGTGCAGGATCAGCAGGATTTAAAGGAACAAGAAAATCCACCCCCTTTGCCGCAACAACAGCCATGGAACAGGCTGCAAAAAAAGCAATAGAAAAAGGACTTAAATCCGTAGATGTTTTTATTAAAGGACCTGGATCCGGAAGAGACGCAGCGCTTCGAGCTATAAAATCAGCAGGGCTTTCAATATCGCAAATTGCAGATGTAACACCCATGCCTCATAACGGGCCAAGGGCAGAGAAAAAGAGGAGAATATAATGGCAAGATATACAGGACCAAAACACAGACTAGCTAGAAAAGAAGGAGTAAATCTTTTAGATAAATCTTCTCAAAGTTTAATGAGAAGACTTAATACTCCTCCTGGAGTTCATGGTAAAAAAAGAAAGAGAAGGCTTTCTGAATATGGACTACAGCTAAGAGAAAAACAAAAAGCAAAAACAACGTATGGTTTGCTTGAGAAACAATTTAAAAGAGTTGTTCAAACAGTAAGAAAACAAAAAGGAGACACGAAAGAATTAATTATTTCAATGCTTGAAACTAGACTTGATAATTTAGTTTATAGATTGGGTTTTGCAAAGACAAGGTACATGGCAAGGCAATTTGTTTCTCATGGGCACATTTTGGTAAATGGAGTAAAGCTTACAATTCCTTCATATCAAGCAAGAATTGATGATATTATTTCTTTATCTACCAAAACTCAAACCAATCCAAGAGTACTTGAGTTATTTAAAGAAGAAGTGGAAGTATTGCCATACCTTGAAAAAAAAGGAATGTCAGGAAAACTTAAAAGAATGCCAAAAAAGGAAGATTTACAAGTTCCGTTTGATTTACAGTTAATTATTGAATATTATTCCAGATAATGGTAAAATAATACCTTATGGTTGAGCCAACGTTCAAAATTAAAGAAGAAAAAGTAACTGCAGAATACGGGGAGTTTGTAATTGAGCCCTTAGAGTCAGGTTACGGTCATACATTGGGCCAGGCTTTAAGAAGAATTTTATTAGTTTCAATTCCAGGAGCAGCTGTTACTTCTGTAAAAATTAGTGGCGCAAAACATAAGTTTTCAACTGTCCCTGGTCTTAAAGAAAATATTGTAGATTTTTTACTAAACATTAAAGGTCTTAATTTAAGACTTTTAGACTCCAAAGAACAAAGCACGGTTAAGCTTTCAGTAAAAGGACCAAAAGAAATTACCGCAAAAGATTTAGANCTNCCAGAAGATGTAGAAGTAGTAAATAAAGATCATTATCTAGGCTACCTAAGTGATAAAAAAGCAAAACTTGATATGGAATTAACAGTTGAGAAAGGAATGGGATATGTACTCGCAGAAGAAAGAAAAATTGGGACACTTGGAGTTATGCCAATTGACTCAATCTTTACTCCAGTAAGAAGGGTTACTCCAGAAGTTTCAGCAACCCGTGTTGGAAGACAAACAAACTTGGATAAATTAACACTTAAAATCTGGACAAATGGAGTTGTTAAACCAAGAGAAGCATTAGATGAAGCAGCAAGAATTTTATCAGCATATTTTTCCCAAGTTTATCAACCAAAAGAAGTTGCTGCAACTGAATCTGTTAGTACTCATCCTGGAATTGCAGAAGGCGTGTTAAAATTAACAATTGATGAGTTAGATCTTCCAACAAGAATATATAACAGTTTAAGAAACGGCGGAATTGAAACAATTGGACAATTACTTGATACTCCAAGAAAAGAATTAATTTCAATGAGAAACATGGGTGGAAAATCAATTAGCGCAATAGAAGAAAAGTTAAAAGAAAAAGGAATTAGCTTACAAAGCTAATTTTTTGTTAAATCTCAAAGTCTTAAATCTCAAAAGCGAAACTAAAGGTTTGAGATTTAAGATTTTTTTAGTTTTATGAAAAAAAGTATATTTGGTAAAAAATTAAAAAGAGATACAAATGAAAGAAAGGCTTTATTTAAAAGCCTTATGACTTCGTTGGTTTTAAAAGAAAGTATAAGAACAACTGAAGCAAAAGCTAAAGCAATAAAACCAGAAATTGATAAAATGGTAACGCATGCCAAGAAAGGAACAAATGCTTCAATGCAAAAAATCCACGGAAGTCTTTCGCATATCGCCTTAGATAAATTTATCTCAAACGTTGCGCCAAGATTTAAAGATAGAAATGGCGGTTATACAAGAATTATTAAACTTGGAGGAAGAGTTGGAGACGAAGCTAAAATGGTAATTTTGGAATGGGTTGAGAAAAGTGACGTTCCATACCAAAAGCCAGTTAAAGTAAAGAAAGAGAAAAAAACCGTAAAGACAACTTCTAAAACAAAAGCAAAAACTGTTAAGGCAAAACCGAAAGCTTTGAAAGCTGTAAAAAAGGCAACAAAGAAATCTAAATAATATGAAACAAACAAAATCAACAAAAATTAGCGAAGTAAAAAGAGATTGGCATCTTGTCGATCTTAAAGGAAAAATACTAGGAAGAGTTGCATCGGATATAGCCTTACTTCTTATGGGAAAAAATAAACCAAATTTTGTAAGAAATTTGGATATGGGAGATTTTGTTGTGGTTATTAATGCGAAAGATTTTAAAGTAACAGGTAATAAAGAAAAGCTTAAAAAATATTACAGACACTCAGGTTACCCAGGCGGCTTTAAATCAGAAACTTTAGGAGATTTAAGACAAAGAAAACCGGAAGATGTTATAATCCATGCAGTTTCCGGAATGCTTCCTCAAAACAGGCTTAAAGATAAAATGTTATCAAGATTACGTGTTTTTGGGGAAGAAGAACATACTTTTAAAGATAAATTTAATAAAGAATAAATATGGTAAAAGATACTAAAAAAGATTTTATATTTACAATAGGAAGAAGAAAAGAATCAGTCGCAAGACTTAGGCTTTATACCAATTCAAATCCGGATTTAGTAATTGGTGAAGAAAAGCTTAAAAAAGGCGACGTAGTTGTCAATGGTAAAAGGGCACTAGATTATTTTAAAGGAATTGTTGCAAAAGTAAGATTTGAAGAGCCTCTTAAAATTACAAATAATTTGGGAAAATATATTTTATCTGTAAAAGTAGATGGTGGAGGACAAACAGGACAGCTTGAAGCATTTATCCATGCTCTTTCTAGAGCCCTTGCAAGTCTGGATCCTAAAAATAGACAAATACTTAAAAAACAGGGTTTGCTTACAAGAGACGCAAGAGTAAGAGAAAGAAGGAAAGTTGGAATGGGTGGAAAAGCAAGAAGAAAGAGGCAATCTCCAAAGAGGTAATCCTCTATAACATCTTCTGCTTAATGGTTTCAATAACCCAAGGAGCTAGATTTTCAAATAGCCTTGATTTTTTATTTAACAATTCCTGTTTTTTAACTAAAGAAAAACCATACGCAAAATCAAAGTTTGGAGTAGGCAGTTTTTTTACTTTACTAACTTA
>JGI1357J11328_10002084_pt1 | contig 14693 bp, 6 predicted proteins | sample Subgrocontami54m_FD_11328 | JGI IMG/M metagenome (IMG submission 11328)
ACGCGTGCCCTCACCGCGGCGGGCTACCTCGAAATCCGGAGGAGGAAGATTCCCCCGCGTCTTTTTCGCCGAAAAGCGGACAAGAATACGTAGGGACCACAACTCATTCCTACCCATCGTCGGCGGATCGGCCGTCTGCGTCGAGGCCTTCAGGTTTTCTCCGAACAATGCGGAGGTGCAGACTACGAACGGTCTCGGCGGGCAGATCCCCGCGAACATGTCGGGGTACCTCAACTGGATGGCGTTTCTCGTCACCAATTGCCCGGACTACTCCTCTGTGCAGTTGCGAAACGTGTACATGAGGGTCACTGAAACAACCTTTAACGTAAGGACGCAGACTGAGGAGGTTGGCAAGCAGCGTCAGCTACGCAAGCGAGATCTGCTTCGAGATGACGACAGTGGTGGAAAATGGGTGATCGACGCTGCCCAGGTCGCAGACCCCAAGAAGAACCTCAATCAGCTCGTCGGGGGAGCTGCGCCGGGTACTGGGCTTGAACTCATCGCGGGCTTCGCGATGGACCCCCCTGGCGTCTTCTTGGCCAATCCGCCTCGGATGAGCGATAACTCGAGTTTCGTTCTCGAAGAGGATTACTTCACGCATGCTGACTTCGAGACGTTCATCTTCAGCGGAGCGGGCACTGATCCCATCGCCATCATTGCGTGGGGGTACAGCGCCCAGCTGTTTGTTTGGCGTTCCTCTACTTCCAGCACCACCGTTAATCGTGAGTTCCGACTGGTACCTGACGTCACGCAGATCTTCCTCAGGGGCAAGCCCAGTGACGCCTTTGCATACAACCTCTTCTTGAAGGATCTGAAGAACGCGCACTAAACGTGTGCGAGTAATCTGATAGGATTCGACTGGCCGAGGATCACGCGATGAGCCGTTGGTCGTGGACCTGTGTTGCTGCTTCTGCACTCATCTGTGCTGCGTGTCTTCTCGCTTGCATTCTGGGAATCCGGCCAGGAACGCGCACTGCCACGCCACGGTCGCACCCAGCTATGCCGACTGCACTTGGCGCTCCCGACAATGTCGCAGCATCTCCTCAGGCAGACGAGACACGAAGGCCTGTCGTAGAGTCTGCCAGGGAAGCAAGTGGTGCTTCGACTGAGGATCTGATTCAGCTCCTCGCTCGGAGCGTCAACGAAGGCGATGTCAGCGCAACCCTGAGGTCGATGGTAGAACTGGGGCGGCGATGCCGCTCCGAGAGTGGCCGACCTGAGGCAGACAAGATCTCATCTTGGATCCAAAGAGCGGATGACGCTAGGTTGATCGGCCTCCTCGCGTATGTTCTTGCCGGGTATTCGACCGTCGGAGATGGCTTCTTCGCTGACTTGATCGCCTCGCCCAGGATTCCGGTGGACTTCGTCCCAGGCATAGCCATCGGTGAGACGCTTGCCAAGCTTCCGGACGAGTGGGATTCCGAGAAGCAGGAGCAATTCTGGTATCAGTTCCTCCTATGCAACGCCGAACTTCTACCGTCACTCCGCGAGTCATACTGGGCCGAACATCCAACAACAGATGAGTGGTCGGTGAGGGGAGCAGCCAATAATCTGGTCCAGTCGGTCCAGAAGACAAGGGTCGAGGACCCGCAAGCGGTTCGTTCAATCCTCCGGCGTGCTTCCGATCGGCAAGGCGATGGTTGGACCATTCTGCGACGGCTCTACGGATACTTCGGCCTTTCGACAGATGCCGCGGCCGCAGAGTGGGCGGGTGCGTTGTCCCAGTCGACAGATCCGAATATGCAACGTGAGATTGTGCTGTGGCTGGGCCTCGCACCACCAAAGATCGTTGCACAAGAAGTGCAAAGGGAATACGACAAACGGGGCGATGCAGTTCATCGTCGCGCACTCGGGACGATGCTCATCACCCTCGATAGATCGTCAGGTCCTGAGGTATTTCGCCGTCTATGGACCTCTGAAAAGAACGAGGATGTGCAGATTGGCTTGGTTCGTGCTGTAGGGTCACTGCGCCTACGGTCTGGCCTTGAAGAGCTTCGGCATGCCTACCAAACGGGATCGCAGAAAGTGCAGGAGGTGGTACGCGAAGAGGTATACGCGCACATGCTGGACGCCAATTCTGCAGACATGGTCGTGGCTAAGAGCCTAGTCCAACAAATCGGTGAACCAGCGAACGCCCCTCGAGGTCACGCCCATGAGGCTTTGCCCAACGACTCCGTTGGACATTGAGAGCCAAAGTCGTCCCGTGTTCCGCTGTCGGGGGACGGGCATTGGACTTACGACGACGCCTCGGCCCCCTCTGCGATCATCCTCGACGCATCTCGATGGACACGCATACTGCCGAGTCTGACCGCGCACTTCCGGGCGTGGCGATATCTTCACTCACGCCCACCGACGGTGCATCCCCTCGTCGCTGATCTGCTGCCCCCGCACACTCCCGGTTTCGGACGGAAGTGATTGTCGCACTCTGCCCGCGGGCCTTCCCGCTGGCCTCTCCAGGTATTCATCCATCCCGGATATTTCGTACTTTACGATTCCTTGACCTCCGCGCTCCGGGTGCTACCATGCCACCGGGAAGGACACGGAGGAGCTCATGTCCGCCGAGATTCGGCTCACTGAACGCGCCCTAAGCGTTCGCCTGCCCGCTGGTCTTCACGAAGCCGTCCGAGAGTACGCCTATCAGCATCGGATCAGCATCGGCGAGGCGACGCGCGTCGCTCTCACGAACCTAGTCGGATGGGCTCCCGAAGTGTCCGACAGTCGGAGGGCATCGGCCGCGCGGAAGCGCTGAAGGGGCAGGGGCCCATGCGGGGCGACGGACCCGCGGCCGGGCCCAGGAACTGTCCTACCGCCCGAAATGTTGGCCGCTTTTCGACTGAAAATGACTGGGGGAATGCCCTCCTCCCTTTCGGCGGAAACCCCGCCAGGAAGGAGGAGTCATGTCGAGCGATTCCAGGAGCCCTCAGTCCGGCCTGAGCCCCACCCCCGCGGAGAGCGCCTCTGAACCTCTGAGCCCTATCCCGTTCCCCCCCATCGCCCCGCTGGAGCGCGTCTCGGGCGATGTTCGGGAAGGTACCCCGAGCTGCGAGCCTGTGAGGAAACGGCAGAACCTGCCGTCTGGCGGGGGTCCGACTCCGGCGTTCACCCCCGAGCAGCGCCTCCTCGTCCTCGATGTCTGGAAGCGCAGCGCCCTCCCGGCAGGGGACTTCTGCCCCCTCGTCGGCGTTGCCGCCGCCACCCTCTACGAGTGGAAGCGCCGCTTCGAGGAACTCGGCCCTGCCGGGCTCACCGACCAGCCCCGCGGACCTAAACCCGGTAGCCGCCTGCCGGAGGCCACCAAGCGCGCCATCCTCATGATGCGAGAGGCCCACGGCGACTGGGGCTGCCAGCGGCTCTCCGACATGCTGCTCCGCGGCCCCGCTCTCCACGCCAGCCCCGAGGCCGTCGCCCGCGTCCTCCGCGAGAACGGGATCGAACTCGAGGAACCCGCGAGCCGTCCGCACACCCAGCCCGAGCACTCCTTTGAGCGCGCCACCCCCAACCAGCTCTGGCAGACCGACCTCTTCACGTTCATGCTCAAGCGGCAGAATCGCCGCGCCTACATGGTCGCCTTCATGGACGACCACTCCCGTTTCATCGTCAGCTACGGCCTCCACCTCTCCCAGTCCACCCCCCTCGTCATCGAGGCCCTCCGCGCCGGCATCGCCAACTACGGCCCGCCCGAGGAGGTCTTCACCGACAACGGCACCCAGTACGTGACCTGGAGGGGCAAGAGCGCCTTCGCCAAGGAGCTGGAGAGGCGCGGCATCCGCCACGTCATCGCCTCCCCGCATCGGCCCCAGTCCATGGGAAAAATAGAACGCTGGTGGAGTTCGCTCTGGAAGGAGTGCCTCGAGAGCGCCATCTTCGTCGACCTCCAGGAGGCCCGCACCCGGATCGGTCTCTTCATCGACTACTACAACTTCCAACGGGTTCACCAGTCCCTCGATGGCCTCGTCCCCGCCGACCGCTTCTTCGGCGCCGCTGAGGAGGTGAAGCGGACCTTGGCCTCCCGCGTCGCCGCCAACGCCCTGACGCTCGCCAAGAACGGCCTCCCCAAGGAGCCGTTCTACATGACCGGGCAGGCCGGCGGCCGCGCCTTCACGCTCCACGCCGAGGGGGAGCGCGTCTATCTCACCGACGAGAAGGGGGCGCGGCGCGAGATCGACCTCGTCCCGCCCGAGCCCAAGCCCCTCCCCGATCTCCCCTCGCCCGTCTGCCCGGTGGGATCGCCGTCGGGCGACAACGCGGTCGAAAGGAGCGCCCCGCCCGGGACCTCTCCCCTCGACTCGGCCTTCGGCATCCCCGGGAGCGACGCCTCGGGTCCGGCCGGCCAGGTCCGGGGAGGGTCCCTCGACGACGTCATGAGGCGGCTCAAGGAGGAGGGGCGCTCGTGAAGGACGAGAAGACGCCCCGCAAGGGCAGCAAGAACCTGACGCAGGCCCTCTCCGGCGGGAGCCCCACGGCTCGGAGCCGCGCGGCGATCGTCCTGGAGGTCCTGGGCGGCGCGAGGAACCCGGCCTCCGCCGCCCAGGCGCTCGGCGTCACCGTCGGGGCCTACTACGGGATCGAGGCCCGCGCGATTGCGGGCCTCGTGGGCGCCTGCGACGTGGTCCGCCGGGGGCGCGCCGTGGCCGCCGAGGACGAGGCGGGGCGGCTCCGGAGGGAGCTGGACCGCGTCAAGCGGGACCGCGACCGGTACGAGGCCCTCCTCCGCGCCTCGCACCGCGTGGTCGGCGTGCCGCCCCCGCCGACGCCGAAGGGGCCCGAGAAGGGAAAGCGCCGCCGCGGCCCGTCGATCCGCGCCCTCGCCGCCGCGCAGGCCCTGCAGGCGCCTGCCGACCGTGTCGCGTCCGTGCTCGCCGATCAGGAGCGCCCCCACGCCGACGCGCCGCAGGGGGAGGGGGATGGGGGCGGGGCGGGCACCACATGACGTCACCGCTGCCGCGCAGGGGCATCGTCGGGGTCTACTGCGGCCGGGCGCTCAGGGCGAGTCGCCAGGCTTCTTCCGCGGCGTCAAGAGGCGGGGTGGGCGGGACCCGGTAGTCGATCCGACGGGAGTACGCCCCATTCTCGTAGGCCTTGTCCAGGACCGCTTGGAGGTCCACGACGGCATCGGCGTCGGGCGCGGAGAGCGGAACCGGAATGCGCGGCAGCTTCTGCGGCAGGCGGATCGCGTAGAACTCGCGACGCCTGCGGTCCTCGGCACGGGAGATGGACACCAAGTAGTGATCGGGTAACGAGGACTTGAGCGCCAGCGGCGGAATCGCGATGGTGTGTTCACCACCCCGGAGGAGGTCGATCTCGATGAGGTGAGTCCCGCTTTGCAGGACTTCCGTCTGCTTGGCGCGGTACTGGCGATATCCCGAGCTGCGGGGGTCCTTGTTCGATGGAGAGAGGACCTCGATGATTGTGACCACACGATTTCCCGCGGTCAGGTCGACGATTTCGAGGAAGAACTCGCGCGCCTCGATCTCCTCGAGCACCACCACTGCCGGGGCGTCCGGCGACATGGTCTGTGTCGAGGGCCCCGGGGCGCTCGATGGAGCCCGAAGGATGGCAACATCCGGTTCGACGGTCCGGCCGGACGCCTCGACGTAGACGCGCTCCCCGACCTCGGCGACATAGCGGGCCCCGAGGAGGGGCTGGAGGGCCTCCGCCAAGTAGGTCATGAGCCACTTGTGGACGCCGCTCCAAAGGGCGCGGCCCTCGAGATGCGGGTCCATTCCTGGAAACGGAGACGGCATGGGTGTCATCCGTGGGCAATCGAGACGCCGGTAGCCTACCACGTCACCCAAGAGGGGGCAATCCGGTCGCTTCGCCCGCGATCCACTACTTCTCCCGCTGGACGAGGATGAGGACGAGCTTGCCGCGCTCGACCTGGAAGCTCATGCGCGCCTTCTCGCCGTCGTAGCGCAGCATTTCCGCCGCGCCTACCGTGACCACGCGCACGGGCTTGCCGTAGGCCTCTTCGATCTCGGCGCGGGAGGCGCCGAGCGCGATGCCCTTGCCCGTCTTGCCGCGGTAGGGGCGGAAGCGGTCCTTCAGCGCCGCGGGCAGGAAGTCGGGCTTTCCCTTTGCTAGGACCCGCACGAGCTGCTTCGTCTCGTCCTCGAACGTCAGGACCAGCCCCCGAGAGGCGTAGATCCAGTCCGTCGTCCCCTCCTCCTCGCCCTCCTCACGCTGGTCGGGTTCCAGGAGACCCGCCTTCACCGCGTCTGTCAGGTCGCCCAGCCGCGCTTTGTCCAGGCCGGCGAAGTCGACGATGTCCAGCTCCGACTCCTGCTGCGCCCGCTCGGCCTCTTCCTGGCGCTTACGCTCCTCCTCGGCGAGACGGCGCTTTTCCGCCTCCAGCCTCGCCTGCTCGGTCTCGGCCTGCTTGCGCTTCTCTTCTTCGAGCCGCGCCCGCTCCGCCTCCGCCTGTTTCCTCTTCTCTTCCTCTTCGAGCCTGGCGCGCTCCGCGTCCGTGAGCCCCTGACGCTCCTGCTCCAGACGGAGGCGCTCCGCTTCCGCGCGCTTCTGCTCCTCCAGGCGGGCCTGGTCGGCCTCGGCCTGCTTGCGCTTCTCCTCCTCCACCCTCGCTTGCTCCGCCTCGGCCTGCTTCCGCTTCTCCTCCTCGAGCCTCGCACGCTCCGCGTCGGTGAGCCCCTGTCTCTCTTGTTCCAGCCTGAGGCGCTCCGCCTCGGCGCGCCGCTCCTCCTCGACTCTCGCCTGCTCGGCCTGCTTCCGCTTCTCCTCCTCGGCGAGGCGGGCGGTCTCCTCCTCGGAGAGCCCGTCGTCCGTCAGCGTCAGGAGGTAGAGGCCGTCCGATTTCGTCAGGAGGATCGCGCTGCGAGAAGGCCACGAAATGGGGACGAGGCCCTCCAGCGGGATCGGGAGGAGACCGGGCGAGGTGAGGGAGACGAAACCCACGTCGAACGCCGTGCTCGCCATCGCGAAGGGACGGTCCGGCGAGAGCGCAAGCCCCGTGGCGCCCTCGAGGACGGGGTCGAGTGGGGCAGGGGTCGCGTTGGGGGCCAGGAGGACAGGCTTGCCGTCGGGCGGGACCAGGGCAATCGCACGGGCACCGAAGCTCGCAACAACGGGAACACCTGAGGCATAGGCGACCTGGACGGATGACTTGCGGTCGAGGGAGTCGAAGGTGAACCCGCCGTCCTTTTGAACCGCCAAGACGCCAAGGGCGCCAAGGAAGCCGGAGGAGCCGGCGATGAGGAGGGGGCGCGCGTCATCGCCTTCCCAGAGGACCGCGCGCTCGTCAGTCGCCAGGTCGTAGGAGGCGAACACGACGTCTGCGCCGGAGGGCTCGGCGACGAGGAGCTTGCCGTCGCGCGTGCAGCCGAGGAGGCGTGACCTCGAGGGCACCGCGAACTCACGGACGGAGTCGCCTTGCTGCGCGAAGATCGTGCCGGCGACCTTCCAGACGAGCCAGCGCCCGTCCAGGGTTCCCGCCGCCGCGTCCACGGGGCCCTTGTGGAGGAGCTGCAGCCGGCACCGCGTCTCGCCCTCCTCGAACCCCTTCGCGCCGAGTTTGAACGGGAGCGAGCCCTCTTCGGCGAGGACGGTCATGGGGAGGAGCAGGATCAACGCGAACGTGCGGCGCATGGGCGACCTCCCGAGGCAGGAGGCCTATCCTACGCGGCCTGTGGAGAGGCCCGCAAGGGTCGCGGCGCTTCGGGGCGCCCGCGAAGAATGCCGGGCGCTTCCTCCGCTGTTTGACGCATCCGCCTCCACGTGCTATAGCCCCTCTCTCACCCGAGAGGAGCCGTCATGAGACCTCGCCGCTTCTTCCTCGCCCTCGCACTCCTGTTCGCCCTCCTCTTCCTCCCCACCGACGAGTCGCAGCCCCGCGCGGAGGAGGGGGGAGGCGAGGACAAGAAGGACGCCCCCCTCCCGACCCCCGATGAGGTCTCCAACATCGGCTGGATCCGAGACGCCTACTCCGTTCTCTGGGAGGTCGCCCAGGCCGACCCCCAGGTTGAGAAGTGGGTCAAGGACCAACAGGCCGCCACCCGGGAACGCCTCGAGCCGTTCGTGAAGTACTCCTACGGCATGAACCCCTACGACTTCTTCCTCTACTCCACGACCGACTACAAGAAGGAGCTTGCCTTCGACGCCCTCTTCATCGGCACCAAGGACGTCGTCGAATCGGTCTTCGGCAAGGGGTTCATGGCCCGCTTCTTCAAGATGCGGATCTTCATCCACCTCGGGACCTTCCAGCGCCTCCTCGAGCTCAAGAAGGGGGACGAGGACAAGATCAACGAGATCATCGCGACGCAGATGCGCGCCGACTTCCACGAGGAGATGAAGGAACTCCTCAAGCGCCCCATCTCCAAGAAGGGAAAGACGGTCTTCCGCCACTCGAGCGAGGAGACCGAGTCCATCTATACGCGCTCCTACGAGGAGTCCTACTCCTTGCAGGGGGAGGCATTCTCCGCGCCCGGCATCCGCGGCGCCGCCGTCTCCGAGCGGAGCCAGCGGGTCGAGCGGGAGCGCCTGTACGCGAAGACGATTCGCGAATCAAAGGAGATCGTCGAGGAGGAGGATCCCGAGTACAAGGAGTGGAGCCTGACCTTCCTCTACGACAAGCTCTTCGTCGAGCGGACCGCGGCGCACGTCATCGCGGACCTGAAGACCCTCGCCGACCAGTGCGACCGCATGGAGGCCGACAAGCGCTCGGAGGCGGACCGCCTTCAGAAGCGCAACGAGGAGCTGGCGGGACGGGTCGGGGGCGAGCTGTCCGGCCTCGACGGCCGGATCGCCGAGCTCTCGAAGCCGCAGGAGGGGGACGGGGCTGCCGTCCGCGCGGAGCGGGAGCGGCAGCTCTCGGCCGCCCAGGTCTCCCGCGAGCGCGCCCTCGGGCGACAGGCCCGCGTCCAGCGCTCCCTCGCCCGCGTTCCCGACATCCAGCGCGATGCCGAGCGGTTCAAGCTCTTCGCGAAGCACCTCCGGAACTGGTGCGAGATCGTCACCGAGAGCGAGCCCCACATGAAGGAGCTCGCCCAATACCTCGAGAAGCACCGCGGGCTCCTCCCGCTCAACGAGGTCCCCGAGCTCGTCGGGACGGTGGACAAGCTGAAGAAGACGACCTGGTACGAGCGGTTCAAGGACGACGCCCTGAAGATCAAGGAGTTCCCCGAGTACAAGGACCTCCTCAAGAAGCTCTCGGGGGCGAAGGAGGAGAAGGAGGAGGAGGACGAGAAGCTCGTCACGATCGAGTCCGCGTCGAGCGAGCGGTTCCGCCTCGACGCGTCGCAGCGCTGGACGCGCATCGAGACCCGCCTTGCCCGGCTCAACAACCTGCGGTACGCCGGGTTCCGCATGGACAAGCGGGTCCGCGAGTTCACGCTCGACATCCGGAAGTCCCGCCGGACGAAGACGGAGATCGGCAAGATCCCCTTCAAGGACGAGTGGAAGGAGACCATGGAGGGGGTGAAGGAGTGGGCGAAGAAGTGCATCAAGCTCCTCGACATGGAGGGGCCCAAGCTCGAGCTCAACCCCGACGACCCGGGGAAGGAGACGGCCGTCGGGTGGTTCGTCGCCCCAGGCGTCGCGTACTCGGGGTGGGCCGAGGCGGAGGACGATGCGAGCGGCATCAACCCGAAGGAGGTCCACCTCTTCGTCACCGACGTCGCCACCGGCAAGACGCTCCGGATCCCGGACGTCCGGCTCTTCCCGGAAGAGAAGGAGGAGATGCTCCTCAAGACGGTGAAGATCATGAAGGCCCGGATCCGCTACCGGTTCAGCGTGAGCCAGCCCGGCGCGTGGCAGGTCTGGGGATACGTGCGCGACCGGGCCGGCCACGCGTCGTGCGACATGGCCAACTTCGCCTGCGGGATGGAGAAGGACTTCGCGAAGTGGACCGGCGAGCGCATGCTCGACCCCGACAAGCTCCTCGCGCCGGCGCCGTGGCTCAAGGACAACCCGATGATCGCGCACCCGAGCCCGGTCCTCTGCATGATGCCGACCCCCACCGTCGCGGGGCGTCCCCTGGACGCAGCCGCCATCGACCTCGCCAACCAGACCGCCGAGTGGATCCCGTCCGGGCTCGTCAAGATGCGCAAGTTCACGGCCGACAACGCGAAGCTCTTGGGGCTCGACCCCGAGAAGTTCCGCCGATACGGCTTCCACGTGGTCGCCCTGGACATGAAGCCCGACCCGACGCCGCCCGAGTTCAAGATGCTCGAGCCCAACCTGAAGGACCCGATCGACATCGACCCGAAGCGGGCCGGCGAGCCGGTCGTCTTCCAGTTCGAGGTCAAGGACGAGGAGAGCGGCTGCCTGCGGTCCGACCTCGTGGCCTGGCTCACCACCCAGGGCGGCGAGGTCCTCCAGGAGTGGAAACCGGAGGACCTCGAGGCGGAGATGTGGAATGGGGGGAAGAAGCTGAAGCCGGACGCCGGGCCCCACGCCCGGTTCACGCGGGCGATTGCCAAGGTCTCCGTGCCGCGGTTCACGCGCTCGGCCGTGTACTTCCTCAACGTGCAGGTCACGAACGGCGCGAACCTGACGGACGGCGAGAAGTTCCCGATCCGCGCGGGCGACGCGCCCCTGCCGCTCTACATCGACTTCCGCGTGAAGCCCCACATGGCGGTCTATCAGAAGCAGCAGGAGATCACGATCACGTTCAAGGCGGTGAACGCCTATGACCCGAAGCCGGTCCGCCAGGTCCGCCTGGAGCCCCTCGGGGCGCCGCCGGAGCTCGCCCCCGGACCGGACAACAAGGCCCTGGTCGCCGGCACCCTCCGCCCCGGCGAGAGCGAGGTCATGGAGGGGACGCACACGTATCGCGTCATGGTCCTCCCGGACGACCCGCGCCCGACGCAGATTCCGTATCGCATGTTCGTGGAGTACGAGAACGGGCAGAAGCGGGAGGAGGAGGTCAAGATCCCGCTCCAGCTCTACTTCGAGGACGCGGAGTTGATGGAGAAGTGGCGCGAGCAGCGGACCTTCCTCGTCGCGACCCGCCTCGTCTACGAGGACAAGCGAAAGGCGTGGCGCGCCGTCCCGAGGGGGACGATGATCAGCGTGAGCCAGATCTACAAGTACCACGCCCTCGGCTCGCCGAAGTTCGTCGAACAGTACGTGGGGTACGGCGAGATCGCCAACGACGACGGCGAGGTCCGGATCCGGATCCGCCCCCAGGGGGAGCCCCCGTACCGCCTGCGGATCGTCGCCAAGACCCAGTGCCGCGGGGAGCGCGTCGTCGGCGACGGCAAGACCTCACGGAAGGAGTACGAGACCTTCACGGCCGTGCTCGCGAGCACCGTCCCGCGCCCCTTCACGCTCCTCACGAAGGACTTCCCCGTGAAGGACAGCGAGCGGAACCTGTTCAAGGAGTACGCCTTCTCGATCGAGGAGTCGGACATCCCCTTCCACTCGCGCTACGCGCAGAAGGGGGAGTTCGACTACGGGATCCGCATTCCCTGGGAGGGGGAGCTCTCCACCGGCGGCTACATCAGCCCGTACGGCCACGACGCGGGCCAGAACGCGATGTCGATGTTCGGCGCGCTCACCGGCCTCAAGGACTCCACGAACCTCCCCGACCGGGCCATGCCCGGGCTCGGGGAGCAGGCGGCGATGCCCCTTCTGTCGAACCTCGACCTCTTCGGCACCAACGACTCCAACTACCTCATGATGGACACCGTCCTGATCCGCCAGAACCACGGCGGCGCCCTGTCGATCCTGGGCGACCTGGTCCTCGCCTACGACTTCGCGGGGCGCTGCGAGATCGTGAGCGACGATTGGAAGCCGTACGAGCACATCCGCGCGACCGGCATCCCGCTCGTCCTCCGGCGCGAGGCGTCCGTCGAGGAGGCCGAGGCCGGCGACCTCGACCTCGAGATCCGCGACGGCGACGCGTACGTCAAGGACCCGTTCTTCAGGTACAAGGAGGTCTCCCGACGGTTCGACGAGGCGTGGTTCGGCACGGACACGGAGATCGTCTACGAGTCCGACACCCCGCCCCCCATCGAGGACGCCGTGGAGAAGGTGCGCCGCCGCGAGGAGCAGATCACCGAGAAGAAGGAGGTCACCGTCGCCGCCCTCCTCGTCGCCGACACCGGACACGACCGCGTGGTCGAGATCGAGGGGCACGGCCTCGGGACGCACGTCATCGGCATGGAGGGCCTGTCGCGCCCCTCCTCCGTGGAGCGGGTCCAGGACCACGTCTACCTGGTGTGCAACCGCGGAGGGAACGAGGTCCTCCTCCTCGAGAGGGGGATGAAGACTTGGACCTTTGGCGTCGACGACCCCAAGACGCCCGAGTCCGAGGCCCTGGCATCGCCCGAGTACGCGCACGACCGCGGCGGCTCGATCCTCATCGCCGACGGCGGAAACCGCCGGGTCATCGAGGTGGACCGCGACACCAGGCGCATCCTGTGGGCGCACGACCGCGGCCTTGTGAAGCCCGTCATGGCCACCGACGGTGCCGACGACTCGGTCCTCATCGTGGACGAGGGGGCCGACCGCGTCGTCGAGGTCGACAGCGAGGGGAACGAGGTCCGCGTCATCGAGGGCCTGAAGGCGCCGACGAGCGCGCTCCGCCTGCCCGAGGGGGACATCGTCATTGCCGACTCCGGGAACCGCCGCGCGATCGTCGTCGACAAGGAGGGGAAGGTCGTCCGCGAGCTGAAGGAGACCACGCGCGTCGTACGGGACGAGAGGGGGGCCGAGTCGGTCGTCTCCCGCCCCGTGAAGGACCTCCAGTACGCGTTCGTCTCCGGCGGCCTGCTCTACCTCGTGGAGGGGGACATCGTCGTCGCCGCGGACGATCGGGGGCGCGAGCAGATGAAGTGGGGGAAGAACCCGGACGAGCAGGAGAAGGACGAGGAGTCGACCCTGTCCGCCCCGGAGTGCGCGTCCATCGAGTTCAACGAGCACACGTACAAAAGGAAGAAGATCGTCGTCATCGAGGAGCCGTACTGGGAATGGAGCCGAACCGTGAAGGTCCGGCGCAAGGTCCAGACGGACGTCCTCATCGAACAGATCGAGCCCAAGGAGCTGGAGTGGAAGCCCGAGCCCGAGAAGCTCGAGGTGAAGCGCGTCGCGGCGAGCTGGTCTCCCTACGGCGACGTTCCAGGCTCCCTGGGGCACGACGGGACCGTGTACGGCACCGTGAACGGCGTCCAGCGGATCCTCGTCCGCGGCGGCGACAAGAACCCGGACCAGGACGACCCGCACGTCGTCCTCCGCGCCTACGCGACCGCCTTCCGCCTGAACCACCTCCACAAGACGATCCCATACGGCCACTACGCCCACCTGGACGTCCGCGCGACCGGCATCCAGCACGCCTGGGAGCAGGGATGGGACCACTTCCTGCCGTGCGCGATCCTGGCGGGGGCGCCCGTCGGCTTCTACCCCGAGGAGGAGGACCCGAAGAAGCGGAAACCCGACGAGAAGCCGTTCGCGGCTAGCCGCTGGGTCGATCGCGACATCCGCGACCAGGTCGTGAAGGAGTACGACTTCGAAGGGACGCTCAAGGAGGTGCGGGAGGCGTACGCGAAGAACCCGAGGGACCTCGCGACGAAGTACCACTCGGTCCGCGGCCTCGACAGCGGCTATGCGTGGGCGATGCTCTTCTGGCATCTCCATTCAAAGTACGGTTCCGGTTTCGTGAGCCACGTCATCACGTACTCCCAGACCGCGCCGGGCTCCACCCCCTACATCGACATCCCCACCCTCCTCGGGCTCTACCCGGACGAGCTCCCCGTCTTCGAGGCCCTCGGCCTGGTCCCGAAGCTCGCGATGGAGTTCCCCGGAGGCAAGCCGACGACGCTCGACACGGCGTACCCGAAGCTGACGTGGGACGTGAACGGGCTCATGGCGTACCCCGAGATGGTGACCTTCGTGCTCGAGCTCTCGGAGGACCGCCTGACGAACGTCGTCGGGCGCTACGAGGCCTACGGGCAGTCGGAGTACGACTTCGGGAAGATCCTGAAGCCCCAGGAGATGGTCCAGAAGCTGGGCTCCGCCCTGAAGAAGGGGAAGGCGTACTTCTGGCGCGTCCTCGCGCGCGTGGAGAGCGGGAGCGAGACGTACGAGGTCTCCTCCCCGTATGGCGCGTTCGTGATCTCCCTCACGGAGGTGACGATCGGCCCCTCCGGCGGCACGGTCCCCATCCAGGACGGGGAGAAGTCCGCGGGCTCGCTCACGCTCCCGCCCGACGCGACCGACGAGCCCCTGGCGATCTCGATGCTGCCGATCGACGTGGACCCCGAGGCTGCGGACCAGCCGATCGTGAATGGAAAGGTGTTCGACCTGGACACGGGGGGGCGGACGTTCAAGAAGGCCGCGACGCTGACGTTCGACTACGCGGAGGCGAAGCTGGGCGAGGAGGAGGTGAAGGGCCTCGGCATCTACACCTTCAACCAGGGCGCGGGGACGTGGGAGTACGTCGGAGGCAAGGTCGATCCCGCAACGAAGCAGGTGAGCACGGAGATCGAGCACACGAGCCTGTACGCCCTGATGGTGGACACCCGCGCGCCGCGCGTGACCGCGCTCGCGGACGGGCCCGACCCGGCGCGCGTCGCGGAGCCGGTCACCTTCCGCTTCACCCTCGACGAACCGGCGCGCGTCACCCTGGAGGTCGTCTCGGAGGGGGCGGCGCGGACCCTGGTGCGCGACGAGCCCCTGCGCGCCGGATCGCACGCCTTCGACTGGGACGGGACCGACGAGGCGGGGCGTCTGCTCCCGGCGGG
>JGI1357J11328_10002091_pt1 | contig 14664 bp, 14 predicted proteins | sample Subgrocontami54m_FD_11328 | JGI IMG/M metagenome (IMG submission 11328)
CCCCGGCCCTTCTCCCGGAGGGAGAAGGGAGCCTGTCTTCCCTCTCCCTCCGGGAGAGGGAGCGAGGGTGAGGGAAAATTTCGCTCATGCAGATGCCACCATTTCTAAGATGGCTTCTACTCGATTTCGTGCGCGAAATGCTTGACCACGCAGCGTATCGGGTTCGGCGCCGCCTGGCCGAGTCCGCATATGGATGCGTCAGCCATCGCGCCGGAAAGTTCCTCGAGCAAATCCTGGTTCCACTGCGGCGCCTGCATCAGGCTCAACGCCTTGGCGGTGCCGACGCGGCACGGCGTGCACTGGCCGCATGACTCGTCGGCAAAGAATTTCATCAGGTTGCGCGCCGCGGCGCTCGCTTGGTCACGGTCGGACAGGATGATCACCGCCGCCGAGCCGATGAAACAACCGTGCGGCTGCAGCGTGTCGAAATCGAGCGGAATGTCGCCCAGACTCGCCGGCAGGATGCCGCCGGACGCGCCGCCCGGCAGGTAGGCATAAAACTTGTGTCCCGGCAACATGCCGCCGCAGAATTCTGCAATCAACTCATTGACCGTGATGCCCGCAGGCGCGAGGTGCACGCCCGGTTTCCTGACCCGCCCCGATACCGAGAACGAACGCAGCCCGGTGCGGCCATGGCGACCGTGGCCGGCGAACCACTCCGCCCCCCGTTCGAGAATGTCGCGCACCCAGTGCAGCGTTTCCATGTTGTGTTCGAGCGTCGGGCGTCCGAACAGCCCGACCTGCGCCACGTACGGCGGCCTGAGCCGCGGCATGCCGCGCTTGCCTTCGATGGATTCGATCATGGCTGATTCTTCGCCGCAGATATAGGCTCCGGCACCGCGCCGCAGATAAATCGGCGGCAGCGGACACGGCGGATTTTTTCTGAGCGCGGCGAGTTCGCGCTCAAGTATGGCACGGCAGCCCGCGTACTCGTCGCGCAGGTAAATATAGACTTCGGAGATCTGCGCCGTCCACGCCGCGATCACCGCGCCTTCAAGAAAGCGGTGCGGATCGCGCTCGAGATAATAGCGGTCCTTGAAGGTGCCCGGTTCGCCTTCGTCGATGTTGATCGCCAGCAGTCGTGGCCCCGCTTCGGCACGCAAGATGCGCCACTTGCGGCCCGTCGGGAAACCCGCGCCGCCCAGCCCGCGCAGGCCGGAAGCTTCCATCGTTTTGAGGATGTCCTCGGCGTCGCGGTTGCCGGCAAGACATTCGACGGCAATGCGATATCCGCCCTGCTTGCGGTAATCGTCGTAGGAGGTGTAATTGCCGACCGTGCAGCGGGTCTTGTTTGCCGAGACCTGCGCTTTGACTTTCTCGACGGTCGCCTGCGCCACCGGATTCTGGCCAACCGCCACCGCCGGTGCCTGTTCGCAGCGGCCGATGCACGGCGCCGGTATTACGCGCACATCTGGTCCCAGCGTTGCTTTAAGTTTTTCGAGCAGCGGTTGCGCGCCGGCAAGCTCGCACGAAAGCGAGTCGCATACCCGTACCGTGATCGCAGGCGGCACTGCGTCGCCCTCCTTAATGACATCGAAGTGGTGATAAAACGTTGCGACCTCATAGACTTCGGTCAGCGCGAGTTTCATCTCACGCGCGAGCGCCACGATATGCGCGGCGGAAATGTGGCCGAAGCGGTCCTGGATCCTGTGCAAATGCTCGATCAGCAAATCGCGCCGGCGCGGCTCGTCGCCGAGCAACGCCTGCACCTCGGCCAGCGCCGTGGCATCGACTGCACGGCCTTTCGGCTTGCCGCGGTTGGTTTCGGTCATTTCAATACCGACTTGAGCAGTTTGCCCATCTCCGCCGGATTGCGGGTAACCCTGATCCCGCACTCCTCCATCACGGCCAGCTTTTCCGCGGCCGTGCCCTTGCCGCCCGAGATGATCGCGCCTGCGTGACCCATGCGCTTGCCCGGCGGCGCGGTAACGCCCGCGATGAAGCCCACCACGGGTTTTTTCATGTTGGCCTTGATCCAGCGCGCGCAGTCCTCTTCGTCCGAGCCGCCGATTTCGCCGACCATGATCACCGCTTCAGTTTGCGGATCGTCGTTGAACATGCGCATGATATCGACGTGTTTGAGCCCGTTGACCGGGTCGCCGCCGATACCGACGCACGTTGACTGGCCGAGGCCTTGCTCCATCAACTGCCCCACCGCTTCGTAAGTCAACGTACCCGAGCGCGACACCACGCCGACCGGGCCGCGCTTGTGAATGTGTCCCGGCATGATGCCGATCTTGATTTCATCGGGCGTAATCACACCCGGACAGTTCGGCCCTATCAGCCGGGTGCGTTTGCCCTGCATATTGTACTTGGTGCGTATCAGGTCGCGCACCGGAATTCCTTCGGTGATGCAGATCACCAGATCGAGATCGGCATCTATCGCCTCGTCGATCGCGGCCGCGGCGAACGGCGGCGGCACGTAAATTACCGACACGCTGGCGCCGGTTTTTTCCTTCGCTTCCTTCACCGTCGCGAATATGGGTATGCCCTCGTACGATTCGCCCGGTTTCCGGGGATTCACACCCGCAACATAGCAATTCCTGCCATTTGCGTACTCCTTGCCCATTTTGGTGTGGAACTGGCCGGTCTTGCCGGTGATGCCCTGCGTCATCACCNTGGTATTTTTATTGATCAGTATCGACATGACTACGCCCCNGCTTCCTGTACCGCTTTCACCACCTTGGCCGCGGCGTCAGCCATATTGTTGCCTGAAATGATCGGCAGCCCGGATTCGGCGAGGATTTTCTTGCCGAGTTCGACATTGGTGCCTTCGAGCCGCACCACCAGCGGCACACTGAGATGCACCTCTTTGGCCGCAGTGACGACACCCTCGGCGATCACGTCGCATTTCATAATGCCGCCGAAGATATTGACGAGTATCGCTTTGACGTTCGGGTTCCTGAGCATGATCTTGAACGCCTCGGTCACCTTCTCCGCTGAAGCTCCACCGCCGACGTCGAGAAAATTGGCCGGGCTGCCGCCGTAAAGCTTGGTGATGTCCATGGTCGCCATCGCAAGCCCGGCGCCGTTGACCAGGCAGCCGATGTTGCCGTCGAGCGAGATGTAGTTGAGATCGAATTTCGAAGCTTCGACCTCGGCCGGGTCCTCCTCGTCGAGGTCGCGCATCGCGACGATGTCGGGGTGGCGGAACAGCGCGTTGTCATCGAAATTCATCTTGGCGTCGAGCGCGATCACCTCGCCGCTCGCGGTGAGTATCAGCGGATTNATTTCCGCGAGCGCGGCATCGGTGGCGTCGAAAGCCTTATAAAGTCCCTGTAGCGCNAGGCGCGCTTTTGCGAGCGAGGAGTCGGGGACGCCGATTTTGCGCGNGATAGCGTCGGCATCGCTGTCTTTCAAGCCCGTCATCGGGTCGATGAACGCCTTGTGGATTTTCTCCGGTGTTTTGGCGGCGACTTCCTCGATGTCCATGCCGCCTTCCGAGCTCGCCATCAGGCACACACGCTGCGTGCCGCGGTCGACCACCATGCCGGCATAGAGCTCTTTCAAGATACCGGCGCCCTCCTCGATCAACAGCCGCCGCACTTTCTGCCCCTGCGGGCCGGTCTGATGCGTCTTCAACATCATGCCAAGGATCCGCGCCGAGTGCTGCTTCACTTCATCGAGCGTTTTTGCGAGTTTGACTCCGCCGCCCTTACCGCGGCCGCCGGCGTGAATCTGGGCTTTCACTACCCATGTTGCGCCGCCGAGCGCCTGCGCCGCAGCCACCGCCTCATCGACACTGAAGCACGCGAACCCGCGCGGAGTCGTGACGCCGTGTTGGCGCAGGATTTCTTTCGCCTGATATTCGTGAATCTTCATTTACCGCCTTCCCGGTTGCGCGCTGCAGCGGCATCAGGCCGACCAGCACAATGTTGAGGACGGTAACTTAACCGCGCTCACTCAATAGCGCCTTGACCTCAGTCAATATTGCAGGATGAGTGACATGCGGCCGATCGGAAAACACCGCGCGGCGCGAAACCGGAATTCGCGCGGCACCGCGTATCGAAAACGTTAAGCGCGGCCGGAAAACCCTGTCGCCACGCCACGCCAGTATAGCCGAGTCGAAATACGGTCGGCGCAAGCACGGCGGCGCGTTGGATAAGCACGCGCGACCGCACTGCAGGATAAGTCGGCGCCGTCATGCGAACCAGCCATTTCAATGCTGGTTAATATATTGCGTCGCAGCAGCGTACCCGCAACCCGGGATTTAGACCGAGTAAAAAGCTCGCGGCCGAGACGCATCTCCGGGTGCGAATGGGGAAAAAAAAGCGCAACCCCTTGTGGGGGTTGCGCCAAGATTCCACCAAAGGAGGAGGTTTTGGAGGATATGCGCCGACACCTGTAAAGATGTCCAACGCAGTGACATTATGACAAGTATCCGGCTTTAATGCAAGTGATTTCTGCTGCTGTGCAATATGTCACACTTTCGTCATTTTTAAAAATACAATATCAATATTATTCAACAGTTTACAAATATGCCGAGGGGAACGGCCTGAGGTTGAATACCGAACCAATTGCGGCACATCCGTTTGCCCTTGGCAGCGAATGCGAACGACAGGGCAGGCGTTAGCGCGCAGCGCTAACGCACTACCATCACCGGAATTTTGGAATACGTCAGAACCTTGCGCGTCTCGCTGCCAAGTAGTACAGCCGCGAGTCCTTTGCGTCCGTGCGAATGTAGCAGAATCAGATCGCAGCCCGTGGCATTGGCGGCCTTTATTATCGCGTCGTAGGGATGATCGCTGGTTTCGCACACGGTATCGCAAGGCACGCCGGCTGCCGCGGCCGTTTGCTTGATGAAATCGAGATAATTCTCGGCCCGCGTGCGCGCTTCCTTCTCAATGCGCTCTTCGGTCACCGGATCGAACGCGCCTTCGTACGCGATCATCAGGTGATAATCGGGAATAGCATGTACTCCGGTTACGCGCGCGCCGTGAAATTTGGCCAGTTCGACGCCGATACGTATCGCTTTCTGCGACAACTCTGAGCCATCGGTGGGAATCAGGATATGCTTGAACATACGGCCCTCCTGTGCGCTATCGCTGAGCAGCGCCCCTTATAACAAACCGCCGCGCCGATATCAAATCGATTGCGCGGCGCTGGCAAGAGGCATGAATTATCATCGGGTTGCACTACGCGATTTCGTATGCGCCGCTCGAATCTATTCGGGCGTGATGCCGGCTTGCGCCGCCACCTTGATCCATTTCGCGATTTCATTGCGGTTGAACCGATCGTACTCTTCCGGCGTGTTGGCCACGACTTCCGCGCCCTGCTTGGCAAGGCTCTCCTTCACCGTTGGGTCATTGAGGGCCTTCACCAACGCGGAGTGAATGCGGTCAATGATCGGCCGCGGGGTGCCGGCGGGCGCGAACATGCCGAAGCCGCTCGAAACCACGAAGCCGGGCAGCCCCGATTCTTCCATTGTCGGCACGTCCAGTGCCGCAGCGGAGCGCCGCTTGCCGGTCTGCGCGATCATGCGCAGCCTGCCGGTGCGCACGTGCGGGACCGCCGCCGGCATGCTCGATAACTGCATTTGCACGTGGCCGGCGACGAGGTCAACCATGGATTGCCCGGTGCCTTTGTAGGGAACATGCACCAGCTTGATCTTCGCTGTGGAGCTGAGTAGTTCCGCCGCGAGATGGCCCACGGTGCCGCGGCCGGCGGTCGAGTAATTGATCTCGCCGGGCCGGGCCCGCGCGATTGCGATGAATTCCTTGACGTTCTTCGCCGGCAATGACGGATGCACCACGAACGCGGTCGGGACGTCGGCGATGATCGAGATTGGCGCGAAGTCCTTGACCGAGTCGTAGGGCAGCTTTTTGATCATCGCCGGGTTGATGGTGTGTGCTGCGGACACCATCAGGACGGTATAGCCGTCGGGTGCCGCCCTGGCGACCAGTTCGGTGCCTATCGTGCTGCCGGCACCGCCGCGGTTCTCGACCACGATCTGCTGGCCGAGGAATTCCGACAGCTTGGGCGAAAAAACGCGGCCGATGATATCGGTATTGCCCCCCGGCACGAACGGCACGATCATGCGCACCGGCTTGACCGGGTAGCTCTGCGCCCACGCCGTGCCTGCAACGACCAGACCGGCAACTACGAAACAGGTCAAACGCACTCCACTGTTGATGGCCAAGAATTCTCCGGAGTTTTTAGGATTAAAATGCGATGTTATTGTCGTCAAATTATACTCCGCCTCCGCCGACGTTACGGCCCTTCGTCCTTGGGATGCCGCAGATTGCGTGCGGGGTAAGTCTGGCCCGGAAATTTCTTCAGCGCTTCCTCATCGACATCGATGCCAAGCCCGGGTGCAGTCGGCAGCTCGATATAGCCGTCCTTCGGCTTCAATTGATTAGGCGAAACCAGGTCGCCGAACTCCACAAACGGCAGGAAGTATTCGGTAATGATGAAATTCGGCATCACCGCCGACGCATGTACCGTAGAGGCGAGCGCGACCACTGTCGAATTGTAATTGTGCGGCGACATCGCGACCAGGTACGGCTCGGCCATCGCTGCGATCTCCTTCAGTTCGAGGATGCCGCCGCAGCACGCGACGTCGGGATTCAGGATGTCCGCCGCGCGCGCTTCAAGCAGCGGCCGGAAACCAGTCTTGGTGTAAGTCGCCTCGCCGATAACGATCGGCAGCCCGGTCGCACGCCGCACTTCAGCCAGTTCTTTCGGATTCTCCGCAATGCACGGCTCTTCCATCCAGTAAAGATTGAACACGGCAAGCTGGCGGTCGAGCCGTATTGCGTGCATAGGAGCGAGCCGGCGGTGCTGGTCGATCAGGATATCGACCTCCGGCCCGACCGCCTCGCGCACCGCTTTCACCACCGCGACTGCGCGCGCCTCGTGTTCCTTCGGTATCCAGTTGCGCCACGGCGCCGGTAGCGGGTCGAGCTTGAGCGCACTGAAGCCCTGCCGCACGACCTTCTCCGCCGCGCGCGCATAGTCGGCGGGCTCCTTCAACTGATAACTCCAGCCGTTGGCGTAGACGCGGATCCGGTCGCGGCAGCGCCCTCCGAGCAGGTTGTATACCGGTTGCTTGCAGACCTTGCCGGCGATGTCCCACAGGGCCTGCTCAATGCCGCTTATCGCGCAGAACAGTTCGAGCGAACCGCGCCGCGCTGCGTAGTCGTCGAAAGCTATTTGCGTGAAATGCTTGATGTTGAACGGATCGCGGCCAATCGCGTATTTGCCGAGCGCTACGAGCTGCGCCATGACCGCGGTATCGCGGTCATATTGCGAATACGCCTCGCCCCAGCCGTGAACGCCCGAGTCGGTCTCGACCTTGACGAAGATCAGATTCTTGCGCCAGCCGGGGTGCACGGTGTAGGGCTTTACCGCAGTGATTTTCAAATTGCGCTCCTCCCTGACCGTTTTTCGTATACGAGCGGTCGAATCTATGCCGCGGCGATTCCGCGTGTCAAGCTGCTATAATTTGAACACGCCGGAATAGCAACAAAATCCTGCAATTTCTTCAGCACGGGAGACCACCATGACCGACTCAGTACTGACCGGCTATGCGCCGCCAACCGAAATCCGTTTGCGCGATATCCTGACCGCGTGGCTGCCGCAGGGCTACGCACGCATCGTGCAGCCGATTGCAGCAAGCGTCATTACCACCGACACGCAGGAGCTCGTTGCGGGCGAAATCAAATTCGAAACGCGCGACGGGCCGGTTCCCGCGTACCGTGCGCTGCCCGAGAAGCCCGGTAAATATCCGCTGGTACTGGTGGTGCAGGAAATCTTCGGTGTGCACGAGCACATCAAGGACGTCTGCCGCCGGCTTGCCAAGCTCGGCTTTTTCGCGATTGCGCCCGAAATGTATTTCCGCCAGGGCGACGTGTCGAAAATGACCGATAACCAGGAAATCTTCGCCAAGGTCGTGAACCATGTGCCCGACAGTCAGGTGATGTCCGATCTCGACGCCGCGGTGGTGTGGGCGCAGGCCACCGGCAAGGCCGATGCGTCCAGACTGGGAATTACCGGCTTCTGCTGGGGCGGGCGCATCACCTGGAGCTATTGCGTGCATAATCCCAGAGTACGCGGCGGTGTGGCGTGGTACGGACGGCTGGTGGCGACGTCAAAAGCGCCGCTGCAACCGGCCTTCCCGGTCGAACTCGCGCCGCACCTGAAAGTGCCGGTGCGCGGACTCTACGGCGGCGAGGATGCGGGCATTCCGGTTGCCGACGTCGAGCAGATGCGCGCGGCGTTGAAAGCCGCGGGCAACACCACGAGCGAAATCATCGTCTATCCCGACGCACCGCACGCGTTTTTTGCCGACTACCGGCCGAATTACCGCAAGGAAGCGGCGGAAGACGGCTGGAAGCAGATGCAGGCGTGGTTCAAGCAGCACGGCGTGGCGTAACTCGCACGCGAGCCGCCATGCTTTTTCCGACCACGCTGGTTGGCAGCTACCCGCAACCCGAGTGGCTGATCGACCGCGCCAAACTCGCGGGCCGGTTGCCGCCGCGGGTGCGGGCAAAGGAGTTGTGGCGTGTCCCCGAGCCCTTTCTTGATGAAGCGCAACGCGACGCGACCCTGATTGCGATCCGGGCGCAGGAGGAAGCCGGGCTCGACATCATCACCGACGGCGAAATCCGCCGCGAGAGCTATTCCAACCGCTTCGCTACCGCGCTCGACGGCGTCGACATCGATAATCCGGGAACGGCCCTCGATCGTACCGGACACCCCAATCCGGTCCCGCGCATTCATGCACCGATCCGGCGCAGGCACCCGGTCGAGGTCGAGGACGTCAAGTTCCTGCGCGCCAATACCAGGCGGCTTATCAAGATGACTGTGCCGGGTCCGTTCACCATGACCCAGCAGGCGCAAAACGACTATTACCCGGACGACGAGAGCGCGGCGATGGCCTACGCCGAGGCGGTCAACGACGAGATCAAGGATCTGTTTGCGGCCGGCGCGGACATCGTGCAAATCGACGAGCCCTACATGCAGGCACGCCCCGAGAAAGCCCGCCAATACGGGCTCAAGGCGCTGAACCGGGCGCTCGACGGCATTACCGGCACGACCGCGGTGCATATCTGTTTCGGCTACGCCGCAATCGTCGGTCATTCCAAGCCGGCCGGATACTCGTTCCTGGCGGAATTGCGCGATTGTACGTGCACACAGGTCTCGATCGAGACCGCGCAGCCGAATCTCGACTGCGCGGTGCTCACAAAGCTCGGCAACAAAAAGATCCTGCTCGGCGTGATTAATCTCGATGATATGAACGTGGAAACGCCGGAAACCGTAGCGGCGCGTATCCGCCGGGCGTTGCCGCATACGAAGGCGGAAAACCTCATCATCGCACCGGACTGCGGGCTGAAGTACCTTCCGCGTGGTGTCGCGGACGGCAAAATGAAAGCGATGGTCGAAGGCGCCAGGATAGTGCGTGCCGAGTTTGGACAGGCGTGAAGCTGTGTGGCCCCGGGGCTCGATGCCGCGCAGTTGACCCGGGTGATTCACCATGACCGGCGCTCAAACTGACCCCTTGCGTCCTGCGGCAGCCGTGCTGCGCCTAGACGACGACTACAGCCTGCGGCTGTGCCAGCAACTCACACGCTGGCGCTATGAGGACCTGCCGGCCGACGTCGTGCGCACGCTGAAGCTATTTCTGATCGACACCCTGGGCGTAATCGGCGGCGCGGCCCACGCGCCGGGCATTCGCGAATTGAACCAGCGCCTTGCGCGCTGGGAAACCACAGGCTCGGCAACCGGGTTGATCGGCAAGCGCCGCTATTCGCCGCCGTCCGCCGCGCTCGCGAACGGCGCTGCTGCGCACGCGCTCGATTTCGACGATCAGCACGACCCGGCGCGCGTGCATACCAGTTGCGTCGTGCTGCCGACGCTGCTCGCCACCGCCGAGGACGTGGGCCACGTATCCGGCAGGGATTTCCTGCTCGCCTACGCGGTCGGCGCCGAGCTGCACGCGCGACTCGGACTTGCGTGCTACAACAGTCTCGGCAAGGGCTGGCATCCGACCATGATATTCGGCACGCTGGCGGCCAGCCTCGCCGCCGGACGGCTGCTCAAGCTCGACGCCGAAGGCTTGCGCAACGCGCTCGGCATGGCGTTTCATCAGGCGAGCGGCTCGGCGCAGAGCATGCGTGATGGCGTGCTTTCCAAGCGCCTCGGCGCCGGATTTGCCGCGCGCGCGGCCGTACTCAGCGCGTTCCTCGGCGCCGACGGATTGACCGGCACACGCCGCCCGCTCGAAGGAAATGCCGGATTGTTTTCGCTCTACGAGCGCAACGAGGTCAAACCCGAAATCCTGACTGACGCGCTCGGCAGCCACTGGCGCATCCGCGAATACAGCTTCAAGCCCTATCCGTGCTGCCGCTGCAATCACACCGCAATCAGTATCGGTATCACGCTGCGCGAGCAGGGCGTGAAACCCGGCGACGTCAAAGCAGCCGAGATCGGCATGGGCAACGTCAACTGGCTCACCGTCGGCGAACCGTACGACGTCAGGCGCGACTCGGTGGTTCATGCGCAGTTCAACGCCGCTTACAGCTTTGCGCGCGCGCTGACCGACGCCCGCGTCGATTTGCGCAGCTACCGGAAACCCGCGATCAGTGATCCAGCGGTGATCGCGCTCGCCGCAAAAACGCGCGCGGTTGACGATCCCGCAATCGAACCGGCCGCAATCGAACCCGCGCGCATCAAGGTCACGCTGAACGACGGACGCGTGATCGAAGTCAGGAGCGATACCATCAAAGGCAGCCCGCAGGAACCGATGAACGAGGACGAGTTGCTCGCCAAGTTCCACGACTGTCTCGAATTCGGGCTCGGCGCGACACGCGTCGAGGCCGACCGGCTCGCCGATGCGGTCATGAATATTGATAAAGCAACGGACGTGGCAGCGGCGATAGTCGGTGCGTTTCCACAGCGGAAAAAAATCAAGCCAGCGTAGTCAATCCGTCGTCAACACTACCTTGCCGATCACCTTGCGGTCTTTCACCAGCGCCAGCGCCTCCGCGCAGCGCTCGAGCGGGAAAGTCGCCATCACGTGCGGTTTCAACTTGCCCGCGGTGCACATGTCGAGCAGTTGCTGGCGCACCGCGCGGAATTTTTCGGGCTGGCGGTCGCGATAGTCGCTGATCTGCATGCCGATCAGCGAGATGTTCTTAACCAGGATGAGCCCGGCCTTGACCTCCGGAATACGCCCCGAGGCAAAACCGATTACCAGCATTCTGCCGCACCACGCGACGGCGCGTAGCGCAGCATCGAACACGTCGCCGCCAACATTGTCGAACACCACATCGACGCCGCGCTTGCCGACCGCAGCATATACCTGCTCGCGCAGATTGGTTTTGAGGTCAGGAACGCTCACATCGATGATGTGATCGGCGCCGCCGGCTTTCGCCGCCGCGGCTTTCTCCGGACTGCTGACTGCCGCGAGCACGGTCGCGCCGAGCGACTTAGCGAGTTGCACCGCTGCAAGTCCGACCCCGCCGGCGGCACCGGTGACGAGCACGACTTCACCGGGCTTGAGGGCTGCGCGCTCGACCAACGCGAAATGAGCGGTCATGTAGGTCAGCCCGAGCGCCGCAGCCGAAGGGAAATCCATCGCGGCCGGGATCACGTGGCATTGCAACTCCTTCGCCACTACCTGCTGTGCGAAAGCGCCGTGCTCTATCTGCACCATTACGCGGTCGCCCGGCATGACCCGTTCGACTCCCGCCCCGACTGAATTGACGATACCGGCGCATTCCTTGCCCGGTATGAACGGCAGCGGCGGCAGATGCTGATAGGTGCCGGCTATCACCAGCAGATCGGGAAAGTTGATTCCCGCGGCGTGCACGTCAACCAAAACTTCGCCCGCGCCGGGCACGGGGGCCGGTCGCACTTCAACCGCAGGCGAGTCCAGTGTACCGAATTGGCGCACCACCAGTGCTTTCATCCCGACCTCGAATCATCCGACAGCGCCGCATCTTATCAACCGATTCCCGCAGATACAACAACAGCAGCGCGTCTCTCACGGTCGGGGAGATGCCCATTGCGAGCGGCGGGCGCGTGACAACGGCCGGCACGCGGTCCGGACTCGGCGCAGTCTGAGAGCGCCGCGGCGCTTCGTTCAAGGCGTGCCTGGCCGGCGCCGAAATGACAGACAAAAAAAGGCGGGGAGATCCCCCCGCCTTTTTTATTGTGCGATCGCGGATTCAGCCGCGATCCTGCACTTACTGTTTTGCAGGCGCGGCCGGGGCCGTGTTTGGCGTATCGGCCTTGGCCTTGCCTTTGCCCTTGGCTTTACCCTTGGCCTTGGCCTTGGCCTTGGACTTGGCTTTGGCCTTGGCTTTGGCCTTGGCTTTGGGTGCGTCAGCCTTGGCCGCGGGTGTAGCCGGGGTTGCCGGCGTTGCTTTGGCCGCATCGCCCTTGGCAGGGGTGGCGGGAACCGCTGGGGCCGCCTTCGGTGCATCGCTCTTGGCCGGGGCGGGCGCTTGCGCGACTGCGGTCATCGCGGCGCCGGCAAATGCAGCGGCAATCAGGGTCGTCAACAGCTTGTTCATAGTGTTTTCTCCAACGCTTAACCATTTAAATCCGGGAACCGGATAAGCCTATAACGCGCCCGCCCACCGCCGGTTGACGCGCGGCAGCAGTGCGAAATTTCCGCGTTCGCCGCGGAATTTTACAGCCGATACGCGCGAGCCGGCGAGCGCTATTTTTTCGCCGCATCGATCTCGGCAAATACCTCGCGCGCCAGCCGGAAGCTGTCGACTCCCGCCGGCACGCCGGCATAGCACGCGACCTGCAGCAGCACTTCCTTGATCTCGTCACGGGTCACGCCGTTGTTGAACGCGCTTTTGATGTGGAGCTTGAGCTCGTGCGGGCGGTTGAGCGCGGAGATCATCGCGATATTGAGCAGGCTGCGCGTCTTGCGCGGCAGTCCCGGGCGGGTCCAGATCATGCCCCAGCACGCTTCGGTCGCGTACTCCTGCATTGCCATCGCGAAGTCATCCGCCGATGCAAGCGATTTTTCGACGTACTCCCTGCCCAGCACTTCCTTGCGTACGGTAAGTCCTTTTTCAAACAGTTCGCCTGCCATAGGATTCTCCTATCGGGTTTGTCAACAAAAGCTGCGATCAGGGCGGGCAACGCCCAAAGCGCGGGCGGCCCGCCTCGGCTGATTATTAATCGACGGTCACGCCCGCCGCTTTCACCACCGGCGCCCACTTCACGATCTCCGTGCGTATATGCTCCCCGAACTTCTCGGGGGGGCCGCCCACCGGCTCGTAGCCGAACTCGATCATGCGCGCATGCATATCGGGCGCGCTGATGATCCTGTTCAAGTCGCCATTGAGCCGCTTGATGGCCTCCGCTGGCGTGCCGGCCGGGATCAGGATGCCGTTCCACGAAGTCACGTTGTAGCCGGGAACGCCAGCTTCCGCCACCGTCGGCAGTTCAGGCAGGCCCAGCGAACGCTTCGCGCTGGTGACTGCGAGGGCGCGCAGCCTGCCGGCTTTCACCTGCTGCACGATGGACGCGGGTTCGCCGAGTATCAGGGCAATCTCTCCGCTGAGCAGGGCGACCGCCGCCGGGCCGCCGCCTTTGTACGGCACGTGCACCATCTTGATACCGGCCATCGTCTTGAACAACTCGCCGGCCAGATGATTGATCGCGCCGCTGCCGCTCGAACCGTAACTGAGCATTCCCGGCTTGGCTTTGGCGAGCGCGATCAACTGCTTCACCGTTGTCACGGGCAGCGACGGATGCACCACGACCACCTGCGGCACTGAAGCCAGCCAGATGACGGGCGCGAAGTCACTCTCCTTGAACGGCATTTTGCGGTAAATGCTCGGGTTGATCGCGTGCGTGCCCGAGTACGCAAATACGATGGTGTAACCGTCGGGCGGCGATTTCGCCGCCGCTTCGGCGCCGATATTGCCGGCGGCGCCACCGCGATTGTCGATCACAATCTGCTGGCCAAGCGCTTCCGACAAACGGGGGCTGAGCATGCGCGAGAGCACGTCGGCGCCGCCGCCCGGCGGCCACGGCACGATGTAGCGTATCGACTTCGATGGATAGGGCTGCGCAACAGCCACTGCGGTCCATAGACCGCCCAGCAGCATGGCAAGCACGGTGACTGTCATTCTCATGACAGGTCTCCTCTCCTTGAAATGATACTTGCGACGCAATTGCGGCGAAAACCCTGCGCGCGCATTGCGCCGGCACCGGCCGCCAAGCGAAAACCAGCGACAACCGCACCGGCCGTGGCCGTCATTATGTCGCATTTCGCCTGAGGTGAGCGAGTTGTGCCGGGTATTGTCGTAGTTCGCGATGTTGGTCGGGTAGTTGGAAGCCGTGGTCGCCGTCGGCGGTGTGACAGACCACGCATCCGCCGTGGCTGCCCGGAGTGCGCGGATCGAGCGTCGAACTCATAACCGGGTTCAGGTAGCTCTGGTATTGATCGGCGTGACAGATCTTGCACACTTCGGGGCCCGGACCGGTGGCGGCCCGCGCCGGCTGTTGCGCGAGAATCGCGACGCCCGCGAGCAGCAGCACGGCGCCAGAAACCATGCCGGCCAGCCGGGGCCGGCTCAACCGCAGCCTGTCCACCCTGTCGATACTCCCCGGCCTTTGCCCTGGTCAAGTAATACCAAGCACCCGCTCGAAGACTGTTAGACCTTCATAAAATCGCGGTTACCGGACATAACG
>JGI1357J11328_10002113_pt1 | contig 14570 bp, 23 predicted proteins | sample Subgrocontami54m_FD_11328 | JGI IMG/M metagenome (IMG submission 11328)
GGCGCCATTCGATCGGCAGGGGGCCGCCGGCTTCCCTTGGGATCGGAGGCTATCCAATATCTGCCGCGAGAGCCTTACCGTCGGCGGGGCGTGACCTACCGGCTGACCGGCGGCCTCCTGCCGGCGGGAGCGGCGATCACCTTGAGCTCCATGATGCGGGAAGGGATGCTCTACATGGACGGCCAGCATTTCAAGATCCCTTTCCCTTACGGGCAGGTTCTTCGGGTATCGAGGTCAAGATTTCCGTTGAGGTTGGTTTCCAACTAAAAGGTGGCTCCCATTCGAACTTTTATTAGCGAGCCCAAAAACAGAGAAGCTTTTGTTCAAGGTTTCACGGATCTCCTCATTGCTCGATGCCGGCGATGCCGCAAGACCTCTGTGGGAGTATTCGACAACAAAGCGGATGAGAAACGCTTTATAGATGTCTTCTGTTCGCGTTGCGGCACGGTGGGCATACTTGGGGAGGGTGTCTTCAGTCCATTGCGTGGACGGTTTCAACAGCAGTACGGAGAGAAGTGGTATTTGCAGCTCAAACCCAGAACGGATTTCAGAAGGGAGGAATCGCAATTGCTGGGGCCGTGCGACTGCGGAGGGGAATGGAACGATCCCGATTTCGGGTATTCATCCTCGCGTATTGCGAGATGCCCGTTTTGTCTGGCGGATGAACCCCAAATTGAGAAGGCGACCCCGGAAGACTATTTCAAGGATCACCGGATCGTGCATTTATCGCTTAATTATGCGCAGATCGCCGTTGGGGATCAACCTGAGAGCGAGCTAGGCGAAAAACTGGTTTCGGCCTTGCAGAGCCGGGACACTTTCCGGAGGGATTATGCGGCGATGGCGTTGTTTCAATATCGAGATTCTTTGCCGCTCGATGAATGCGTCCGATTGGTGCAGGAGCCGATAGACCCGTTTGTTCGTCTTTGCTGCGTCGATATCATATCCAAGAGAGGGGATGCATCCGTTGTTCCGGTTCTCATCGAATTGCTTTCGGATTCAAGCGTATCTCTTCGCGAAAGCGTGAAGTTTGAGCTCTTAAAAATGACCAGCCAGCTTACTCCATACGAATATCCCGAGAGCGTAGGGTTGAGGAGACCAGAGGCGACTGTGCCATCAACGCTCGATGAATGGAGGAGTTGGTGGCAGGAGCATCGCGATTCCGTGAAACTGCGGGATTATCCGGCGTCTCTCAAGGAAAAGATGGGGCTTTTTTGATTGGATGAAGGAATCCATCATGGATGAAGTAATGAGGAAAGCAGCCATTCTCCTAGTGCAGGGGTTCGTGGCTGTCCTTTGGATACGCTGGCTTATCAAAGAACGAAGACGAGTTCGAGAAGAAAAAAGGCTGAAGCTGGAAGGGTGGGAACAGTGGAGTTCCTTTAAGGAGCGTGGCTATACCGTTGTGGCGTATTTGCCTACACGCTTTCGTGTTCCGTTAGAGTTCTTGGTGAAGGTGTATCGCGGCAATAACGAGATAAAAGAGTTTCGGTCGCCTATGACCTATGAACCGCGGTTTGGTCCAGATGCCGGAGACGTTGCTGTTTTGGAAGAACGAGTGGACAAAGTGCTCAAGGAACTTCCGTAATGGCAGGGGAAGGTGACTTCTTGCGCGATCAATACAGGATCGAGCGGATCCTGAAAATCGTCGGCGATGTTGTTGACCTTCTGGAACGTCAAGGGGTGGGTTTCTGGCCATCCGAATTCAAGAGATGTGGCGAGAAGCTTAGCCGGGCTGGTGCTAATGAATGGGGCGACGAAGTTCTTCATCTGGCAAGGACCATCAAAAGATGGTACGGCGGGATGGGTTCCTTCAATGATCTGTATTTATGGAATGAGCAGGATCGGCTTGATCAACTTCGGGAGGAGCTTGGCGCTGAAATTAGGGCCCTCTTGAGAGCCAACCCGGTTAGCGGGTAGCTGTGGAAAGCCCGGCGGAAGGCGCGGTTCGGCCTACGCCGAAAGTCCGCCTGATGGACCAATGCCGGCATTTTCTTGGAGAGGTAGTGGACCAGAAGATCAGGATTTACTGCACACGCTGCAAACGGTTTCTGAGCCTTTCGTCAGAAGAACTTAAGCAGCATATGGGGCTGATTTAGATGAATGCTTACGACTGTTATGCCGCGGGGAAGAAAATCGCCCGGCAGCTTTCAGAGACGGGCCACAAAGAATGGAGCGATCGTATCCGCGATGCGATCGCATACGGATGCACCTCGGGTGAAATACTCTCAAACCTTGGGTGGCAGCTTGACGAGCTAAGGAAATCAGGCTTGGTCATGTCTGAACTGCTTAAATCGGAAGTATCCGTTTTAATCTCTCAGATAGATGAAATATGCAAGGGATGACAAAAGCATCCAAGCGGAAAGGCTGCGATTGCAGGCTAATCCTTAAAAGGAGGTTGGGGTTTCTTTCTGCGGGAATACGGCAATCAAGGGGATTTCCGCCGGGTGGATGGGAGGGGAGTCCTTATCGTTTCCTTGAAGTCTGCTTGCCGGAGGGCACCAAAGTCACAGCTGATTTCTGGCGTGAGATCGGTTTCGTGCGGTTCCCTGGTTTGAGGCCGCCGATTAGCTTCGGGGCTTCCATGAGCCAGACGAGAGGTACGCGGGAAGTCGTTGCAACTGTTTGGATAGAGGGGATGGGGGAGGCGGACCAAGGTGTTAGAGAGCTGATTGCCGCCAGTGTCAAAATAGCTTTGATCAAAGCGACGTTTCCGTTCCTGAGAAGATAGACATACTCAAATCGAGATCTGGAGAAGGAGGGTTTCTCAGGTGATCCAAAGGAGCTGCCCATGGATATGGTCCTGACGGAAGAACCCAGGGTAATTGACCCCACTTTACAGGAGTGGAAAGAGTGCCGGTTTCTGACCTGCAGCGTCCTTCCAGTCCGGATGGCCTGCAATTGTCACTGCAAATTCTGCTTTTCCAAGTCCTCCATCAGCACTCTTCGGCAGGAGAAGACAAATTGGCAGCGACTTCCTGTCGAGGATTACTACAAGTGGGCGCGGGATAAGGGGGCAACCCGGCTTGTCGTTACAGGTGGAGGAGAGCCGCTCCTTCGCCCGCAGGATGTCTTGTATCTTGTGGAGGCCGGAAAGAGGTTTTTCAATGAGATCGCCTGCTTCACCAACGGGACATTTCTGAGCAGGGAATTAGCTCTGCGCCTCAAGGCAGCCGGCTTGTCCTACCTTTGCTACTCTCGCCACCATGAAGATGATCAGCGGTGCCGGGAGCTGATGGGAGTTCAGGCCCCTCTCTTGGATGCCTTCTTCGACGCGGCTCAACCCCTGACCATCCGTGCCACTTGCGTCATGGCGAGGGGTTTTGTGGATAGCAAGCAGGCTGTTTGGCGCTACATCGAAGCCCTGCGCCCTTACGGCGTCAGGCAGTTTACCTTCAAGCATACCTATGTGGCTTACGAACGGTCGTTATTTCAAGATTCCGATCAGAATGAATGGGCGCGAGCCCATCAGGTCGAGTTCGACCCTTTTATCGGTGAGGGGAAAATTGCGGGTGAGCTTCCTTGGGGGCCAAAAATTCGGCGCATTGGAGATCTGCGGGTCTGTTACTACTACGAACCACTCCCTACGTGGGAAAGGAGGAGCCGTCAATGCCGATCCAGCAACTTGTTATCGGACGGGAAAGTCTACGCCTCGCTGGAGGACCAGTCGAGCCTGTTGTATCAGCTGAAACCCTGTTAAAAGCCGTTTCAAAGGAGTCGGTCGAATCGCTCCGGCCGCTCCTGCCCGTCGGCTACGTCTCTGTGGTGGAGGCTTACCGCGGGGCCGCCGCAGACCTGACCGCTCAGGATTTAACCTCCCATTACACGGAAGGGATGTCGTTCTTCCATGAAACGTTCGTGCCTTACGTTAAAGGGCTGCTTCAAGCCCTGAGTGGCGGGAAGTGGGATCTGAAGGACTACGTGGCATACGCTTCGGGAAGCGATGTGGACATGATGGCCCATCTCATTGAAGGTGTTACTTCCCGAGGGAAGGTTTGCCTATTTCCGGGGGATTGGATGGGGTTTGAGGCGAGTTGTACGCACCCCGAGAATATTCATTGGAGTCAAGACAGCGCGGGATCTGTCGCTTGTCTCTGCATCCCTTCCGTCAGGAACGGTCATTTCACCGAGCCCATGCTGGAGTTTCTTCAGAAGGCAGAAGCTTGCCTGCTCAATCTGAATTTGTTTCCCACGATGTTGCCGCAGGAACGCCTTGAGGTGGCCGAAAGCCTTGGAAGTGTCCTGGAGAAATCGGCACTCTCCATCAGCTTTAGCCGTGGCTTTGGCCTAACCGCTTCCCAACTCGGGCTTTTCTTGCTTCACCGGGATCATCCGTGGGTGAGCAGATTCGACCGCCAATGGAAGTGGTTTACCTATTTTTATAACGCCATTGCCGCTCGGGCTTTCATGCGGGTTGATATCCGGAAGCTAGGGGAGGTCGATAATCAGCGCAGGGAATGGGTGAGGGCATGGCTGCTTAAGAAAGGTCTTCCTGCGGTGGATTCCGGCAGTTACTACGTCAAATCCTTCCAGGTGGAAGGCGTCATTCCTCAGGAGTTGAGGCCTCTCTCAAGGGACAACATTGTCCGGTTCTGCTTCAAGCCTCCTCAAACATGAAGGCAAACTCGGCATAAAAATGAAGAGAGTTTCTCGATTTAAGGGAATTGTGAGCACCCCGGCAATTAGGCATCCTCAAAACGCAGGGGTTATTGCACTGCTGAAATCTAAAGCGGTTCTTAAAAGCAAGGGTGGTTGCAGTTCTCCGTGGGACATTGATGAGTATGAATTACATACTCATCCAGATCTTCGCAAAAAATTGCAGGAAATCGCGGGGAATGGCTTAGCTGAATATGAGTGCGCGGTTTATGGTTACCCGGTTCTTGCCAACAGAACCGGGATCATATTTGCTGTGGCTCGAGGCGTGGCAGTTTTGGATTTTCGTCTGCCTGCTGATATGAGACTGGAGGTGCTGAGAGGAGGCGGCAAGATAAATAAGGAATATGGTGACGATTGGGTCACTGTTGACCCGTGGCGCAAAGGGAGAAATAGGTTTACGGAGTGGTGTCTTGCCGCCCGCCGACATGCGGAGAGGATATCTCGGTGAAAATCTGCGAACACCTGCTCCAGCTTGAGGACCACATTAAGTCGAAAGGGTTTCAAGAAACCTTTCGCGGGAGAGCTTGGAGCAACAATTGCAGAACATGGGTCTATTTTGACGTGGTTTTAGATTGCGACGCGCTGATCAAGAGGTTTGGGTTTCCTGATTGCGTGAAGGAGCACGAGCATGTCGGTACTCACAGTGGGACGGAAATAGGTCTTGTTTGCGAGATCCACCAGGATGGCATCATGGGCATTCACCCCAAGTTTTCCAACAGATGGACGGAGAGCCAGTGGATCAGGTAAAAGAAGACGCTATTCGATATCAATGGTCCGATGCCTGGCTGCTTTATTCCATTGTCTTGGCGGGAGGCGGCAAGCCCGCAGAGCTTCACAAAATCTTTTGGGTTGCAGATTGGATGAATCGGGCCATTTTCACAGAGGAGCAGCTTGAAGGCGGATTAAGCCGTTTATCGAAAGCTGGCTGGCTTAAAGAGGTGAATGGCAGATTCGCTCCGACGAGGAAGTACCAGCGAGTCAAGAGTAAGATTACCGGCTCGGCGCTCACCCGCTGTGACAAGCTCAGCAAGATTCTACGGGTGAAACCCTGTGATTTGGCGGGGGTGGCTCCTGAGTATTCAAAGTATCCAGGGTTTTCCGCTAAGATTTTTAGAGGCGCTTATCAGAGATACAGGAAGGAGTTTAAAGAGGTTTACGAGAAGCCGCACAAGAAGAAATAATTCCCTGAGCACCATCTAATCGGGGGGCATAGGCCCAGGACCTTCACGGGGCAACGGCCCACATCCAGCTGGCTAATCCATAACGTCGGCTGGGGTGGGCCGTTTTCCTTGTCGGCCCCGGAAAGGCTTGCGCGTGCATGCGCAAGCGGGTCCTGTACTTCGACCTACAGAAGATCGAGCGCAATGACGAGCCACTGTGTGAATCGGAACAGGAAGTCGCAAAACAAGCCCGCTTCGACCCCAAGCCGCATCTTTTCCTTCGGCTGGACCTGGAAGCGGCGCTAAAGAAACTCACCCCCCGCCAGCGGCAGGTCGTGGATCTATTGGCGGCCGGCCATAAGGAACAGGAAATTGCCGGTCTACTGGGGATCTCCCAGCCCGTTGTCCACAAGCTTCTGGACAAAGCCCGCGCCCACCTGAAAAAAATCTTAGGGGAGGGGGTATAAAACCGCCCCAAAGTGCCACATCCCTATGGAGGGGTGGTGAGCGTGCCATCGGGGAGAGGGCGCATGCTGAAGGCCCCGAAGGGTAACCCCCGCGGGGCCAGCGCGCTCGCACGCCCCACCCCTCCACCTAAAAGGGAGGGGCACTTGGCAAGGAAGAGCAGGGCTGATCTGGAGGCGGAGCTTCTGGGAATCCTTAAAGAGAGGACCGGCCCGGAACAGGCGATCACAGCTGCCCGTCTTGCGCAGATGACGGGCGTGGGCTCCCGCATCGTCCGCAAGATCATCAGCCATCTGGTCATTGAGACCAAGATCCCCATCGCCTCCAGCGTCCACTGGCCCTACGGGTTCTACCTCATCACGAACGCGGAACAAGCGGAAGCGACGTTGCGGCAGTACTGGTCCCGCGTGCGGGAAGTGGCCCGGCGCGCCCGGGCGCTCGAGCAGGTGGTGCATGAGCGCTTCGGTATCAAACTTCAGAAGGAGTTCCATTTTGACGACCCCATCTGAAGGTCCTCAGCTCGAACATGGCTACACCCGTATTGCCCAACAACTTCTGGAAGCCATTCTGGTTTATCCGTTCACCGGCGGGGAGCTCAAGTTAGTTTTTGCCGTCATCCGCTCCACATACGGCTGGGGCCGGAAGGAGGCGGTCCTGTATATCGCGGAGCTGTCCAACATGACGGACTTGAGCCCCCGCCACACTAAACGCCTCCTTCAGCGTCTGGCCCGGGACCGGGTTCTGAACAAGAAGGCCATCTCCCGGGTCCGTGTCGTGATGGGCCTCAACAAGCACTTTTCAACATGGCGATTGAGGCGGATCCCCAAGGGCGCCGGCGTCCCCAGAGCAAGCCATGAGGTGTCCCCATGAAGGGACGCCGCCGACCCCAGCGCCGGGGACTCCGGAGTCCCCCTAGTAAAGATATTGAAAGAGATAAAGCTTTAAAGAAAGCAGCCGGGCGCTCAAGAAGTCACCAGTTATCCACAGAAAACCAAGGAGGTATTTTCAATGGTCGAACCAAAGCCCGAAGCAACCGGTCTGGCGCTGGGCCAGCGGTTTCTGGAATGGATCCGGCAGAGGGTGGACGAGACCTCGGAGAAGGGCTCGATCTACATCAGCATCGAGAATCACCGGGTCACCTGGGTCAATTACGAGAGCAAACAGCAGCTCTTTCCACAGGTGTTGGGATCTTCTTTGGAAGAGCCGAAGAAATCCGCCTCCTGCGGGATCTGATCGCGGCCGGGCAGAATGTTCTGATCCTGGGCCCGATCGGGATCGGCAAGACGGCGCTGGTCCGGGCCGCTACTCAAGATCTCCCGAAAGTAATCTGGGTGTCCAGCGTGGCCCCGCTGAAGGCGGCCCTGCAGGAGATCGTTCAGGGTCTGATTAAAGTTGGTCAGCTGGATGCCGGGCAAGCCGCGGGTCTTCTTCGCCTACCCGGACCGGCTTTAAGCCGGAGCCTGGCCGGTCCGGTTCGCGATTGCATTCTGGTCCTCGACCGGCTGGATCAGGTGACTCCTTCCATGGCCCCGGCTTTGGAATTGATCACCGAGGAATGCGTGACGGTAGGTCTCGTCACCGAAATCCCCAGCTCTTCCAAGCTGACGCGGTTCTGGTGGCGGTTCCAGAAAAAGATGACGCTGCAACCCCTCCCGCCGGAAGACTCCAAACGACTGTTCTGGAGCCGGTTGCCGGACCCGACCGGCCTCAATCGTAAAGCGTGGGATCGAGCGATCCCGGCCAGGAGCGGCGGCAACCCGATGGCGATCCTGGCGCTGGCCGAGCAGGCGCAGACGGCCCCCAGCCCAAGCGATCTCCAGCACCCCGCCGGCCGGCGGGAAATAGATTTGACGCCGGGTCTGCTTCTGGTGGGTGCGGGAGTGATCGCCGCCCGCTTCATAGCCCTCGGACTCAACGATGTGGACACCTACATCCTGGCCGGCGTGGGTGGGGCTTTCTTCGTGGTGGCCCGGTATTTCATCTACCGCTTGCTGAGGCAGAGGGCGTCATGAAATGGCTCTCCGCTTGGCTAATGGCGCTTGTCGTTCTGAACCCCGGCATGGTCTTTGCCGAAGGACAGCCGCGCGAGAGCGCTTTTCTGGAGGCCCTTACGCAGGAAGAGGCGGTCCGAATCGCCCTCAGCCATCACCCAAAAATTCACCAAGCCCAGGCGCGGATGGATCAGGCCCGAGCCCGTCTCTCGGAATCCCGCCGCTGGTTCCGGCCGCGGATCGCGGTATATGCCGGGGAACGCCTGGACACCGAAGGGCACCGGGCGGGGATACAGTTCTCCCATGATCTGGACGATCTTTGGAATCGCTCGAAAGTCCGCGACGCGGAAGCGGAGCTCGCCGTATCAGAGCAGGATCTGTTCCTCACACGCCAGATGGTGGTGGAGGAGGCAGTTTCGGCCTACAGCGCGTGGGCGCTGGCGCGGGAAGAACGGCAACGGATTGCCCGCCGCATCGTGCGCGTCCGCCGCGCTCTTCATCACGCCCACGAGAAATACGAAGAGGGTCTGATTTCACGTGCCCAGCTGACGGAATTGGAACAGGGCCTGGACACCGCCCAACAAGCCCAGCAGGAAACCTTCGCCCGCTTGGTCCAGTCAGCCGTTCGCCTCCGGCATGCGATGGGGGAGCTTGGGATCCTATGAGTCCTTGGACCTATCTGGCCGGCGCGATCGTGTCAGGATCCTTTCTCGCGCTCCTGACCGGCGCGCCTCTTTCGTGGATCGGCTGGGCTGGAGCTGCTGCCGGCGCTCTGGCCCCGGACATCTTATCGAAAAATCGCTCCCGGCTCTTCGCGCACAGCCTTCTCGCCGCGGCCGGGACAACCCTTTTCTGGTGGAGCTTGTCCTGGGAGCAGCTCCACTGGCCCCTGTGGTTCTCAGCAGGGTGGGCGGCCGGCTACCTTGTCCACCTCTTGCTCGACTCCATGACGATCCCCGGCGTATCTCTTTTCTGGCCCAGCTCGCTCATTGCCGTTTTGCCTAAGCCGGAACGGTTCCGTATCGAATCGGGCACGCCGGGAGAGCGCCGGCTCCGGACCGTTCTTTTGATCACGGGGATCTTTCTGGTTCCACTGCAGGCAGTGGGCCTGCGGGGAGCGCTTCATCGTTTGGTTCAAACACCACAAGCCGCAGAGGAGGATTACTTGCGCCACACGCACGACAACCACCGGGTATGGATTCAATTCGAGGGATTCTTCAACAGCTCGCAGAGGCCGGTCTCCGGCAAGTGGGAGGCGATCCACGCCCCCACGGCCAACACCCTCCTGGTCCTTGACCCTTCGGGCAAGGTCCACCGGATCGGCAACCACCCCGCCGATACGATCCGTCCTTCCCGTGTTCGGGCTCTCCGCGGCGAGCCTATTCACGCGCAGGCGAAAGAGCTGTCCCTGAAGCACCAGCCCTTAAAGGCCCTCCTAGTGGACTTGCCGAAGGAAGGCCAGGTCTACCTCACCGGCTGGGCGGTCTTGGAGGAGCCGATTGCTCTCCACTATACCCAGGAGGAATATCCCACCATCACGATTACCGACCGGCGGCTCGAATTCAACCACACGCCGGTCTCAGAGCTCGACCGCCACCGCCTCGCCGGCATCCCGGTCCTGCGGGGCTACTTCCTCATCCGAATTGTCCGGAGTCGATCTGATGAGAAGCGCTGAGCCGCCGATCAAGCTTCATTCACTGGAAGTTTCGGAGATGCCGGATCACAAGCTTCTGGATGTGGACAAAATGGCTGAAGTCCTCGGCGTAAACAAAAACTGGCTTTATCGCCGGACCATGCAGGGGAGAGAGGGGATCCCGCACTACCGGGTAGGAAGGCACGTGCGCTTTTCGGCCTCAGAGGTGTTGGAATTCTTACGGCATGACCCGGAAGCTGGAAAGGAACATCCCGGCAAGGTATCCTATGCCAGATGAACAAACGGGATTGCTTATCCCAGATCACCACCACCATGGAGGCCGGAAAGAAATACGGTCTTTCAGACTCCTATCTTCGCAGGTTGATCGCCCAGGGCAAGGTGCGAGGCCGAAAAACGATCCGAACGTGGTTGGTGGATATCCCATCCCTCCAGGAATTTCTAAAGACCGAACGCCGGCCGGGCCCCAAGCCGAAACGCCGCCGCTGACAGCAGCATCTCTGGTATTAGTTCCTTATTCGTGTATAATACCGCTTAGATAAAGCCATGGCCCGTGGTTCCATTGTTAAAAGATGCCCCATTTGCGGGAATAAGGCCAGGACCTCTTGCTCCCATAAAGAGGCCCGCTATGCCGTCGTCTACTATGTAGGCGCTCAGCAGAAATGGGAAACGGTCGGCAACAACAAGAAGGATGCCGAGCGCCGACTATTGGAGCTTCTAGCCGAGATTCATTCCGGCGCCTATCGGGAGCCCAAGCCGATCTGCTTCTCAGAGTTTTCCGATAAGTGGCTTGAGACCTATGCCAGACCGAAGGTGAAGCCCTCGACTTGGGCCACCTACCGGATCATAGTCCAGCAACGACTCAAGCCGGCATTCGGCAAGTTGCCCCTGACGCATCTGACCTCAGAGGCCATAGAGGATTTCCTTTCCGCGGCGGTTCATAAGCAGAAGTTGGCCCCGAAAACGGTCAACAACACGCTGATCCTGCTGAAGACGATGCTGAAGTCTGCCAAGAAGTGGGGCTACTTGAAAGAGAATCCAGCGGAAGAGATCGAACGGCTCAGGATCGAACCCAGGGAAATGGACTTCCTTACTCCCAAAGAGATCCGGGAACTCTTGGAAGCATCCGACGAGCCCTACCGGACGCTGTTTCTGACTGCAGTCCTAACGGGGATGAGGCGAGGCGAGCTTTTCGGGCTGCAGTGGGGGGATATCGATTGGAACCAGGGTCGCATCCACGTCCGGCGCTCTATCTATTGGCGGCCCCGGAAGGACACGGACCCGGGTGAACCCTGTTGGACGTTCGTTACCCCAAAATCCTTTTACTCTCGCCGGACGATCGTCATGTCCCCACGGCTCAAAGAGGCACTAGAGATGCATAAGCTGACGTCTCCCCGGAGCGAGTACGATCTCGTTTTCTCTACTCGGAAGGGGACACCAATTGATGCCGTCAGCATGTTCTATCACGAGTTTCTTCCCGCGCTAGCCAGAGCCGGGCTGAGACGTATTCGGTTCCATGACCTTCGGCACACATTCACTACACTTCTTATCCACCAGGGCGAGAACATCAAGTTCGTCCAGGGCCAGCTTGGGCACGCCTCTGCCACGACGACTTTGGACCGCTACGGGCATCTCATGCCCAACGTTCAGCACGAAGCTGGCCATAGATTGGATGGACAGGTCTTTGGCTCCAGAGTCCCGCCATTGGCGGGATCTTCCGAACAAGCGGTTTCCTTAGCAGGGTCTTAGCAGGTGAGATCGAGTGTCGTCGTAACTTTTGTGAGGATTGAGGTTAAGGAATCTACTCTACTGAGCTACCGGCCCCGCGAAAGTGATATTGTACACCATCTCAATCCCCCCGCCAGCGGCGCCGATCCCCCCTGTTTTTCCTGTGCTATCATGAGGGTCCTAAGATGCTCGACCTGAAATTTATCCGAGAAAATCCGGACAAGGTAAGGCAGGCGCTGCAAAACCGCAACGCCTCTTTCGACCTGGACGCCCTGCTGGAAAAAGAGGGCAAGCTCCGGCGGATCGGCCAGGAGTTGGACCAGATCCGGCACCAGAAGCGGACCCTCTCCGACGAGGTGGGGAAACTCAAGCGACAGGGGCAACCGGCCGAGCAAATCCTCAAGCAGGTGGGGGAGGTTTCTGTGCGGGAGGAGCAGCTCTCGTTCGAGCACGGAGAGCTGGAGGAAACGGTCAAGAATGATCTCCTGTACCTACCCAACGTTCCGCACGAAAGCGTGCCGGTCGGGAAGCCGCCCGAGGCCAACAAAGTAGTTCAGCACTGGGGGGAGCCGCGACGGTTTGATTTCAAGCCGAGGACCCATTTGGAGCTGTGCGAATTGCTCGGGCTCATTGATTTTGCGCGGGCGGCCAAGATCACCGGCTCCCACTGGGTCCTCTACACCGGGATGGGGGCCCGGCTGGAGCGGGCCCTGATCCAGTTTATGCTGGACCTGCAGACGCAGGAGAACGGCTACACGGAGATTTCTCCGCCGCTGCTGGTCAACCGGGCCACGATGACCGGCACCGGCCAGCTGCCCAAATTCGAAGAGGACATGTACCGGTTGAAAGAGGATGACCTCTTTCTGATCCCGACAGCGGAGGTCCCGGTGACCAACATCCGGGCCGGCGAGACGCTCGACCCGAAAGAGCTTCCGGCTTGTTACGCCGCCTACACCCCCTGCTTTCGGCGGGAGGCCGGCTCGTATGGCAAGGAGACCAAAGGCCTGACCCGCGTGCATCAGTTCGACAAGGTGGAGTTGGTGAAGCTCGTCGTCCCGGAAACCTCTTACGAGGAGTTGGAGAAGCTGCTCGGCAACGCCGAGGCCGTCCTGCAGAAACTGGAGCTGCCGTACCGGGTCGTCTCCCTTTGCACCGGCGACCTCGGTTTCTCCTCGGCCAAGACGTACGACCTGGAGGCCCATTCGGCCGGGACCGGCGGCTGGCTCGAGGTTTCCAGCTGCAGTAACTTTGAGGATTTCCAGGCTCGCCGCGCCAACATCCGCTATCGCGAAGCGGCGACGAAAAAGGTCCGGTTCATCCACACGCTTAACGGCTCCGGCGTGGCGTTGGCTCGGACCTTCATCGCGCTGCTGGAGACCCACCAGAACGCCGATGGGTCGGTGACGTTGCCGGCCCCCCTGCGGCCGTATTTGAACGGATTGGAACGGATCTCTCCTCCCTGAGATGATCGTCAGGATCCTGCGAACCCTGTTCGGCCTGATGCTGATCCCCCTCTGCGCTGGTTATTCCTTTGCCTTCTACGAGCAGCTGGTGGCGCCGCGCCGCGTCGGTCAGCCGGAGGTGGCGCTGCTGCTGGGCATCACCTCTTACCTGGCTCTGCATGTCCTTTTTGGCGCCCCCAGCCGAGCGTACGTCTTCGGGCACGAGCTGACCCATGCCACGGCCGCCTGGATCTCCGGCGGACAGGTGAAGGGGTTCAAGGCGGGGGCCAACAAGGGTTCCGTGGTGACCAACAAGGTCACCGGATTCATCGCGTTGGCGCCCTACATGATCCCGGTCTACTCGATCCTCGCGGCGCTGGCTTACGGGATCTCCGGTCTTTTCTGGGACGTCCGGGCCTATTTGAGCTGGTTTCTGTTTGGGCTAGGGGCCAGTCTCGCGTTCCACCTGGTCTTCACCGTGGAGGCGCTCAAACAGAAACAGTCGGATCTCGATGTATTGGGGCCGATCCTGTCGGTGGGGCTCATCTACTGGGCGAACGTCACCTGCGTGATTGGGATCTTAAGCTTGGTGGTCTCGGAGGTCCATTTCGGCGCCTACATGACGACCGGCTGGCAGGCCGGCCTGGACCTGTACCGGGGCCTCTTCACCCAAATCTTCCGCTAGAGTCTTAGGAGGGATGGCAGAGCCCGGCTGAATGCGGTGGTCTTGAAAACCACTAACCCGCAAGGGTTCGGAGGTTCGAATCCTCCTCCCTCCGCCAGTTATTTCAGGTAGCGGCGGGCGACCCGCTTCATGAGGCCGATCTTCATCCGGTCCAGAAACGTGAACGCGGCGCCGGGCCGCAGGAAGTCCACCAATAACACCACCCGCTCCTCAATCCCTTCGTTCCAGGCCTCATGCATGGACGTATCGTCGAAAACGAGGCAGCGCCCTTCCTGCCAGCGGCGAGTCTCCCCGGCAACTTTCAAACCGCAGCCGTCTGGGACCATCAACCCTAAGTGGCAGCGTAGCAGGGTTCGCGTGTAACCTCGATGGGGTTTGATGCGGGTTCCGGGTAAAAGGGAAGAGAAGCCGGCATTGTAGATACCGGGAATCGAACGGAGAATCGCCGCGGTGGCGGGGCAGAGCCGGCAGTTCTTCTCGACCGGCTCGCCGAAAGCGTAGAGTCCCAACACCCGCCACTGGTGGGTGTAGAGATGGTGCTCATGCCAGGGGAGAAATTTCTCTGGGGCCAGGGTTTTCAACTCTTCGGTAATCCGGCTCGCACCGGTTTCCAGCGCCGGGACGAACGGGAATGTTTGCTCGTTCAGAAACATGGGGGTTATACTACAGTATCATTCCGGGAATTACAGCGGGCCATTTTACTTTGGAGAGATGGCAGAGTGGTTGAATGCGGCGCTCTCGAAAAGCGTTAACCCGCAAGGGTTCGGAGGTTCGAATCCTCCTCTCTCCGTTGTC
>JGI1357J11328_10002116_pt1 | contig 14556 bp, 13 predicted proteins | sample Subgrocontami54m_FD_11328 | JGI IMG/M metagenome (IMG submission 11328)
TCTTTTGAATTTTCATCAGTTTCTGCTAAAGCATGCATGTTAATTCCCCCTATAAGCAAGGTTCATTTTTAAGTAATAATAAAATACCCTAAATAGTCTATGAAAAACACTTGTAAATTTCATGTTTAAAACATTTAGTATAAATACTTTCCATTTTGTGTTTGGGTTTTATATTTTAATCGGCCTGATTTCAATATTGTATGGATTTCGGCCAGTTCTCGACATATCTTATTTATTTCCTGATTTTGATTATCGGGCTGATCATTGGCAGGCTGACAATGGCAATCCAGTATGCTGTAATGAAGCCAAAGCCAAAGTGATTATTTCTCAACTTCCCTTGTAATAGCCCAGTCTGTGACAACTTCAGATATTGTTGTCAAAGACAGCCTTATCCTTTCCCTATCATAGCTCTTGACATCCTTGACTTCAAATGGGCATATTTTACCTACTTTTTTTATGAATTGGATTGCCATCTTGTGGCTTATACTTGAAGGATCCTCTAGTATAGACTGAAGTTCGTCAACAGCGCCGTAAACCAACTCGAGAAATTCAGATTCCTTGTGGTCAACTCTTATCAGCTGGTCCGTGAGCCTTTCCAGGTCTTTTGAAATAAGCGAAATGTAATACAGGTCAATTGTCTTTATTTTTGTCGTCCTTTCAAATGTAAGCGAGCTGATAATAGACTTATCAATAAGCATTTTGCTCCTGTCTATTTCATCTTCATACCTTGCAATCAGCTCCTTGTCATAGCTATTCTGCATTACCTTGATCATGTTCTTTATCTTCTTGGTCATTGTCCTGAGCATGGATTCAGGATCGCTGGTTGAGATAGAGCCATGGCATGTAATTTGATTCTTGTCTATTTCAACAGACTCGAGGCTGATTATTCTTTTTTGGTGCAGCAGCCTTGTGATGTCCATCTCCTTGTCAAAGTTTATCTCAAATGAAGAAACAGGATTTATATAACATGCCACAACGAGCTTGTGAAGGACTTCATCGTCATTTTCCGAGACGTTGAACTTCAGGTGCTTTGGCTTTTTTTCTGTAATATGGGGGGAAACAACAAGTGAGCCGTCGCTGTTTTCCTCTAAGCTAATTTTTGATTTAGAAGTTATCTTATGATCCCTGCACCAGGAAGTCGGAAGATATAGATAGTGCATATCCTGTTCTTTGGATGTTGCGTATTTCCATACTAAATAGGAGATACTTAGTGGATATATATAAAGCTAATTATTTTTTATATATTTTATATAAATTAGAAAAGAAGGGAATTTCCAAAAAGTATGCTCTCTCGCTTCGGATAACTTTTTTTCATGCTGTGTAAAACAGCACTAATCCATATGCCCCTCATAAGTACGAGGCAGAATATATTTTAGAATGATTAGGGGGTATAAAAATTAAGCTATTTTTTACAATAAATCGGCGAGCAATGCGGCGGGCCTAGATAATGTCGCGGAGCGACGGGATTAATAAGATTCAAAACAGAAATAAAAAACGCGCCGGGGAGGATTCGAATTCGGGATGAAAGAGCACGCACTCAGTCACGCCCCCGGCCTAAAGGTTAGGAACCTTTCGCTCTATCCAAGCTGAGCTACCGGCGCATATAATGCTAGAAATCAATTTCTTTTAAAAATCTTTATTTTTAGTAAACGAGAAAAAAAATAAAAATCACATGTGCTTCAGCGCCTTCTCCATCACAGGAATGGCTTTCTCTGCCTCATCTTTAAACATCCTGCCGAGCTTTGCGAATGACCATTCTCCGTCCTGGCTCATGTTCTCCCTTGAGACCTGCATCTTCTTCTCGCCGTCATTGTAGGAGAAAACCCCGACCGTTATCCTGCTTGTTTCAAACGGGATAACTTCTGAGAATAGTTCCTTGTCCAAGCTTTTATCGAATTTTCCGAATGCCATTGTTGTTTCACCAAGGATAAGAAATAATGATTATGTTTTAAATGTTGTTAAATTCTATTATTCAGTTCGAATAAGACCAGTACCTCGATCGTAATATCCAAATAATCCGGACCTTGATCTATCAACACAGAAATGTAAAGCCCTATTCACATACTTTCTTAATGCAGCATCTAATACGCCTCTTATTTCTTGAGGATTGACTCCAATTCCGCGTTGCTCTAAATCCCCAGCAACCGCATTTGCTAAATTTTCTGTGTGATAGAGTTGTCTGTCTACACCATCAGCAGCAAGCTCCACTCTCCATTCAACAATTTTTCTTGTTTTAGGAACTATAGGACCCGCAATAAAATATTTCTTTCGGGTATACTCTCCTTCATTTATTTTAGAAACCGATAATTTACCTGTTAGATGATACCTCGAGGTAAAACCTTCGTCAATATCGCGTGTTTCTATTTCGTAATTTCCTGACATTTCTCTAATTGGGTCGGCATCTAAAGGTCTCCTACTTTTAAGTGCTGCAATTCTGCTTTCTAAAATATCTGCTGGTCTATGTCCTTGTCCAAGTACAATATCGCGTTCATCTGGGCTTAGGTTGGTAATCATATCATGAAATGCTTCACGATTCCATCTTTCAAACCCCTTAGGCAAACTATCATTCATTTTTCAATACCCCTTATTTAATAATAAGATGGAGTATTTAAATATATCCATTTTAACTACTATAAAGTTGTTATTTATTTTATTAATTCCTTCAGCAAATCCATCACTTTCTTCCCGTCAACTTTTCCCCTGTATTTTGCCATAACTAACCCCATGTACGCGCTTTGGTTCAGGCCCGGCTTTTCATCAATTATTTTTTTGATTTCATTTTCCAAATCTTTTTCGGAAATATTTTTAAATTCTGCAATATTTATTTTTTCATGCTTTAGTTTTTTAACAAACAGCTCAATCACAGCTTCTTTGGTAATTTTCCCTTCATTCAGGTAGCCAATCACGTCCTCAAAATCCTTTTCAGCCAGTTTTGAAGAATCGATGCCAAACCTTGATTTTATTTCCTTAGGAATGCTGATTAAAATGTTGGCAATAGAATGGGGTTCAATTTTGCTGAATTTTTTTACATAAATTTCAAAAGTTTCATGCTCAATCAAGTCCCTTGCCATTTGTGCAGAAACGCTATACTTTTTCTCAAATTCTGCAACCTTGTGCATCAGCAGCTTGGGCAGCTCTTTTTTCAGCCTTTCAAGATATTTTTTTTCAACTATTACCGGCAGGACATCCGTTTCAGGGTAAAGTCTTGCAGCCCCGGGCAAGGGCCTAAGAAAAGATGTTGTAAAGTCAGGCTCTGCTTTCCTTACCTCTTTGGCAATTTTTTTTCCTTCTTTTATCGTTTCAAACTGCCTTTGAACCTCATATTCGATTACCTTCGGAATGCTTCTCAAATCCTGAAATCCTTTAACTTCAGTTCTTGATCCTCCTTCAATTGATATATTCACGTCCTGCCTTATTGTGCCAAGGCCTCTTTTTATCCCTTCCACGCTCCGTAAAACCATTCCGATATGGCCAGCAGCGTCTTTTGCCTGTTCGGAATTTTTCAGTTCAGCGCCTGTGGCAATTTCTATCAGCGGAACTCCAAGCCGGTCCAGCTTATATTTTACAAAATCTGCCCCTTCTTCCAGTTTTTGCGCGGCTTCTTCTTCAAGGCAGATTGTAGGTATTGACACTTTTCCATGCGGAGTTTCAATAAAACCGTTCATCGCGATTAATGCAGTTCTTTGGAATCCGCCCACATTGCTGCCGTCAATAACAGTTTTCCTCATGACCTGGATTTCATCAACGATTCTCGCGTTCAGGAGCAATGAAACCTTAAGCGCCGTTTCCAAAGCCTCCCGGTTTATCGGGTCAGGAGGAGACTCATCAAGCTCAACCAGGCATACATCTTCGGAATTCCCCTCATAAAAAAAAATTTTCTTCTTAGCCATCTCGAATTCAGCGGCGGCATCAACACTTCCGGTTTCTCCGGCTACAGCCCTCAATCTTCTTTCTGCCCTTACATCCGGCTCTTTTGTGGAATTAATTGAAGGGCATCTGCAAAAAAGCTTTTTTCCTGAAAGCTGCTGGTGGATTTCCAGGCCGCATTTGAAGCCTAATTCTTGGTAGTTTATTTCCATTATAGTTTTTGATAAGTATAGAATTTAAATACATTTTCATTTTCAGAAATTTATTTCAATGTTAAAGCAATGCCCATTCCGGATTTAGTTTTATCCTGGAAGAAAAGATGTCGGCATCTGCGCCCCGTAGGTTGATTTGTATAGCACATTTCCGCTGTAATGCATTGCGATAAAGCCCCCGCTGCCGCTGATATTTTTCAGGCATTCTATGCTTCTTTCTGCAGCCTCATTAAAACTTATGCCGAGTTGGGAATGGAACGACACCATGCGCGCCAATCCGGCAGCCATTATTTTTTCTCCGTGGCCTGTGCATGAAACCCCGGCCAGTTTGTCTGCATAAGTTCCTGCTCCAATAATTGGGACATCGCCTATTCTGCCCGGCAAGCTTGTTGCCCAGCCGCCTGTTGAAGTGCCGGCAGCAATGTGGCCGCCTTCATCTATTGCTGCAGCTCCGACTGTTCCGTGGGCAATAGGGTCATTTATTTTTTTCCATCTCTCAAATGAATCATTATTGAGAGTGCAGTATGGCTGAACGCCATTCAAATATGCGAATTTCTGTGCCTCTTCGCCGCATAAAAGAAGATGGCTTGTTTTTTCCATCACCATTCTTGCAACAGCTATCGGATTCCTGACTCCGCGAATCTGCGCAACAGCTCCAAAATTAAGAGCATACCCGTCCATTATAGAAGCATCCATCCTCTGGACTGCATCTGACTGCATTATTGCGCCGGTGCCTGCATTAAAAAGAGGGTCATCCTCCATAAGCTTGATTGCATATTCTACTGCATCAACAGCGCTGTTATGGGCAAGATGTTTGTAAGATTCGCAGCAAATTCTGTCCAATGCCTCTTTCTTCCTTAAGATTTCTTCAATCTCAATTACGGATTCTATTCCCCCATGAATGATTATTTTTGGCTCCAACTCATAGCTTTGAAAGTAAGTCTGGTTAAAAATAGTATTCCAGAAAATATGGAAAATTATGCAAAAAATGGTAAGATTTATATAGAAAATGGAAAATAATTCCAGTATGGACAACAAAGATGAAAAAATACTTGAATTATTGAAGGGGAACAGCAAGCTAAGAACCAGCCAGATTTCAAAGAAGCTGCTAATGCCGATAACTACAGTCCACAACAGAATAAAAAAGCTGGAGAAAGAGGGAATAATCAAAAAATATACTTTGGAGCTGAATAATAAAAAGCTGGGGAAAGCAATAGCTGCTTATGTTCACATTAATGTTGATTACACTCATCTTCGCGATTTAAAAATCTCGCAGCATGATTTGGCAAAGAAAATACGCCAGCATGAATGCGTGGAAAATGCAGACGTTGTTGCGGGAGGCACGGACATAATCATAAAAGTGAGAGTAAAGGATATAGAAGATCTTGATTTGTTTGTGATAAAATATTTAAGGAACATTGAAGGGGTGGAGAAAACGCAAACGATGGTTATTCTGAAAGAGATCTGATGCCATATTCTTAATGCAAAAATCCCCTGGCATCGCTTCTTTCCGTAATTTCTCCGGCATAATTTGTGAGCATCATGTTCTTCACTTCTTCGATTTTTGCTGTGTGCCCTAATACCCATCCTAATTTTACATAAGCTGTCTCAGGCAGCATGTCTTCTGCAAAGATGCAGTTAAGTTCCATGGAAAGCTTCCTTAAGTTTGTATAAACATAAGGATGAACCCTTCCGTAAATTGTTTGTGTTGTTATTACAACTGCAACCTTGTTTTCATTCAGCTCCTTTATTTTTTTCAGGAGAGAATATTTTGGATATTCATTGTACATTCCAAGCCCCGCCACATGCCCAAGCCCAGTCCCTGCAATTACAATTCCCCTGAATTGGTTCTTGATGTAATAATCAAAAATTCCATTATCCATTCCGGGATACACATAAACCAGGGCAGTCTTGTTTTCAAATTTATTGTCCACTTCCACTTTTCCTCTGGTTCTTTTATTGTAGTTGTCATTTATAATTTCAATTTTACCGTCTCCATAAACTTTCGCAAGAGGAAGCTCATTGATTGGCCTGAATGCATCTCTCCTCGAGCTGTGCATTTTTCTGACTTTTGTTCCCCTGTTCAGTATGCAGTAATTGTCATCCGTGGTTCCGTGAAGGCACGTGAATACCGCAGCCCCGTCAAAATTAGCGGCTGCATTTACTGCGCACAGCAAGTTTGAAAATGCATCGGAAGAGCCCCTGTCAATGCTTCTTTGCGAAGCTGTGAATACCAAAGGCTTGTTCAGGTTTTTCAGGAAAAATGACATTGCTGCAGTGGAAAAATGAAGAGTATCAGTTCCGTGTGTAATCACAACTCCCGCAACATCATCTTTGTTAAGCTCGCTTGCGATGCTTTCCGCCATTGCCTGCCAGTGCTCAGGCAGCATGTCCTCGCTCATCATTTTCATGACCTGCTCTGCCTTAAGGTTTGCAACGTTTTCAAGCTCCGGAATCATCTGGACAAAATCCTCTGCAGAATACGCGGCATAAACTCCGCCTGTCTTGTAGTCGATTTTTGAGGATATTGTCCCGCCGAAAGAAAGTATTGAAACATTCGGAAGATTTTTCTTTGGCGGTGATTTCCTTGATGGTGCAGAAAGAAGCTGGTACTTGCTGACAAGCTCTATATTTTCGATTCTGCTGTCATCTATGCCGATATTGTACCCGCTCTCAAGCTTGACAATAGTATGCCCTTTGCCAAAAATCTCAGGCCTTGGCATAAGAATTCCCTCGTAAGCTGCCTCTTTCGTTTTTATCTTTACTGTATCCCCAGGCTCCGGTTTCATAACAAAATAAATAGAATAAAGTTTATTTAAAGGTTTTGAATTAAATTTTTAAATGATGCATCATTACTTCAGCCAATGGGAGTAGAAGGAAAAAGCAATACATTGGAATACATAGCAAAAAGCCTGCCGCATATTCCGATTGGGCCGTTTGAAAGGATTCGTAATGATTTTTGGTCATTTTTTACTCTTGATAATCCTGGGCTTTCAAAAGCAAAGAAAATTGCAAGAGAATTGGGCTATCCTGTCATAATAAGGTCTGATGGCAAAGAAGACCGCTTGGGAGCCAGTTTTGCAGGGCTTTTCTACTCAGTTCCATGTAGTTCAGAGGAGCATCTGAGAAAATCATTGCACATTGCAAGGTATGATTTTGATGAAGAGGTAGTGCGCAGGTATTCGCAAACACGCAATGTAAAAATGCCGAGCGCCCCTTTGGATGTCATGATCCAAAAATATTCTGAATCAAAAATTAGGGCAATTATAACAAGGCATCCTCATCAGGAAGGCACTTTCTTTGTTGATTTGGAGTGGGAATTTGCAAAAGAATACCCCTATCATGCTGCGTTTGTTATTGGCAAAGATTCTATCGATAAACTATTTGATGGTAAACGTGCATTTGCCGGTATTGAAAATTTATCCACTAATGAGGTTACCAAAATAAGAGATGACGTTGGAGTTGCCTTAAAGAATTTTGAGGATGCGGAGAACCTTCCTGGATTTGATAGAGGAGTGTCTTATCAGAATGAAATCGGATTATTGCCGTACTCTTTTTTCCAATGGAGGTCGTTCCGAAGAAGGGAGTTTGCAAGTTTTAATATTGATGATGTTGCACCTCCGCCAGATGATAAGAGAGTGTACTCAGCTCCAACTGTGTTTGGTATAACCACTGAAGAAGGAGTTAGTGTGATTCTGCATGATGGCCCCCATATAGGCACAATAAGAAGAAGCAAATCACCAAAAGTTGAAGATGATTATGTTTTAAGATATTCTGCAACTGACAGGTTTTTGAATGAAAATTTTAAGCGCGAATTTTCAATAATTAATGATGGAACTGATAGATTAAGAAGTGATGGCTTATCTGTAGGCTTATCATTTGACCGGCCTATAATGCAGTCTCATGTTCCTGACTATTATTTGAGAAATTTGCCGGATGTTACTATATTTTCCAGTGGGCAATACTCTGTTTTTCCTTGGCAGGCCCATGATAGTTTCAGATATTTGGAACGAGGCTCACTGGTTGCAATTTCTGACATGCCAATTTCAAGAAAAGTAAAAAATGAGTTGGTATGTTATTGGAGTAACGGAATACAGGGAAGAATAATGTTTTTAGGAAAGATATAGTTTTACCCCATATACCCCGGCCTTTCATCAAGCATCTGCTTCGCCCTTGCCGAGGACAATTGATCCTGCAGCTCCTGGTAGTATTTCTCCACGTCTTTTGTTACAGAAGGCCTTACTTTGTCAAGGGCTTTTTCAAAATATCTCTTGTCTATATCTTTTGAATTTATGTCTTCTCTCAGCGCAAGAATTGCTGCTTCCCTGCAGACAGCTTCAATGTCAGCGCCCACATAGCCTTCTGTCTTCTTTGCAAGAAACCTTAATAATTCATCTTTTGTTTTTATTTCATCCATGCTCAAAGAAGTTTTATTTTGGTTTCTGAAATCTGATTCTAAAACCGGCTCGTCGCCTGCCATTCTGCCCGCAATTTTATTTGCTTTTTTGGATGATGATTCATATTCGGTTCCGTATCCGTTAATTGTTTTAACCGCAACCATCTTCTTTTGTTTTACTTGCTCTTCAACTGCAATCGGCATTCCTTTAGTATGAACCTTGAAAATTTCGAATCTTGAGCTTTCATCAGGAATTGGAGTAAGTATGAGCCTGTCAAATCTTCCCGGCCTCAATAAAGCTGTATCAACAATATCCGGCCTGTTTGTTGCTGCTATGACAACTACGTCATGCAAGTCCTCCAGCCCGTCAATTTCTGTGAGCAATTGGTTTACAACTCTCTCGCTTACATGGCTGTCAGAGCTTGCTCCTCTTTTGGGAGCCATTGAATCAACTTCGTCAAAGAATATGATGCACGGGCTAACCTGCCTTGCTTTCTTGAAAATTTCCCTGACTGCTTTTTCACTTTCTCCAACCCACTTTGATAGTAATTCAGGTCCTTTTACTGATATGAAATTTGCTTCACTCTCATTAGCAACTGCTTTTGCCAGCAAAGTCTTTCCAGAACCTGGAGCGCCATACAATAAAATCCCCCTTGGGGGCCTCACTCCCAGTCTTTCGAAAGATTTAGGATACTTTAACGGCCATTCGACAGATTCTTTAATTTCATTCTTGATATTTTCTAAGCCGCCGATATCTGTCCATTTAATATTTGGCTTCTCTATTAAAATTTCCCTTAAAGCGGAAGGCCTGACGAATTTCAGCGCTTCTTTAAAATCAGATTGTGTAATAAACAATTTCTCAAGCAGTTCTTTTGGCAATGGCTCGTCTTCTTTAAGTTTGATTCCATCTTTTTCTATGGCATTGCGCAAAACTATCATGGCGGATTCCTTTGCTAATGAAGACAGGTCAGCGCCCACAAATCCGTGCGTAATCTTGGCTATTTCTTTTATTTCTTTTGGAACTGACTTCAGGCGAACATCCTGATAAAACAAAGGCCCAACAATGCCAAGTTCAATTAAATCAGCCGTAACTTTCATAACATTTTCAGATATATTGTTTTTAGTTATGCTGTAAAACTTGTTTCGCGGGTCATTAATCTTATCTGTCCAGATTTCACTTACATTTTCAAGGCTTTTTATGGTTTGGATGCTTTCGTTTAATATTGATTTTTTCTCTTTAAGGGTTTTTTTGGTATTTTCTAATTTATTCAGCTCTCCACTATAGTTGGAAATTTCACTCTTTAGCCTGTCAATTTCATTATTTTTAATTTGTATTTCATCTTTGTTCTTTTGCAAAGAAGACTTTATGGAAGTTATCCGGTTCAGTATTCTCTTTATCAGATTGTCATCTGCTGCCCTGGTTTCCATTTTCTGGGCTTCTTTGAGCTCTTCTTCCAGGTTCTTCTTGTCGCTTTCAAGCCTTTCAATTTCTGATTTGTTCGAGGAAATTTTGTCATGAAGCGTGGAAATATTGCTGTTAGCGGCAGACATGTTATCATCTATTTTTTGCTTTAGCACTTTTGCGGCAATTTCGCTGTCAAAATTTCCCCTAAGCGGCATATTCCTGGTGTGTATCTTTAGAATTGTTTCTCTCCCGCTTTCATTTGGGACCCCAATTTCCATTTCCCTGTCAAATCTTCCCGGCCTTCTTAATGCCGGATCAAGAATGTTTGGTACGTTTGTTGCAGCAATAACAACAACTTTTCCCCTAGACTGAAGCCCGTCCATCAGCGCAAGCATCTGGGCAACAACTCTTCTTTCAACTTCGCCTCTTGTCTCCTCTCTTTTTGAGGCTATTGCATCTATCTCATCGATAAAAATTATTGAAGGCGCATTTTTCTCGGCTTCCTCGAATTTTTTTCTTAAGTTTTCCTCAGACTGTCCATAATATTTTGACATTATCTCCGGCCCGTTTATCAAAATAAAATGAGAGTTCGTCTCATTTGCGACTGCTTTTGCCAGCAAAGTTTTTCCGGTTCCGGGAGGCCCATGCAATAAAACTCCTTTAGGCGCTTCAATTCCGAGCCTTTCAAATATTTCAGGATGCTTTAACGGCAGTTCGACCATTTCCCGCACTTTTTTAATTTCGTCTTCCAGTCCGCCGACATCTTCGTAGGAAATGTCAGGAACCCTTTCTTCCTCGACTTCAACAGCCTCTGACCTGAATTCAATCTCTGTCTGGTCAAGAATTATTACAGGCATCTTTGGATTTGTATCAACTATTACAAACTTGATATCTCCAAATCCTACGCCCATCATGCTCTCATCAAGTATGCTGAAGATATCTTCATCGAAAAAAGGATTGCCCATCATAGTGTTCTTTCTTCTTCTTGCGCCGCCCAATGAAACAATGTCCCCTCTTACAACAGCCCTTCCTAAAAGCCCTTGCTTGAAGATTTCAGAAGAAGCTCTTATGACAATTCCTTTTCTTGCAGGCGCTATTACAATTTTTTTTGCTTCCTTGACCTGCGCTTTTCTTACTTTAACCAGCTCCCCTATGCTCGTCTTGGAATTCTTTCTTATGATTCCGTCCATACGAATGATGTTTAAGCCGATGTCGCCAGGATATGACCTGTCAGCGATTGCAACTGTTTTTCTTTCGCCTTCAATCTCTACAATATCTCCCGGCTTTATGTCAACTTCTCCCAAGTATCCGGAATCAATCCTAACAATGCCTTTGTTAACATCATCCTGGATTGCTTCAGCAACCTTTAGCTTTAGTTCCCTGTCTGCCATTTTGTTATGATTAAAAGATAGTTTCAAAGTTTTATAAATGTTGCGGAAATGATTTTGGTAAGGTAATTCGTAGAGCTTAAAATTTTAATCAAGAAATATCTCCAAACAAATATCTAAAACTGAATAATCATCCAATATAATCCTTATTCGGTTCCTGGGAGACCTGCACTTTTGGCAATGGAATCGGAGAAGGAAGATTTATTTCCTGGCTTAAGATTAATGCCTGCACGTTGCATTTTGTAAGGACCATGTTCAAAAGCCCTGCCATGATTTCGCTTGGCAACTTCTTGTCTTTCTTCCATGAAGCCAAAATGTCTTTCGCCTTCTTTGCATCCTCAAGGTATAAAACCTCGCCTTCAAAAAGCATGACGCCGATGCTTGGCTCGTATTTGGAAGTGAACTCGAAGATGAATTTTAGGACTGATTGCTTGTCATTCCCCAGCTTCATGTCCGCCATTTCAAGGTTCTTGACAGTAACATTGTTGTTTATGTCAACCTTTCCCTTGGGCGCTTCTTTTCGCTCTGCATTTAGTTTTGTGAAACCGAATCCGACTATCATTTTACTTTAGGATTAATTTAAGGTATTTAAAGCTTTGGTGGTTTTAGTCAACGACATTAATTTTAGGACAACATTTAAATACTAGTTCTTTCCTAAATTCTATAAGGTGAAACTTATGAAAACAGCAAAAGAAAAAGAACGTGAATTGGTGATAAAACTTTCAAAAGAAAAGAAAACTTGTCGTGATATAGCTTCAATATTGGGCATCAGCAAGTCAAAAGCATCTTTTTGGATTAACAGGTTTGAAAAGGAAAAAGACTTGGCTGATAAGCCAAGGAGCGGCAGGCCAACGCCATTGTCATATGATGGGCTTACTCTTTTGTCGGACACAATAAAATCAAAAATCTTAGAGCCAAAAAGAACTGGAATTTCTTCAAAAGAAGTTCTTCAGATTATTGAGCACAAAACCAAAAGAAAATATACTCTGCGCCATGCGCAAAGATTGCTTCACAAGATGAGTTTCTCTTTGATAACGCCTAGAGTTAGTCACATAAGAAAAGATGAAAAAGCTCAAGAGAAGTTTAGAGAGGAGTTTAAAAAAAACTTCAACAGGAATATCTGGACCATTCAATAGTTACTTTTGACGAGGCGGGATTTCGGCTAGTTCCAGTATACAAAAGAGTATGGTTCATCAAAGGCCAAAAACCCAAAGGGGTTTTCTTTTGGAGCAACAAAAAGCTTACCATTTTTGGAGCTTTAATTGAAGGAAAGAAGATGTTCTATGAGTTTTACGATTCTATGAACTCCCTAACTTACAAAGCATTTCTCAGTGAATTTATAGCAAATCTTCCCAAAAGGAAGAGGTTTGTTTTTGTGTTTGATAACGCAGCATACCATAAAACATCCATTGTGTTGAACTATTTAAAAAAATTTGAAAGAATAAAGGTGGAATTTCTTCCACCATACAGCCCAGAGCTTAATCCAACGGAAACTTGCTGGAAAATTTTAAGGGCTAACGTGACTAACTCAACTTACTATCCAGATTTGGATAGTATGCAAGAAAGTATTGAAACATTTCTCAATAAACATTTTTTTATGATGGATATGTCCAATTACTTATGTCGTTGACTATTTCTCGGCTAAATAACAAATTATCTAAAAAATTTAAATACTACCTATGCAATCGTTGCAATGATGAGCCTAATAGATTTTTTTACTAAAAGGAATTTTCCTGAACAAAAGTCCCGTATTAAAGTTGGTAAACTTGTGTATACGGAATTCCATCTAAGCAAAGAAACACAAGAGCTGGTTGATAGATGGAAAAAGTTAGAAAATGAAATACTTGAAGATGATGCAGTAATTGCTGCCACTAAAGAAGCATTTAAAATTTTGGAATCAATATTTGATGGAATCAAAGGAAATGATGGAATTGTAAGAAGATGGCAGGAAGAGCTTAAAAGATTGCATGGGGAAGGAGAATGGCTTGAGCATTTTTTATATTTTAAATTAAAAAAAGACCAGGAGAAAATGCAACAGCTCAGGAATATTTTTGGCAATCATGCTTTCAATGATGTATCCCATATTGCTCTTTTCAAAAGTTCCCTGTTATACAGGTTTTTAGAAAAAACCGGAACAGGAAAAGATATCCAAAAATTGAGGAGAATTGTAGAGATATTAGATAAGCATGCTACGCGCCCTGCAGGCACAAGAGATATAACAAGATCTTTTATATTTGAAAATTACCCCAATCTAGTTAGAAATGCGATTGATTTATTTCTAAGTATATTGGAAAGGCACAAAGATTACTTAATGGAAAACAAAAACAGAATTTTGCAAGATAGCAATTATGAATATTCCATAATAAACATTTTGGTGCATGAGATTACCCATCAATTATGGTCAAAAGGTTTTAATCATAAATTAAGCCACAGAGCTTACAATACTGGGATTGATGAATCTTGGGCGCATTTAATGCAGTTGCTTTCTCACATGTATAAAGAAAATATTTTCATAACCGAAGAATTATTAGATAAAGAGATAGACAAGATTTACGGTGTTTTGGAAGATAAATCAAAAGTAAAGTTGTATTCAGAGAAGGATACTTACGGCCTATCTCAGCATTTGTTTATGCAGTGCTTTATGCCTTTATTCGGAGCATTAATTCTTATAGACTCAATATTAAGACAAAATGGCAGAAATATTAATTCCCAGATTAGGAAGTGTTTCAGATCAGGAGATGTTAACAACATTTATTTGACAACGCTTGAATGCCTAGATGCTCTTGATGATAGGAAACTTAAAGAAATGATTAATAACAGGCTGATTAGACGATTTAAACAAAGAAAGCTGGAAGTTGAACTCCAAGTAATCAAAGGGGCAGATTCTTACCTGAATTTATTAAGTGGCTATAGATGGTGGAATGTGCCTTCGGCGCTTCAGGAGTTCCTTAGTTATTTGAATGTATTACTATTGATTGATCCATCTAATGGTTCAGAAGTTAATAAATTGCGAGCAAAAATGGAAAAAATTTTGAATCATAATGTAAAAACTTATTTCTCTCAAGCGGGAGAGGAAATCAAAAAAATGGTAGGAGAAGAAAAAAGTTCTATTGATCAATTAATTGTTTTATTTGAAAATGAGAAGAGGATGATAAGGTTTCTTGAATCAAGTACGCCTCGCTAATTTTTCATCTCTTCTTCTGCCACCCATAAAGCAACATAAACATTTATAAATACGTTCTCCCTTTACTAGGAAAATGGCAAAACCGATAAGGGCAACTCCTACTT
>JGI1357J11328_10002129_pt1 | contig 14524 bp, 9 predicted proteins | sample Subgrocontami54m_FD_11328 | JGI IMG/M metagenome (IMG submission 11328)
GCCGCAGGCGCTGCGGCCGGCGCCACCGCGGCGGGCCGTGCCGCGGCGCCGCCTTCCATATGCGCAACAACGTCGGCCTTGGTCACGCGGCCGTCGCGGCCGCTGCCGGCGATGGCCTTGGGATCGAGCTTGTGGTCCTCGACCATCTTGCGCGCCGCTGGCATCAGGTTGCTCTGGTCGGAAACCTGCTGTGCCGCTTTCTCCACCGGAGGCGCGGGTCTTTCGGCCGCCTTGGCCACGGCGGCGGCCGAGTCGGCGGCGGTATCGATTATGGCGATGACCTCGCCCGATACGACGGTACCGCCGTCCGCCTTGACAATCCGGGTAATGACCCCGCCCGCCGGCGCCGGCAGCTCCAGCACCACTTTGTCGGTCTCGACGTCAATGAGGTTTTCGTCGCGGGCGACGGCGTCGCCCACTTTCTTGTGCCAGCTGAGCAGCGTCGCCTCGGCCACCGACTCGGACAGCTGCGGTACTTTCACCTCGACTAGCATGACGGCTCCGTTCAGTTTTTTCGCCGCCATCGGGTATCCCTTCGGCGGCGTACCGCAAAAACAAGTGCGCGCTTCGCGCCCGGTAAGACTCTTTCTGCCTGACGCGTTGTCTCGCGTCGAGGATCAAGATACTACAGAAAACCGCCTGCTGCAGTGCCAGCCGGCCAAAGTTGCTACTTCGATGGCGCCGACGCCTTGAACTTGCCAAACGCCGCCGCTACCAGCGCCTTCTGCTGTTCCTGGTGCTTGGCGTAGTAGCCGACCGCGGGCGAAGCCGAAGACGGCCGGCCCGCATACAGCAGTTTCTGGTCCTCGCGCATGTTCTCGGCGAAATAGTGCCGCGTCTGGTACCAGGCGCCCTGGTTCTGCGGCTCTTCCTGGCACCACACCACCTGGGTCGCATTCGGGTAGCGCTTCATCTCCGCCACGAATGCCTTGTGCGGGAAAGGATAGAGCTGCTCGATGCGGATGATGGCCGTGCCCTTGATGTCGCGCTCGCGCCGGGCCGACACCAGATCGTAATAGACCTTGCCGCTGCAGCAGATGATGCGCTTCACCGGCTCCGCGTCGAGGTGCTCGGTCTCGCCGATGACGGTGTGGAACTGGCCCTTGGCGAACTCGGACAGGGGCGACATCGCTTCCTTGTTGCGCAGCAATGACTTGGGCGTCATGATGATCAGCGGCTTCCTGAACAGCCGGATCATCTGCCGCCGCAGCAGGTGGAACATTTGCGCGGCGTTCGAGGGCACCACCACCTGCATGTTGTGCTCCGCGCACAGTTGCAGGTAGCGCTCCAGACGCGCCGATGAGTGCTCCGGACCCTGGCCCTCGAAACCGTGGGGCAGCATCATCACCAGGCCGCAGACCCGGTTCCATTTGGTTTCGCCCGACGAGATGAACTGATCGATCACCACCTGGGCGCCGTTGGCGAAGTCGCCGAACTGCGCTTCCCAGATAACCAGTTCGTTGGGCTCGGCCGTGGCATAGCCGTACTCGAAACCGAGCACCGCCTCCTCCGACAGGACCGAGTCGATCACGGTGAAAGGCGCCTGCTTCTCGGTGACGTGCTGCAGCGGAATGAATGTGCCGGAATCCCACTTTTCCCGGTTCTGGTCATGCAGCACGGCGTGGCGATGGACGAAGGTGCCGCGGCCGGAGTCCTGGCCGGACAGGCGCACCGCATAGCCGCTCGCCACCAGCGAGGCGTAGGCGAAGTGCTCGGCCATGCCCCAGTCGACCGGCAGCCGCCCCTCGCCCATGGCCTTGCGGTCGGCGACCACTTTCTCCACCAGCGGATGCAGCTTGAAATCGGCCGGAATCGCGGTGATGCGCTGCGCCATGCGCTGCAGCTCGGCCGATGGCACCGCGGTGTCGGCCGCATCGGTCCACTTGCGATCGAGAAACGGCACCCAGTCGACCGCATACTGGCTCTTGAAATTTGAGATCACCGGATCGACGCTAAGCTGTCCGGCATCGAGCGCAGTGCGCATGCTCTTGATCAGTTCCTCGGCGTCCGCCTCCGTGATCACGCCTTGCGCCGCCAGCTTGTCGGCGTAGAGCTTGCGCGTGCCCGCATGCACGGCAATTCTCTTGTACATCAGCGGCTGTGTTACCGAAGGCGTGTCCTGCTCGTTGTGGCCGAGTTTGCGAAAACAGACGATGTCCACCACGACGTCGCGGTGGAATTCCATGCGGTAATCGAGTGCAAGCTGGCTCACCAGCACCACCGCCTCCGGATCATCGCCGTTGACGTGGAAAATCGGCGCCTCCACCATCTTGGCCACGTCGGTGCAATACAGCGTCGAGCGCGAATCGCGCGGGTCGGAAGTGGTAAAGCCGATTTGATTGTTGATTACGACGTGTACCGTGCCGCCGGTGCCGTAGCCGCGCGTGTTCGCCAGGTTGAGGGTCTCCATCACCACGCCCTGGCCGGCAAAGGCGGCGTCGCCATGCAGCAGGATGGAAATGACCTGGGTCCCGTCCTTGTCGCCGCGGCGGCGCTGGCGCGCGCGCACCGAGCCCTCCACCACCGGATTGGCGATTTCCAGGTGCGAAGGGTTGAACGCGAGGGACAGGTGCACCGGCCCTCCCGGCGTGGACACGTCGGAAGAGAAGCCCTTGTGGTATTTGACGTCGCCCGAATGCAGGTCGTCGGCATGTATGCCTTCGAACTCGGCGAACAGGTCCTTGGGCATCTTGCCGAGCACGTTGACGAGCACGTTGAGGCGCCCGCGGTGCGCCATGCCGATGACGATCTCCTGCACGCCCTGGCTGCCGCAGCGCTGGATCAGTTCGTCCACGCAGGGAATGACGCTCTCGCCGCCTTCGAGCGAGAAGCGCTTTTGCCCGACGTAACGCGTATGCAGGTACTTCTCCAGGGTCTCGGCAGCGGTGAGCCGGTCGAGAATATGTTTCTTGGTCTCGGCCGAGAAGCTGGGCACGGAACGGATCGACTCGAAGCGCTGCTGCAGCCAGCGTTTTTGCGCCGGTTCGCTGATGTGCATGTACTCGATCCCGACCGAGCCGCAGTAGGTTTCGCGCAGGCCCTTGATGATCTCGCGCAAACTCATGCGCTCCTGGCCGAAGTACAGGCTGGCGGCATCGAACTGCATGTCCATGTCGGTTTCGGTCAGGTCGTAGAACGCCGGCTCGAGTTCGGGGATCTGCGGACGCTCCTGCCGCTTGAGCGGGTCGAGCTGTGCCCAGCGCGAACCGAGGAAGCGGTAGGCGGCGATCAACTGCTGTACGTAGACCTGCTTGCGCGCGACGGTCAAATCGGTCTGCGTCGCCGACGGGCGCAGTGTGCCCTGCTTGGCGCGCATGGCGAAGGATTCGACAATCGGCGCATGCGCCACGTCGCGTTCCTCGGCCCCCTTGCCCGGCCCGGCGACGAGCTGCATCTGATCGAAATACTCGCGCCACTGCGCCGGCACCGAGCCCGGATTGTCGAGGTAGGACTCGTACAGATCCTCGATGTAAGGGGCGTTGCCGCCGAACAGGTGGGAGTTGCTCTGAAAGAGTTTCAGCATAAGGGCGGCTCGCGTCGCAAATGTCTGGAATGGGAATCCACAAACGACGCGAAGGCCACGGGGAAAGGCCAGGGTTCCTGGCCCTCCCCCATGCCCTTCGCGACGGGGACCTATCTTCTCAGTCTTCTCAGCGTTTGTCGATAGGCTTGACGTCGCGCCTGGTGGGGCCGTTGTAGAGCTGGCGCGGCCGGCCGATCTTGTATTCCGGATCGGTGATCATTTCCTGCCATTGCGCGATCCAGCCGACGGTGCGCGCCAGCGAGAAGATCCCGGTGAACATCGACACCGGGATGCCGAGCGCCTTCTGCACGATGCCCGAGTAATAGTCGACGTTCGGGTAGAGTTTGCGCTTGACGAAATAATCGTCTTCGAGCGCCACCTTTTCCAGCGCCATGGCCAGTTTGAACAAGGGGTCGTTTTCCAGGCCGAGCGCGTTCAGCACCTCGTAGCAGGTTTCGCGCATGAGCTTGGCGCGCGGGTCGTAGTTCTTGTACACGCGGTGCCCGAAGCCCATGAGGCGCGTCCCGGAGTTCGGATCCTTCGCCCTGGCGACGAATTCGCCGAGTTTGGCCGCGCCGCCCTGCGCCTGGATCTGCTGCAGCATGTTCAGGCACGCTTCGTTCGCGCCGCCGTGCGCCGGACCCCACAGGCAGGCGACGCCGGCCGCGATCGCGGCGAACGGGTTCGTTCCCGACGAACCGCACAGCCGCACCGTAGAGGTCGAGGCGTTCTGCTCGTGGTCGGCATGCAGGATGAAAATGCGGTCCAGCGCGCGCACCACAACGTCATTGGGTTTGTATTCCTCGCACGGCGTGCCGAACATCATGCGCAGGAAATTAGCCGTGTAAGACAGTTCGTTGCGCGGATAGATATACGGCTGCCCCATGGAGTATTTGTACGACATCGCGACCAGCGTCGGCATTTTCGCGATCAGCCGCTTTGCCGAAATGTCGCGATCCTGCGCATTGTTGATGTCGAGCGAGTCGTGATAGAAGGCCGACAAGGCGCCGATCAGCCCGGTCAGCACCGCCATCGGATGCGCGTCGCGGCGGAAGCCGCGCAGGAAGAATTGCATCTGTTCGTTCACCATGGTGTGATGCGTCACCAGGTCCACGAATTCCTCCTTCTGCGCCTTGTTCGGCAGCTCGCCGTAGAGCAGCAGGTAGCAGGTTTCGAGGAAGTCGCAATGCCCCGCGATCTGCTCGATCGGGTAGCCGCGATACATCAGTTCGCCCTTGTCTCCGTCGATGTAGGTGATCTTCGAACTGCAGGCCGCCGTCGACAGAAATCCCGTGTCGTAGGTGAACATGCCGGTCTTGCCGTAGAGCGCGCGGATATCGATGACATCGGGGCCGACAGTGCCGCCAAACACGGGGAAATCGATCGATTTGCCTTCGCTGTAGGTTAGCGTGGCTTTACCTTTGGACTCCATCGTCATCTCCTTCGCCTTAGCCTTATTGTTGGACAACCACAAGCAGAACTGGAATTTCCCCTGACGGGGTGTTGAAAAAGGGGGCACGCCCTCTTTCACCCCCCAAATCAAAGGCTGCGGAAAAACGGTTCCCGCGGAAAGAATGTATCAGAACACGCGTTTCGTGGCAGCGGCAAGCGTTTTTCAACAGCTCGCTAACCGCCGGGCATCCATCCCGCCACCTGGGCAAGTCCTATCAGTTTGACCCAGCTCTCTCCCCGGACAACTGCTGGTGCGCCATCAACTCGAGCGCGAAGGGCGTGGTCCCGTGCATTTCCGGAACAGAGGTAAAGAACTGGGGCGCGCCGGACAGGAGGACCGCAATCTGCGGGTCGAGCCCCGTCGCGACGAGCTTGCGCGCGATTCGAATACCCTCGTCCCGGACCATGCGCGTGAAACGCTCATGACTACGGTCGGCCTCGGCCACCTCCTTGAAGTCAAAGTACTCTCCGACGATCTGCGGCGGCTTGAGTATCACAATGGGGCGCTTCAGCTCGTCCTCCTCGATGCGCCCGCGATAGGTCGCCTGGAAGTGCATGGGCGAAAGGTCCTCGTGCGAAATGTTCCATTCGCTCTGGTAGGGCTTATGCGTGAACATCTCGACCCGGTCATCCTCGGTGACGGCCATGGCGAATATGCACCCGGGAAACTGGGCCCTGGACTTCCGGTAGCATTCAAAAAGAAGCCTGCCGCAGGCGCGCGCCTCGTCGCGGTCCCCGCCGGACGGTGCCTCCTGAGGTGGGGTAGGCGGGACCGGCGCCGCTGCGGCTGCACGGGTCATCGCCGCCTTCACCGGCAAAGCCCGCGCCGCGTCGGGCTGCATCGGCACGGTCCGGTACTTCTCCGGCAGGCGATATTTGCTCCGGTATGACGGGTCCGGCTGCAAAATCCTGTCCTTCAGGTAAGGCAGGCGCAGCGTGATGGTCGTGCCCTCGTCCATGACGCTCTCTATCGCCAGTTCGCCGCCGAACTCGGCGACCGTCTGGCGCACAAACACGAAACCGAGCGAGTGGATCTCGCCGTCCAGCGTCTGGCGGTCAGTGAGGAGCTGCAGGATCTTCTCCGGGGGTATGCCCACGCCGTCGTCGCACACGCGCAGCGCCACGCGGTCGCCTTCAATGACGGTGCTCACGCGCACCGCACCCGCCTTGCGCCCGCTCATGGCGTCGACAGCGTTCATCACCAGGTTGAAGTACATGCGGCGGAAACGCTGGCGTCTGCCGACAATCACCGCCGGATCCATCCGTTCGAACTGCAACTCCACCCGGGCCTCGGACTTCTCGATCACATACCCGCGCACAACGTCCTGCGTGAAATCGCGCAGATCCTCGGCGATGTCGAACTCCACCGGGACACTCGCGCCAATCGATTCCTCGCGAAACGCCGTAATGCGCAGGTGCACGCCGTAAAGCCAGCTGATGCAGTTGCGGTAGTGGCGCCGCGAGCGCACCGAGCGGGCCTCTTCGGGCAGGAAGGTAAGCACCTGATCCGAGCGCCCCCACAGCGGGCTGAGAATCAGATGGCAGGTCTCGTGAATGGCGTCCACATAGCGGTGACCAAGGAGCAGGACCGTTCGGTCCGGCGAGAAACTCTTCACCGCGTTCGAATAGTCCTGAAACGCCTTACGCGCAGCGCCGAGCTTGGACTTCAGCTCCTGAACATCGGCACCGTGCAGAACCTGCGCCTGCTCGATATTGTAGATTTCGAGGTCGGTGTTGAGGGTGACCTGGTAATGCAGGATGTCGTTGAAAAAGCCCTCGACGCGCAGGTCGTGGATGAGGAACTTAATCTCGGCGACTTCCTTTTTGATCCCTTCCCGGTAGTCGGGTATGGCCTGGGAGGAATCGTCCGTTCGACCCGTCGTCACGGTTTAGCCCCTATCACCTGCATCACAGAACCAACCGATTATACCGGCAGGGCGACCCGGGTCTGCGTATTCACCGCGCCGCTCGCCTTCCACTCTGGAAGCGGCGCGCGGCAGCGGCGCAAATATCCTCAGCCGGAGGGGGCTCTACTCAGGGAGAAACCCCCAACCCCGCCCTAACATACTGAGCCACATCTATTTCCTGCCGCCTTCGGCGGCCCACTTCTCGAGCATGTCGGTGGTGACCGACTTGGGACGCTCAAGGGCGTAGCCCAGGGCGCGGTCCCAGGTGATATTGGCCATGCAGCCCAAGGCGCGCCCGACACCGAACAAGACAGTATAGAAATCCCAGTTCTTGAGGCCGTAGTACCACTGGATGACACCGGATTGGGCGTCGACGTTGGGCCAAGGGTTCTTGGTGTGGCCGTGCTCGCCAAGGACGCCCGGCGCAACTTCGAAAATCATGGAGACCAGCTTGAACAGCGGATCGTCCTTGAGGCCCGGAGTCCTGAGGCAGAATTCGCGCTGCGACATATAGCGCGGATCGGTCTTGCGCAGGACGGCGTGGCCATAGCCGGGAATGACCTGGCCGGAATTGAGCGTATCCCAGAGGGCTTTGGTGATCAGTTCCTTGGTGGGCTCAATACCTTTGCAGTACTTCTCCTGGAACTTCATGGTCCAGCTGAGCACTTCCTGGTTGGCAAGGCCATGGAGCGGGCCTGCCAGGCCATTGAGGCCGGCAGAATACGCATAGTAGGGGTCGGACAATGCCGAGTGCACAAGGTGGGTGGTGTGGGCCGAAACGTTGCCGGATTCGTGGTCGGAGTGGAGAATGAAGTACATGCGCGCCACATCTCTATACTGTTCGCTCTGGCCGATCATGTGGGCAAAATTCGCGCCCATGTCCAGCTTCGGATCTATGGAGGCCTGCTTATCGTCCCTGTACTTCAGGTTGTAAATGAAGGCGGCGATGACGGGGATGCGGGCCACGAGGTCGCTGGCATCCTCGTACACCGATTCCCAGGCGTTCATCTTGTTGAACTTGCCCGAGTTGTAGTGAGCGGCAAACTTGGAATCCTTCTGCAAAGCCAGGATACCGGTGGAGAGCATTACCATCGGATGGCTGTCCCGCGGCAGCGCGCGGAGCACGTCAAACACGTATTTGGGAACTTCCTGGCGCGTTTTCCACTGTGCAACGACTTCGTCCACCTGCGCCTGTGTGGGAACATCGCCGGTGAGGAGGAAATACCAGAAGGACTCGACGGTCGGATAAACGGAGCCCGGGGCCTTGGGGAGGGCCGCAAACGTTTCCGGGATGGTCTTGCCCCTGAAGCGTATCCCTTCCTGCGGATCGAGGTAGGAGATGTCTGTGACCAGGCACCTGATGTCTCGGGCTCCGCCCATGCACTGCCCGATATCGACCTTGTCGATGACAACGTCCGCGTATTCCTTGGTGAGCTTGGCGGTGCGGGGACGGTGCGCCTGAATCTTTTCCGACAACTTGTCCTTTAACTGCGTCATGTGCCTGATCTCCTATTGCTTGCTGAGTTTAGAAATGCACGAACAGAACCATTTAAGCGGTACGAATCGTAATTCTCGCGGGGGAAACGGGCATGATATTGCGCGTGGCCGGCCGCGGGGCTTCGCCATCGACATGCGGCGCCGGGCACTCGCCACCCAGGCGCAGCTGCTGCGAAGAATCAAGGCGAATCACGAGTGAAGTGAACTCCATCATCATCTTTTTTGCCATCGGTGGAACATTCGGAACCCGTACGGTCTCGGCAGTTGCGCATCCATTGCACCAACTCGACGAAGCGCGCGTCGCGGCACTCGGTGCGCGCGCGGACCAGATCCAATATCTCATTGTCTGTATAGGTCAGAAGTGTCTGGAATGAACTCAGGCGCTCACCCTGCAGTCGGTCGCCGTGCTTCTCCAGAAAGCGCTCCAGCACCAGGTCCAGTTCCAGCACACCGCGGCGGCATTGCCAGCGCAGTCTGTTCCATTCTTCCGTGTCCAATAGCGCACCCAACTCCACTGTGTGAACCAGCGAATTCAGTTCAGGCACGCGAAGGATAGCGAGGAACCGCCCGCACCTTGCGCCGTTCGCGATGGTTGATTTTGGCTGAACATAGGGTGCCGGTATTGATTTGCGTCAATACCGGCGGGAATTGTGCCGCCGCCGGCAAGGGTCACGCCTGCGCGCGGGAACCGGCGCGCACTGTCCCGGCCGCGCGCGAGCACCCGACCGAGTCACGCCTGCGCGCGAGGACCGGCGATCAGTCCTGCCTGGCCCTGGCCGAGGTCATTGCGGTATTTCCAAATTCGGCTTGCGCAGGATTGCGCAACGGCGAAGGCCGGAGTCGGCGGTGAACCTTAGGCAGGAAGGTTGATCCTCGTCAAAGCAGTGTCAGAACGCGGTTGACACTCAGGTGCATTAAACCTAGTATTTTCGACGCCAAGCGGGGATATCCCCCTGCCTCGCAATGTTCGCTTACAGCGCGACCTAAACGTAGCAACCGACTCAGACCTCCTACACACCAGACACGTTCCACCCGCCATCTGTCAATTTCCGTCCATACGCTAACCATTTAATGGAGTCTTAATATGTCCAAATCACCCGTTCGTGTCGCAGTCACCGGTGCCGCTGGTCAGATCGGTTACAGTATTCTGTTTCGCATCGCCGCCGGCGACATGCTCGGCAAGGACCAGCCGGTCATTCTGCAAATGCTGGAAATCCCGGACGAGAAGGCGCAGAAAGCGTTGGCCGGCGTGATGATGGAACTCAACGACTGCGCTTTTCCGCTGCTCGCCGGCATGTCTGCCGCCTCCGATCCGATGGTGGCGTTCAAGGACGCCGATTATGCGATCCTGGTCGGCGCGCGCCCGCGCAGCGCGGGAATGGAGCGCAAGGACCTGCTGGAAGCCAACGGAGCGATCTTCGTGCCGCAGGGCAAGGCGCTCGATGCGGTTGCGAGCCGCAAAGTGAAAGTGCTGGTCGTCGGCAACCCGGCCAACACCAATGCGCTGATCGCGATGAAAAACGCGCCCAGCCTGTCGCCGCGGCAGTTTACCGGCATGATGCGCCTGGACCACAACCGCTCGCTGTCGCAGATCAGCGCCAAAATCGGCAAGCCGGTCACCAGTCTGCGCAAAGTGACCGTGTGGGGCAACCATTCGGCCACCCAGTATCCGGACCTGTTCCAGGCCGAGGCTGACGGCAAGAAAGTCTGGCCCATGATCAACGACCAGGCGTGGCTGGAAACCAATTTCATCCCGACCGTACAAAAGCGTGGCGCCGCCATCATCGCGGCGCGCGGTCTGTCCTCGGCCGCCAGCGCGGCCAGCGCGGCTATCGATCATATGCGCGACTGGGCGCTGGGAACGCCCGAGGGAAACTGGATTTCCATGGGGATACCCTCCGATGGCAGCTACGGCATCGCCGAGGGTGTGATTTACGGCCAGCCGGTAACCTGCAAGAATGGCGAATTTCAGCTCGTCAAGGGCATCGAAGTAAGCGATTTCGCCCGCACCCGCATGGACGCCACACTCAAGGAGTTGCATGAAGAGCGCGATGGCGTGAAGCACCTGCTGGGCTAAGACCGCGTCAATATCCATACCCGCCACACCCTGATCCGGGAATTGCATGGCTAGTTTCCGGATCGGTCTGCTGCGTTTTGCGGCGCTGCCGGGCGTACGCCGCGTATGAGCATGCCGCTGCATCCGGGCGAGGCACTGTTCAAGGGCGAGAAACCCTTTCCTATCATTCCTTCCTGCGAGCATTACGCAGGCAGCGAAAAGCTGATGCTGCGGACGCTTGAGCTGCAGGAAAGCATCGGCCCGCTGTTCGATCTCACCTGCGACTGCGAAGACGGGGCGCAGGCAGGGCGCGAAAAAGAACACGCCGAGATGGTCGTGCGCGTGCTCAACAGTCCCGCCAACAAAAGAAAAATGGCCGGCGTGCGCATTCACGACCCTGGCCATGCGCACTGGAAACAGGATCTGGACATCCTGGTGAGCGGCGCCGGCGATTCTCTGTCCCACATTACCCTGCCCAAAGCGACCAGCGCGAAACAGGTGGCCGAGGCGATTGTCTATGTCCAGCGCGTGGCCGCCCACAGCCGGGTACGGCGCCAGATTCCGATCCACGTGATCATCGAGACCCATGGCGCATTGCGCCAGATCTGGGACATCGCCGCCCTCCCCTGGATGCAGTCGCTCGCGTTCGGGCTGATGGATTTCGTTTCCGACCATCACGGCGCGCTTGGCGCCGCCACCATGCGCAGCCCCGGCCAGTTCGAGCACAAGTTGATCGTGCGCGCAAAGACGGAGATCGTCGCGGCGGCGCTCGCCAACGGCCTCGTACCCGCGCACAACGTGACCTTGGAGTTGAAGGACACTGCCGTCATTTACGACGATGCCCGGCGCGCCCGCAGCGAATTCGGTTTTCTGCGCATGTGGTCCATTTACCCGGCGCAAATCCAGCCCATCGTTGACGCGATGAAGCCCGATCACTCCGAGGTGGAGAACGGCGCCGCCATCCTGCTCGCGGCGCAAAGGACCGACTGGGGCCCGATCCAGTATGCCGGCGAACTGCACGATCGCGCCACCTATCGCTACTACTGGGAAGTGCTGCAAAAAGCGAAGGTCACAGGCGTCGCGATTCCGGCCGAGGCGGACAGGGCGTTTTTCAGCTAGCGCCGGCGCCAGCCATCTGTCGTCCCGGCGACAATGGCCATGCCCACAAACGCGCTAGCATTTGACCTGCGTTAAACTGTCCGATCGACGAAGCTCGTAGACTTTTGCGTTCCCGTCCTCAAGAGGCGGCTGCGCAACCATACAAGCGGCCAGTGCGCCGGGAGAGCATGGGGGGACAACCCTTCATTTTGAAACAGGTCCTTTGAAAGGTCGATATGACACAACAGATGTCAGCGGGCGCACGGTTCCGCGCCGCAATGAAGGAAGAGCAACCGCTGCAGGTGATCGGCGCAATCAATGCCTATCATGCGCGGCTGGCCGAGCGCAGCGGCTACAAGTCGATCTATCTCTCCGGCGGAGGCGTGGCCGCTGGTTCCCTCGGCCTGCCCGATCTGGGCATCAGCAACCTGGACGACGTGCTCATCGACGTGCGCCGCATCACCGATGTGTGCGCGCTGCCGCTGCTGGTCGATGTTGACACCGGCTTCGGCTCCAGCGCCTTCAACGTCGCGCGCACGGTGAAAGCGCTGATCAAATTCGGCGCCGGCGCCATGCACATAGAGGACCAGGTAGGCGCCAAGCGCTGTGGTCACCGGCCCGGCAAGGAACTGGTAACCAAGGAGGAGATGGTCGACCGCATCAAGGCCGCGGTCGATGCCAGGACCGACCCGGATTTTTTCATCATGGCGCGCACCGATGCGCTTGCGGTAGAGGGACTCCCGCGCGCCATCGAGCGCGCCGTGGCCTGCGTCGAGGCCGGCGCCGACGCGATTTTCCCCGAGGCCATGACCGAGCTCTCGATGTACCGCAAATTCGCCGCGGCAGTGAAGGTGCCGATACTCGCCAATATCACCGAGTTCGGGGCCACGCCCTATTTCACCGTCGACGAACTGCGCGCAGCCGATGTCGCCATCGTGCTCTATCCCCTTTCGGCCTTCCGCGCGATGAACAAGGCAGCGCTCAATGTTTATCAGGCGGTGCGCCGCGACGGCACGCAGAAGAACGTCGTCGACAGCATGCAGACGCGCAACGAGCTGTACGACTACCTCGACTATCACTCGTACGAAACCAAGCTGGACCAACTGTTCGCAAAGGAGAAGACATGAACGAGCAAAAGATGGCAGATGCGGCCCCGGCCGCGCCCAAGCCGAAAAAATCGGTTGCCCTTTCCGGCATAACTGCCGGCAACACCGCGCTGTGCACCGTCGGCCGCACCGGCAACGACCTGCACTATCGCGGCTACGACATTCTCGACATCGCCGACGCCTGCGAATTCGAGGAGATCGCCTATCTGCTGGTCCACGGCAAGCTCCCCACCCAGGCGGAGCTGGACGGCTACAAGCTCAAGCTCAAGGCCCTGCGCGGACTGCCGGCCAACGTCAAGGCCGCGCTCGAATGGGTGCCGGCCTCGGCCCATCCCATGGACGTGATGCGCACTGGCGTGTCGGTGCTGGGCACGGTGCTGCCGGAAAAGGACGACCATAACCATCCGGGCGCGCGCGACATCGCCGACCGGCTGATGGCCTGCCTCGGCTCGATGCTGCTCTACTGGTACCACTACAGCCAGAACGGGCGGCGCATCGAGGTGGAAACCGACGACGACTCCATCGGCGGACATTTCCTGCACCTGCTGCACGGCAAGGAACCCTCCGAACTCCTGGTCAAGTCCATGCACACTTCGCTGATCCTCTATGCGGAGCACGAGTACAACGCCTCCACCTTTGCCTGCCGCGTGGTCGCCGGCACCGGTTCCGACATGTACAGCGCCATCTGCGGCGGCATCGGCGCGCTGCGCGGCCCGAAGCACGGCGGCGCCAACGAATTCGCGTTCGAAGTGCAAAAGCGCTACGAGGACGCGGACCAGGCCGAAAAGGACATCGTCCAGCGCGTGGCCAACAAGGAAGTGGTGATCGGCTTCGGCCATCCGGTCTACACCATCGGCGATCCGCGCAACCAGGTGATCAAGGAAATCGCGCGCAAACTGTCCAAGGAACGCAACGACATGAAAATGTTCGACATCGCGGCGCGGCTGGAGAGCGTGATGTGGCGCGAGAAGAAAATGTTCCCGAACCTGGATTGGTTCTCCGCCGTGAGCTATCACATGATGGGCGTACCCACCTCGATGTTCACCCCGATTTTCGTGATTTCACGCACCAGCGGCTGGGCGGCACACGTGATCGAGCAGCGCATCGACGGCAAGATCATCCGTCCCACGGCCAACTACACCGGCCCGGAGGATCTGAAATTCGTGCCTATCGGGAAGCGCAAGTGACGATCTGCACGGACGCATTTCTCGTCCGTGCAGGTTTTCCAAAAACCTGCGCGCTGCGCCGCGAAGCAAGTCCTCCTGGGGGACGCGCGCCAACCGTGTTTATTGCACGGATGAAAAGCACATCCGTGCAATAAACACGGTTATGGTTAGCACCAAACAGTACCTGGGGGTTTTAAGCAGGATCGTCGATTGCGCGCGCATGTGCTTTTCATCCGTGCACAATCGACGATTCGCGCGGACGGTTCTTCGTCCGCGCGACGTCGCGGCGCGGCAGCGACATAGGCGCGATTCAAGTCGCCGCGTATAATTCAAGCCACATACCGAATTTTCAGCTTCCAAAGGAACAGCATGTCGTCCCACATTTCCAACGTGCGCCCGAAACCGGACCAGGTCCTGGTGGACATCGCCGATTACGCCTCCAAGTTCAAGATCAAGAGCGCCGAAGCCTACGACACTGCGCGGCTGTGTCTGATGGACACGCTGGGCTGCGGCCTGGAGGCGCTGGAGTACCCGGCCTGCACCAAGCTCATGGGCCCGATCGTCCCGGGCACCGTCGTGCCCAACGGCGCCAAGGTCCCGGGAACCCAATTCCAGCTCGACCCGGTACAGGCTGCGTTCAATATCGGCGCCATGATCCGCTGGCTCGACTTCAACGACACCTGGCTCGCGGCCGAATGGGGCCATCCCTCCGACAATCT
>JGI1357J11328_10002133_pt1 | contig 14514 bp, 13 predicted proteins | sample Subgrocontami54m_FD_11328 | JGI IMG/M metagenome (IMG submission 11328)
CCCATCTCCCCCAACGCACTTGCCGCCGTATCAACGTCTGCGTCAAGAGTGGCAATCAGCGGCTCGACGGCTCGCGGGTCACCTATTTCTCCCAGTTCTCTTGCTGCACACGAACGCGCGGTGTTGTAGACACGGGTCATCTTTTCATAGGTCTCAAGTTCGCGATGAAGCGGCTTGAATGATTCCAAACGTGAAAGTCGTCTCAACTCACTCAGAGTGGGTGATACCAGTCCACGCATCTTTGCGTATCTACGCATCCACTCATCAGCTTCATTGAGTAGACCAATCAGAGGTTCGACGGCCGCTTTGCCAAATTTTCTCAATTGCATTGCCACGACAATACCAGTCTCAGAATCGGGATCCTTCACAGCTGCGACCAGAGGCGCGACAGCACGTGGGTCACGTATCTTTCCCAGCGCCTCAGCTACTATCCGGCGAGTTTGCCATTCAGAGCTCTTGAGTGCTGTGCTAAGCGGCTCAACTGCGCGTGCGTCGCCTATCTCCCCTAACACCTCTGCGGCTACACGGCACTTTCGCTCATCTTGGTCCTTAAGCGCATCGATTAGCGCACCAACGGCTCGCTGACCGCCTATTTTCCCAAGCGCTTCTGCTGCTTTCTCTGAATCCCTGCCGTACAACGACTTGAATGCTCCGATGAGCGGCTCGATAGCAACAGCGCCAAGTTTGGTGGCATTTTCCCAATCCTGATGAGCGACGAATATCGAAGCTTGTTGGGCAGCGTCCTTTACTTCATAGCGCAGGGCGTCGAGTGCGCTCGCTGCCGCTGAAAGCACATCTAACGCAGGATCTCTTAGTGCAGCGGTCAGCGGCGCAATCGCGCTTGGGTCACCAATCTTTCCCAATGCTCTTGCTGCATTCACACGCGTATCTACACTGAAAGAGGCAGAATCCTTGAGGGCGGCAATCAATGCCTCAACGGCTCCCGCGTCGCCTATTGCCCCTAAGGCTTCAGCTGCCTTAGCTGCGGTCGTGTAAGTAGAATGATCATTTAGCGCAACAATCAGGGGTTCGATAGCGATCGCTCCAAGACTAACAGCACTGTCCCACGCTTCACGGGCGACGAATATCCACGGCCTTTCGGCTATACCCTGTGGTTCATACCGCAACTCTTCCAGTGCCTCAGCCGCGGCCTTACGTACCTTGCGATGAGCATCCTTGAGCGCGCCTATGAGCGGCTTAATTGCTCTGACATTTTTTGAGTACCCTAACTTTCGTGCGGCTAGTTCGCGATCCAACGGGTCTGCTGATCGCAATTGTCTTAGGGTCCACCACAGCATAACGCTTCTCCTTCTGCGATCTTAGGTTAATTCAAATCAACCCATAAGCCACGGCTGGCGCCACAGATACTATTGTTCCGCTTGGTTCGGCGCTTCGTTGGCAGAATGCGGCACGGATGTCTGAGCCTTGCAACAAAGGTTGAAAGTCCTCATCCTGAAACCCCGTTTCGCCGCTCGATAGACGCCCAACCGGTTGAGTTGACGCGGCGGCGAGCAACTGTGCTACGGACAAGTTGTCGATGACAAGCCCGCTGACTCCGCTCGCGTCCAACGATTTGTTCGCCCGCGCGAGCCAGAAATGCGACACGGTAACAAAGATCATCTTAGTTCAGCATGGGTACCGCCACAAGGATGAACAAAATCCGCCCCGAGAGTGACGACGATGTTTTTTCGAGGCACGTTTGGTTTGGAGCGTGTCACCTCCAACGACCCTGTGTAAGTTGCGAGCGAGCGTTTATAACTTACGTCGAGAACGTACTTTCCTGGTTTGAGGGTGTCATCAAAATTGAAAAGACCATCGTCACGCGTCACGGACCTTGCGATCACGCGACCCTTACGATTGAGGATCTTTACCGTGATGTCGTGGAGAGGCGTTTCGCCTTTGTCGAGTTGAGCCACAACACGTCCGGCAACGCGCGATACAACCAAACCTCCGTGAACGCAGATACCTTGGCCACGCGCGCCGGCGCAGAGCAGCACCTGCAAGAGAATAGTTACGGCCAAGAACGAGAGGAGTCTCATGAGTGTTTACCCAAACAGAAGCGGGCGAACGGTTGAGTTCAGGTGGCGCGGGCGGTGACACGCAAGCATCGCCGGACCAAGCTAGTTGAGAAAGAGGCCATCCCGCGCTCACCTGCAACGAATTGTTGGGTAGCCCGTCGATTGAACCACGCAACTGATTTTCTTCCTGTCGCAGAAACCACGCAAGCCTCGATGCGCGGAGCGTGGTTTCGATTTACGTTAGCTGTCAAAGAGAATGGCGATGCGACCCAACGATTGAGTTGACGCGGCGGGAAACAACTGCGTTACGGACAAGTTGTCGATGACAAGCCCGCTGGTTCCGCTCGCGTCCAACGATTTGTTGGGCAGTCCTTCCGAGTAACGAGCCGGTTTCGATGTCCTTACTCTTCATTCGGCGGCGCCCGAAAGCTGTTTGGGTTTCGACGCCTCCCCCGGATTAGACCCCTGTTTTTGGTACTTCAACTTGAAATGCAGCAATGACATTGTCTGCATTCAGCATCTTGATCCCGATTCCTGATATTACGACGCGAAGCAACGGGGAGAACACTTGTGAGTACAAATAAAAGAAATAGCGACCAGCAGGTCGAGAAAGGTAGTATGTCCAGGAATAGCCATCTCCAGATATTGGGTTGGTTACGAAAAACACGAGCAGCATTAGCAAGAACTGTATCGCCGAGACAATGATCCCGATTGAGAACAAGAACACAGCCATACCGCGTGCGCTGGCGCGCCTGCGAAGCAGGCCTTTGCCCACAATAATCCAGGCGATTGAAAGAACGATGGCTATCGGAACTGAGGCGTATGTCGAGAGGCTATACACTGGACTATGACGGAGCAGTTCGCGTAGTTCGCTATTCCCCGCCAGAGTACCCGAGGCAAAGCTTATCAACGTGGGAATTGTGATGAACAAAGTCATGAATAGCACAATCACCCCGCCTACAAAACCGATGCCACCTATGATCTTCGCCTGCCAAGCGCTGGGCTCAGATGTAGTGCGCGGCGATAACACGAGCGCCGCGAAGATGCAGATTAACAAGCCTCCGTACATCAGTGCATATCCAGTTGTGTCGATGGAGCCAAACGCGCTCAAGTACTGAGCGGCGGGAGAATTGAGCCGCACGGATCCGTAAATCGCTAAACACAGGCTACCGAGGATCAAGACGCCGCGGAGGAATTTCATAGTCTTGCTTTCCATTCTCAGTTTCGAAAGCCCGCTACTAGCCAGCCTGAGCAAACCAGCCGACTAGTTTTGACAGGGCGATTTGGTCGGCTATTCGAATTCGATGCCCCGTCGTCTCTATTTTTGCAAGGGCGTGGCGCTTTTTCCATCAAGTGTAAGCGTCAAGGGACTACTGTATACAACGAATTCTGGGTCAAAGCCGCACAGGCTTACAGCAGCCACGCCGCGAGGTCGCGGCGGCCTGCCGATATTTTGAACCAAATCAGTGAATGTCTTCTCATCGTAGCCCTGAATGAAGAAACTTATTTCTTTTGCGTTCGATGCTTGCCAGCGTTCCTGGGTCTTATCTGGAGCCATTAACACGGAGAACATTATGAAGGCGGGATCGTTTTCAGACGGCGTCGGCTCGAATTTCACAGGCCAGTCAATGCGTTGAAAGCGAAATATTTTATCGTTTACTAGGGGCGAGATTGCATGAGCTGAGATCGTTCCACCTTTAGGCTCCCCGCCAGAAATCGACAGGTTGTATAACATGGCATCTGCGATACTCTTCGGATCGGGCGTTCCCGACTCATATGAGACCCAGACCCACAAATCATCAGTTCCCGGCGGTAGTGCGGTAGTGTCAACCTTACTAATTCTCAGAGTTGGCACGAATGTCCAGAGATCCTCCCCGGTGACTTTGATTGAGTGAGCTGAAACCGAAACCATTTCCAGTTTCAAAACATTCTTAACGGGGTAATGACTTTTCTTGCCGGACGGAGAATTGGAACATGCAAATAAAGTCATCAATACGAAACTGGCGAGAAGTATCAACTTATGTTGAGCGTATCGCATTAAATGGTCTCCTTTCGAATCGGGAACAAAGGGAATTGTAATGAGCGAATCTGCCCAACGGTTGAGTTGACGCGGCGGCGAGCAACTGAGCTGCGGACAAGTTGTCGATAAGAGACTCGCTGGTTCCGCTCGCGTCCAACGATTTGTTCGAGCGCCCCTGATTGTAACGCGCTACTGGTTTTCTGTTAACGGAAGCGAGCAAGCGCGGCGCTCACGAATCCATTCAACTGTAGAAGTACCAAGCCGCATTTGCTCAACGAATCGCCGCGCGGCCTGTGTCGTGTCAGAACCCGGAGCGGTAGCGATGGGATCATCCATTCAAGTTGAGTTTATGATCGGGTCGCTACCGCTCGCCGTTCTGACACAGCGATGCGCGCGAACGGTTGAGTTGACGCGGCGGCGAGCAACTGAGCTGCGGACAAGTTATGGATGAGAAGCCCGCTGACTCCGCTCGCGTCCAACGATTTGTTCGAGCGCCCCTGATTGTAACGCGCTACTGGTTTTCTGTTAACGGAAGCGAGCAAGCTCGGCGTGCGTGTCAGAACCCGGAGCGGTAGCGATGGGATCGAACACGCAAGTTGAGTTTATGATCGGGTCGCTACCGCTCGCCGTTCTGACACAGCGATGCGCGCGAACGTTTGAGTTCAGGTGGCGCGGGCGGTGGCACGCAACCCGCGCCGGACCAAGCTACTTGCCAAAGGCGCTATCCCGCGCTCACCTGCAACGAATTGTTGGGCGCGGCTTCAGGAATCAAATCAATCTCCGCAGTCTTATCTTAGCTTTCATTAGTATTTTACCGCGCTTGACGTCCAAGCTATAATCGCGCCCTTTCTGTCTGAGCATTTGAATCAACTGAACTAAACTGAATTCGGCAGTTGGTCGGCCATTGATGGATGTGATGATGTCGCCCTCGCGCAAATCGGCCTCCGCAGCCGGAGAGTGTTCCAATATCTGATGCACCTTGAAAATCTTGAAGTCCGGTCCTTCAGCAATCAGCCCTATCCCGCTCATGTCATATTCGTATGGTTCAATGAAACGAGAGTTCTTTTCAAGAATTACCTGCCCATGATGATAATCCAATATAGTCTTGAATCTGCGGAGAATTTCTCCGCCAAGAACTCCAGCGGCTTTCGTTTGACCTTCATATCCGCCGGTGTCCGTGGTTACATTGATAGCCGGATTGCTAATCAGATATCGTCCCAATCGAAGACCTTTGATACGCGTACGGTACCCTTTCGTTTCCCCTCCGATTGCTACTCCTCGCTCTACAAGTCTTTTCTGGGTGGGAGAAATGAGACCAACTTGTCTTACGAATGACTCGTTCAACCCAAGGGCTTCGAAGCTTCCCGTGTCGAGTTCCAGTTTAGCCTTGACGGTCCCTCGCCCAGGCCGCAGAAGTTTGAGCTGCACAAAGGGCATGTTCTTTTCTATCGTAACCGGGATGATTTCCCCTGAACCCGAGTAACGATAGGTTTGCGGATCATAAAGGTTAATGACCCTATCTGCATAATTGATTTCAATTACGAACTGACTAACAAAGTCGTGACCTAGTATTCCATCAACGGGCCGACCTACATAAGGCTCTAACGATGATAAAGGAGCGGTTAGAAGGTTCTGATCGAGAAGGTCCACGCCAGGAAGGCTCAGGGAGACTCCTTTGATGCTGCCCATCTCAACATCACCCCCAGGCTCAGAAACAACCTGTTTATCTTGAAGTTGTAAACCTAAAGGCTTGACCCACTTGACGTTTAGGAAAGAGCCTGATGAAGCCCCTGTGTCCAGGATGAACCAGAGGGGGTTCGAGCCATTGACCCGCACTTGTAAATAAATCAGGCGACCGCCGTACAGATCAAACGGGATACGTAAGGCATTCCTAGCTGAACTGAAACGAAAATGCGGAGTGGAGGCGTCTGTTTGAAGGGTTTGCTCTTGTTCGGCATAACTGCCTATGACCAGAACAACTAAGATAATAGGGAGCAAAATAGCACGCTGCATCTAAGCCTCCCGCGCAATGGGTATTTCTCCTTTCCTTTCTATCACGTGATCAACTCCGCGTCGTCCACCGTATTAACATTTTTCAATTCAATTAGCGCGACCGGGCAACAGCCCGATATTCAGCCGGAGTCAGGCCGGTGTGTCGCTTGAATATTGTTGAAAAATGGCTCTGGCTAGAGAAGCCAGCCGCCGAAGCGATTTCAACCAGAGGGATGTCAGATAAAGAAAGCTCGCGGCAGGCGAATTCGATTCGAAGCTGACGAACATACTCACCAATTGTATATCGGTAATGTCGACGGAATGCACGGGCCAGATGAACAGGATGCACAGCAACCGACTCAGCGATAAAGGCTAGTGTCAAAGTTGTAGAAAAATTTGCGTGAATAAGCTCTCTTGCCTGCTTAAGCCAGCGTGGAACCCGCCGCTCAGAAACCCGCGCAGTGTGCCTGGATGCTTCACCTAGAATTTCCAGTGCGAGACCCTCGATAACCAGTGGCGAGGCTTCTTCCGCTTCGCAAAACTCTTTGTAGAGCTTCATTGAAAGATGAGCCAGCAACCCGCCATAGAAATCAATCGGGCTGTCTAGTATCACCGAATGCTCACGTATCCGTTCCAGGTACTGAGAATCTATTTCAACATTAAAACAGCGTCCTCTGGCATTATGAAAATGATCCGAGTGTAATTCGTCTGGTGGATGAAAAATCAAGGCTGAAGGCTTACACAGGCGCGTTCTGCTTCCATAGATTTCCGTATACGCACCTTGAAGAACAAAACACAAATAGGCCTGTTCGTGCGAATGCAATGGAAGCTCAAGGCTTGCAGGGTAGCTGGTTTCTATCAATGCAAGTCCGGCAACTTCGTGACCTCTTAAGACATGCCCGTATAATTGGCCGGCAGGAAGTTTCATTGCTTTGTGATACATCATTAAGTCTCGCAACATTCAAATTAATCTGGCGGATTCAGCCCGGAAAGCGCCCAACGCTCGAATTAACCGGGCGCGACGAACCGCCGATAAGGCCGAGTCTCGCGCATGAAAGCCCCGCTATTCGCGCTCCGGTTGAATGAGTTGTTGGGCGGCGCTCAATAAAGAGTTCGGCTACGCAACGCGGAGCGGACGCACCGGGATTGGTTTGACCGGCTTCCATCAGTTCCCACCCCGTACTGCCGCGAGCGCTTCGGCATCATTCGGGACCAGTTTAAGCACCTCGGCGTATTCGCGCAGTGCTCCTTGGCGATCACCTTTGGTCATCAGGATGCCTGCGAGCCGCTTGTGAACCCCAGCGAGCCAGGTAGGTTTCGGGACAGGACGCTGCTGGTTCGCGACGCGGAGCGCTGCCACATACGCGCGCTCAGCGTCCGCCGGACGTTTCAACGTTTCGTATGATCCGGCGCGCAGAACTGCTGCTGAAAACGGCAGCGTCGTCTCGATCTGATCAGCTACAGCCAGGAAAACGTCAGTCGGTGCCGTCTTAATATTCGGCTCGACACCATTTCCCTCAAGCCGTGTACCGTCCACCGCAATGAAATCCGCCTCTGGAATGATAGCCACCCATCCATCGCGCAAAGCATGGGGTAGCGCCATCAGCATGGCACCTGAGGTTCGTTCACCAATGATGGTGGCGCGTCGCGTCGCTGACAGAAAGTGCGCTAATGGTTCCGAGGCGCTTCCCGTCGTGTGGTCCACCAGCAGATACACGGCGCCGGCAAAATAAGGTGCGCGCGGGACAACCCTTCCGACAAGCGCGCCGTGCTCTCGTAGATCGTTGAGGAGCTGCAAAGGAGACACATCGCTTCCCGCGCTGCGTATGCCGGCGAGGTCAGATGATGTCGGCGCGGCGCCATGCGCTTCGTACCACTTGCGTCCGAGGAACGTGCCGACCATGGCCTGCTGGTTCATCAGGTGCGCGACCGGCGCCATTGACGTTGCGTCGCCCCCCGGATTGCTTCGGATGTCGAGGATGAGGACGCGCGAACCGGCGGAGTCAATTCGCTCGAACGCGCGGTCAATGGCGGGCGCTACTCGGTCCCATTTTGTGATCCGAAGAAATGCCACTTCCGGTACGGGGAAGCTTAACCGCACCAATGTGTCAGGGTTGATGTCCTTGTCACCGGCGATTACGTCTTCCACTGTCCGGGAGGCGAGGCGTGGATTGCGTATGAACTCGAGATGTGACGTTCGGAGCGACGGCTTCAGAGCCTGAAAGGCTCCTACCGCGTCCAAATCATCGCGCGCCCGCGCAAATCGAACGCCGATTTCATCAAAGAATTGTGAGAACTCGCGCCGTTGAAGCAATACGGGATTGAAGATGCTGGCGCGGATCGCTCGCTCGAGTTCCGCACCGAGTGCCGGGTAATCGCGGAGGGCTTCAGTCGAATTATCCCGCACCGCTTCCATTGTCCCCGCTTTTACGCCGGACGACGAGCGAGCGAGATCACCGCGGATCGTTTGATCGGTGAGGATGCCATTAAAGTCACGATGCCCGAGGAAAGGCGATTCGAGTACGCCTTTTAGCGAGACGGCGTCGCCGCGTTCTTCCGCGGTGCCGTCGCCTATATAGATCAGCGCTTCATGTGGCGGCATCTTACCTAGCAAACGACCCAGGAACGCGGTCCCGCCGCCAACCATCTCACGCGCCGCGCCCTGCCGCGTGTAAGCCTCCCATCGCAGCGGCTCTTTGCCTGTAACTGCGAAAGTCATTCGGAAAACAAGTTCCACGCCATCCGTTTCGTGAAGCGACACCCTCCATGTCCCGTTCAGTTGCGCGGCATCTAACTTCGGAGATTGACGCAATCTCGTGGCGCTGGTATGAGAGGGCGCGACGGAAAGGGCCCCAGCTACGACGGAAACAAGACAAACGGAATACAGACAGCGCCAATACACGCGGTACATCCTCGTGACCCGAAAATACGGTGCAAATGTCTGTCGCACAAAGCCTCCTATGGGTGCGTCCAAATTTTCACTGTCTAATGTTAAAACACCGTGGCCCCCTATTTTGTGGCAAATATTGTTTTGTCTTAGGTTCCGTTGTTAACTCAGGAAGACGAAGCGGCCCAACGTCAGAGTTCAGGTGGCCGCGGCGATCGCACGCAAGATTGAAAGCACCACGCTAGTTGAGAGAGACGCTTCCCGCGGCTCACCTGCAACGATTTGTTGGGCGGCGCGTTGATGCAACCACGCTACGTGAGTTTCTTCCGCGTCGATGAACCACGCGAGTCAAGTTTCGCGGAGCGTGTCTTCGATTCAACGCCACCCTGTCAAAGAGAATTTACGAAGCCACCCAACGTCAGAGTTCAGGTGGCCGCGCGGCTACACACAGCGTGGATTCTATCTTTCAAGTTGAGAAACGAGCTACCGCGGCTCACCTGCAACGATTTGTTGGGCGCGGTGAAACAACCGCTTTTGGAGCCAGTCGGTCATCGTATCAAAGTAGCCGGGGACGTATCTTTTCAATTTAGCCGATTCCCTGTCATTTACATTTTCTGACTCTAGAAGAGTGTGGTTCCCTTTAGGGAGGACCACCACCGTAGAATCGCTGTTCGTTCGAGTCATCAGAGCCTTCGTAAAGTTGGGAAGAACCTGTTGCACTGGAGTAAGAGAATCCATTCCTCCGAAGATTCCTAAAACAGGACCATTGTACTGCTCCCATAACGGCACCGGGTCGAAATCTGGCGGATAGCGAAAAACCTCCTGGTTATGACTCTTCCAATCAACCGGAGTTTGCAGGTCCACGAGCCAACTTTTACGCAACGCATCCGTGAGCTTTTTGTTCTGTCCGAGCTTTTGGATCAGAGCATCCAGTTGTTTTCTGTCCGCGCCCTCTCCCGCTCGCACATATTCAAAGAAGAGATGCCAGACCTTCAACCATTCATTGATTTCTTCTGGAGAGAATCCAGCGGCGCGCAAGTCATTTTGCAGATCGAACATTTCCTGCTGACCCACAGTAACGCCGGTGCCGGCGCCGGAGACGGAGATGATAAAGGCAATGTCCTTTGAGCGTGCGGCTACTTTTGGCATGATCCAACCGGCCTGGCTAATGCCCCACAAACCTATCTGCTTCGGGCTAATATCTTGGCGACTCTGAAGAAACTGCAACGCGGCCAACGCATCGCCAGCGAGGTCGTCGAAGCTTTCTGTCTCCCAGTTTCCGATGGATTGTCCCGTTCCACGTTTGTCATAGATGAGCACCGCTATTCCATTGCGAGCAAAATGATCGGCGGGTCTGCGCAAGATCCCATCAAACCCGTTACGGTTTTGCGCGCCGGAACCATGTATGAAGATCACGGCCGGGTGCGGCCCCTTCGTGGCCGGGATTAGTAGCGAGCCGGCCAACGTGGCATCCCCGTTACGGAAGCTGACAAGCTCTTCGCGATAGAAGCTCGCCTTCTTTGCTAATTGGTCGGGGGCGCGCGCTTGTTTCAGAATGAGGCTTGGCACTTCCCCTTTCTTGTTCCTGGTAAATGTAATTTGGAATTCGGCGGGAGAGTAAACCAAAAGAGAGGGTCCCCCAACCCACGTATTTTCCGATATTGGATTGAGCGCCCGAATGCGCCCCGTGCGAGGCTCGTGATACCAAAGGCGGTACAATGAGCGCGAGATGACTATCAAGTCGCCTGACGCCAGTTGGTAAGTGCCAAGATACGGATCGGGCTTCTTAGGATCGAGCTTAACGAAGTCGCTAAGCCGTTGCGCCGAGCAGATTGCCGCCAAAGAATTACATAACAATAGCCCGAATACGAGTGTCAATAATTGTTTTCTCATCGTCTTAGTCAGTCTGTAGAGGGACTTCACAAAGCGCCCAACGGTTGAGTTGACGCGGCGGCGGTCAACCACGTTACAGACAAGTTGTCATAAGAGACAAGGTGGTTCCGCTCGCGTCCAACGAATTGTTATGCGCGGCTGGCAACGATCTACCGTCTCAGAAGACATTAGGGTTGCTTGAGGGCAACGGGCTTCCCGACAGCTTTGTCCTTGTACATTAGAGTAACTTCTTTCACTTCGAGAGGAAGAACAAAGAGAAGGCCCATATCTATGGTCGGTTTACCTTCCATCTTTCCGGGAAAGAAACTCCATTCCGTTCCCTCCTTGGCAAAAAGCCACCCGCCTGGAGGAATGGCAGTATGTCCGACCGCCATTACTTTCTGCTCTTTGTCCGAGCTTTTGAACGCCAGGGTAAAATCCTTAGCGGAATAATCGAATCCACGTGCAAGCCGAACCGAAAGAGCGATTCCTTTATCCTTCGATGGATCAGCGGGTGTCCAAATTTCGCTCGTGATAGAGCTGGTGAGCTCAGTGACGACGCGTGTCGAGAGTACTTGGACTTGCTCTGTCGTTTGAGCATCCGTAGGTTGCCTGGTCTCTTGACCTTGAACTTCAACAGTGAAAAGAAGCATAAGACTAAACCAAACCACGGTGACGACTAGAATCATGCGTTTCATGATTTTCTCCTTCTTTCAAGAATGGACAGGTTGACGTAGAAGCGAGGTCAGGAATTCTACCACTAAGAACGCACAAGCGAAGCGCATAACGTCAGAGTTGACGCGGCGGGAAGCAACTGCGCTACGGACAAGTTGCCGATGACAAGCGCGCTGATTCCGCTCGCGTCCAACGATTTGTTCGGTGCGGCGTCATTTCAGACGCAATCCGATGTTGAGTCGAGCGAGTCTCACCATGTACATTCCCACAGCCTTGAAGCCGCCGTCGTCCGGGCAATAACGGTCGACGACATGATATGTTCCACGAGCGCTACCTTCAAGAAACCAATCAACGCCGTCTAAACAAACTGTCGCTTCACCTTTTTCGTTAGGTTGAGGCTGCGCTTGTTCATACGGGGCTCTCCAGAAGGAAGCCCCGTCAACAAGTTGATTCAACGTTCGCCATTCTTTTTGAGTAAGTTTACGAGTCTTCTCGCCCTGAAACGTGCCCCAGTCATAACCGACTTGCCCGCTGAGCCATTTCGCACGCAAGACGTATTGAGTACCGTTGTTTTCGATGCGAATGATTAGCGGATGATAAAACGTGGCCGTTACCAAGAGTCGGTAGGCTGCGGAATCGTTGGTCGAACGCGGGAAGATTTCTGGTTCGCGGAATACAGCGAGCGTGTTTTTGTATCGCGTACCGGTACGAACTTTCTCGGAAGCTTCGTCGGCTTGCGACAAAGCGACAGAAGAAAGTTGCACAACAATCAGAATAGCGTAGAGTCCGCGTTTCATGAATAAAGTAGCACCGAACGTCTGAGTTGACGCGGCGGCGCGAATCAAAGCACCCTCCGCCGCGCCAGGCTATTTGCGAGAGGCGCTACCGCCGCTCGCGTCCAACGATTTGTTCGGCGCCGTGCCGGAAGTCACAAACGCTCAACGCCTGCGGCAGCGCCATGATTTTCGCACGATGTTCATTCGTGTTCACCGCGCTGGGTGCCGTCGCGACGACTGAGTTCCTCGCGCGCCAGTGCGACGACGGTTGAGACGTCAGCGTTGTAGGGTGACGAGAACCACTCAAGAGAGGTTGCGGGCAAGGCAACCAAGTTGGAGAGTTCCTGCAGTTGCGGAACAGACAATTCTGTGCGCTCGTTCCTCACGAGCGTAGTAAGCGCCAGGGCCGCCGCGTCGCGGTGCATGTCGTTCCTCTCCTTGTAGTACACCGTGAGGAGCAGCTCCAACGTGCTGGCGTCGCCGATCTTGCTCAGCCGTCCTAGCGCATATCGCACCACGTCGGTGTCATCGTGGTGGCGAATGATCCCTGCCAGTGCGTGGAGGGCGTCGCGCCCCAGGTCATCGAGTGTCTTGCGAACGCCCCCTCCAAACCGGTGATCGCTCGCCAGCGATGCGATTGCTTTGAACGCAGGCTCGGTTCCGATCCGCACCAGCGTCGCTATGAGACTACGGGGCTCAGACCTGTCCTTCGCACGTAGGTTCGGATGAAGTTCCCAAACGAACTGAAACTGTTCCTCGATGGCTGGCAACACCGTTGCTTCCTGCTTGCGTAGGACAGCAATGGCAAGTCCTTCGAGCGAGCTGAGCTTGCCCGAACCGATTCTCCAGGCAATCTCGATTAGGGTGCCCCTCGTCGCGATACCGGCGAGCGCGCCGAGCGCCGCGCCTCGCACGGACTCATCGGCGTCATCAAGCAACATTGCCAGCTTTGGCTCTGCCTCGACGGTTCCCAGCTCACCGAGCGCTTTGGCAGCGCCGCTGCGAACCTCGGCTTTTCGATGCCTTAGCGCCCGTGCCAGAGCGGCCGTATCTCCGCGGGCCTTTAGCCGCTGAATGTCCGGTGATCCAAAATAACGTCTAATGTCCATCTCACAAATAGAAGGCGTCGAACGCCGGAGTTAACCGGGCGGCAGTCAACCACGAAAGCATGCGATCTTGCGAATACCAAGCCCGCTGACTCCGCTCCGGTTCAACGATTTGTTATGCCGCGTGCTATCGGATCTTTCACCCACGTTGCAGGAACAATATCCTTGACGGTATGCATTTGAAAGTATAGTTATTTCAATGCCTCACGCGGAATCTTACCCACTCCGACCAAAGTAAAGTCAGTAGATAATTCAGGTGCGAAAGTAACGTAAAGGAGGTCAATCCCATTATTGCCAAGAGTTTTACGCACGAGTACTGGGGATACGTCTTCCCACTCTGCGAAGGGATTAGACGCCCCTTCTGAGGGTGTAGATTTATAGCATTGCGGGAGCAGCTCAAACCCTGACGGCCCCTTCAGGGAGTATGCCTTTGGAATGTAGTCTCCTTCCGGGTTATAGAATGTGAGTATTACGTATTTCTCGCCAGCCAATTTGTCAAGGTTACGACAGGTGTGTAGCCTCGCTCCATCAATATTTCCATGATCATCTTCCGCTGCAAACTGAAAACGTACTACGTTGGGACTTGCTCTATTTATACGTTTCTGCTCGGAGCACCCTGCTTGGACGATGATGAGAAGACAGAGAATGAGCCACGATCCATGTTTTGCGGGGATAAGAGTTGCTAAAGTATTACCAGTTCTCCTGGGCCTGTAATTCAGTGCAGAGTCAAGGTTTCCTAAACTCATAGAAGTTCTCCTTTCGACCTTTTTTGTTCGGCCCACAGAGCGGCATAACGTTTGAGTTGACGCGGCGGGCGACAACCACGTTACGGACGGGTTGTCGATGACAAGCCCGCTGGTTCCGCTCGCGTCCAACGATTTGTTATGTCGCCCCAGATTGTAACGCGCTACTGGTCTTTTCCGTCTAGCTGAAACGAGTAAGCGCGGCGAGCTTGCGACGATCGACTCACGCAACGAGCAGCGAGCCGCGCGCCGTGCGCGAGCGACAAGTCTCGCGCTGGTTTGTTTTGGTTTTCAAAAAGCGACGCGACATAACGTCTGAGTTGACGCGGCGGCGCGAATTCATTCAAGCATCGCCGGACGACTCAAGTTGAAAAACACGCTCCCGCCGCTCGCGTCCAACGATTTGTTGGGTTGCCCGTTCGACG
>JGI1357J11328_10002134_pt1 | contig 14513 bp, 7 predicted proteins | sample Subgrocontami54m_FD_11328 | JGI IMG/M metagenome (IMG submission 11328)
ATCCCCGCGCATGCGGGGATCGGATTCCCGCGTTCGCGGGAATGACAGCTCTTTCACCAGATGCCCAGCTCCGTCTTGATATCTTCCGAGGCCATCGTCTTAGGGTCCCACGGGGGGATCCAGGCCAGGTCGGTCTGGNCCTCCTTCACCCAGCCCAGCCGCAGGAGGGCCGACTGCATCTGTCCCTTGATGACCGGGCCCAGCGGGCAGCCGGGGCTGGTCAGCGTGTAGGTCACCTTCACGCTGCCGCCCTGGATCTGGGTGCCGTAAATCAGCCCCAGGTCCAGGATGTTCAGGTTCAGCTCCGGGTCGATCACGGTGCGCAGAGCGCCGCGCACCTGCTCCTCCGGAGTCTCCGTCGAGACGGCCGCCGGCTGCGCGGCAGGGGCAGCCGGTTCCGGATCCGCGGCCAGCGGTTTGTGCTCTCCTTCTTCACCTTCCACGTGAGTCGCCTCCTTCTTTCCTTTGTGGTGCGCCGAGAGCCCTTCCATCAGCGTGTTCCAGGAAAGGATCGCGCACTTGATGCGGACAGGGTATTTCTTGACCCCCTCGAGCGCCTGCAGATCGTCCATCTCTTCGGAGGCCTCGAAGGCGGCCCCCTCCAGCATGACTCCCTTGAACCGGCGGACCAGCTCCTCCGCCTGCGCGATGGTTTTCCCTTTGAGCGCCTCGGTCATCATCGAGGCGGAGGCCTGCGAGATTGAGCATCCTTTCGACTGGACCCGAATCTCCTTCAGGGTTTCCCCCTCGAGGGCTGCCGTCAGCTCCAGCTCGTCGCCGCAGAAGGGGTTGGCGCCGTGCGAAATGAAGGTGGGTCGCTCCAGCTTCCCCTGGTTCCGGGGATTCCGGAAATGCTCCAGGATAATGTCCCGGTACAGGTCATCGGTGAGCGACAACGGAAAAAACCTCCTTCGCTTTCAGAATGGCTTGAACCAGGAGGTCCACCTCCTCCTGCCGGTTGTAAACGTAGAAGCTGGCCCGGGCGGTCGCCACCAGCCCCATCTTCCTCAATAAGGGTTTGCAGCAGTGGTGCCCGGCCCGGATCGCGATCCCCTCCGCGTCCAGCAGCTGGCCCAGGTCGTGCGGATGGAGCCCTTTGACCTCAAAGGAGACCACGCCGCCGCGCGACGCGGCCTCCGGCGGGCCGTGGATCGACAGCCCCTCGATTTGCCCAAGCTTTTTCAGCGCGTAGGCGGTCAGCTCCTGCTCATGCCGGCGCACCTCCTCCATGCCGATCCGCTCCAGATACTCGATCGCCGCCCCGAAGGCCACCACGTCGGCGATGTTCGGCGTTCCGGCCTCGAATTTCCAGGGCAGGTCGTTCCAGGTGGAGTGGTCCAGCCAGACGTCCCGGATCATGTCGCCGCCGCCCAGGAAGGGATCCATCTCCTCCAGCAGCGCCTCCTTGGCGTAGAGCACCCCGACGCCGGTGGGCCCGAGCATCTTGTGGGCCGAGAAGGCCAGGAAATCGCAGTTCAGGTCCATCACGTGGACCGGCAAGTGAGGCACCCCCTGCGCGCCGTCCACGAAGACCGGGATCCCATGCGCGTGGGCCGCCTGCTGCACCTCCTTGACCGGGTTGATCGTCCCCAGCACATTGGAGGCCAGCGTCAGCGAAACCAGCTTCGTGCGCGGGCCCATCAGCGCCGGCAGGGTGGAGAGATCCAGCCGCCCGTCCGGCGTGACCGGGATGAACTTCAGGACGGCCTTTTTTTCCTGCGCCAGCATCTGCCAGGGGACCAGGTTGGAGTGGTGCTCCATCTCGGTCAGCAGGATCTCATCCCCGGCGTTGACGTGGCGGCGGCCCCAGGCCTGGGCCACCAGGTTGACCGCCTCGGTGGTGTTGCGCGTGAAGATGACCGTGGCCGGTTTCGGCGCCCCGATGAAGCGGCAGACCGCGCCCCGCGCCCCTTCGTAGAGGGCGGTCGCCTCTTCGCTCAAGGCGTGGATCCCCCGGTGGATGTTGGCGTTGCTCTCGCTGTAATAGCGGGTCAGCGCCTCCAGCACCTGCTTCGGTTTCTGGGAAGTGGCCGCGCTGTCCAGGTAGACCAGCGGTTTCCCGTGCACGGTCCGCCGCAGGATGGGGAAATCAGCCCGTATTTTATTGACGTCTAGCATCGGTTATCTAGTCCTGTCATTTCGAGGCCGTAGGCCGAGAAATCTGGTATTAAAAAACGAGATCTCTCGCCACTTCGTGGCTCGAGATGACGAATCTTAAACCGTGAACGAATGCCCGCAGCCGCAGGAGCCCTTCGCGTTCGGGTTCTGCACCGTGAAGCCGGCGCCCGAGAGCCCGTCCGCCCAATCCACCTGGCAGTTGTCGAGCATCTGCAGGGATTTCGGGTCCACGAAGACCTTCACCCCCTGCGTGTCGAACGTGACGTCCCCCTCAGCCGGGTCCTTGTCGAAATCCATGCTGTAGGTGTACCCCGAGCAGCCGCCGCCGACCACCTTCAAGCGCAGCGCGTAACCGGGTTTTCCCTCCGCTTCCTGCAGCGTCTTGACCTTCTCCACCGCCTTCTCTGTCAGCGTGATCATGTTCACGTCTCCTTTCCTGTCTCTGTGTGAGTGCTCAGCCGGGTTGTGATCTCCTCCGCCAGCTGTTCCCGCAGGTCCCCCACGGGGATCCGCTTCAAGATCTGCTCGAAAAACCCTTCCACAATCAGCCGCTCCGATTCCGNCGGCNGANAGGCCGCGGCTCATCAGATAGAAGGCCTGCTCCTCGTCCACCGGNCCNACCGCCACGCCGTGCGTGCAGCGGACGTCGTCCGCCTCGATCTCCAGCATCGGGATCGAGTCGGCCTTCGCCCCCTGGCTCAGCAGCAGGTTCCGGTTGGCCTGGTAGGCGTTCGACTTCTGTGCCTGCTTGGCGATCCGGATCAGCCCCGTGTAGACCGACTCCGCCTGTTCGGCCAGCGCGCTCTTGTACAAGAGATCGCTGAAGGTGTCCGGCGCCTGGTGGTCCTGCAGCGTGTGGAAGTCAAAATGCTGCTTGTCCGACCCAAAGAAGATCCCCAGCAGGTCCGCGTGGGCGCCGGGCCCCTGCAGCACCGTCTCCACATTGGCCTTGGCCAGACGGCCGCCCAGCCCCACCGTGATGTTCAGGAACTGGGCCTCTTTCTCGAGAACCGCCCGCTGCGTGAAGAGCTCCGTCGCCGCCGCGTTCCAGCGCTGCAAGTGAACGTAGCTTAGTTTCCCGCCGGCTCCGATGAAGATCTCCGCCATCTCGTTGCTGAAGACCGGGGCTTGTCCGGCCGAGCGGCGCTCGTCCACCAGCGTTACTTCGGCGTTCTGTCCCACGGCGATCAGCGTGTGAGGGAAGAGCGTGGGCCCTCCGCTGGTTTCCATCCAGCCGCGCAGCGGAAGTTCCACCTTCACCCCGTCGGGCACATAGCAAAAAAGACCCTGCCGCGCGACGGCTTGGTGCAGCGCCACGAACTTCTTGAGGCCTTCCGGCTCCCCGATCTGGAACAGGTACCGGTCCAACAGGTCGGGGAACTGTTTCGCCGCGGTGACCAGGTCGGTGAAGATCACGCCGGAGCGGATCATCTCCGGGGAAGGGGCCTCCCATCCTACCTTGAGCGGGCCTTGCTGCGCTTGCGGGTCTGCCGGAACGGCAGGGAGCATCTTCGGGTCGGTCCGCCGCCACTCCTCATCGGTCCGGACCGGCCAGGGCAGAGATTCATACCGCTCCCAAGCGGCTTTGCGGGCATCCTCGACCACAAGCATTATCCGACGGACCCCTCCATTTCCAACTGGACCAGCCGGTTGAGCTCCACGGCGTACTCCAGCGGCAGCTCCTTCGCGAAGGCCTCGAAGAAACCGTTGACGATCATCGTGGTGGCTTCCTGCTCCTTGAGGCCGCGGCTCATCAGGTAGAAGAGCTGTTCCTCCCCCACCTTGCTGACGGTGGCCTCGTGCTCGATCCGCACCTTCTTGGCGTCGATCTCCATCGTGGGATAAGTGTCCGATCGGGAGATCTCGTCCATCAGCAGCGCGTCGCAGCGGACCGAGGATTTCACGTTCTCCGCCTCCGGGTGCACCTGCACCAGCCCCCGGTAGCTGGTCCGCCCGCCGTCCTTCGAGATGGACTTGGAGAGGATCGTGGAGCTGGTCTCGGGCGCCAGGTGGATCATCTTCGCCCCGGCATCCTGGTGCTGCCCCTTGCCGGAGAAGGCCACCGAGACCACCTCCCCGCGCGCCTTGCGCCCGGCCAGGATCACCCCGGGGTACTTCATCGTCAGCTTGGAACCGAGATTCCCGTCTAACCACTCAACGATCGCGTTCTCGTAAGCGACGGCCCGCTTGGTGACCAGGTTGTAAACGTTCTTCGACCAGTTCTGGATCGTCGTGTAGCGGATGTGCGCGTGGGGCATCGCGATCAGCTCCACCACCGCCGAATGCAGCGAGTCGCTCGAATAAACGGGCGCTGTGCAGTTGTGGACCGCGAAGCCGGCCGCCAAGTACGCGTTCGGGGCACTGTTCATCTCGATGTTGAATACCGGCCCATCGAACGGCTCCCGCTCGATCCCTTTGATCGGCACCAGGAACATGTTCCCGCTGCGCCGGACCTCCCCCATCCCCTTGCCGTCCGTGTAGTGGAGGATGTACTGGTCCTTCCGGACGATCTGCCGTCCCAGGATAATATCGGGGCCGCCCTTCCGCAGAGAGATCGTGGCGTAATGCCCTTGCCTGGCAAACAGTTCCTGAAGCTGGCGCGCGAGGGTCCGGGAAACTGTGCAAGCCCGGACCATCGTGTGTTTCCGCTTGTACCGGCTTCCATCGCCCAGTAAATAGGTTTCCAGCAGATGGGCCTGCTTCTTGATGGGCAGCTCCATGACCGTCTTGCTGAGCTCCTTTGTACTGGCCCCCTTGCCGCAATGTTCGAGGCACAGCTCCCTGAGCGGCTGCGAATAGACAAGCACTGAGGTGCCGTGATTTTTTCGATTGGCGACCTCGATAGCCCGCTTACCGGTGATTTCCTGGATCAGGCGCTTAACCTCCTCCACATGCGGCCGGTCCGAATCTCCGGAACCGAACGAAAAGACAACCACCGGCTGCCGCAGGGTGCGGTGGACAAAAGTGGATCCTTCCGCCAAGTAGTAACCCAGGAGACGGAGCAGGGAAACCGTGAGCCGTGAATCGTCCCGCACTGCCTGCGGAATCGGAAAGACCAGAAAATCGCCGCGAGACAGTTGGCCCGCCGGAATGAAGCGCGGTTTGGCTGCGAGCAGTTTGTCGGAGTTCACCTCTCCGAGCCATTGTTTCCGGGTTTTTCGAGGGGCGCGGACCTCTTCACGCGGCACCGCCAGCACGGGGTGTTCGGGCGTCAGCCGGAAGGCGTTTCCATTCGACAGAGGACGGATGGTCAGCATCTCTCCGCGGTAGGGGCGCACCCGGGCGGACCGCACCGTGGCGAGTTCGCCGTCGCTGTTCAGGACGCTGTCTTCAGGCCGGACCGCCTCGATGTTCACCCAGCGCTGGCCGGTCGAAATTTGCTCCCCGGCGGGCAGGCAACCCTCGATATAGTGCACGCTCGACCCTTCGTCCGCGATGATCAGCGTCCGCTCGAACTGGCCCATGTTCTTCGCGTTGATCCGGAAGTAGGCCTGCAGCGGGATCGCCACCTTGACCCCTTTGGGTACGTAGATAAACGACCCGCCCGACCAGACGGCCGAGTTGAGGGCCGAGAACTTGTTGTCGGCCGCCGGGATCACGCTGGCGAAGTATTTTTTGACCAGGTCGGGGTACTGTTTCAGGCCTTGGTCCATGCCGAGGAAGATCACCCCCTGCTTCTCCAGCTCCTTGTTGATGGAGTGGTAGACCACCTCCGACTCGTACTGGGCCGTGACGCCGGCAAGGAATTTCCGTTCCGCCTCCGGGATCCCCAGCTTGTCGAAGGTGTTCTTGATGTCGGCCGGGACATCTTCCCAGGTCTTTCCCTGCTCCTCCATCGGCTTCAGGTAGTAATAGATGTCGTCATACGGGATCTGGGTCAGCATCCCGAGATCGGCCCAGGCGGGCAGGGGTTTCTGCTGATAGGATTTGAGCGCCTTCAATCGGAAGGCCCGCATCCATTCCGGTTCCGACTTCATCTCCGAGATCTCCTCCACCGTGGTTTGGGTGAGGCCCTTCTTGGATTTGAAGACGTACTTCTCCGGGTCGTGGAAGCCGTACTGCTCTTCGTAGTTCTGCCCGATGTCCAGCGGTTTCCCGTTGTCCGTCTTGTCCGTCATGACGTCACCGCCTCTTTCTCGTAAGGTGCGTAACCCTTGGCTTCCAGCTCCAGCGCCAATTCCTTGCCTCCGGAGCGGACAATCCGCCCGTCCACCAGCACGTGCACGGTGTCCGGCTGGATGTAGTTGAGCAGCCGTTGGTAGTGCGTGATCAGCAGGATCCCCAGTTCCGGTCCGCGCAGCCGGTTGACCCCCTCGGCCACCGTCCGCAGCGCGTCAATGTCCAGCCCGGAGTCGGTCTCATCCATCAGGGCCAGCTGCGGCTTGAGCATCGCCATCTGCAGCACCTCGTGCCGCTTCTTCTCGCCGCCGGAGAACCCGTCGTTCACGTACCGCGTGGCGAAGGACTCATCCACCCCGAGGGAGGCCATCGCGGCCTTCAGCGTCTTGCGGAACTCCTTCGACTGGAACGCCTCCCCGAAGCGGGCCTTCATCGCGGTGCGCATAAAGTTGGCCACGCTGACCCCCTGGATCGCGGTGGGGTACTGGAAGGCCAGGAAGATCCCCATCGGGCCCGGGCATCGGTCTTGAAGGGGGTGAGGTCCTGCCCGTTGAAGAGGATCTGCCCCTGGGTCACCTTGTACTTGGGGTGCCCCATCAGGGTGTTGGAGAGGGTGGACTTGCCGGAGCCGTTGGGCCCCATCAGCGCGTGGACCTGTCCCTTTTCCACCTTCAGGGATATCCCCTTCAGGATCTCCTTGCCCTCCACCTCCACGTGCAGCTCTTTCACTTCCAACAGCGTGCTCATTCGTTTTTCTCTCCTAAACGGAAAATGGCGTTGTGATCCTGCTCTGCAGCACCTGCTTCACCTTTTGCTCCGGCCCGATCAGGTCGGAGATCAGCACCTTTCCCATGAACCCGTCAATCGCCTGGGTCAGGGTGGACCAAGCGGAGCGGATGCAGCATTCCTCTATATGGACACAGCTGGCCCGGTTGCCCGGGTGCCGGTCGCAGATCTCTTCAGTGGTCGGCAGCTTGCCGAGCGCCCGGACCACATCCCGCAAGCTCAGCTCGGTCGGTTTCCGGTCCAGCCGGTAGCCGCCGTTGACTCCCCGCACCGAATGGATCAGCCCCCCCTTGGCCATCAGCCGCAGCAGCTTCTCCACGTAGGCGGGGGAGAGCCCCTCTTTCGAGGCGATCTCCTTCACCGACAGCCCGGTCTCCCGGTCCGCCTGCGCCAATTGCAATAGGCACCTAAGCCCGTACTCTTCCTGCGCCGTGATCTTCATCTCACTTTCAATAATACCGAATACATGACACTTTAGTCAAGTATTGGGCTGCCTCGCCCCACTCAGGGCCGGGGATTCACTCCCTCTCCCTCCTCGCCTGAGTCTGAGGTCTCCGGCTCGTCGGTCAACGGTCGTTCACCCCGTCCCCGAGCGGGGCTAAGCGCGCTGCTGAGCACTGCCCGGGAGATGGGTGAGCGACTTTGAGGGCCGAGCAGGGACCTACGGGGTGCCGCGCTTTAGTGCTCGGCCCGAGCGGAGCGAACCCACTCACGGGCAGGGCTCAGCAGAGAGACATGCCGAGCAGGGGCTTCGAGCGTCCGGCGGTCCGGACCGGCTCGGCAGGGGAATGGATTACATATAGACGGCCAGGCGGCCGTCTTCCAACTGTTCGATGTAGAGAATTTTTCCAATCGGTTGGCCCGTCCATTGGGCCAATGCTTCTTGGATAATGACGGCTAATGAAGGATGGGGAAGCGTGCTCAGGTCAACCTTCGCCACGTTCTCCGGCAACCGGGCTGGGAATGCTTCTCCATCCACAACGACGATTGTTTGGGGCCTGATACCCTCCAGTCCTCGAAGGCTCACCGCGGCCTCTGTAATGAAGTGATCCTGTTTCGCTTCCTCGATCATCCGCGCCACCTTGGGGCTTGCCGCCGGTGAAGCGTGCATTTGAATCAGGTCTACGACAAAAATCTGCACGCCTACTCGCAGCGGTGAATCCACCGACACCTGCGAATGCGCCACTGGATTCGTCGGGCGCTCCGACAGGATGCGCACTTCCACGGTTTCCTCGAGACCGGCTGTGGTCGCCAGGGCCTTTCGGATTCTTCCCACCTGATCCGGAGCAAAAACTTCCAGCAAACGCAGGAGGCGGGCATCCTCTTCGGCAGGGCGTGTTTCCTTGAAGAATTCCTGAATCAAGGTCTGGGCGGATTGGGATTGAAGCTCCTGCGCCCGGTTGGAATCCAAAGTGCCCAGCAGTTTCAAAAGCTGTGTCGCCCGCTCCGGCGAAAGTTGCCGGGGATTCTCGAACGCCCGGCCGAATGCTTCAAGGACCCGGGTGTAGGTGTTGTCCAGTTGTTCCAAGTCGCGAGCTTGCCGATAACTCAACAGCGCCTCCCGAACCTCCGCATCCGGCATTAAGGCCGACTGCGTTTTTTGGATCGTTTCTTCGATCAAACGGGCTAGAGCTTGCCGGCGGGGAACCGCCCGGGCCTGGTTCTCTGTCGGGGGCACCTGGCCCGGCGCCTGGGCAATGGTCTCGGCGGAGACCTCATAAATCGCCTGGTAGATCAGCGCGCTGGCCCGGTCCAAAGAATCATTGACGCCTTGCCCGTAGCGTTCGGCGACCCCCTTTTCCGCCCTCTCTAATGCCGTAAGCAAAGCGGGATTTTGAAACTCCCCAATCCACCGGTGCCAATCTTGCAGAAATTCCTGGTAGATCTGGGCGAGCGCGCTTCCTTGGGGAGCTTGGGCGGCCGCCGCCAGCCAGACGAATCGCTCCAGGTCCTGAGGATACAGCTCAAACGGTTGTCGAATGGTTTGCCCAGCCCCGATTGAAATCTGCTGCAGGACCCGTATCGGCCGAAGATGCAGATTGGATTGACGGGTATCGGTCATTCTGCCGGTTCGAGGATTCAGGGTTGCTCCACCGTAGGTATAGCTTCCGGGGAATCCCAAATGATAAAGCCCCCTGTCGGTCTTCCCGCCGGGGTAAGGGAGCCATGGATAATGCAGATCCCCATAGAAAAGAACCAGCGACAGCGTCGAGAGGGCCTCTTTCAAATCTACCCCCAAGCTGTAATGGGCGCCCACCGTAAAGAAGCGATCCATGGCCGGATCCTCCAGGAACAGCCCCATCAATTTGGAAAAGGTGCTTGGAAAGGCCGGCAGCAACCGAACGTCCAACTGGCCCGGTTGTTCCGGATGCACGAGAGTCATCGAATGGTCGCCCACACCGCTGGAGATCTCGACGGCCGCCTGTCTCAATGCCGCCTCTTGTTTCGGATCTTCAAAGGGAAGGTGGAGTTCCGAGCCGGCCGACGCCAGCTGCAGGCCGTTTTCGTCCAACTTTTCCAGCCGAAGGAAGTGATCGGTCCAAGATTTGGCCTTGAGGATGAGCGCCTCCGGCCCTGGGATGTTCCGCGCTTCGCGAATCACTTCCCTGCGAACCACCGCCCTGGCGCCGAAGGTCAGCTCATTAAACGACGGATCGAACAAAGTCCGGCGCCACGCCAGCATAAAGGGACCCAGTTGTCCCCAATTCAGATCGGTGTCAAGCCCCAAGTCGGCCGGGCTGAATTTGGCCTGGATAACCTGGAAGAACGGTTCGTATCCGCTCAATGCAACCAGCGTTTCCTTGGCGGTATTCTGGACGCCGATGTCCCGGGACTGCAGGAGATTGAAAAAGGCCGGCAGGGCGGCCAGCACGGCTGGGCGAAGCTCCTGAACATCCGCCATGGCGATGAGCGTCCGTTGAGCCGCCCGGCGGACTTCCGAATCGGTATAGCTCAGGTTGGCTATGGAAGCGGCGATAGTGGTCGACAGGATCCCGGGAATAACCTTGGCCTGGGCGAAGACCGTCAGGGTCTCTTGAGCCGCCTGGCGGACGGTCGCGTTATTCTCATAGCTGACGCTGGAGATCAAGGGAGTGGTTGCTCCCGCAAGTTGGTCCAACGCCACTCCGCTGCGCGCAAAGAGGCGCAGGACATGAGAGGCCTCTATGCGAATAGGATTGGTTTCGGCCGGCTCAAGCAGCCGCATCACCCGGACCGCCGCGGCGGCCAATAGGTCCGGCGCCACGCGGGCCTCGGCAAGCGCGGCCAGAAACCTTAAACCGGATAATTTCAATGGCGTCGAATCCGAATTCAGGTTTACTACCGTCGGCGCTACGGCTTCCGGCAGAAGTTCCGGCGCGATGGACTGTTTCAGCGCGGTCAGCGCCGTTTCTTGAGCGGAGGCGCGCACCTCAATGTTGGGATGCCGAAGATTATCCAAGGTGAGCTTCAGGCCTTGTCGGACGCTGCCGGACCCGATCTTGGTTTTTAGGATGAACTTTCTGAAGTTGTCCTGCGCGAATTGCCGGGTTTGAGGATCCCCATGGGTCAGGTTTTCCAAAGTGACCGCCAGCACAAGGTCTGCCGCCCGGGCAACTCCCTCTATGGCGAAGACCTCCAGCGTTTCCTGGGCCCCTTGCTGAATCTCCGGATAGGGGCTCCTCAGAAAGGAAGCCATTCTAGGCACTTCCTTAGAGAGGATTCCCCGGTAGGATTCGATTCTCGCCAGCTCCACCAGCATCTGCTGGGCCTTTCCCCGGACATCCGGGGTGAAAAACTCAAGGTTGGATACCAGGGCTTCCACGAGGAATTCCATCCGGTTTGCAAGAGCCGGCTGGATCGGATTCAGCCAGCCATGGATCTGCGGCAGGGCATTGAGCCGCTGCCTCCGGGTGCCGGTCAAAAGCTTCCGGATCGTCTCCTGGACTTTCTTTTCCTCCAGTCCCGCGGCAGTGCTCTCTTTGGAAAGCTGCTCTTCCGTAATCTGCTCCTCCGGCGGAACCTGCTCATACCAAATCGAGGAGGGATAAAGGTGGGCCTTGTTCGGAATGGACCTGTTGTAGTCGGCCCGTTTCTGAGAATCGGAAAGAATCGCGTAGGCCTCCGCGGCCTTCTTCATCCGTTCCGTGGCTTTTTGAATTGCGCTTCCTTCATGAAGGAAGCGGTCCGGGTGATAGGCGAAGGCGAGCAGTCGGTAGGACCTGCGGATCGCCTCAAGCGGGGCGGAACGGGGAACCCCCATGACGGCATAGTGGTTCTGGAGCCGGCCGTGCCGGTACGTGTCGACCTGCTCAGGGAGAGTGGACACAAACCCCTCGTAAACTTCCCGGTGCAGGATGTCGGTTCCCCGGCGCCCCTGTTTCATCGGGGAGGTGATCTGCCGGACCACCGCGGGGTCCACCCCGGAGATCAGTTCGCCGATGAGCGTTACATCGAACTTTCGAAAATGATCCGCCACTTGATCGGCCGACATATTCTTCAGGAGGAATGTTTTCAGCTCCGGCTGGGAAGCCCTCTGAAGAAGTTCTTTCAAATCCTCCGGCGTCTGGATCATGCTTCCCAAAATGCTCCTTCGCTCCGTTTCCGGACGGCTCAGCAAGGCCGTCTTGAACTCGTCAACCCTCTGGGATCGGGACTCCGGGTCTGGGGCCGAAGGAATGGCTTGAAGAAGCAGGTACCGGGCCACAACGGCGTTGGTCGGAAGGTCTTGGTGCATCCGAAAAAGCGCTTGCGCGTACGAGTAGGCCTGCGGAGCGGCTCTGGGTTTGGCGGCCAGATAATCCACCAGCCCTTGGGAAAGAAAGGAGAGACTCGGCGGATCCCGGATCGTCAGCAAGTACCGAAAGGCGGCCCGTTCCGCCGCCATCTGATTGCCGGCATCGTAAAGGTCAACCACCAAAATCAACGGCCAGACGGTCTCCAGCCGGTCCCGGGCGGCCGCCAGCAACTCGTCGGAAGGGGGGCCGGCTCGCATCAGTTGCTGAAGCAAAAGAATCGCTTCCAGGGCCGATTCTCCTTGCGGGGACAAAGCCGCCTCCTCACTCTGAGCGATGCCGATCTGAAAGTCCCTCAGGAAGGATTGAGTGAGGGAAGGCAGTTTAGAATCCTGCCCTGTCCGGAACATCGGACCCAAAGCCACACCCCATTGCTGGATGAACAGGTTTAAGAGCGCAATCTTGGGTGGGCTTTGCCGTTCAAACATAGACTTCTCGCCGACCGTTGCTGAAGCCGCGATCGGCTTTACTTGCAGCAACTCCAGAAATTCCAGCACCGTCTGAGGATCCCCATTCTGCCGCAGGTAATCTGCGGCGTTGCTCCACCGGCCGGATTGAATTCCAGCCAGCAGATTCCGCGCGGAGGGACTGAAAGCTTCCAGGAAAGATGTCTCATCGCGGCGGGGGGAGACCTTTTTCTCCGCCTTGATCCCCCTCCCAATGTCGGCAAACAGCGCGACCTTTTCGAAAAAGGACATCTCTCCGAGCGCTTCCTCCAGCCGCTCTTTTCCAAACAGCGTTCGGAAGAGGTCGAAGGGCTCTACCGCATCCAGGAAATTAATGTACATCAGAGTTTTGTCCTGACGAAGGCCGGAAGCTCCCATGCCGTCAACAACGATGGCGATGAAGGACTTTTGCCCATTCGCAAGATCGTCAGCCAGTTGCTTTGGAGTCCAGATGGAAAGGAGTGGCGCCGCCTCCTTCCACCCATAGACACGGATTCCTTCCAGGAACCAGCGATTCCCCCGCAGAAGGTTCAGCGCCTGCTCGAGAGAGAGGTCCGGGCGAATCTGGATGAATTGCAATCCCTCTTGGAACGTAGGGACCCCGTAGCCGGTCTTATGCAGGGCCGTGGCGGTCTTCCGGTCCGGCCGGCTCCCCTGAGCCGCCTGAAGGATCTCCTCAGCTAGAAACCGCTTATCCGTCGTGAGTTTGCTCTTGAGGGCCGCATGAAACTTTTGGGTATTTATAAGATCTACCACGTAATATCCCGTCACGGGTTCCAGCCCCTTTTGGATACCCGGATCGGTCTGAAGCGGGCTGATCGCCTCGAGGTACCGCAGGTGGGCCCCCACCTCCCATCCCTGCTGATCCAGATGAGACAAGGCTTGGACGCGAAGCGACAGTCGTTCCGGGCTCTTCAGCAGTTCAGCGGCGTCCTGGTAATAAGCCGCCAGCTCCCGGGCCAGGGGGTCCTCCAAAGCCACCCGGTTGCTCCGGTTCATGTGCTCGAGAGAATAGCGCAGCCACTCTGCCAGCTCCAGGGGAGGCAGGGCCAGCAAAGAGGTGTCCACCGTCAAGTCCGCCCCGGCCAGTTGGATCGGGACTTCCAAATTCACGCCCAACTGGAAATAGAGCTTTGCTGAATAGCCGAAATATCCTCGGAGCTGATCCAACAGGAGCCCTTGCTGTCTTTCTAGGATTTTTCCGGAAGGAAGACCGTGGGTCTGAATAAAAGCGTTGAATTCCTTCGAGCTCTCCCTGAGAAGGAGGGCCGGTTTCCGCGTCTTTCCGGCGGCCTTCTTGCGCCGGAGATTCATTCCAAGCCCGGCGGAAGTTCCGTGGGAGAAGGCCCGATAGGGAAGGTTATGGAATGCTTGATAGAACGCCGCTACTTCCGGCGCTTTTTCCCGGGCCTCCTTTTCGGTGAGGTTGGGTTCCGTAAAGCGCAGAGTCAGGTAATGGATAAAAGCCCCTTGCTCTTTTTTTGAAGTTTTTTGGATCGCGGACAAGATGGAATCGTCGATGTAAAGGATTTTTCCTTCCAGAACCGGGACTGCCGCCACAAAATCAGGAGGGAAGGGAACCCCCTTCTCCTGCGCTACTCTCCGCGCGGTTTCATCCAGGAACTCCACCCTGCGAACCGTTATCCCTGCCCGATGGAATTCTCCCGCGGGGTCTAAGTCCCGCAGCTGCTCCAGAGTAAATCCCCCGGAAAAATCGGTATAATGTTCCTTCCCGTCAACCGTCAGAAACGGGGATAGATATCTGCGAATCCGCTGGAGGGCCTCTCCGACCACGGCATATTGCTCCGGTGTCAGGTGGGTTCCGAAACCGGTGACCACCGTTGCCGGCAACTCCTCCATACCGGCGAGATCCCCTTCGCCGGATTCCCGGTATTCCTCCCGGGGGTCGGGTATAAACCGGTCCAGCATGTCGGTCCGGTAGCCGTTTTCCCCGGCGATCCATCCCATCAACTGAATGACCCGCTTCCAGTAGGGATAGCTCCTGCTGTCGCCTCGGCCCAAGGGGATGTCTAAGATTCGCTCCAACGCCTCTGCGACTTCATCCACACTGCGGATGGCATCGTAGAGCTGCACAACCCCGGGCCGGTCCGGTTTTGTGCTGTTAAAGGGGATTTGGTCTCCGCCTTCATGTTCATCCTTCAGCCGTTCCCAGATCTCCAGCAGGATTTGGGTGGTCTCGAGGGTCTCTTCCTTGATCTCCAAGGGGGCGTTCTTCCATCCCTCCAAGGCCTCTGCCTTGCTCTCTCCGCTC
>JGI1357J11328_10002138_pt1 | contig 14485 bp, 13 predicted proteins | sample Subgrocontami54m_FD_11328 | JGI IMG/M metagenome (IMG submission 11328)
CCCCATTTTTATCCGTTCTTAAAGTTTTAATCTTATACTTGGAAAGCAAATCGAGAATAAAACCAGTTGGGTGGCCGTATCTGTTGTTTTTGCCAACTGAAATTACTGCAACACTCGGTTTTAAGCTATTAATATAGTCTTCACTCATACCGGTTTTGGACCCATGGTGAGGCACCTTGACTATGCCTATGCCGCTTAATGAGCCTATCAGCCTATCTTGTACTTTTGCGCTTGCGTCTCCTGTTAAAAGAGCTTTGAACTCGCCAAAAACTAAAACTTGTATTACAGAAAGCTCATTTACCTTTGAAGGGCTTTTAAATTCATCTAAAGCATCTAGGCTTGGCCATAAGACATCTGAGATTAAACCATCCCCAAAATCTATTTTGTCATTTAAAAAAACATATCTTGGGGTTAAGCCCTCTATTTGTAAGGCTTGCATAAACTTTTTATATATTCCTGTTTCTTTTGAAGTTTTAGATGTAACAAAATGTAAAACAGTATATCTTTGTAATACAGGTACTAAACCAGTTACATGATCAGCATCAGGATGAGTTAAAATCATAAGCTCAATCGTCCTATCCCAAAAAGGCATGTGTTTTGTCAAACAATCTAATACTTTATCATTTCCTCCCCCATCAACCAAGACGTCTTTTCCGCTTGGAGTTTTAATATAGATTGCATCTCCCTGCCCTACATCGCAGAAAACCATATGTAAATTTGCATCACGTAAAGAAAGTCCTTGGTATAAAAATATTCCTAAAATAAAAAATAAGCTTAAAGATAAATAGAAAATTACTTTTTCATTTTTTATATTTAAAAACCAGAAAGCTTAATAAAAATAAATAATACGAAAAGGCAAAGGCTATTGGAAAACCCGCAATATCTACTGTTTCCCCAAATCCTGCAAAAAGCCTAACAATAAACTCAAAAAAGTATAAAAACGGAAGACAAAGATAAAGGAAAAATGAAGCTAAGGGTGGAAAAACAAAGCTGAAAAAAGCCGCAACTGCGCCTAAAACCATAAGAAGCGGTATTGTCCACAAAACCAAGCCGTTAACAAGGATTGAAAAAAGCGAATAATTACCAAAATTGCCCATAAGTATTGGTAAGGTTGCAATCTGAGCTGAAATTGTTGTTATAAAGCTTTCGGTAAAGCTATTTTGAAACTTTTTAAATATATCCGGAATATATAAAAGCCCAAAAGTTGCCGCAAAAGAAAGCGCAAATCCAGTGTTAGTAAAAAGCTGCGGGGAGATAAAAAGCATTAAAAAAGCAGTTACTAAAAGCGTATGCAGGCTATACTGCTGTCTGCCTAAAATTTGAGCGCTGAAAACTATTATTCCCATAACAGCAGCTCTGACAATTGAAGGCTCAAAGCCTGCAATCGCAGCATAAAAGACAATACCCAGTATTGAAAAAAATATTGCCAACTGTCTTTTAAGAAAACTTGCAAACAGGTAAAACAAAAATGCAGAAACCATTGTCACATTCATACCTGAGGCCGCAATTACGTGCATTACTCCTGTAATCTGAATGTTTTCCAAAAATTCTTTAGGGAGGTTTTCCTTAATTCCAAAGACAATACCAAGCATTAAGCCTGATGAAACTGGATCCAAATTTGACCTAAAATTATCTATTATTTTTTGGCGAATATTATAAACAAGTGCTAATGCTGGATTATTTTCACGGAATTTAGCTTCAACTCTAGGGTAATTTAACGTGAAAATACGGGTATCATCATTTAGCACTAATATATCCAGATTGCCAGATACTTTTATATAATCTCCGTAATAAAGCCTCTTATCTATATCTGTTTTTATTAAAACCTTATTTGTTGGATCCATATTTAGATAAAGTGTTTGGTAAAAAGAGTGCTCTTTTGGATTTGAAAGGACTTGAGTAACAAAACTTACCTTCTCTCCCTTACTGTAGGTTTTTTGATTTGAATAGAAAAAAATAAGTCTTGTGCTTAAGATTAAAATCAGAAAGACATAAAGCAATATTAGAAAATTTTTCATAAAATCGGAAAATAAGCTCAGTAAGTAGTTATTTTATTCTTAATTTGATCAAATACTTTTTGTGAAACTACTTTTTTGCTCGTTAACTCTTCAATTGCGGAGTATGGTCTGTTATTTATGATCTTACCTGCTGTTACAGGACCTACTCCGGAAAGAGTATCTAACTCTGACTCTGAGGCCGTATTAATGTTTATTAAACCAGAAACAGTAGTTGAGGTACTTGAGCCAAGAACTGAAGCTGAGGCTGATTCCCCTTGCCTTGGAATATAGATTTTTTGGCCATCAGTAAGCTTAACGGCTAAATTAATATTTTTAGCAACATATTCCCTATCTGCTAAAACAGATAATCCTCCGGCTGCGACTAACCCATCCTGGATTATTGATCCCTGCTTTAGCCTATATACTCCTGGATTTGCAACTTCTCCCTCAATATCAACAGTTATTAAACTCTCAACATTTTCATTTGGGGGCTTTGAATTTGTTTCGAATTTAATATCTCCAGAGCTTTGATTTTGACCTATAAAAGCTATCAAACCATATATAAAGAATATCAAGCCAAGTAGAGCAAGAAGTGACGGCAGCCAATGCTTTTTTAAAAAACCCAGAAGATATTCGGATAAGTTATTATCCATTTAAATTACAAAATTTATTATTTTACCCTCAACGTAAATTACTTTCTTTGGCTGTGAAACAAGGTATTTAACGATCTTTTCACTCTTTTTAGCCTCGGCTTCTACTTTTTCTTGGTTTTTTATATCCTCACTTTTTATTTGTATCATATCCCTTAGTTTCCCGTTAACCTGGATAGCAATGTTTAATCTATCACTAATAAGATATTTAGATTGATATATCGGCCAGTTCTCTAAATGAATTGAGCTAGCACTTGGATTTATTAACTGCCAGAGTTCTTCCGTGATATGGGGTGCAAAAGGAGCAAGAAGTTTCAAAAATGTTTCATATTCTTGTCTTGATACCTCTTTTTTGGCAGACAAATGGTTTAACCAGATCATTAAACTGGATACTGCTGTATTAAACTGTAACATTTCCAGATCCTCCCCTACCTTTTTTATGGTTTTGTGCATATAAGACAAATCCTGTTTATATATTTCTGATTCAGTTACCTTCTCCGATAGATCCCAAGCTCTTCTTAAGAACTTATATACTCCAGAGATTGCAGTTGGAGACCAGGGAGCTGTAGCCTCATAAGGCATCATAAAGCAAAGATAGATTCTTACTGTATCTGAACCATATTCCTTGACAACATGATCAGGATTAACTACGTTGCCTCTGCTTTTACTCATCCTGTTTCCATCCGGACCCAGGATTACTCCGTGTTGAGATCTCTTTTTGGCAAACTCATCAAATGAAACGAGACCTAAATCTTTAAAAAACTTTGTGAAAAATCTTGCGTATAGAGTGTGTCCCAAAGTATGCTCTGAGCCTCCAAAATATACATCTACAGGCATAATCTCTGACACTAAATCTTTATTAAATGGTCCTATATCAAAATCAGGGCTTACGTATCTGTAGTAATACCAAGCGCTGTCAAAAAAAGTATCAAGGGTTTCAGCGTCTCTTTTAGCTTGCCCACCACACTTTGGACATTTAACATTTAGCCACTTCTCATCAGAGGCCAAAGGAGGTTTTCCTTTTGGAGTATAGTCTTGCGTTTCTGGCAGTTCTACTGGTAAATCTTCGTATGGAACAGGCACTAATCCGCATGTTTTACAATGAATTATTGGAACAGGCGTACCCCAGTATCTTTGCCTTGAGACTGACCAATCTCTTAAATGGTAATTTATCTTTTTCTCTCCCTTTGGTTTTGCGCTAAAGCCGGTTTCAACTATGGGAAGATTAAACTCTTGGGCAAATTCCTTATCTCTCTCGTCTGCAAATGGAACAGCCATTATTGCTCCTGTTCCGTAGCCTGCAAGAACATAATCTGATATCCAGACAGGAATATCTTTATCTGTTACCGGGTTTTTCACATATTTGCCGCTGAATACTCCTGACTTTGTCCTGTCTTCTTTTCTTTCCATCTCTGTCTTTTTAGAAGCAGCAAGGATATAGTCTTCAATTTCTTTTGACTTTGAAAGATTTTTCACAAACTCATGCTCAGGAGCAACAACCAAGAAAGTTGCTCCATCAATGGTTTCGGGTTTGGTTGTGAAAACTTTAATCCCGTCAAAATCAATTAACATTCCTTCTGATTTTCCTATCCAGTTATTTTGTCCTTCAATTACCTGTTTTGGCCAATCAGCCTGGGGGGGATTTTTCCAAATAAGACTGTCTGCATATTTTGTAATTGCCAAAAACCACTGTTCAACCTCTTTTTGAATAACTTCAGTGCCACATCTCCAGCACTTTCCTTGCTCAATATGTTCATTAGCTAGCACAGTTTGATCTGTTGGGCACCAGTTTGATAATGCTTTTCCCCTATAGGCAATACCTTTCTCAAACATTTTTAAAAATATCCATTGATTCCATTTGTAATAATCAGGTAAACAAGTTATTGCACTATGATTCCAATCTATCATCGTACCCATGGTGTCAAACTGGGATCGCATAGTCTCAATATTGTTAAATGTCCAATCTTTTGGATGAATTCCTCTTTTTATAGCTGCGTTTTCAGCAGGGAGTCCAAAAGCGTCAAACCCGTTTGGGAAAAAAACATTTAAACCGGACATTTTCTTATATCTTGCGTGTGCATCAGCAGGCACAAAAGAAAACCAATGGCCAATATGAAGATCACCTGAGGGATACGGAAGTTCAACGAGATTATAGTATTTTTTTCTTTTTGGATCTTTTTTAAAAGTATATGCTTTGGATTTTTTCCAAATCTCCTGCCATTTAGCTTCTACTTCTCCTGCAAAATACTTATGCTTTTTCATAATCTAAAGTATAGCATACAGACTTGAAGTTTTACTATAAATTACCTAGTATTGTATTATGAAGCTTTTTCTACAGTCTCTTACTATTATTTCCTCATTTATTGCTATCTTTATCTGGCAAAATAGCCCGCTTAAGGACTATACTGTCCAGCTTTTAGGACTTTTTATCGTTTTATATTTTATTGTTGCGGGAAGAAAAGGTGGAAAAGGCTTTTTAACTTTGGGAGGAGACGGATATCTTGGGGTTTTTATTCTAAATACGTTAATCTTTCTTTTGATTTTTTCAACTGGAGGAATAAACAGCGCTTTGTTTTTTGTTTTATACTTTTTGGCTTTTGGCATAGCTTTTGTTTTTGATCCTAAAACTATCTTTATCTTTGTAGCTGGAAGTATTGTTATTTTTGCGCCTGAGGTTGGTTTTGATTTAACAACAAATCTTCTTAAACTTGGCTCTCTTGCCCTTATTTCTCCCCTTGCTTATTTTTTTGGAAGAGAATACAGAAGGTCTGATATCCAGGATGAGAAAATGAATGCCCTTGAGGAAAGGACAAACGAGGCTGCCGATACAATTTCAAAAGACGTAGAAGAGATAATTGAGGATGAAAAACAAGTTTTAGATAAAAAAGACATAGAAAAACTCAGTGAAGTACTGGAAGAAACAGAAGATCTGCGTTCTGAGTCCAAATGAATATGGCAAAAGCTCTCTTTTTAATCATACTACCCCTTGTCTACCTGACTTTATATCTTGGCAGCTCATACGCCCAGACAATGTCAAACAGTACTTACATTCTCCAAATGGGAAACCTTAACTCTTTTGCCGGAAAACCAACAGGCTCGGGATATAAGTTAGGATTTACCGGAGGGCAAACAGGAGCAAATCTTTTCACGGGAGCAAATTATAAAGTTAGGGCCGGTTTTCAGTATATCAAATCAATAATTCCTTTTAGCTTTTCCCTTTCAAGCGTTTTTATTGATTTCGGAGTAATTTCTCCGACTTCTCCTGTCACAAGAACCAATACTCTAACTGTATCATTTGGTTCTGCCCATGGATATCAGGTTACTGTTTCACAAAACCGTAATTTAAGAGCAAATGCATCCGGAAATGAAATCCCTCCGACAACCTGCGACGCAGGAACCTGCACTACAACAACAGCTGCTGCCTGGACAAGTTCTTTAGTTTATGGTTTTGGATACAGATGCGACAATGTAACCGGAACTGATTGCAATACTGACTTTTCTACCTCAACATTTTATAAACAGTTTATTGCATCACCTTCGGCTGTTTCCGTCATGAGCTCAAGTAATGTCGGAAAAAACAGAAGAGGGCAAATAACATATAAGGTAAATGTTTCAGGAACCCAGCCCGCAGGACTATATACAAATATAATAAACTATATAGCAACACCTACATTTTAATGAAAAACAAACTAATAAATATTAAAATTTTTACCTTAATATTAATCCTTGGGTCTTTCTTATTAGGAACTACAAAGGCAAATGCCCAAAACGTTTCTATCGGGATTTTTCCTCCTATTATGCAGATGGATACTACTCCGCCTGCTAATGTAAATGCTGATTTTTATGTCCAAAACCAAAGCGATGCAAGTGTAGATTTTAATATTGTCTTTAAACCATTTAAACCGGCAAACAATAAAAATGGAGAGATTGAGATAATTGATAATATAGCTTCATTTCCCGACCCCCTATTTATAAACAGAATTAAAGTCTTAGATGAAGGCGAACCGATTAAAACGCTAACTATTGGACCTAAGCAGACTCAAAAACTTGTACTTGAAGTATCTCTTCCTCCCAATGAGCAAAAAGGAGACTATTATTTTACCGTTTTCTTTGTTTCAAAACCCTTATCTTCCCTAAAATCAAACTCAACACTTGCCTCTGCGACAATTGGCATGAATGTTTTATTAACTGTCGGGCCTAAAGGAAAGACAGAAGGCGGTATTGCCCGGTTTGAAACGCCCTTTTTTGTAAATAGCGGCCCCATACCTTTTAAAGTTGAGATAGCTAACAGAAGCGATCATTTTTTTGCGCCAAGCGGAGAAATAATTATTAAAAATATGCTGAATAAGGAAAAAGGACGGGTAAAACTAATGCCTGTTAATATCCTCTCAAATTCAACCCGCTATATTCCGGATATTATCCAGGCAAATATTGAGTCGGAAGGATATAAAAAAATTGCAGAGGCAGTTGAAGACCAAAGTTTTCCCGTAGCTGTTTTTCCTCAAAAATTCTTTCTTGGAATCTATACGGCAACCTTAAACATTTCCCTTGAAGAAAACGGTCCGACATTTACAAAATCAATCACTTTTTTTGCATTCCCCATCACCTATTTACTTACAATATTTATTGTTTTAGGGATAATTGTCTTTATAGTCCTTCGTGTTAGGAAGAAAATTAATTAAATAGTGATATTTCCACTTGACAAGGCAGTTAAATCATGAATATGATGATATATAGTATAGAATACTTACCGGTGTGAGAAAAATTACAAAGAAAATAATCTGTAGTTTATTATTAATCCTTTTGTTTGGATTTTTTGTCAACGGTAAAGCAAATGCAGCCTCACTTAGCAACGTAAAAGACACCCTTACAACATCAAGGCCGTCCGCTTCTGCTCCTCTAAATGCAGATCAGGCTGCAAGCGCTACGCAAATTAGCGTAGTTGATAACGGCTCAATGTTTCTGGCATCGGATAGTGCAATTTTAAACAATGACACGGGCCAGACAATAGAATCTACAACTGTTGCTTCCATGTCTGCGCAAATCTCCGGTACTCCCAACACAAGAAACGTCTATTTGACTTCAAGCATAACCAATACGCACCATAAAGGAACTGCCGTATTTGTAGGCGTAACCGCAACACATACTCTTCAGTTTACGACAAGCACTTCTATTCCAAACGGAGGAAAAATCAAAATTACTTTCCCCGGGAGCGCAGCCAATACTGCCTCACCTTCTGCCGGCACTTTTTCATTTAATAATTTAGGAACTTCAGCAGTTAAATGCTTTCCTACTTCAGCCTGCAACTCGATTTCCGTTTCAGCTCCTTCAATAACTTTAACAACCAATGCAATACAAACCGGAGGAACAGTAATCTATGTCTTAATAGGCTGCACAACCCAATCAAGCGGAGCCTGCACAGCCTATGCTCCAGCTTTAATCAATCCTACTAAAACAAATGCAGCAGGAACTTCTGACCAATGGAGGTTATTGGTTGAAACATTCGACGCAAGCGACATAGTCTTGGATTCTACCCCTATCAAAATAGCAACTATTGATTCAGTTCAGGTTGAGGGAGTAGTTGAACCTTCCATTACCTTTACAATAACGGGCCTTGCCAACGGAACAAATATAACAACGCAGAATGCAAGCTGTACCGGAGGAGATATAACAAATCCCGGAACCGGACTTAATGCTTCTGCTACTTTTGTAAGCCTTGGAGCCTTATCAAACGGCAATATCAATATCTCAGCCCAGGAATTAACTGTTTCAACCAATGCATTTTCCGGATATACCATTACTGCGACTTCTTCCGGTAGGTTTATAGACGCGGCTAGGGGCTTTTGGATAACCGATGCAAACGGCGGAGACGGACTTACCGCAAACAATACTCCTGCTCCCGCAGTATTACCTGCTACAGGAAACCCTGCTTTTGGAATACACCCTTGCGGAGCTGATGTTGCTTCGGGTACTTGGGCAAACGCTGCAACAGCATTTGGCAGCGGAGCTAAATATTCCAATCCTTGGAACACTGGGGTTAACGGATACTACGCTACGCTTGCCACCTATTCCCAGCCTGCAAGCTCAAGAAAAACAGAAGTTGAGTATGCGGCAACAGTATCGTCTACAACAATAGCAGGAACATATAAGACATTCTTTACTTTTGTTGCAACAGGAACATTCTAAAACATGACAAAACTGCCTAAAATACAATTAAAGAAAAAAACATTAACCATAATAACTCTTCTTTTTTTCATATCAGTAGTTTCGGTTGCTACAGCTCAGGAAGTCCAAAGAACCTATACGGTTATTAATCCTGCGATTGCCCATACACTTAAACCCGGCGAAAGAACCGAGGGAACAACTAAGGTAATAAACCAAAGCAACGTACCTTTGACTTTTAAACTAAACGTTCAGGACTATATAGTTACAGATACCAAAGGAACACCAAACTTTCTTCCTCCGGATACTCTTAATGCAAAATATTCGGCAGCTGCCTGGATCGGCGTAACACCCAGCACTTTTACTCTTAAACCGGGAGCAACACAAGTAGTCAGCTACTACATTCAAATACCCCCGGATGCAAAACCAGGAGGCCATTATGCAGGCATAGTTTATGCACCGACAACCAAGGAACAGGAAGAAGCAACCGGAGGCACGGTAAATACACAAGTAGGTTCCCTCTTCTATCTAAATGTCAGCGGACCAATTAATGAAAAAGCACAAGTTTCAAAGTTTACTACAAATTCATTTGCCGAATATGGCCCAGTTAAAATACTAAGCCAAATTAAAAACATGGGAGATTTACATATTTCTCCTCAAGGAAAAATCACTGTAACAGGACTTTTGTTTAAAGAAACAGCAGATCTTGTTTCCCAAAATATCTACCCCCAAACAGCAAGAGATTTTGAAAATACATTTGGGTCAACACTTATGCTTGGAAGATATAAAGCAGAGCTCATTGGATCATATGGACAGGAAAACAATCTTGTGCTTGTTGCAACAATGTACTTCTGGGTTTTCCCATGGAAACTTGCGGTCATCATAACGCTTGTGGTAGTAGCTATCATCCTTGGCACCGTATACTATAGAAGAAAGAAAAAAAGTGGTCCTAAAGCTCCTGAGGAGCCTAAAGAGGAAAATAAAAAAGAGTATACAGAGGATAAAACCTCCTAAGCTTCCCTTTGTAGCAATTTTTTGGTATAATCTTCCCTCGTTATGAACGAAACAGAGCAAAATCAAGGTGTAGGATTAAAACTACGCGGAAAAAGACCATACTTATCGGAAAGAAAACCCACTGTTGGCCCGGATTATCTAGCAGGTATTCAAAGAGCCGAGCTTGCTAACGCTTATTTAACAAGCAGAGAGTTAGTCAAGCACAGAAATCCAAGACAGATCGGAATAGTTAATCCCCAAATACCATCCACTTCTCTACGAGTAAACCTTTGTCCGGGAGAAGTAGTACTTTACCGTAAAGACAGAGACACTGATACAGCAACCGTTGATGTTCCCTATTCACAACAAGGGATTCAAGAGAAAATCAGTCAAGGCTCTTTTTGTGTAACACAAACAATAAGAAATGTTCCTTTAAGTGACATAAGACCAATTGGGGCTTGAACTAGTACCAGATAAAGTGCCTTGAATAAATTTCTTAACTTGCCCTATATAATCCTATATATAAACAATATAGTTTAGTAAATAACTTGCGGGGAAAGAATCTCAGCTTTACCGAAGAATTTCATATTCAATAATTTCTTATCTTGGGTTAAGAAAAAGTCACATTCTGCTTTAGCTGCGCTATGTAGTTGAACATTATCTTCAAAATCGTTAATTGGGCCAAGTAGTGACTGAATGCAAATCTCTCCACTTAAATCTATAATTGAAAAAGGCTCTATTATTTTAAGTAATCTTGAAAAAGGCACTTTTTTCTTTAAAACATACATAAGTATATGAATTGAAAGAGCTGAAACAATAGAATCATGATCTCTAAAATTTTCAGGTTTCACTTCTCCCCGTTTTTCAACTAGATCAATAAGAATGTTGGCATCAAGAAAGATCTTTGCCATATTTTTTCATTAGGTGATCACGGTATCTTTTCTCACGCTGTGCAATGCTAGTTTTGGGAAGATTTAAACCAGTAATAGCTCTTTTAAATGCCTCGACATCAAAGTTTTTTGACGCCTGAGCCGGCTTGATTACTCCAACAATCTTAGAGCGATGAATAAGAGAAATGCTACCACCCTTTTTAAGGGTATCAATAAGCTGAGACGACTGTGTTCTTAAATTAGTTGTAGTTATATAGTCCATAATAGTATAAGTATACATTTAAATGTACATTTGTCAAGCGCTAAGGTAACTCCGATGCCAAGCATTGGGGCGTGACGCGCATGCTGTCAAGTATTAAACTAGTTAGTACCCCATAAAATACTTGTGGTGAAGCGGATGTTTTCGCCTTAATGCTTTGGTAAAGAAAATAATAAGTCTATTTCTATAAAGGAAAGTAAACCTCTCCGGCCAAAGTTTTAAGATGAGTATAATAATAAGGATAATGATTGGTATGGCAAGCCAAAGTGGTCCAAAGGAAAGACTTGTCATAAACTGCCAAATCTTATTCAACAGGTTCTTTAACCACTCTAAAATCTGCTCCCACCCCGATAAAGATTTAAGAATTAGTTTTTTTTCAGGCTCAAGAGAAGGTTTTTCGTTTAAGGTTGCTGTTGAATAAAGCTTATAAACCCCTGCTTTTACATCCTTAATCACAAACTGATAGTAGCCTGTACTATCAGCATAAGTGGTATATGTCTTATCTCCGAAATGAAGAGTTACTAAGGCATTAGGCATAGAATAACCAAAAGCAACTGCTGAAGAACCTGCTGCTATTGTCGTTCTTGATAAACCAAGGGTTGGAGGTAAAAATATGTCTTTTATGGTAACGTTTCCCTTTGCAGGCGGTATCTTCATGCAGCTGTATGATTCCCCAAGTCTTTTAAAATCCACAGCATCAAAGCAAAACCTGGAAAACCCTTGTTTTATCAATACCTCAGAGATCGTGAAGTATCCGAATTGATCCGCAGTAGTTGCCCTTAAATAAATACCATCAGAATACAGAACTATTGAGGCAAAAGGAGCAATATAGCCGGAAAGATTTAGGTAGAAGTCACCAAGCCTTGCCGAAACAGTTACGCTATGGCTTCCTTTAGGTAATTTGTATTGGGCTAATACATTTTGGGAATATAACAAACCAAGAACTACAGATACTCCTATTAGAAAAATGGGCAGGATTTTTTTCATTATTAATTAATTATGGCGAAAATAGTGTTTATTTGCAATTTACATAAATTTACAAGGTTTTTAGGAAAAATTTGCAAGAAAGGGAGTTTTTTTATAGCCTTTTAGCTATAGATTTCTGTTTTAGTACCCTATTTTCAGAATCCGAGTTTCATTTTCCCCAGGTTAAAAGTAGATTATTTTTTATATTATTTTCTCTCTTATGAAATGAGAATATGGAATCAGGAAAACTTGTGTATCATAAATCGTAATTCCTTGTTTTTTCCCTAAGTTAATAATATAGCCTTTCTTTGGTTTATACCGTGCCAGGAAATTTCGGTAAGACCTACTTACCTCAGGTTTTTGAAGGAGCATATATTTTGCTTCAATAGGAATAATTTCTAAACCATTGCGTAGAACAAAGTCAACTTCAGCGTGATCCTTTGTTCGCCAAAAATGGATAGCGGCCGGGGCAGAGATAATGTATTGCTTTAAAGTGTTAAACACGACGTTTTCAAAAAGGTGTCCGCTCAAAGCAGGTGGAATTGAAGGCAAACCGAAAAGTCCAAGCATAAAATTTCGAAGACCGGTGTCATAGAAATAATAGATCGGCGCCTTGCTAATCTCTTTTCTAACGTTTGTATAATAAGGAGTAACCTTTTTAATTATAAAAGTTTGCTCCAGATACCAGAGGTAGTGATTGATTGTTTTATCAGCAATGCCAACGGTTGCTGAGAGTTCGGCAGTATTAACCAAGCTTCCAATTTGGGAAGCAAGAATTTTTAAAAGACTCGTAAATGCATCGGTTTTTTCAACGCCTAAAAGCTCACCAATGTCTTTTTCTACATAACTTGTGTAGATCTCATCCATTGCTGTTTTCTTTTTATCGGCTGTTTTGGCCAATACTATCTTTGGATACCCCCCATAACTTATGTATTCTTCCAATAAGTTTTGTGTCCTTTGCTCTTCAATTGCAAAAAAATCTTTGAGTTTGTCTTCATACTGATAATTGGTTTTGAAGTTGACGAACTCTTCAAAGGAAAGAGGGTTGACGATGAAAATCCTCTTTCTTCCAGCCATAGATTCTTTTATTTTCGCCTTCAACTCAAGGCTGCCAGATCCAGAAATAATGAATTTATATTGAAGATGCCTGTCAGAAATACCTTTAAGAAAGATACCAGCATTTTCTTTTCGCTGAATCTCATCTATAAAGACGTAGGCTTTACCCTCTCCTACTTGCAACTTAATATAGTCAATTAGGCTCCCTTGCGATTTAAAAAGCGGAATGTGTTCGTCATAATCAAGGTTTATGTAAAGAGTCTTTTCTCCCTTTTCTTTGAGATGATCCTCCATCACGCTCATAAGATAGGTTTTGCCTACTTGCCGGGGACCTGTTAAAATAGTCATCTCAGGCTCCAATAGATGTTTTTCAAGCAAAGATAAAAGAGTTCTTTTAATCATATACTTCTATTTTAGTACGATTTTTTCAGAAGTCAAGTTCTAGATTAATCGGGTTATTCTTAAATATCTCTTTATTTTATAATTTCTCCCCTTGTCTTGCTCCCAGAACCAAAATTATCTTTCCGGAGAACTTTAGGCTCGGGAATATTAAATCTTCACTCAACCTTAGGATCATAATCCCAATATTAGTACTATATTTGGGATTTGTTAAGGGATAACTGCCCTTTAGTCTCCTTCTTAAATCCTAAATCTATAGCACAAGCTAGACAATATCCCTTTTAGTGCCACCTTTTCAGAAATCAAGTACTGAAATAGTGGGGATAAATTGAAGTATATAATCTATTAAATGATTTTAATCCCGTTTTCTAGGTATATTAGATAAACATAAGGCAATATTCCAAATATGGGTTCCAACTGGGATTGAAGCCTAAAATTGATTAGAAATTGAAAAATCCACTCATATCAATCCAAAAAGCTTATTTAAAAACCTTATCACTTAGTTTTCTTATCTGCCAAATTATTCGTTAAAGTCCAGTTGTGTTTTAAGTATTTTTGGAAGTTTAATAAGTCCTGAAAAGTTCTTTATTATCAAAAACCCTTTAATAATTGGTCATAGGGCTCAAAATACATCAACTGACAATATTCTAGGATTGTTATCTTTTGATATCTTATGATGACTTATTTTGTACATTGATGAGCTTTATAGAAAAACTTCTGTGCGTTAAAACAAAATTATTGAATGTGCTTTTCACATAAACTTAGGGAAATAGCAAATATATATAACTATATCAAATATATTTAAGGCTAAATACTCTAGGTCCTTGACTTTGTTTTTGAAAATTATCTATTCTAATAGTATGAGTAAAAATTTCTTTTCGTCAGCGTATAATCCGTATAATCCGTATAATCTCGTGCCTGCCTACTCTTTTTCACAATTTGAGTTACGGGGTTATTAAATGAACTTATTAGAACAGTTTAAAAATTATCTATTTTCACAGGAAGTCAAACCTGCGCCGGTAACAGTAAAAAACTATCTTTCGGATATTAATCATTTTGTTAAATGGTTTGAAAAACAATATGGAACTATCTTAACTTCTCCTATTACAAATT
>JGI1357J11328_10002139_pt1 | contig 14483 bp, 10 predicted proteins | sample Subgrocontami54m_FD_11328 | JGI IMG/M metagenome (IMG submission 11328)
GAGCCCCGCCGGCCACCGCAGTACAGGCTTGCGGATCTCCTCAAGAAGGTATCCAAGCGGAACATTCACGCCGAGATCACAACCGGTCGGCCCGTTGGCAAGGAAGCTCTGTGATGGCAGCCCCGCATGTCCCCGACCGCGGGGATATTGTCTGGCTCGACTTTGACCCACAAGCAGGACATGAACAAGCCGGCCGACGGCCGGCTTTGGTTATCTCTCCGCAGTCCTACAACCAAAAAGTTGGCTTAGTCCTTCTTTGCCCGATCACAAATCAGCGCAAGGGCTATCCCTTCGAGGTACCTTTGCCCAGAGGCCTCACGGTGGCGGGTGTCGTACTCGCTGACCAAATCAAGAGCATGGACTGGCACGCGCGACATGTTGAGTTCTCGTGTGAGGCGCCTGTGGCCACTGTTCTTGAGGTTATCGGCAAGGCACAGTCTCTTCTTGCAGTCTGAAGTCATTTATGGCCGAACTCTCCATTGCACCGGACGCACGGAACGGCCAGTGTTCGGTAGAACTAGAACCTAGAACCGGGTCGGACCGGCGTAACTCCGTGATTTAGCGCTATACGATCGCAGACTCGCAGTGGGCCATAGGCGTAGCGGTGCCTTTTTGAACATGAAACGCACGCCCTGAGACAGACGCGATGCCCCGTGCCCATCGCTGTGTTCTGCCCGGTGACGTCTGGCACCTCACGCACCGCTGCCACCACCAGGCATTGCTCCTGAAGTTTGCGCGCGACCGGAGCCGTTACCTGCACTGACTTTTCGAAACCAAGAAGTGCTGTGGTCTGTTGGTGCTCAACGATATGGTGACCTCCAATCACGTTCACCTTAGGAGGGACACGGACTGGCGGATCGTACACCCTGGAGGAACAGGGGGCGGCTTATACGAGGAATTGTGGCGACGAAAGTGACGCGCTCATGCTGGACAACGCGGTCGCCTGGCAGGACAATGCAGCGACCGCTGAGCCATACCGTAGTCCGATCCGTGCCGCATGTCGGGGCGTACCGGGTAGGTCTGTCGTGAAGGCGAAGATCGAGGTCGTTGAGCAAACTGTGTTGGGAGACGGATCAAGGAGAGCGTACGAGCGGTCACTGGGCACGGATGGGGATGATGCTGAGCGGTTAGGAGCGTTGTGGAACTACCTCTCGTCCTGGGTGGCTCCTGACGGTGGTATTCACGGTCCGGTCGTGCACCGAGGCGACCTCAAGCGCATGTTTGCCATCCACGACACTGCGTGGACGCAACAGGCAGTTATTGAAGGGCTTCTTTTTCTCTACCGGCGGTCGGGCAACGACTACTGGCTCAGATGGGCGCTACGCCTGGTCGATGCGCAATGCGCACGACAAGAGGGCGACGGGCGTTTTCGGTGGGCCGGCCATGAAGACGATCGATACTCCTCCCTAGTACACAACACTCTGGCTGATTGCGCGCTGCTCGATACGGTAGCGGTCTTGCAGGAGCAGGGCGATGCGCAGCGCCGCAACCGATACTTGGCGGTTGTGGAGAAGAACCTCAACGACTATGTGATCGGCCAGCTCTACCGGCCGGCTCTTGGCGGTTTTGCTATGAACCCGATCGACTACTACGCCGGCCGCGATCGGTTCATCGTCAACATGAACAGCGTCTCCGCCGAGGCCTTGATCAAGCTGGATCGCCAGCGTGGCACCACACGCTACGCCTCGCTCGTGCATAGCATAAGCGAACGTATCCGCTCTTTGCAGGCGCGTGACGGCCTGTGCCAAGGCAGCTTCGCCTATTCGCATATCGAACCCGACGTGCACGTGTCGCTCTATACGGCCATCGCCGTTCGCGGGATACCCGGATTCGCTGAACTCACTGACGCCGCAGTCTGGTCCGATATCGCCCGAGGAGTCATTGCCTTCTTACTCCGAGTTGAAGACGCCGAGACGGGCCTTTGGTACCATAAGGTCGAGCACGGCCAGCTCTGTCGCTTCCCCCTATTCGTTGCCGGTGCGGGGATGATCTGCAATGGCATTCTCGATGCGGCACAACTCACGGGAACTAAATTGGACGCGCAGAATCTGGCCGCTCGCCTGCTACGCTACCAGCATCAAAATGGTGCCATTCGAAACTTCATTGGATACGACCATCCGGATAATGGCCGGCGGCGGGGCGTAGGGATCGACTGTTGGGAAGATGTCTACCCGACTCCGAGCTGGAATGCGCAAGCGTTTCACTTCCTGTGCCGGGTGCTCCCCCCGCCTGAGCCGCCGTTGCCGCCCAGGCGAAGTCGTACCTTGGTGCGGTCGCGCCGTTACATCTATCTCGAAACTGGCCGGTGCTCCGCAATTGTCGGAGTGCAACCGCTCGACCGCGGCATCATGGCCGTGTACCTGAAGGGTCTACGACACGGACTCGTGGCTCCCGGTAGACACATGATCGTGCGTGCGGCCGTGAAAATGCTCATGAATCTTCGATTCGGTCGAGTGGCGCTCAGATGGTTGCGTCGGTGGATGTAACGTAGATCGACATCGCTCGTCAGCGAGTAATTTGGGGGCCGGTGTGGCTGCTCCAATGAAAGTGTTATTTGCCACTAATCACGCTTACCTACCGCAGCGGGTGGGTGGTTCGGAATCGAGCACACACGATCTCTGCTTGACCCTGCGTGAATGCGGTGTGGAGGTCGGCGTTTTGAGCCGCTTGCTGCTATGGCGACCCATCAAAGCAAAATACCGTCGCCAACTGTCTCTGCGGTGGGGTAACTGCATTTTGCGAGACGATACCAATGGGTATCCGGTCTTCCGGGCGTGGGAACCGGCGCTCGCAGTGCCGGAGTTGGTTCGCGATCAGCGCCCGACCATCGCGGTGATCCAGGCCGGTCGTCCACTCACCCTTGCGGAGCAGTTCACGACGTCTGGAGTGCCCACCATCGTGTACCTGCGCGATGCCTTTTTCGACAATCTTGGCGGCGCCGTACGTGATCACCCCGACGTTCGGTATGCGGCAAACTCACGTGACCTCACCCGGCGTTTCGCGGAGGCGTTCGGCATTGTCCCTGTACACATCCCCCCGCTAGTTCGTTCGGAGCGCTACCGGGTCGAATCGTTACGGAAGCACGTCACCTTTGTATGCCCGTACCCGATCAAGGGCGTGGAGATCGCATTGCAGTTGGCAGGACGGCGCCCTGATATTCCCTTCGTCTTCGTCGAGAGTTGGCGACTCCGCCCCGTACAGCGACTGCGGCTGCGCTGGCGGGTGCGATCGAACGGCAACATCACACTGCGCTCCACTACGCTGGACATGCGCCCTGTCTACCGCGATACGAAGATCATTCTGGTTCCAAGCCTGTGCTTCGAAGCGTGGGGGAGAGTCGTCAGTGAGGCGCAGGTGAGCGCGATTCCCGCACTCGCCAGTAACCGTGGCGGGTTGCCGGAATCCGTGGGAGAGGGCGGGATTCTCGTTGATCCAGATGCCGGGATCGACGCGTGGCAGGGCGCGCTGTCGCGGATGTGGGATGACCCGGCGGAATACCAGCGTCTGGCCGCGCTTGGGCAGCAGCACGCACTGCGGCCGGAGTTCCAGCCCTCGACTATCGTATCGCAACTGCTGACGCTGCTTGCCGAGACGGTGGCCGGGTACGATGGCCGGCGCGGCGCGTCAGGCAGATAAGCATCCGAAGATAATGTGGCCATAGAATAATCGCAGCCTAACCGGCCCAACAAGGCGATGGAGACCGTGGTTCGCCATACTCGCACTACGGCCGCTACCCCTAAGTGTTAGGCACCCCTACCGACGGTAATGGGCTGCATTTTATTCTTGACTTTGGCATCGCCCCCGCCGCATCATACGTGCCGTCATGCGTCCCAGCACAGCGCGTCACTCATACAGCCTGATGGACGAGGTTCCTTCCGCAACTTCTTCCAAGAGTAAGTCGGTATACGGTGGCGACCGCGGTTGCTTGTTCTTCAACTTTGGCGACGCCTACGCGCTTCGCCTTCTGGTTTCGGTATTCTCGCTGCGCCGGGTCTATGACGGGCCAATTACGGCAGTTCTCACCAGGGACAGCCGTGTCAGCGCTCGCCTGCGAGACCAGTTGGAGCAGCTCAATTGCAACGTAGTCTTTCTCGATCGTATCAGCAAGTCGCTCGATCGACACCTCCTATTCCGCGAAAGCCCCTACACAACAACGCTTGTCTTCGATAGCGACCTCCTGTTCTTCGAGCCCATCGATGAGCTGTGGGATCCACTGGAACGCGAAGGGGTCCTCGTAACTCGCTTCTTCCCCGCTCCTTACGGCGTGGACGGATCATCGAGCCGCCCCGGTTGGGCAAATCGCGTAGCTCTCCTCAAAGGAGTGCGTGAGCTCGTCGACGCCGACACCTACACGGAGGCGGTGCGCCGTCTTCTGGAGGAGCGGATCGACGTCAACGTAGGCGTGATGGGGATATCGGTACCCAAGGGCGAGGCCTTTCTGTCCGACTGGTCGGAACGGATGGAGTGGGGTCGATCCGCTCGCATCACGCTGTTGGACGAGATGCTGGTTGTCGCACTCATATCGAAACACCGGCATTTCCTTGCCGAGGAGAAATGGAATTGCCCAGCCGACGAATTCTTCCGGCGCACCAACTTGGCCGAAGCGCATACCATCCATTACTTCGCTGACGGTATCCGGGTGCATGGAATTCGCCTGGGTAGGAACCCTGCCACTTGGGCAGGCAAGAAGTGGTATGAGACATATCGCCAAGCCAGTCGGCGCCTTAATCTGGGTGCTTGGGAGCGGATCGACCCAACCTTCGCAGGACCTCTTCAGCGCCTTTTCGCGTACGGAACGGGCCATGCTCTTCGCCTGGTCCAAGAAGAAGCCAGGCCAATGCTTGACTTCGTTCACAAGTGCGCCGGCTGGTCTGCTCGAGAATTACTGCGCAGGTATTTCTTACCCGCTCGGCAAGCGGTGTTGGCCACACTTTTCAGGTTGGGATACCGGGTAACGGTCGACGCACCCGCTAAGGCGACGGTGGTCATCCTCAGCTATAAGCGAATGTACAACATCCCTGTGATCGTCCGTAGTGCGCTGCTTTGCGGATTCGTTGATCGCATAGTCGTCTGCAACAACAACCCTGACGTGGACCTTGGCTCGTACCTTCCGATGCGCGATACCAGGCTTGAATTGGTTCAGCAGGAGCGACAGCGTTGGCCCTCGTATCGGTACGACGTGGCGTACAAGTATCCCAGCGACTACTATATCTGCATCGACGACGACCTTTTCCCCAGCCCCTGGCAGCTCAAGAAATTGTTTATCGCGCTTCTGAGCAACCCGGAATCACCGGTCGGAAGCGCGGGACAGATCTACGATTCTAAGACGGGCGCCCTTCGCAAGATAAGGCGCAACAACTGGACTTTGCGAGATCAGACGCGGACCGTCGACGTGATCCTACAGATTTATGTGTTCACGAGGAATCACCTTAAGAACTATTTCGACCTGTTGCGTGCCATCGGCGTAGAAAATGACGCAGTCCACAGCTCGGAGGACGTGATCCTCAGTTTCGCGGGAACGAAGCGGCCCCTCTTGAAGGATGTGCGTGAAGTATGCGAGTGCGTCACGAGCCGCGATTCGGCAATCGCCACTCACCGGCAGGAGGGCTTCGATGCGTATCGCCACGATCTCTATCAACGCCTGAGCCAGGTGCGTTAGGTGGACAAGAAAGACTTAGACGTCGAGGTGGTAATTCCGTCCATCCGCTCGTTACGCAACCTTGAGTACTGGCGTGAAGTACTCGACGGCGTACACGTCATCGTCGTCCAGGATGGTGATCCAGGGGCGATGTTGGACATCCCAGCTGGCGTGAACGCCACGGTATGGAGGCGTCCGGATATCGAGCACCTGCTCGGGGAGCGAAGCTGGGCGATCTCGTCGTTCGACTCCGCCTGCCGCTGTTTCGGTTTTCTCGTTGCCACTGCCAGGTACATTTATACATTCGACGACGATTGTACTCCGCCGCTCCACCGGGCGAGTCGAACGGCCAATCCGCTTCGCGACCACCTGGCCAACCTGGGTTCACCATCGCACCCCGACTACTTCAATACACTTTACGACATCGAGTTCGTACGCGGCTACCCCCATTCACTGAGGCGCGGCAAGCCCACCGCCATTTCGCACGGCCTATGGCTGGAATACCCCGATCTCGACGCTATCACCCAGCGCGACCGACCAGACCTGCGAATCCGCGACGAGATCCCTATCGTGCAGACGGTCCCGCAAGGCGCCCAGTATTCAATGTGTGGAATGAACGTCGCCTTTGACCGCGAACTCGTGGGGCCGGCGATGTATTTTGGGCTGATGGGCGCTGGGCAGCCGTGGGGGAGGTACGACGATCTTTGGGCGGGCTGGTGCTCCAAAGTCGTCTGCGACCATCTCGGTTATGGCATCAAGACGGGCCGCCCCTACGTCGTCCACCAGAGGGCAAGCGACTGGAAGTCCAACCTTAAGCGGGAGGAGAATGGAATACGCTGGGCGACAGAGCTGCATGCATTCTTCGACGGTATAACCTTCGATACCCACCATACGACGGCCTCCCAGTGTTACATTGAGCTAGCGCGACAGGTGGAAGTTAGCCTCGCCACCTTGGATCAATATTTCGTTCGACTCGCCGAGGCGATGAGAGTCTGGGTGAATCTATGGGAGGAATTCGCCAAAAGCGGATCGTGCCCAGCACCGCGTATTGCAGTGGCCCATGCGCATAACGGTACCTTTTTGAATATGAAACCTACACCCTGAGACCGACGCGCGAGGTCCCACGCCCATCGCCATTGTCCGCCCTGTCACGCTGACACATCACGCATCGCCGTCACCACCAGGCACTTCTTAGTATAGCTCTGGCATGTTGGGATTATGCTGACCGTCTGAATAGCCTTTATCGCGATTGGCCCTCCTGAAATTCCGTTGACAACACTGACAAATGGCAGGACAATCCCACATATTCCAAGTAGTCTTGGGGCTGGTACTACACAGACCAGCACGATCATAGCTGAACGCCGGCAGCGCTACCGCATGCATACGCACAACCTCTTCACCGATGCAGAGCCTCCTCATGAAGGAGAGCGAATCGATACGCTTCTCCGCCACAGGAACTGTGTCATTGAGCGAATCGTCAGCTCCCCAGCCATTACCCCCCGCGAGTACGTTCAGCCTCAGGATGAATGGGTGGTACTCATCACAGGTGAAGCCGTCCTTCAAGTCGCCGGACAGTCAATTACACTCAAACCCGGCGATCATCTGTTCCTGCCGGCAGGCGTACCCCATACGGTAGAGCGTACATCCCACGGCGCAATGTGGCTGGCCGTCCATCTCTATCCTGAGCAATCGGCGGCATCTGATACCGGGTTGCACATCAACGCCCCTGGTGCGCATAGCCGTCGGTAGCCTCTCGAATAGAATGCACAAGTGGACAGACCTGTTTTCGATAAAATAGTGTCCCCTTTTTATGGGAGGAGCGATGAAGGTTACGGTCAATGGGGTTGATATCCACTATACCATCGAGGGGGAGGGTCCAGTGGTCACCATGAGCCACGCCCTTGGGTGTAATCTCTCGATGTGGGATGAGCAGGCCGAGGCGCTCAGTGGACGCTACCGGGTACTGAGGTACGATACGCGAGGACATGGCGAGAGCGGCGCGCCGTCAGGCCCCTATAGTCTCGAACAGATGGCTGACGACGTATGCGAACTACTCAGCGCGCTTGGTATCGCACAAACGCACTTCGTAGGTATTTCAATGGGTGGGATGATCGGGCAGATCTTTGCGCTTAAATATCCCGCCATGCTGTTGAGCCTGATCCTGTGCTCGACCACCAGCCGCTACCCGGTCGGCATCCATACAGCTTGGGCGGAGCGAATTCGCACCGTAGAGGCACAAGGGATGGAACCGATGGTTGAGGCTGCGCTTCAGCGCTGGTTTACCCCACTGTTTCGGGAACACCGACTGGATATCATGGATCGCATACGAACCATGCTTCAACACACACCGGTGCAAGGATATATCGGCTGTTGTCATGCCATCCCAACCATTGACGCCACCGATCAGCTTAGTGAGGTTCAGTGCCCGGCCCTTATCATCGCAGGCGAAGACGATCCGGGAACTCCGGTGGCAATGGCACGGCAGATTAACGCAGCCCTCCCCTCATCTGAACTCGCTACCCTGCGCCCAGCCTCGCATCTATGCAACCTGGAGCAACCGGATGAGTTCAACCGGATCCTGCTCGGCTTCCTCAATAAGGTCACCGATCAACACCGTCTGAAGGCTTCACATCGCTCAGATGCATGAACCATGAGTAATGGGAGGTCACGTTTACGCCTCTCGTGAGAGGCGCCAATGCTCCTCCCTGTTCCGGTTAAACACACGCCTATAAATAGGAAGAAGGAGGCCTCGCTACTCGAGACCTCCTTCTTCCTATTTCTTACTGAGGACCGCCGTCGTGCTGCTGAATCCTACTCGATCATCTCCAGGATCCGGCTCTGGACATTGGTGGCGATCGTCATGAGCTCAGCGCGAAGCGCCTTACGCTCATCAAGAGCCAGAATCTTATCGAAGTTGCCGAAGTCACCGACCTCAATCGTGATGATTCGCTCCATCTTGTTGGCCAATCTGTCCCCGTAGACGTGAAACCTCGAAACTCCCGTGTTATTAAGCCAAAAATGTTTCATCTTAGTCGTCAAGAAGGTATCTAATTCCTTCTCTCGCTCCGGCGCAACTTCGCACAACATGTGGTAGACCATCGTAACCCCTCCTTTCATACCGAGTTTAGTTGCGGTGCCCTCTTCTCATCTTCACGCGTCTGGCCCCTGAAAAGGCCCGACAGAAACACACAGCCCTTCGGGAAATTGCTGTACCGCGAAGGACTGCACCCGCATACGCCCACAGCTATCGATCACATGACTGTTGGCCTGCGTGCTTACTCGATTCATGAGCTGCCTCACCGGGCAGGTCAAGCTCGATTTCCAATGTAGAATAGATTTCCCTCGAGTTCTTGTCAAGGGATAAGAAGAATGAGTCGGTTTTTTATGCTCAGCGGTTCAAGTAGTAAAACAGCCTCACCTGTAAGGCTCCCCCTATCGAGTGTCTCTGACCTTCTGCGACTTTCCACTTGACAGCGCGATCGAAGAACGTTATCAGACTATACTCGCTCTCTGTGTGGATCTCTATCGGCCGGCCCATCCGCCATTTTCCGATAGGAATCCATACAAGAAAGCCGCTACAAGGGGTTGATTCGGCTGTTTTTCACGTGACTTCTTGTGTAGTTTCGGGCTATAGTGGATGCCGCTTGTTGTAAATAGATTACCTTGAAAAAGTGGAAGGAGAACTTTGTGACTGACCAGACGGATTCAATGTCTGCGACCTCTTACGATATCCCGCCCCGACAGGGCTTGTACGATCCCGCCTACGAGCATGATGCCTGCGGCGTCGGCTTTGTAGTAGACATCAAGGGCCGGAAGTCCCATGCCATCGTCCAGCAAGCGCTGACGATCCTGAAGAATCTTTATCATCGTGGCGCCTGCGGCAGCGAACCCAATACGGGGGATGGGGCCGGCATCCTTCTTCAGATGCCTCACGCCTTTCTGACTCGCGAGTGCGCCAAGGTCGGGATCACCCTGCCGGCTCCGAAGCAGTACGGCGCTGGACTCGTCTTCCTGCCGGCTGACCCTTCACAGGCCGCAAAATGTCAGGCGATCTTCGAGGATCTGATCCTGGAGGAGGGGCAGACGCTCCTGGGGTGGCGGGACGTACCAACCGACGATTCCTTGATCGGCCCCAGCGCCAAGGCCTCCGAGCCGATCTTCAAGCAGATCTTCATCGGCCGCAACCCCACTATCCAGGATGACCGAACGTTCGAACGTAAGCTCTACATCATTCGTAAGCAGGTCGAGCATGTCGTCTACGGCTCGGCCCTGCCGCAGCGAAAGCTCTTCTACCTGCCAAGCCTCTCCTCGAATACGCTGATCTACAAAGGAATGCTCACGGGGCACCAGATTGAAACGATTTTCCCGGATATCACGGACCCTGCCGTTGAATCGGCACTGGCGTTAGTGCACGAGCGCTTCTCAACGAACACCTTTCCATCCTGGCCGCTGGCGCATCCCTACCGGTATGTGGCCCATAACGGTGAGATCAACACGCTACGCGGCAATATGAACTGGATGCGTGCTCGCGAGGCGCTGTGCGAATCCGAGTTGCTGCCAGACCTCAAGAAGATCTTTCCGATCGTGCTGGAAGGTGGAAGCGACTCGGCGATCTTCGATAACGTCCTGGAATTTCTGGTGATGGCCGGGCGCCCCCTGCCCCACGCCATCCTTATGATGATCCCAGAGGCCTGGAGCGGTCACGAATCGATGGACGAAGAGCGCAAGGCCTTCTACGAATATCATGGCTGCCTGATGGAGCCATGGGACGGACCGGCCTCGATCGCCTTTACCGATGGAACAGTAATAGGGGCGGTGCTGGATCGCAACGGATTGCGCCCGTCGCGCTATTACGTCACAAAAGACGGTATGGTCGTCATGGCATCCGAGGTAGGGGTGCTGAACATCCCGCCAGAGAATGTACTCATCAAAGAGCGTCTTCACCCCGGCCGTATTTTTCTGGTAGACACTGCCCAGGGAAGGATCATCGACGATACTGAACTCAAACATACCTTTGCCGCCGAGCATCCGTATCGGGAGTGGCTCGATGCGAATCTGATTCCGTTGGAAGAGCTACCTGCGCCCCCTCATGTTCACGAACCGGATCACGAGACGGTGCTGCAGCGTCAGCAACTCTTTGGCTATACCCACGAAGACCTGCGTATCATGATCGGACCGATGGCCGTCAAGGGTGAGGAGCCGGTCGGCTCTATGGGAACCGATACGCCGCTTGCAGTTCTGTCCAACCGTCCGCACTTGCTCTATGACTATTTCCAGCAACTGTTCGCCCAGGTCACCAACCCGCCGCTGGACGCAATCCGCGAGGAGCTGGTGACTCAGATGGCGACCACCATCGGACCGGAACGGAACCTGCTCAAGCCGGAACCTGAGAGCTGCCGGCAGATCACGTTAAAGACGCCGGTCCTGAATAACGAGGAACTGGCGCGTATCCGGCATATGGATCTTCCGGGCTTCAGGTCGATCACGCTTCCGATGCTATTCACGGTCGCCGACGACGGTCAGGGCCTCCAACAGGCGCTGGATGAGCTGTGCCGGAAGGCAAGCCAGGCTATTGCCGATGGCTACACCTTCCTCATCCTGTCCGATCGTGGTGTATGTAAAGAATTGGCCCCGATCCCTGCCCTCCTCGCCACCGCCGGCGTTCATCATCATCTGGTCCGTGAAGGAACCCGGACGCGGGTCGGGCTGGTGATTGAGAGCGGCGAGCCGCGCGAGGTCCACCATGCGGCATTGCTTATCGGGTACGGCGCGGGTGCCATCAACCCGTACCTGGCCTTCGAGACCCTTGACGATATGATCCGCGAGGGGATGCTGCCGGGGATGAACCACAAGAAGGCCGTCACACATTATATCAAGGCGCTGAATAAGGGCGTCCTGAAGGTCATCTCCAAGATGGGGATCTCGACGATTCAATCCTACCGCGGCGCCCAGATCTTCGAGGCGATCGGACTGGATAAGGCATTCGTGGATCGGTGCTTTACATGGACCGCCTCACGAATCGGCGGCATCGGGATCGACGGGATCGCCGACGAGGTGGTTCTGCGCCATCGCCAGGCTTTCCCCAATCGACCCGTCGGGCAGGCGGAACTTGAGTGGGGCGGGGAATACCAGTGGCGACGCGACGGCGAGTATCACCTCTTGAATCCTGATACGATCTTCAAATTGCAGCACTCCACACGAACCGGCCAGTACACGGTCTTTAAGGAGTACAGCGAACTGGTGAATAATCAGAGCCAGCATCTGTGCACCCTTCGTGGACTGTTCGAGTTGAAGGCTGCTGAGCAGCCGATCCCAATCGAAGAGGTTGAACCGGTTGAGTCGATCCTGAAGCGCTTCGCCACCGGGGCGATGTCGTACGGATCAATCAGCCAGGAGGCCCACGAGACGCTGGCCATTGCCATGAACCGCCTGGGTGCCAGATCGAATACCGGAGAGGGGGGCGAGGACCCTGCACGCTTTACGCCGGATCCCAACGGCGACTGGCGCCGCAGCGCCATCAAACAGGTGGCCTCAGGCCGCTTCGGGGTGACCAGCGAGTATCTGGTCAATGCCACCGACCTGCAGATCAAGATGGCGCAAGGCAGCAAGCCTGGTGAGGGCGGACAGCTTCCTGGCGCAAAGGTCTATCCCTGGGTCGCCAAGGTGCGACATTCGACCCCCGGTGTCGGGTTGATTTCGCCGCCGCCTCACCATGACATCTACTCAATCGAAGATATAAAACAGCTCATCCATGACTTGAAGAATAGTAATCCAACTGCACGAATTCACGTCAAGCTTGTCTCTGAAGTCGGAGTTGGGACCATCGCCGCCGGGGTAGCCAAGGCCTTCTCTGATGTCGTCCTGATCTCCGGCTTTGATGGAGGGACGGGGGCATCCCCGCTGGGATCCATCAAGCATGCGGGGCTGCCATGGGAGTTGGGACTGGCCGAGACCCAGCAGGTTCTGGTCATGAACAAGCTCCGTGATCGGATCGTCGTCCAGGTTGATGGTCAGATGAAGACGGGGCGCGATGTCGTCATCGCCGCGCTGCTGGGCGCCGAGGAGTACGGCTTCTCGACGGCGCCGCTAGTCGTGTCGGGTTGTATCATGATGCGCGTCTGCCATCTGAACACCTGTCCGGTTGGGGTCGCAACGCAGGATCCTGAGTTGAGGAAAAACTTCTCCGGCAAGCCCGAGTATGTCGAACACTTCTTCCGCTTCATTGCACAAGAGGTTCGCGAGTTGATGGCGGAACTCGGTTTTCGCACCATGGACGAGATGATTGGTCGTGTGGAACGGATCAATATGAAAAGGGCGGTGGATCACTGGAAGGCCAAGGGACTCGACTTCTCGGCAATCCTTTACCGCCCACAGGTAGGACCGGAGGTGGCAATTCGTCAAATGCGAACCCAGGACCATGGTCTGGAGCAGTCGCTGGATGTGACTACCATCGTCCCGCGCTGCCAGCCCGCGCTCGAACGACGCGAGCCGGTTGGTCTGCGCCTGTCGATCAGAAACGTCAACCGCACGGTCGGTACTATCTTGGGCTCCGAGGTGACCAGGCGCTACGGTGGCGACGGCCTGCCGGAGGACACCATCCGGATTCATTTTACCGGGTCAGCCGGGCAAAGCTTCGGCGCCTTCATCCCGAAAGGGATCACGCTGGCCCTGGAAGGCGACAGCAACGACTACCTGGGCAAGGGGCTGTCTGGCGGCAAGATCATCGTCTTCCCACCCCGTCAAGCAACGTTCGTGCCTGAAGAAAACATCCTGGTCGGAAACGTCGTACTGTATGGCGCCACAAAAGGCGAGGTCTATCTCCGTGGGGTTGCCGGCGAGCGGTTCGCAGTACGCAACAGCGGCGCCCATGCGGTGGTGGAGGGTATCGGCGATCATGGATGTGAGTATATGACCGGTGGCCGCGTCGTGGTGATCGGTAAGACCGGACGCAATTTTGCCGCTGGGATGTCCGGCGGTGTGGCCTACGTCCTGGACGATACCGGCGACTTCAAGACCCGGTGCAATCTCAGCATGGTCGACCTGGAACCATTGGATGTCGAGGAGGAGATGGAAGAGGTCCTGGCTCTACTGCGACACCATCTCAACTATACCGGCAGCAGTGTGGCTGTACAGATCATCCAGAACTGGCAGACGACGGTCATGAAATTCGTCAAGGTGATACCTAAGGACTATAAGCGAGCAATGAAAGCCATGAAACGAGCTGAAAGTGAAGGGATCCCCTGGGAACAGGCGGTGATGATGGGCGCCCATGGGTAAGCCGACCGGCTTCATCGAGTTTCCGCGCGAAAAACAGCCGTACCGACCGGTCGAGGAGCGTGTCCACGATTGGCAACAGGTGATGCTGCCATGGCCTGTCGAGGTACTGAGGCGACAGGGGTCACGCTGTATGGACTGCGGCATCCCATTCTGTCACCAGGGCTGCCCGCTGGGCAACATCATTCCGGACTGGAATGACCTGGTCTACCGCGACCGATGGCGGGATGCTATCGAGCGCCTGCACGCGACCAACAACTTTCCAGAATTTACTGGAACAGCCTGTCCGGCACCCTGCGAAGGCTCATGCGTCCTGGGGATCAATGACGAGCCGGTGACGATCAAGGCGATCGAGCTGGCTATCGTCGACCACGCCTTTGAGGCGGGATGGATCAAACCGGAGCCTCCCGCGACACGTAGCGGCAAAAAGGTCGCGGTGGTGGGTTCCGGACCGGCTGGACTTGCAGCAGCCCAGCAACTCAACCGCGCCGGTCACTGGGTGACGGTCTTCGAGCGAGCCGATCGTATCGGCGGCCTGTTACGCTATGGCATTCCGGAGTTCAAACTGGAG
>JGI1357J11328_10002146_pt1 | contig 14469 bp, 13 predicted proteins | sample Subgrocontami54m_FD_11328 | JGI IMG/M metagenome (IMG submission 11328)
GATCCCCGATGCGCTCGGCCATATCATGATCGCCTCCATCATCAGCGCCCCGGCCGCAATCGTCGTGTCGGTGCTGATGGTGCCGTTGAGCGGGGCGCCGACCTCGGGAGAACTGGTCCCCGTACAGCAGGCATCGAGCAGCATGGACGCGATTACCCGAGGTACGCTCGACGGGCTCGCGCTGCTGCTGAACATCGTTGCGTTGCTGGTGGTACTGATCGCGCTGGTGACGCTAGCCAACCTGGCGATCGAGGCGCTGCCCGCGATCGATGGCGCGCCGATTACGTTGCAACGCATACTCGGTGCGCTGCTCGCGCCTCTGGCGTGGCTGATCGGCGTGCCATGGAGCGAAGCGCCGGCGGCGGGTGCGCTGCTCGGCACCAAGATCGTCCTCAACGAATTCATCGCCTACCTCGACCTCGCACGCCTGCCCGAAGGCACGCTGTCGTTCCGCAGCCGCATGATCATGACCTATGCGCTGTGTGGCTTCGCCAACCTGGGCAGCCTCGGCATCCTGATCGGGGGTCTTGCGACGATGGCGCCGCAGCGCCGCGACGAGGTGGTGGCGCTGGGACTTAAATCCATCGTTGCCGGCACGCTCGCAACCTGCCTGACAGGCGCGCTCGTTGGCGTAATCTGGACCGACTAGGTGAGCGGCAGCAGGTCAACGCACCGCTTGAACGCGGCGCGCCCCTGCAATCGACGGTAGTAAGCTTCGAGATTTTTGTAAGGCTCGCGTTCGATCGGCAGATTGAACCAGCGCTGCACTGCGGTGCCGAGCGGAATGTCGCCCATGGTTAACGCATCGCCTAACATGTAATTGCGGTTGGCGAGATGCGCATCCAGGATCGCCATGTTGGCGGCGAGCTTGTCGCGCGATTCGTTGACCAGCGCCATGTCGCGTTTCTCGGGCGGGATGCGCACCAGGTTCCAGAAAATCGGCCGCAGGTTGATCCACGCCGTGGTTGCGTTCCAGTCCATCCAGCGGTCGGCGTCCGCACACGCCTTCGGATCGGACGGGCAGAGCGTGCCCATGGCGTGCTTGCGCGCGAGGTAGCGCACAATCGCCTGCGATTCCCACAGGACGAACCCGTCGTCATTTATCGTCGGCACCAGCGCGTTGGGATTCATGGCCTTGTATTCGGGCGTGTTGTTGACGCCGAACTGCAGGCCGGCGTCGATGCGCTGGTACTTGATGTCAAGTTCGCCGCAGCACCACAGGACTTTCTGCACGTTGATCGAGTTGACGCGGCCCCAGATTTTAAGCATTGAATGCTCCTCCATTTGCTTTTGATTATAAAGTAAAAATGGCGGTCTGGCGTGCGCTTGCGTGGCGGGAACGCAGCGTAGGGTGAGGGGCGTGTCCGCCAGCGCGTGCATTTTTACGGCGGGCTCCTATAATTGCGCGCAGGGGGGAGAGCCAGGCCGCGATGCAACGGCGGATTTGGCTGCCCATTCCGTATTGTTTTGATCTCAGGGAGGAGCCCATATGATCGCGATTACGGTAAATGGCAGGACTCACCGCGTCGATGTCGATTCCGACACGCCGCTGTTATGGGTCCTGCGTGACACGCTCGGCCTGACCGGCACCAAGTTCGGCTGCGGCATGGCGGTATGCGGCGCGTGCACGGTGCATATCAACGGCGAGCCCGTGCGTTCCTGCGTCACGCAGGTGTCGAAGGTCGCGGGCGGGAAGATCACCACCATTGAAGGCCTGTCGCGCGACAGCAGCCATCCGCTGCAAAAGGCGTGGATCGCCGGGGAAGTGCCGCAGTGCGGCTACTGCCATTCGGGACAGATCATGTCGGCGGCGGCGCTGCTGGCAAAAAACCGGAACCCGAGCGACACCGACATCGACGCGGCAATGTCGGGCAACGTGTGCCGCTGCGGCGACTACAACCGCATCCGCAAGGCGATTCATGCAGCAGCGAAGATGACGAAGAAGGGGGCGTAATCATGGACGCAATCGTTAATCAAAGCCGTCGCACTTTCCTCAAGGCCGGCGCCGCGACGGGCGGCGGGCTCATGATCAGTTTCTGCATTCCGGGCGCGGCGGAAGCCGCGGCGGGTCCGGCAAAATTCAACGCTTTTGTCACGATAGGCACCGACGGCCGGGTGACTTTTGTCACCGGCCAGGTGGAAATGGGGCAGGCCGTGCACAATGCGCTGGCGATGTTGGTCGCGGAAGAGCTCGAAGTCGAATTCAGGCAGGTGCGCGTCGTGCAGGGTGGCATCGATTCCGCGTTCGGCAATCCGCGCTACATCGGCTTCAAGGCGGTTGGCGGTTTTCAGGCCACCGGCGGCAGTTCGAGCGTGCGCAACGTCGGCGTCCCGGTGCGCCGGGCCGGCGCGGCCGCGCGCTACATGCTGGTTGCCGCTGCGGCGGACAAGATGAAAGTGAGTCGGCTTGAATGCGTGGCCGAGAACGGCATGGTGATCCACCAGCCAAGCGGCAGGAAGGTCGCCTACGGCGCGGTCGCGAACGCCGCGGCGAAATTGGTTGCGCCCGACAATCCGGTGCTCAAACGCCCGTCCGAGTTCAAGTTGATCGGCAAGTCGACGCCGCGGCACAACACGCCGCTCAAAGTGAACGGCACGGCGATTTACGGCCTTGACTACAAGCGCAAAGGCATGCTGACCGCAGTGGTCGCGCGCTGCCCGGTCTTCGGCGGCAAGGTGAAAAGCTTCAATGCCGATCCTGCGCTCAAGGTGAAAGGCGTGCGCAAGGTCGTGCAGGTCGGCTCCGGCATCGCGGTCGTCGCCGACAATTTCTGGGCGGCGAAAAAGGGGCGCGATGCGCTCGAGGTCGCGTGGGACGAAGGCGCGGTAGCCAAGGTCAATACGCCTGAGCTTTTCAGGCAATGGGCCGAGCTCGCCAAACAGCCGACCGCCGCCGAGCGGCTCAAGACCGGCGATGTCGGCGCGGCGCTCGCGGGCGGCGCCAAGCGCATCGAGGCGGTCTACGAGATCCCGTTCCTCGCGCATACCTGCATGGAGCCGATGAATGCCACCGCCCATTTCAAGGGCGATTCGGTGGAAATCTGGGCGCCGACCCAGGCGCAGTCGTGGAATGCTCACTACGTGTCGCAGCTGACGGGCCTTCCGCCGTCCGCGATCACAATACACGCGACCCTGCTCGGCGGCGGATTCGGCCGCAGGCTGGAGAGCGACTTCGCAGTCGAAGCGGTTGAAGTTTCGAAGGCCGCGGGCGGAGTTCCGGTAAAAGTGGTGTGGACGCGCGAAGAGGACGTGCAGCACGATTTCTACCGCCCGGCGTCCTATAACGCGCTGTCCGCCGCGCTCGATGCCAACGGCATGCCGACGGCGTGGAAGCACCGCATCGTCGGCGCCTCCATCCTCAACTACTTCAAGACCTTCGGCCATTTTCTGCGCAAGGACGGCATGGACCCGACTTCGGTGCAGGGCGCGGGCGATTACTTTCCGTACGACATCCCGAACGTGCTGGTTGATTTCATCAACCATGATGCGGGCGTGCCGGCGGGATTCTGGCGCTCGGTCGGCAACTCGCAGAACGGTTTCATCATGGAAAGCTTCATCGATGAGCTCGCGCATGCGGCCGGCAAGGACCCGTACCAGTACCGCCGGCAATTGCTCGGCAAGCCGCACGCGGCGCGGTTGCGCGGGGCGCTCGACCTGGTTGCGGAAAAAGCGGGATGGGGCAAGCCTTTACCCACAGGCGTGCATCGCGGTATCGCCGCGCATTTCGCCTACGGCGGCTATTGCGCGCAGGTCGCCGAAGTGTCGGTCGCCGGCGATGGAAACGTGAAGGTGCACCGCGTGGTGGCGGTGATAGACTCGGGCTGGGTGGTCAATCCCGATACCGTCGAGCAGCAGATCGAAAGCGCCATCGTCTACGGGCTCACCGCTGCGCTCTATGGCGATATCACGATTAAAAACGGCCGCGTCGAACAGAGCAACTTTCACGACTACAAGCCGCTGCGCATCAGTGAAATGCCCAAGGTCGAGGTGCACATTTGGCAAGGCGAGGGCGAGCAGGGCGGCATGGGCGAGCCCGGCACACCGCCTATTGCTCCGGCGGTGTGCAACGCCATTTTCGCGGCGACCGGCAAGCGCGTGCGCAAGCTGCCGATCAAGCCCGAGCTGCTGCGCGCCTGAGGGAGGATCAGGGGCTCGCGCCGGATACGTGCCGGTTGAATTTTGTAAAGAAGTCCTCGGCGATTTTTTTCGCCACGCCGTCGACCAGGCGCGAGCCAACCTGCGCGAGCTTGCCGCCGATCGTGGCCTTGGCTGCGTACTGGAGCCGGGTGGTTTCGCCCTCGGGCGACAGTGTGACGTTGGCCTGGCCCTTGGCGAAGCCGGCGACACCGCCCTGTCCCTCGAAAATAAGGGTGTAGGCGTGAGGCGCGTTGACCTCCGTGAGCGTGATTTTTCCTTTGAACTTCGCGCTGACCGGGCCGACTTTCGCGCCCATCACCAGCTCGAATTCGTTGTCCGAAATTTTATTCATCGACTCGCAGCCCGGAATGCATGCCTTGAGCACCTGCGGGTCAGTGAGCGACGACCAGGTCACGCCTTGCGGACGCGGGATCAGTTGTTCGCCGGCGATATCCATGCACTATTCTCCTTTGCAGCAAAAAACCGCAGCCCGCACCGGGGCGGCAACCGATAATACATTGCGTCGCTTACTCAGGCTGCGGCGGAATGACGGGAAGCAGCAGGAACGGTGCTTTCCCTGCGTCGAAATGCAATGTGTTCCTGCCGCCGAAGATTTCCGGCGGCCGGTCCTGCGGATTGGTGTGCGTGAACGGACCGACACCCTTCATCGGATAAGGCGCGTGTGCGACGCGGGCGTCAGTGCCGTCGTACTCGTAATCCTTGCCGCGCACGGTGAGGCCGACGCGGTAACCCGGCGGAACCACGATCGAGGTCGGCCAGATCTCGATGTCGAGCTCTACCGCCACGCCGGGCGTGAGCGGCCATTCCTCGTCGTGGGTGTGCCAGGGCCGGTACGGCAGGCTTTCCCCGCGATCGAGCTTGCGTTGCGAAGCGCGCAGCCAGCCGAGTCCCACCGGCGTGCGTGGATCGTTGGATCCGACGAACACGACCTCCTTGCCGGCGGGATCGAACACCCGCAGCACGAGGAACACGTCCGCATCGGTGGTGTCGGATGAAAGCCACAGCCTGACCGCTACCGGCCCGGTGATTTCAAGGTCGCGGGTCATCGGCGGTGCGAGAAACGTTACGCCATCCCCGGTGGCCGCGTAGGTGATGGCCGCTCCGGTTTTCGGCGGCTCGGTGCTCAGGATATGCCCGACCGGTTGCAGGTAATATTTGGTCCACTGCGTGCGGGCGAGCGGCCATTCATTCTCGGCGCGCAATTCGAACTTTTCGCCGGGACGGCGGACGTTGAGCGAGACCCTGGGCTGCGCGTCCCATCCCGTGTTCTCGCCTTTCAGGAAGTGGCCGAAAAACTTCTTCTGTAGACCGGATCCGTAATTGCTGTAGAAATGCGTAAAGTGTGTATCGCCGTGGACCTCCAGCCATTTGCGCGTGGAGCCGGCGCGCAGGAAGCCCTCGAAGTTGCCGCGCGGATGCAGCCCCTGGCCACCCCAGTTCGCGGCGGAAAGCAGGGGTACCGTAATTTTCGGGAAATCGGGCATGCGCGCGCGGTAGTAATCATCGATCAGCCGCCGGATGGCGGCCTCACCGCTGACATCCGCACGCTGCTTGCGGAGCTGTTCGTCCGTGAGCGTCTCGGGTCCCGCGATGGTTTCACCGGTTACCGGGTTGCGTGCACTGCGCTCGCCCAGTCCATGCTGTACGCTCAGGACCTGGCGGTTGTACCAATCGCCGAGGAAGTCGCAGAGGATGCCGCCGTGGCGCGCAAGTTCCCGGTAATAGTCTGAAGCGCCTTCCCATAGGCACAATGCAGCGAGATGCGGCGGCTGCAGTGCCGCGACCTGCCACTGATTCATCGCATAGTACGAAATACCGTTGATTCCGACCTTGCCGTTGCTCCAGGGCTGCGTGCCGGCCCACTCGACGCATTCGTAAATGTCCCTTGCCTCGCGGGACGACCAGCAGTCGACCACGCCGGGCGAGCGGCCGGCGCCGCGCGAGTCGACGCGTACGCAGGCGTAACCGTCCGGCACCCATTTCTCCGGATCAATCAGCTCCCAGTTCTGGTATTTGTTGCTCGAATTTTCGAGCGTCTCGGGGGCCGCGTGTATCAGTCTCGCCCACTGGCTCTTGTAGCCTTCCCTGAAATCCAGACCCTTGGCGTACGGCCCGTAGCTCAGTATCACCGGGTACTTGCCGTCCGCGGGCGGCCGGAACACGTCGGCGCGCAGAATGATTCCGTCATCGGTCGCAATCGGCGCGTCCCAGTCGATGCACATGCCATCACGGATTTCACTTTTCATCTGGGGCATGTTAGCGGGTAATAAGTTGCGGCGCACGCCAAGGCCGCGTAGCCTATGGTTGAAAACTTGCCTGGGCCCTTATGGAATACCACATAGTTCCGATCACCGAAGAGCTCATTCCCGGCTATCGCCTGGCGTTTGACAAAGTCGCCAAGGAAAACCGGTTCCTGGATTATCTGGAAGCGCCGCCGTCGCCCGAAGCGGTGCGGGAGTTTTTGAGCACACAACCGAGCAATCCCCAGTTCGTGGCGCTCGACGACCACGACCAGACGGTGGTGGGCTGGTGCGCGATTACACCGAAGCCGAAACTTATCTATCGCCATGCGGGAGTGCTGGGCATGGGCATCATCGAGGGTTACCGCGGTCATGGCATAGGGTCAGCGCTTATTCGCGCCACCCTGGAGGCGGCGAAGCAGCGGGGATTCAAGCGCATTGAACTACAGGTCAGGGAAAACAGCCTGTCGGCCATGGCCCTCTTCGAAAAGGTCGGCTTCATCAAAGAGGGCGTAATGCGGAAACATGCCTACGTGGACGGCGTTTACGAGAACAGCCTGTTGATGGCGTTGTTATTCGAATCGACCTGAGCTTACGTGCCGCCGGAGCGCGCCGCTTCGACCGCACGCTGGGCGAGTACGGTAATCAGGTGAGAGCGGTACTCGGCGCCGGCATGAATGTCGGAATTGAGTTCAGCAGCGGGCACCCTGATTTTCGCGATTGCCTCCGGCGCAAACTTCGCCGCCAGCGCTTTTTCCATATCATTGACGCGGAATGCGCAGTTTGCAGCGCCTGTCACCGCCACGCGGACCCGGCCCGCGGTCTCGGACACGAATACGCCGACCAGCGCATAACGCGACGCCGGGTTGTGAAACTTGACATAAGCCGCGCGCTTCGCCATCGGGAACGCGACCTGCGCGACGATTTCTCCGGGCCGCAACGCGGTCTCGAACATGCCGAGGAAGAATTTGTCCGCGTCGATGTCGCGCTTGTTGGTGGTAACTGTCGCGCCCAGACCGAGCAGTGCAGCGGGGTAATCGGCTGCCGGATCGTTATTGGCGATTGAGCCGCCGAGCGTGCCCATGTTGCGTACCTGGCGGTCGCCGATGCCGCCCGCGACTTTGGCCAGCACCGGCAGCGACATCCGCACGTCCTGCGACGCCGCAACTTCGGCGTGGCGCGTGAGTGCGCCGAGCACGACATTGGCGCCGATGACACTGATGCCGCGCAACTCGGGCAGGTCGCCCAGATCGATCAGCGCCGTGCATTTAGCGAGCCGCAGCTTGAGCGCCGGGACCAGGCTCTGGCCGCCTGCGAGCAGCCGGGCGTCGGCAAACTTGCGTGCGAGCGATGCGGCTTCCTTGATGGTGCCGGGGCGATGATATTCGAATGCATACATGGTGTTCTCCTCACGCCGCCTGTTTGCCTTTTTTCGCCGACTGTATGGCCTGCCACACGCGCTGCGGCGTCGCCGGCATCTCGATGTCCCTGACGCCTAGCGGCGCAAGCGCATCGATAATCGCATTGATCACCGCTGCCGGCGCGCCGATTGCTCCGGCTTCGCCGCAACCTTTGACGCCTAGCGCATTGTGGGTGCATGGCGTGACTTCGGTGCCGACCTTGAACATCGGCAGGTCGTCGGCGCGCGGCAGCGCGTAGTCCATGTAGGTACCGGTCAGAAGCTGGCCGCTTTCGCGGTCGTAGACGCACGCTTCGAGCAGCGCCTGACCGATGCCCTGCGCCAGCCCGCCGTGCACCTGGCCTTCGACGATCATCGGATTGATGACATTGCCGAAGTCATCGACCGCGGTGAAATCGACGATCCGGGTCAAGCCGGTGTCGGGATCGACTTCGACCTCGCAGATGTGGCTGCCGGCGGGGAAGGTGAAGTTGGTGGGGTCGTAGAACGCGGACTCGTTGAGCCCCGGCTCCAGCCGGTCGAGCGGATAGTTGTGCGGCACGTAGGCGGCGAGCGCGACCTGCGCGAACGGCACCTGTTTGTCGGTGCCGGGAAGCATGAACTTGCCGTCTTTAAATTCGATATCGGCAGCGGAAGCTTCCATCAGGTGCTCGGCGATCTGCTTGCCCTTGGCGATGACCTTGTCGAGCGCTTTCATGATCGCGGTGCCGCCGACCGCGATCGAGCGGGAGCCGTAGGTGCCCATCCCGAACAGAATGCGGCCGGTGTCGCCGTGCACGATATCGACATCATCGATGCTGATGCCGAGACGTCCGGCGACGACTTGCGCAAATGTCGTTTCATGGCCCTGGCCGTGGCTGTGCGAGCCGGTGAAGACGGTGACCTTGCCGGTCGGATGCACGCGCACTTCGCCGGCCTCGAACAGACCGGCACGGGCGCCGAGGCTGCCGGCGATGTTCGAGGGCGCGAGTCCGCACGCCTCGATGTAGGTCGAGTAACCCAGGCCCCGCAGCTTGCCGCGCGCGGCGGCTTCCCGCCTGCGTGTCTCGAAACCGGCGACATTGGCGAGTTTGATCGCCGCTGCGAGTGTCGCCTCGTAATCGCCGGTGTCGTAGCACAGCGCAACCGGCGTTTGATACGGGAACTCGTGGATAAAATTGCGGCGCCGAATCTCCACATCGGATATCTTCATTTCGCGCGCGGCCGTCGATACCATCCGTTCGACGACGTAGGTTGCCTCGGGGCGTCCGGCGCCGCGGTAGGCATCGACCGGCGCGGTGTTGGTGAAAACAGCGGTCACTTCGCAGTAGATCGCAGGGGTCGTGTACTGGCCGGCAAGCAGCGTCGCATAGAGGATGGTCGGGATGCACGACGCGAAGGTTGAAAGATACGCGCCCATGTTGGCGGTCGTTATCACGCGCAGGGCGAGAAACCTGCCGTCCTTGTCGAGCGCAAGCTCGGCGGCCGTCAGATGATCGCGCCCGTGCGCATCCGTCATGAACGACTCCGAGCGCTCCGCGGTCCATTTGATCGGGCGGTTGACCTGCTTCGATGCCCAGGTCAGCACCGTTTCCTCGGCGTAAAGAAAGATCTTGGAGCCAAAGCCGCCGCCGACGTCGGGTGAAATCACGCGCACCTTGTGCTCGGGCAGTCCCAGCACGAACGCAGTCATCAGCAGCCGCGCGACATGCGGGTTCTGGCTCGTCACGTGCAGCGTATAGCTGTCGTCGGCGCGCGCATAGTTTGCCACCGCGGCGCGCGGCTCGATCGCATTCGGAATCAGCCGATTGTTGATGAACTCGAGTTTGGTCACGTGCGCGGCCATGACGAATGCTTTGTCGACCGCGGCTTTGTCGCCGAGCGCCCACACGTAGCAGGTGTTGTCCTGCGCAATATCGTGAACCGCCGGTGCGCCGGGTTTGCGCGCATCGGCGACATTGACGATTGCGGGCAGCACCCCGTATTCGACATCGATCAACTCGGCCGCGTCTTTGGCCTGATTCAGCGTCTCCGCGATCACAATCGCGACCTGATCGCCGACGTAGCGCACCTTGCCCTGCGCGAGCAGCGGATGTTTCGGCTCTTTCATCGGCTGGCCGCCGACATCGGTGATCAGCCAGCCGCACGGCAGCCCGCCAACGCTGTCGGGCAGGTCGGCGCCGGTGTATATCGCGAGCACGCCGGGCGCAGCTTTCGCCTTGCCGGTGTCGATGCGGTTGATTTTTGCGTGCGCATGCGGCGAGCGCAGGAAAAAGGCGTGAGTTTGTCCCGGCAACGCGACATCGTCGGTGTAGGTGCCGCTGCCGGTCAGAAAACGGTAGTCTTCCTTGCGCTCGATGCGCGCGCCGATGATGGATTCGTTCATGGCATCCCCCTAGCCTTTCATTGCCGCGGCGCCGGCCTGCACGCTCTTTACGATGTTGTGATAGCCGGTGCAGCGGCACAAATTGCCGTCGAGTCCGGCACGGATTGCCGCTTCGGACGGACTCGGCTGCTGCTGCACGAGTTCGATTGCCGTCATCACCATGCCCGGCGTGCAAAACCCGCATTGCAGGCCGTGGTGCTGCCGGAACGCCGCCTGCATCGGATGCAGTTCGCCGCCGGCGGCGGCGATGCCTTCGATGGTTGTGATCTGCGCGCCCTGGGCCTGCGCGGCGAGGATGTTGCAGGCTTTGACCGCGCGGCCGTTCAAGTGAATGGTGCAGGCGCCGCATTGTCCGGTGTCGCAGCCGACATGCGTGCCGGTCAGGCGCAGTTGATCGCGCAGATATTGCACCAGCAGCGTGCGCGGTTCGATTTCTGCCGAGACCGCCTTGCCGTTGACGGTCAGCGAAACGGAGATGCCCATGGTTTCCTCCGGGGGGACAAAGATGGATTGTAGTTTATCTTACTTGCCGCCGTCCGCGCTGGGGCAGCACGCCGATGAAAATTTTCGCGGGGTGCTGAAAAAAAGTGATGCGGAGATTGCGAAGTTGGCAGGCGGTGGGGTGGTTAGCCACGGGTTTCCGTGAAGCCCAAACGGTAATGCGTTTCATCGATTTGTGCTCGCAGGCAGAGTATGTCATGGAACTCATCAACGCTACGGAGAACCCGAAGAATCTCCTCTTTTTTGGCTTCCAGCATGCGACATCCGAGAATCACAGATCGAATTGCGGATCTCGGAAATTCGTACAAGTGAATTGCGGTCGGCCCATCGCCGATGACCGCAGAAGCCGAGGACAAGGGCAGGGGGTCGCGAGGGCCCTCCTGAAGCATTTCGTCGTAGATGACAATTGAGTCTCGAAACTCATCAAGAATCATGACAGCACCAGTGAGTGGGTTGAATGGCGGGTTAGGTTGCTGCCGCACTTCCGCGCAGGCGCAACAAATCGCCGACGGCCATGTACGTGTAGACCACGTACCGATCAGCCTCGTCGCGACTAGATATAACAGCATGCGATCCTTTCTGCGCCGCTTGGAAGAGAGCATCGAGGCGATCACCAACGAACGACATCTGAGAGCCGATGATCGCAGCGGTGCGTTCCGATGTGCTCTGGTCCTCGACAAAGCAGATGAGGCGATTGATGTAGTTGTCGGCGCCGAGCTTTATATGAATAACCTTGCCCCCGACCTCCTTCGTCCGTTGTTGGTCAGTGGCAGGGAATAGGGCGTCGGCAAGGTCCTGTAGGACGCGGCGACAGCCGTGAACGGCGTTGGACCAGTCCTCTGGGTTCTCGGACTGGAGATTCGCGTAGATCGCGGAGAATTTCTGTACGGCGGACGGCACAACACTACCAATGGACTGATCAACGACCTCCCGTATGCGCGAGAACGCATCGCTCGCAATATTCGAGAACTTGAGCTCAAGGTTCCGCTGAACTACATAGCCGTAGAGGAACGAGCGGCGAGCGCCAAGCTTCTTGACAGCCTCCTTTAATTCGCCGTGCAGTCGCTGACGCTCGATCGTGTTTCCCCAGGCGTTGACGTACTGATTAGGGTTAGCCGATGAAACCGAGATATTTGCGTCACGAGCCGCATCAAGCCCGAGCTTAGTGCCTTCAATCTGAGCTTCAATCTGCTCGATCGACTCCAGTACAGCAACTATTTTCACCGCGCCCTTGTCGTCTATTCTCTGATAGGTGCGGCCGGCCGCTTCGGCGCAGGCCCATACTGCGGGCTCAACACCGCCAGGTGTCGTTGGGTAGCCACCAGCCTCGTACTCAAAGATCTTCTGATGCTGGAACTCGTTCAGGAGGCGAGCCAGACGCGAGGCCTTGAGGGCTGCGTTTGCCAGAGGAATCTCTGAGAGTTCGATACCGCGGAGAAGGTCATCGGACAACGCAAGAGCCTCACGAAGCGCAGCAGTACTCGGCTTGATGGTGTCAGTCATACTCAAGCAACCTAACGCTCAAGCTCAGCGGACGGATACGAGCGCAGCGAGTGTCCACTGGAGCGACCTGTTAGGCATGTTACCTATCTCCCCGACTGCTCAGCGAGTGTTGGTTCACGGTATGCCCGCTAATAGCTCGATAATTGCTGTCGATCTCGTGTAGTAGGAAAGCCCAGAATGGCGAAACATCTGAGGCTCCGCTGATGATTCCCACCAGTGACCGGACATAATGCCGATAATCGTAGGCGGAGCATACATGGGATCGACGATGGCTCCCGGCGCAATGCCTTTCTCGTGGAGGATAACGAGGCTGCCGCTTGACCCGCTAAATGAAAGACCCGACACCAGAGTGACTTCGGTTGTCGGTATCTGCGGATTGGAAAACGGCACGTGCGGCCATGATGCGAGACTTGCCAGCCGAGCAATAGGAGTATTCCAGGTGAGATCCCACCATTGGGACGACGCGGTTCCCGGATACCCTAGAAACGACACCAAGTCCATCACGAAGACCTTGGTCTCAAAAAACGTCTGGTCCGCAAGACTGTTCTGTCTGTTGATCGTATAAAACTGATACTCGGGCGGACGCGCGATGAACGAAGGCGCCACGAGCGCCGAGACGTCCGCATGTCGCGAGTGGATGATCTGCGTGGCGGAAAGATCGACATCGACAAACTGCGTCGTTGCGATGAACTTCGTACCGTCATGCCGGCGCAGCAGAATGCTTGCGGAAATCAATGAGTAGTCCGAGCCCAATTTTAGACTGGGGTCTAGGTTATGCCGATTAGTAATGAAGATTGGCGTACCCGCTTCAGTTCGCAGAAAGAACCCCGTCCCCAGCGGCGATCTGGTATTTCCGATGCCATCTCGAAATACGAGTCGAACCTGCGTAATTGCAAAGACAAGTAGTGGGTTGATTCCGCTCATACGATTTCGAGATGCCTAACGAGGCTGTAGAAAAACCCTGGGCACTTCGACTCTTGCCGTTCTCGCTCTATTTTGGCTATGCATTTACCCCTCCAAAAATTTTTGCGTGGATTGTGGAGCGTTCTATGAGGTCGCATTTTGTGAGCCTTCGTCAAGCATTGCGGTCGGGACCTTTTCCTACAGCCTCAACGTAGAAGTAACCGGCGCTGCGCGGCTTTATCGCGCCGCGTCCGTGTTGACTGCCGGGTTATGCGTTGTTCCATTTGGCGATGAATACTTCAATTACTTCAATTACAGTTTCTGCCTTGAACACAATGCCAAGGTCAATCATCTCCTTGTCAATCGCAACATCTTTTTTGCGCGTTGGTATCGGTAGGCTGACGATGTCGTTTGCAGCGGTCTTAAAGTAAACGGCAGCTACGACGCCAACGAAAAAGAACTTTGTGCCAACCTTTGCTGGGCCATTCTTAGTGCCGTAAGTGCCCGACTGGTAAATGAATACGGGGCTTCCACTTGACCCGCCAAAGACTGAGGCATCAATCAAGAATTTCTTCTTCCCCTCATAATCAATTGCGATTGGCGTTGCGGTTGTTCCTTTTCGAATGATGGGGGTGAAATTCTTACTGTCCCAAATTCCGTTCGGATAGCCGACGAACACCACTTCCTCAATGGCATCAAGTTCGCTTTGCTGTTCAGGCGATGGCAAGTGCGCGGTAACGACGGTGCGGTAGAAAACCTCCACTCCTTGGGTTTTCATAAACTCAACGAGAGGCACCAAGGGGGTAACTGTAATGTCTGTTTCTGGATCTGGATGACCGTGCCAATGTGATGGGAAATTGTCAAAATCCACCCGAAAAGAGTCGCCAAGTGTTGGCTTGTTCTCGGCGCCACGGATGAAAGTGATTCCGCCCTTTATTGAATCGGCAACAACATGCTTATTCGTGACAACGAATGGCCACTCTTTGTCCTCGTGCTTGTGAGCGAACAAGAAGCCAGTGCCTGAACCAGCGACGCCATCTTTGTCGACTGTATCGATTCGCACCGTTGTGAAATATAAGTTTTCAGCGAGCGAAGTCACTTCCATCGGCTCATCTCCTACTCATAACGTTCAATCATAAGCAAAAGTGCTGATTAACATGGTGGTCCACGGTTTTCGTTTCGTCAGTCTGCCCATGAATCAATGCATTATCCGGGATGACCATCGTTCGCTACCTGATTGAACAGCGGAAAACGTGTCAACGGTTTGAATCCTTACCGGTTTTCAATATGTGACGCGGGGCTAATGCGCGCTCGCGCCCGACTCCTTGATGATGCGCGCCCATTTCTGCAGTTCGCTTTTGATGAACCGTCCATACTCC
>JGI1357J11328_10002162_pt1 | contig 14376 bp, 16 predicted proteins | sample Subgrocontami54m_FD_11328 | JGI IMG/M metagenome (IMG submission 11328)
CACCGGGATTTATCTACAGCAACATCATTTCGCTATTTATTATGATCGCTTCGGCAGGTGCGCTTTACGGTAAAGACGGTATCACAAGCATAACTGCCGTTGATGCTGCTCGTGCCCTAGAACCGCTTGCCGGGTCATGGTCCACCATTCTTTTTTCCGTCGGTATCATTGGTGCGGGTTTATTAGCAGTGCCGGTATTGGTGACGTCAACGGCGTATGCTGTCGCTGAAGTATTTGGTTGGAAGGATAGTCTATCGGATAAACCTAAACAAGCAAAAGGATTCTATACGGTCATTACTGGGGCAATGGTTGTGGGAGTCGGTATAGCGGTAAGCGGGGTGGCTCCTATGAAAGCACTTCTTTATTCGCAGGTATTAAGCGGGATGCTTGGCCCCATACTTGTCGCACTCATTCTTTTTATGTGTAATGACAAAAAGATTATGGGTAGTATGGTTAACCATTGGTTTGATAATGTTTTTGGATGGATTACGGTTACCGTTCTTACCGTGGGATCAGCCGGAATTTTTTGGCAACTTATCGCTACGTGATAGAATACACCCCTATGGATGAAGCACTTATTACGCGCGCAAACGATATCCTAAACAAACTTAAGCTTGAAGATAAGCGAAAAGCCATCCGCGAGCTTGAAGCCGAGAGTATGAAGCAGGATTTTTGGGCTGACTCACAAGCGGCTGCCAAGAAAATGAAAATGCTCTCCATCCTTCAAAAAGAACTGGAGGAGGGCGAGAGCTTAGCGCTTCTTATAGAAATGGGTGATGAAGGAGAGCTTACTAAAGTTATCGACCGGTTGGAATATGCTGTCTATCTTTCGGGGACTCACGACCGCTCTGATGCTATTCTTACTCTTCACGCAGGGCAAGGAGGAACGGAAGCCATGGATTGGAACGCCATGCTTACCCGCATGTATCGCAGGTTTTGTGAACGTAAAGGTTGGGACACCGAAGATTTGGATGAAACGTTGGGCGAAGAGGCGGGAATTAAAAGTATTACTCTTCAAGTATCCGGTCTCTATGCGTATGGAAATCTCAAAGCAGAAGCGGGTGTGCACCGCCTTGTGCGTCAGTCTCCCTTTAATGCTGATAATCTCCGGCAAACATCGTTTGCCATGGTGGAAGTGTTACCTGTTGTTGAAGATGCTACCGGTCCGGTTATCAAAGATGACGATTTGGTATGGGATTTTTTTCGTTCAGGGGGTAAGGGCGGGCAAAACGTCAATAAGGTCTCAACCGCCGTTAGGCTCACCCATAAACCTACGGGGATCATAATTACCTGTCAGGCCCAGAGGTATCAGGGGCAAAATCGTGAGTATGCGCTTAAAATTCTCCGGGCAAAATTATGGGCAAGGGAGGTCGAGGATAGGCGGATTGAAGAGGTGAAGCTTAAAGGGATATACAAAACTCCGGGATGGGGCAATCAGATTCGTTCCTACGTCCTTCATCCGTATCATATGGTAAAGGACGTACGCACCCAGTATGAAACAAGCGATACGGACAGCGTACTGGACGGGGATATTGACGGATTCGTGACTGCCTACTTGAAAAGATTTGCGTAAACGGTAATACTATCTATATATGGTTGCAGATAAAACAAGCCCTCATCCATCAGTTCTTTCTCCTATTGAACCAAACGGAGAGAAGAAAACGATGCGTAAGGTTGCGATAGGTGTCTACGTTACGCTCGTTGTGCTTGGTGTTGGTACGGGCTTCCTCCTTTCCCGNAGTACCGTNACCACAAANAAAGAGACGACGCAAGAATCAAAAATGGTTAAGACGGATAAAGTTGAAGGGGTTGCGGATACAAAAAATTTTAAAGANTCNGCNGNNGGAACTCTTGAAAAAGGAGGNATCAACGGAGAGGGGACGCATAAGCTCGTCCGCGAGGGCGGCCCATCGCAGACGGCATACCTCGTTTCTTCAGTGATAGATCTGGACTCCTATGCNGGCAAAAAAGTGAAAGTATGGGGAGAGACGTTTGCNGCAGAAAAGGCCGCTTGGCTTATGGACGTAGGGAAAATTGAGATTCTGGAATGATTTCCTTTGATCGTGTCAGCAAATTTTATGGGGAAACCCACGCGCTTTCTGATGTCTCCGTGACCATTCAAGACGGAGAGTTTGTTTTTCTCATCGGACCTTCAGGTGCAGGTAAGACAACATTTCTTAAACTTCTCACGCGTGAAGCATTACCCACGAAAGGAGATATTGTGCTTGACGACCTCAAAATTAACACCCTTTCCAGCTCCGGCATTCATCTTCTTCGCCGGCGCGTCGGAGTCGTATTCCAGGATTTTAAACTTTTGACTGACCGGACGGTGTTTGAAAACGTGGCACTTGCTTTGGAAATTATCGGTAAAAATGACCAGGAGATAGCTCATGATGTCGATAACGTGTTGGAGCTTGTGGGGCTTGAGGGCAAGAAAAAGCTTTTTCCGCAACAGCTCTCTGCGGGAGAACTTCAGCGTACGAGTATTGCCAGAACGATTGTAGGTGGTCCAAAGGTGCTTCTGGCTGATGAACCTACCGGCAACTTAGATCCGGAGACGTCATGGGAAATTTTGGATATACTTCAGGAAATTAATACGATTGGCACGACCATCATCATGGCGACTCATAATGCAGGTATTGTCAATGATCTCAAAAAACGTACCATTACCCTTGAACATGGAGCGGTGGTCAGTGATGAGGCTCGCGGCAGGTACCATATTCACAAAAAAGCAAGGAGGATGAGAAAACTATGACCTTACTGACTACTGCGTGGAACCATATGCGTCGGTCTCCGTACCAAGCCATGGCAGCGATCCTTACCATGTTTTTGACGCTACTCCTCGCGGGCCTATTTTTCTTGGCAAGTACCGCTTCCTACTTTGTCCTCCAGTACTTTGAGGGTAAGCCGCAGATTACGGTCTATTTTCAGGACAAGACGGGTCAAGAGAGCATACAGAGGCTTGAAAACGAACTTACTGCCACCGGCAAAACCGCCAGTATCAAATATATTTCCAAGGACGATGCATTGACTATTTACCGCGAGCAAAATAAAAACGATCCGCTCCTTCTTGAAATGGTCACAGCGGATATTCTTCCCGCTTCCCTTGAAGTGTCGGCAACAGCCCCCAATTTTCTTTCAGATTTGGAACCCGTCATCAAAAATGCTGATGGTGTAGAGGAGGTAGTCTACCAGCGCGACGTGGTGGAGACGCTTATTGCATGGACCAACGCCATTCGTTGGGTGGGTGGGTCACTTGCCGGTCTTTTGGCCGTGGACTCCATTCTTATTGTGATGACGATTATCGGCATGAAGATTGCCATCAAGAAGCAGGAAGTGGAGATTCTGAATTTAGTGGGTGCTTCACCTTGGTATATCCGGGCACCGTTCCTTTTGGAAGGCGGGTTGTATGGACTTTTCGGGGCCGGAATTGCAATGATCATCATTGCGGGACTTACGCTTTGGCTCTACCCGTTCCTTCTTGGATTTTTGGGCGTTATTCCGGTTATCGGCGGCGTGTTGGGCGCGCCGAGTTCCACTGCATTTCTTCTCTCTGCATTTGGATTTTTCGGCGGCCTTGCGATGACCGGATTTTTATTGGGCAGTGTCGGGAGCATGGTAGCAGTAAGCAGGTATTTGAAGTTTTAAAATGTACAATGAAACGACTATGTTTGGGTTTGCTTCTTATATTATTCCTCCTGCCGCTTCCATCGGTACAAGCTGTGGAGGGAGATGTAAATCAAACCATTGAGGAACTGACTAGAAAGATCACCCAACTCCAACAGGAAGAAAACACGCTCTCCAAACAGATTTCGCTTTTGGATTCACAAATTTCTCTCACTACCCTACGCATCAGTACGATCCGCGCGGCCGTCTCCAAGCTTACCGCAGAAATCGATGAACTGGCCGGAGAAATAGAGCGTTTGGAAGGTCTTCTCACTCGGCGTACGGAGCTTGTGCTTCGGCGTATACCCGAATCATATAAACGGAAGAGCACGTCGACGTTCGGTATGCTTTTTTTAAGCAGCTCGTTTTCTGATTTCGTCGCCCGCGTCAAGTATATTTCGACGATCCAGGAGCATGATGCCGCGCTTTTATTTCAACTGAAAGCCACGCAAAACAACTTTGAAGAGCGCAAAGGCCTCCGTGAAGAGAAAAAGTTTGCGCAGGAGAAGCTAAAAAAACAACTGGAGCAGGAGAGCTCTTCGCTTGCCCGCCAAAAAAGGGAAAAACAAGTACTGTTGGATCAGACAAAAAACAGCGAGACAGTGTATCAAAAACTTCTTGCCCAAGCATTGGCGGAAAAACAGGCATTAGACCGCGCGCTTATTGAGTCGGTCAAGATCGGTCCGGTGAAAAAAGGAGACCCGATTGCTATAGTCGGCAACTCGGGCTACCCTGGCTGTTCCACTGGTGCGCATCTTCATTTTGAAGTGCGCAAGGGTGGCACATGGGTTGACCCCGGCGGATACTTGTCCTCCAAGCGCCTGAAAGATGACCAAAACGGCGGAGAGACAACGTTGGGCAGTGGGAGTTGGGATTGGCCGCTTGAAGATACCATCCGGCTTACCCAGTATTTCGGCAAGACGCCGTACTCATGGCGTTATCAGTACTCCGGCGGCATCCATACAGGGTACGATATGGTATCAACCGGTAGTAACATTATTCGAGCGCCGCAGGGCGGAGACCTTTATTCCTCGAGCCAACCGTGCGGCAGTGGCAGCATCATCAAAATCAAATACATCGACCACGGCGACGGGGTGTTGAGTTTCTATTTACATGTTCAGTAACGTGAGATTTATCGAGATAAAAGTAATTCTCCGATTGTCCGCAGCTTTTCTTGTTGCGTTTGTTTTGTATCTGACCGCCAGCTACTCCATCATCCGGTCTCTCTCGCTTCATGATATGAAGCAGTATCTGAAAATTACTGCAACGTCCGTTTCGAAGGATTTTGAGCACAGTGAAGGCGTATGGAATACCAATAAGTATTTATCGGACACGACAACTCCTTCAGAGACCCCGCTTTATATTTTTTCCCTTGATGGATTCCTTATTGACCGCAGGAACGTCATTAGCGGCTTTTTGGACACTTCCAATTTCGCTTATGCCTCTTCGTTTGCGACACCCAAAACTATTGTCTCTCCCATTGGTGAGCATTGGCGCGTATTTTCCTATCGCATCCAGCGGAACGACCAGGAAAAAGGCGTGATCCTCCTGGGATACTTTGAGCCGGCTGGTCGATTGGAGAAGGATATTGATGCAGTGCTTTTGGCAAACGCCCAAATGGTAGATAGTCAAATAACGGTTACCAACGGGGTTCTTGATGCAACACAAATTGTTGATAAAGACATTGATCACAATATTTCATTTGAGGTCATTGACACATTCAATCGAAGTCATAAAAGTATAGGCGGACCGCCGGCATATATTGACAAAAGTTATCTTCAAGACGCGCTGAAGCGTAAAGATTTTACGGTTATATCCGATGCACGGTCGCAAAAGAGGTACCTGCTTCACGTTCAACCCATTCTGGCTAATGGGGAAACGGTTGGTCTGGTCGTCGTGGGACAAGGGCTTGATCAGCTGAGCCAGATACTCGGCAATCAGCTGTTGCTTTCTTTTGTCGCGGGGTTGCTTTCCGTATTTGCGTTTGCCGTGCTCACAGTCTATATCTATCGTCACGACATCAGGAAAATTATTGAAGAACGATTGGCAATGCTTACCAATCCTCAATGCGCGGTCGTTGATCGGATTGCATTTGATTCACCGGGAAGCAAAATCATTATCAACGGTATCCACTCAATAGATATCCCCGTCGGTTCGTATCAACACGATATATGCACATTACTCTTTAAAAATCCAAAAAAACTATACGATACGCTCGACCTATCTGATGCTATGGGAGAACTCGATGAACAGAAAAATGTGAAGCGGCTTGTGTATGATGCGGTCGAGGCGGTAAACGTTAAAGTTAAAAAGCTGATCGGTATGAAGCTCATCTCTCACGCAGATAAAAAGTATTGCATAAACCCCACACTCGCTTCGAAACTCTCCTAAATTTCTCGACTCGTACGTGAGTCGCAGTTGAGTCACCTATCACCAATCTACACTTTGGCTATGCAGCAACAAGAAAGCAGTGTTATACACGATATAGTTCACTATATCTGTAGAACCAATACTCCACCCACAGAGTGGTATGTGGGCATTACAGAAGACGTGAAAGTAAGATTATTCAAAGGGCATGGCGTAAATAAAGAGAGGGATTATTGGATATATAGGGAATGCTTTACCGCAGATGCGGCGCGCAGAGTAGAGCGGTACTTTATTACGAACTATCAGACAGACGGAGGGTCAGGCGGCGGGAGTGACGCGTCACGGTTTGTGTATGCGTATAAAAAAGAGCGACATACAAAAGAAGGAGGGATGTGACATGAGACTCCTTATTATTGGATTTTTTATCAGTCTCTGTTTCTTCATAGCATTTCCTCCTCCCGTTTTGGCCGCCAGATCGATAATGATTACATCTGGCAAAACTTCCCTATTTGGCGATGAAGAGATGACCATCACCGCATCAGTGTCGGGTTTTACTCCGGGTGAAACGATTTACATCAAAGGAGCTTTTTATCAGGAAGGGTCAACAAATTATTTTGGATACACGAAGAACGGCGATTCTTGGATAAAAAATGGAGATACATCAACAAGCCAACGATCAATAGTCGTTGATTCTTGGGATGGTAACCTGTCTGTTAAGAGCGATTTTGCAGACAGTGGGTATAAAGGAGAAGGCGAATATAAAGTAAAAGTAGGGTTTTACTATACGACGTCAGGGGGAAATCTCTCGTCTGTTAATTGGACGAGTAATAATATAACTGTTTCGTTGAATGAACCGGATCCAACTCCTACATCTACCCCTACGCCTACTCCCACACCGCAACCAACAGCAACGCCAACTCCTACACCTGCCCCAACAAAGACACCAACACCCACGCCAACCAAGATTTTGACACCGACGCCAACACTTACGCCCATGCCGATTCCTACGGAAATGCCCGAGGAGACGCCTGTGGCGACACCAATGGTGTTAGGAGAGAGCGTGGGAAACGACAGTTCATCGCCAAGCGCAAATACGCCAAACAACTCCTGGAAACCATTGGTCATCTCCATGTTACTCGTAGCGACAGGCCTGGCAATCTTAGCTGGCTTATTTACATGGAAGATCGCAAGAGAGAAGTATTTATCTGATATACTCAGTAAATGAGGTTTGTTCGATATTGGCTTCCGGTGATAGTATGGATGGCTGTGATTTTTTTCTTATCCGGCAGAGAGAGCGTCCAGGTAGCGGATGAACCCATCCTCAATTTTTTATTTTTTAAAACGCTCCACGTGATTGAGTACTCCATTTTGTTTGTTTTGTACTTCCGGGCGTTGAAGAATACACTGCCTGTTTCCATCGGTGTCAATTTACTTGCGGTCGCATTTTTATTGACTCTTTTGTACGCGGTCACGGATGAAATTCATCAATTATTCGTTCCGACGCGGGAGGGGAGGCTTCGTGATGTTATAATTGACGCTATTGGAGCTACTTTAGCATGGATTTCAATCAACAATTTACTACCACGAGCCCCCAAGAAACTGCGCGCATTGGCCAAGAGTTGGGAAATTGTGTAAGAGAAAAGGGGATTCACGTCGCTTGTTTATATGGCGAGTTGGGGAGCGGGAAGACGACATTTGCTCAGGGGTTTGCAAAAGGGTTCGGCATCACTACTCGCCTGCTCTCTCCGACGTTTATTATTGTACGACGTTATACGATTCCACAAAGCACAGGATTTTTGTATCACATAGACCTCTATCGAATTGAAGGCAAGAAAGACCTTCTCGGATTGGGTCTTCCGGAAATTCTTGCAGATCCGGATTCACTTGTTCTTGTTGAATGGGCGGGAAAACTTACGGGTTTGTTGCCAAAAGAACGGATAGATGTACGATTTTCGGTGTTTGAAGACGGAAAGCACTACGTTTCGATATGCAAAATGTCATAGAAGAAGCAATCACGATAGTAAAGAACGGCGGAATAGTAATTTTTCCCACAGACACCGCTTTCGGCATAGGGTGTCGGATGGATGATAAGAATGCTGTAGACCGATTATTTGAAATACGCAGGCGGCCGCTCACGCAGGCAACACCTGTGTTGGTGGATTCAGAAGCGATGGGCCTACCCTACTATACCGATCCTTCAAAAATTGTACGACGTCTGATGAAGAAGTATTGGCCGGGGGCATTGACTATCATCGCGAAGTGCAAAAAAAAGCTTGTCTACTCCCCTATCCGCGGCGCTGGAGAAACCATTGGGTTACGGATGCCCAATCATGAGACCGCCTTAGAGCTTATCCGGGGCGTGAGTGTGCCGATCCTCGGGCCATCAGCCAATTTTCATGGGTCTCCTACTCCCTACCGCTATGAAGATTTGGATCCGGCGTTTGTCAAACTCGTTGATTTGGTGCTCCCAGGTGACTGCTCCGTGGGTATGGCCTCCACAGTGGTTGATTGCAGCGTTAGTCCCTATCGTATAGTACGGCAGGGTTCAATCGTTCTTAGGGAGATAACCATTGTCATTGATTCTTCGGGATCGGAGGCGATCCGTGTCACACTAGAAACTCGTGGCGTGCAACGTCATGAGCTTAAAAAACCTGTGTCCCAAACCAAAGCACAGGAAGTATTACCGATGATTGGGGAACTTCTTATGAAACATGAGTTTGCTCTTGATGATGTAGCGGCAATTCAGGTCAATACCGGGCCGGGCTCCTATACCGGGCTTCGGGTAGGGATTGCAATAGCTAATATGCTCGGGTTCCTTCTGGGCGTCCCTATCAACGGTTTGCCTGCCGGGCAGCAGGCGTTTCCGGTGTATGAGGGTGACCGGTGGTAATTTTCCTCAAGGTTGCTATGATAGATAGATAGATATGGGAGATTTCCTTCGTCATTTGTTTATTCCGCATCACACCAATAACCACCACGCACGGGTGCTTCATGTCGACGCGATGTTTGTGTATTTGCTTGCGTTTGTACTCTTCCGACTGCTCCTTTCTCTGGGGCATGCACAGTTTCCTGACGTGTTGGGATTTGCCACAGACATTCGCGTAGAGCAGCTTTTTTCTGCCATCAACGCGAAACGTGCGGAAGCAGGACTCGGGGCGCTCGTTTTAGATCAACGACTCTCCCGTGCAGCCGCACTCAAAGCGCAGGACATGTTTGCTAACAACTACTGGGCGCATAACGCTCCTAACGGCAAAACACCGTGGGAGTTTGTCACTGTGGCAGGGTATCGCTATCGAGTAGCCGGCGAGAACCTTGCCAAAAATTTTTCGGTAAGTAGCGGAGTTATTGATGCATGGATGGCTTCATCTACTCACCGTGAAAACATTATGCGGGGCGACTATAAAGATATAGGGTTTGCCGTAGTTAACGGTGTGTTGGGCGGAGAGGAAACTACGTTGGTGGTCCAGATGTTTGGTGCCGGAGACAGTCAACTCGCCTATCAGATCAAGCCTGCTATCCTTACCCAGACGGCTGCAGCTACTGCGCCGCCATCGCTTGCACAGGCGCCGACTCTTGGATTGACTGATGTGTTTGTCCGGCCCATCGTGGATATCTCCGGATTATCTAAACGCGTGACGATGGGTTTTGCCGGACTTATCCTCGTATTCGTCGTATTGGATGGTTGGTATGTTTATAGGAAAAAGATTGTCCGTGTATCAGGACATAGTTTAGGACACATGGTATTTTTTATCATGATTATTCTTTTATTGCAGATTGCAACGAGAGGATCAGTTCTCTAAGGATCTATGAAAGCGCATACCGTACATTTTATCGTGCTTCTCCTCATCCTCTGTGCCGGAGCAGGAATGTTTTTTGCGGCACAGGGAAACACCGGACTCCAACTCATGATCGGTGTGGTTACGAGTATTGCATACATCGCGTGGGGCATCATTCATCATGTCATGCAAGGGGATTTTCATAGAAAAGTTGTGATAGAATACGTGTTTATTGGTGGGATTGCTATCACCTTGGTCTATATCGTTTTAGGGTATTAAAGGAGGAAATTTTTTATGAAAGGCGTTATATTAGCCGGCGGACTGGCAACCAGGCTTCGGCCGTTGACAATGGTTACCAATAAGCATTTATTGCCCATTTACAACAAGCCGATGATTTACTATCCGCTGGAGGCGATGCAGAAAGCCGGTATCAAGGAAGTATTGCTTACGACTTCCGGAGATCACGCCGGGCATTTTGCAAATTTGCTTAAAGCCGGAGAGGACTTCGGGATGAAGCTCTACTATGCAGTTCAGCAGAATCCTAAAGGCGGGATAGCAGACGCAATAGCTCTTGCGCAGGAATTTGCTCAGGGTGAGTCCATCCTCGTGTTGTTAGGCGACAACATATTTAACTTTAATCTGTTAAAAGCACGGAAGAAATTTGAGGCTGTTGGAAAAGGAGCTATGGTTTTCGGCGTCCACAAAGACACTGAGTCCAAGCAATATGGGGTCATTGAAGTGGACCGAAACGGAAAAGTTATATCTATCGAGGAAAAGCCGGAACATCCCAAAAGCGACATCGCCCAAACAGGGATATACATGTATGACAGCAAGGTATTTGATTTTATCCGGAAACTCAATCCCTCTGGAAGGGGAGAACTGGAAGTTACGGATCTGAATAATAATTACCTGAATATCGGAGAGTTGCTCTGCGAAGTTATCGACTGGTGGATTGATGCCGGTACTTCCTACGACGAACTTCTTTATGCCAATAACCAGGTGGCGCAGATGGTTAAGGAAGGAAAGTTATGATAGATGGCGTCCAGACGAAGCAACTTATCCGTCATCCCGATGAACGGGGTTTTTTTGAAGAACTTATTCGCGTGAGTGATCCGATATTTAAAGAAGGATTCGGGCAGCTCTCACGCTCGTTTATGATTACCGGGGTTGTCAAGGCATGGCACGTCCATAGAACGCAGATAGATTGGTGGTATGTCGCCCGCGGAACTGTGAAAGTGGCTCTTTACGACACGAGGAAGGATTGCCCGACGTATAAACAGCTCAATGAGTTTGTTCTCGGAGAGGAAGGGCAAGATATTGTTCTGAAAATTCCCGCCGGAGTTGCTCATGGTTTAAAAGTAATTAAGGGTCCCTGCGACCTTGTGTACGTTACCAGTAGTTCATATAACAAAGATGAGGAAGATCGTATCCCCTACGCTGATGTCGAAATAGGCTACGACTGGGTGCAGGGAATACCCATTACAAATAAAAATATAACATGAAACTATTAGTTACCGGTGGGGCCGGATTTATTGGCTCTAACTTTATCCTTTATTGGATACGTGAGCACGCTCGTGATAGTATTGTAAATTTGGATAAGCTCACATATGCCGGCAATCTTGAAAATTTAGTTGATATTGACAAAGACCCGCGGTATACGTTTATCCGTGGGGATATCTGTGATCAGGCAGTAGTAAAGAAGGCGTTTGAAGGCATCGATGTTGTTGTACATTTCGCAGCGGAAAGCCACGTAGACCGGTCGATCCTTTCACCTGCGCCGTTTATCACAACAAATATTCTGGGAACGTATACTCTATTGGAAGCAGCTATAAAGGCAAAAATTTCCCGATTTCACCATGTGTCAACGGATGAAGTGTTCGGATCGCTTGAACTTGGAAGTTCGAGTAAGTTTAATGAACGAACACAATACGACCCCAGAAGTCCGTATTCGGCAAGCAAGGCAAGTTCAGATCATTTTGTACGGACATACCATGAGACGTACGGGCTTCCGGTCACGATTACCAATTGTTCCAACAACTTCGGCCCGTACCATTTTCCTGAAAAGCTTATTCCTCTTGCGATTACAAATATTTTGGAAGGAAAAAAAGTTCCGGTTTACGGAGACGGCCTCAATGTGCGCGATTGGCTGTATGTGGAAGATCATTGCCGCGCTATTGAATCGGTTCTCATCCGCGGAAAAGTGGGCGAAACCTATTGCGTGGGAGGGCAGACCCAGGATATAGATAATCTGACTGTCGTTAAAAAAATTCTTGCATTGATGGGAAAAAGCGAAGATATGATTGAATCTGTGAAGGATCGGCCGGGACATGACCGCCGGTATGCCATTGATTGGACGAAAATTAAAACAGAACTCGGTTGGCAACCGCAGCATGATTTTGATACGTGGTTGGGTAAGACCATTGAATGGTATAAATCACATGAATCATGGTGGCGACCTCTTAAAAAATAATGAAGATTATTGGTACTGGATTATCAGGATTAGTCGGTTCACGCGTGGTGAAACTTCTTGAGCCGGCGTTTGAGTTTGAAAACTTAAGCCTCGAAACCGGTGTTGATATTACCCAAAAAGATGTTGTAATCAATAGATTTGCGCAGTCGCAAGCTCCATGGGTATTTCATTTTGCTGCGGTAACGGATTTAGATGCTTCTGAAAAAGAACGTGAGCTAGGCCAAAGTAGTCTTGCGTGGCGTGTGAATGTAGAAGGAACACAAAATATCGTGGACGCGGCTATCACAAGCGGCAAACATGTCCTTTATCTCTCTACTGATTTTGTGTTTGACGGGAATGGAGGACCTTATACGGAAGAGAGTCAGCCAAATCCTCAAAGTTGGTATGCTGCTACCAAATATGAGGGAGAAAAGATAATCGCCGGTATTGGGGCTTTAGGACTTACTCTTCGTATCGCCTTCCCATATCAAGCCAGACGGCAGGGAAGAGCGGATTTTGTTCACCGTATTATGGAAGAACTGAAGGCAGGGAAAGAGATCATCGCGCCAAAAGACCAACTGGTTAGCCCCACGTTTATTGATGACGTGGCTCGGGTGATACGGGTTTTGGTTACGAACAATGCCTCAGGCATATACCACGCTGTGGGAAGTCAAGCGCTTTCTCCTTATGATGCGGCCATCCTGATTGCTAAAACGCATCGCCTTGACCAATCAAAGATTGCGCCAACTACGTGGGTGTCGTATTATAGAACGCGTGCTCCCAGGCCACACAGGGCGGTTCTTAAAAATACTAAGATCGAAATTTTAGGGCTATCTATGATATCCTTTTCTGAAGGAATTCGTTTTGTTTTATGACCATTGCATTTATCGGACACGGATACGTAGGGCTGGTGACGGCAGCGGTGTTTGCGGACTTAGGCAACACCGTGTGGGTCGTGGGCCGGACAAAGGAGAAAATTGATAACTTAAAAAAAGGGAAAGCGCCTTTTTATGAGCCGGGACTGGAAGAGTTAGTAAAAAGAAATGTAGATGCCGGTAGGCTCCTCTTTACCTTGAATTACCAGGAGGCTGTTGTCCCCTCAGAAATCATTTTTATTTGTGTAGGTACCCCGCCGAAAGAAGGCGGGGAAGCGGATCTCACGAGTGTCTTTGCCGCAGCAGAGAGTATAGGAAAAGCGTTGGTGGGGTACAAAGTAATTGTCACGAAAAGTACGGTTCCTCCGGGAACCAATAAAAAGGTTGCGGAAATTATAGAGCACGGTAAGCCCGTTGGTGCGTCGTTTGCCATTGCCTCCGTCCCCGAGTTTTTACGGGAGGGGACGGCGATAAACGATACACTCCATCCAGACCGGGTTGTGATCGGTACGACGTCCCAGAGGGCTGAAGACATGCTTTTAGAGCTTCACAAATCCATAGACGGAAAGACGGTTTTGTGTAATGTAGAGACTGCAGAGCTTATCAAATACGCGTCAAACTCGCTTCTGGCAACAAAAATTTCGTTTGCTAATGCCATCGCATTCCTTTCAGAAACTGTCGGGGCTGATGCGGAGAAGGTGCTTGATGGGGTCGGGATGGACAAGCGGCTTGGAAGAAGTTTTCTCTATTCCGGTGTAGGCTACGGTGGAAGCTGTTTTCCTAAAGATGTAAAAGCGCTTATTGCTATCGCTCGGGAACATGATTATAATTTTTCAATTCTTAAGGCGGTCGACGAGGTAAACAATGACGCATTGATCCGTTTCATCGAAAAAATTACCAGGCATTTCCACGGGAACGTCAAAGGGAAAACGTTTGCAGTTTTGGGATTATCATTCAAGCCGGATACCGATGATATGCGCGACGCGCCGTCCGTTGCGATTATCACGGCACTTATGAAGCTCGGTGCACGTATCCGCGCATATGATCCGGTAGCCTTAGAGAATGCCAAAACCGTACTCCCAAGCGGTGTCCTGTATGCCAAGGATGCATACGCGGCTGTTGAGGGAGCTGACGCGGTGGTAGTAGTAACAGAGTGGAATGAGTTTCGACAACTTGATCTCGTCAGACTCGCCAAGGGACTCAAAGAGCGTGTTATTTTTGACGGGAGAAATGTGTATGAGCC
>JGI1357J11328_10002177_pt1 | contig 14324 bp, 9 predicted proteins | sample Subgrocontami54m_FD_11328 | JGI IMG/M metagenome (IMG submission 11328)
AGGGAAATCGCCCAGGCCGTCGTCGTTCGAGTCGAAGAACGCCTTGACGTGCAACTGGTAGATGACGGCATCCTTGTACCAGAGCGCCTCGTTCCTGGCGCCCGGGTCCGGTGCGGTCTGCAGCCGCGTTTCGGCGGGACGGAATTTGACCGGTTTATCCATCGGGCGTTCAGGGTTCGTTACAGGAAGTCGTCGAAATTACGTTCGGTCCGCACCTTCCGCCGCAGCGCGTACACGTGTGCGGGCGCGCGTTGCGCTGCGCCTTCGATGAGACTGGCGCCGGCGAGCGTGATGCGTTCGATGACCGCGCGCAGGCGCCCGTGGTCCACGTTTATTCCCGGTTCAGCCATTCTTGAACATCAGCACTGCCAGCGGCGGCAGGGTGAGGGTGAGCGAGTGAAAGCGGCCGTGCGCCGCGACTGGTGCGGCCTCGACGCCGCCGAAATTGCCCATGCCACTGCCGCCGTACAGCGTCGCATCGCTGTTGGCGAGCTCGCGCCAATAACCGCCGCTCGGCACTCCGACAACGTAGTTTGTGCGCGGCACCGGCGTAAAGTTGCACACCACCAGCATCTGCGCGCCGCCGCGCGGCCGGCGCAGGAAGGTGAGCACGCTTTGTTCGCGGTCGTTGCAATCCACCCATTCGAATCCGGATTTATCGAAATCGACCTCGTAGAGCGCAGGCTCGGAGCGGTAGAGCCGGTTCAAGTCGGCCACCCAGCGCCGCAGCCCCTCGTGGTCAGGATACTGGAGCACGTGCCATTCCAGGCTCTGCTCGTGCGTCCATTCGCGCCGCTGGCCGAATTCGCCGCCCATGAACAGGAGTTTTTTGCCTGGATGTCCCCACATATAGCCGTAGAGCAGGCGCAGATTCGCAAACTGGCGCCACGAGTCACCCGGCATCTTGCCGATCAGCGATCCTTTTCCGTATACCACTTCGTCGTGTGACAGCGGCAGCACGAAATTCTCGAAGAACGCATACCAGATCGAAAACGTAAGCTGATCATGGTGGAATTTGCGGTGGATCGGATCCTGGCTCAGGTACTTGAGCGTGTCGTGCATCCATCCCATGTTCCATTTAATGCCGAAGCCGAGGCCGCCCAGGTATGTCGGGCGCGACACCATAGGCCACGAGGTCGACTCCTCGGCCATCGTCTGCGTGTCGGGATGATCGCGATAGACCGACTGATTCAGCAAACGCAGGAATTCGACCGCTTCGATATTCTCCCTGCCGCCATGGCGGTTCGGCACCCATTCACCTTCGTTGCGTCCGTAATCCAGATAAAGCATGGAGGCGACACCGTCCACCCGCAGCCCGTCCACGTGGTAGCGGTCGAGCCAGAAGAGCGCGCTGGAAACCAGGAATCCCCGCACCTCGTTGCGGCCATAGTTGAAAATCTGGCTCTTCCATTCGGGGTGAAACCCCTGCTTCGGGTCGGCGTGTTCGTAGAGGCAGGTGCCGTCGAAGTAAACCAGTCCATGTTCGTCGCTCGGGAAGTGCGATGGCACCCAGTCGAGGATGACGCCGATGCCGTGCTGGTGCAGTGTGTCCACCAGATACATGAAATCCTGCGGCGTGCCGTAACGCGCAGTCGGCGCGAAGTAGCCGGTGGTCTGGTAGCCCCATGAGCCGTAAAACGGATGTTCGGTGACCGGCATCAGTTCGACATGCGTGAACCCCAGTTCGCGTACATATTCGGCGAGCGGCTGTGCGATTTCGCGATAGCTGAGGAAACGGTTGGCGTCCTCGGGCACGCGCCGCCAGGAGCCCAGGTGCACTTCATAAATCGAAATCGGCGCATCGAGCGCGTTGACGCCGCGCCGCGCCGCCATCCACGCTGCATCGTCCCACTCGTACTCGAGACCCCACACGCGCGAGCCGGTTCGCGGCGGCGCTTCAGCGAAGAAGGCAAACGGGTCGGCCTTGTCCGCCCGATAGCCGCCGCTACGCGATTCGATGCGATACTTGTACGCTTGTCCGCGCACGACCCCCGGCACGTATCCCTCCCACACTCCCGAACCATCGGCCCGGGCAGCGAGTGGATTCGCATCCGCGCTCCAGCCGTTCCAGTCACCGATCGCCGAGACGCGCTGCGCATTGGGCGCCCACACGGAGAAATGCGCGCCGGCGACGCCATCGCGCTCGGCAGGCTGGCAGCCGAACTTGTCGTAAAGCCGCGCGTGGGTTCCTTCCTTGAACAGATAGATGTCGTGCGCCGTAAGCGGGCCGGCCTGATCTGGTTGATGTTTTCGCATGGAAATCGTCCCGGTGATTTTTACGGACGAAATATAATATGACAACTGGATTATGCCGTGGTTCCTTGATCCTGACTCACCTACAGATTGTTCACGCGTCAGGGTTCGGGACCGGACAGACAGCGGCCGAGAATTACCGGTTTTTCGCGCTGGCCGGCTCCAGCACGCTCGTCCACAGCGTTTTCACCGCCGCGATTTCAGTCTTGAGCGCGGCGGTTTCGACGCGCGCGTACTTGTCGTTTTGCAGACGCCGCGCGTGCTGCAGCTGGCGCAGGCGCCGATAGGCGTCGTTCGCCGCTACAGCCTCTGCTTCCGCGATCAGGCCGAGTCTGGCCGCGAGCCTGAGCAGCGCCAGATTGCCGATATTGCCGGTCAATTCGGCGTGGCGGTGCGAGTGGCCGAGCACCAGGTACTGGACGATGAATTCGACATCGATCAGCCCGCCGCGGTCATGCTTGATGTCGAAGTGGCTGCTGTGATTGGGGTGCGCGGTGAATATTGTTTCGCGCATGGTGACCACTTCCGAGCGCAGCTGCGCGAGGTCGCGGCGCTTGCGCAGCACCTCGATGCGGATCGCTTCGAAGCTGGCACCGATGTCGCTCGCGCCGGCGGCGAAACGGGCGCGAGTGAGCGCCTGGTGCTCCCATACCCAGGCGCGCTTTGCCTGGTATTCGGCAAACGCCGCGACCGAACTCACCAGCAGGCCGCCGCTGCCGTCCGGCCGCAACCTGAGGTCGGATTCGTACAGCGCGCCGGCGGGCGTCAGACTGGTGAGCGCGTGGTTGAACCGCGGCGCCAGCCGGGCATAGTTTTCCTGAGCCTGCGGCGCCTCATCGTCATACAGAAAAATGAGGTCGAGATCGGAAGCGTAACCCAGCTCCTTGCCGCCCAACTTGCCGTAGGCGACGATCGCGAAGCGCGGCTCATCGCAATGTTTCGAGCGCAGTCCCTGCCAGGTGAGACGCAGCGTTTCAGAAAGTATCAGATCGGCAAGGTCGCTCAGATGGTCGGAGAGTTTTTCGAGCGGCAATTCGCCCGTCAGGTCCTGCGCCAGCAGCCGCATGGTTTGGGCGTGCTTGAAGTGGCGCAGCGTATCCATCTGGCGTTCCATGTCGCTGCCGGCTTCGTCGAGCTGGGCGCGCAGTTGCGCGCCCAGCGCTTTCCAGTCAGGTGGCGCGTAAAGCGCCGTGGTGTCGAGCAGTTCATCGAGCAGAATCGGATGCCGCGTCAGGTATGCCGCCGCCCACGGGCTGGCGTCGGCGAGCTGCGCGCCGCGCTCGATTGTTCCGGGAAACTGCAGCAACAGCGCGAGATAAGCTTCGCGCCTGCTGATACTCTCGAGCAATTGCAACATGCGCTCTAGCGTTGTGTCGGGGTCACTCTGACGCGCTGCGATCTCGATCACCAGAGGCACCAGGTGTTGCATGCGCGCACGGCTGGATTCAGGCATCTGGCGCAGGCGGCTGCTCTCGCGCAACGCGGCGATGCGCTCCAGCGTTTGCTGCGGCGTGCGGTAGCCGAGCCCGTGCAGGACATCAAGATCGTGTTTTGCGTCACCGCCGCGCCACAATTCAGCCAGCGAATGTGCGTCATCCCGAGATGCGGCGAAGATGCTCACGAAGTGGCTCGTGACGTTGCCGCGATGATGCTCGAGTTGCGCGCGAAATTGTGCATAACCGGCGCAGCCCATGGCCGCGGCAATCAGTTCCTGGTCGTCGCCATCGCCGGGCAGTGTTTGGGTCTGCTTGTCATCGAGGTATTGCAGCCGGTGCTCGAGATTGCGCAGGAACACGTACGCGTCTGTCAGCTCCTGCACCGCCGCATGCGGCAGCAGATTGCGTTCACTCAACAGCGGCAGTACCGTGAGCGTCGGTGTCGCACGCAGCGCGGCGTCGCGCCCGCCGCGGATCAACTGGAACAGCTGGACAATGAATTCGATTTCGCGGATGCCGCCGGGACCGAGCTTGATATTGTCGAGGATGTCGCGGCGTTCGACTTCGCGCCGCACGTCGCGGTGCAGTTCCCGCATCGACTCGAACGCACTGTAGTCGAGATGGCGGCGAAACACGAACGGTCGCACCAGTTCTTCGAGCAACTCGGGCGCGCGGTCGCCGCATACCACGCGCGCCTTGATCCACGCATAGCGTTCCCATTCGCGGCCCTGCGTCACGAAGTAATTCTCCAGCATGCCGAAACTGCACACGATCGGCCCGTCGGCTCCCAGCGGACGCAAACGCATGTCGACGCGAAACACGTAGCCATCGGCGGTCATTTCGCTCAAGAGGGCAATCAGGCGGCGCGCGAGACGGACGAAAAACTCGTGGTTGCTCAGGGGCCGCGCGCCGCGCGTTTCACCTTCTTCGGGATAAACGAACACAAGGTCGATGTCGGAGGAGACATTGAGCTCGCTGCCGCCGAGCTTGCCCATTGCGACCACGTGCATTTTCTGAGTGAGTTGGCCGGCTTCCCCGCTCGGTTCCCCGTATTCCGCCGCCAGCCGGCTTTCGAGATGAGCGACTGCAGCCGCGATTGCGATGTCGGCGAGCGTGCTGACAGTGGAGATGACTTCTTCCAGCGTCGCCAGCCCGCACAGATCGCGCGTGATCACGCGCAGCATCACGCGCTTGCGCAGATCCCGCAACACGCGCATGAGCGCGGTCTCGTCGGAGATTTCCGCTGCGAGCGCGGCGCGCATCTCGTCCGCGCTGAACGGCGCGTGCAAGCTGGCCACCGGCAACAGGCCGGGTTCCTGTTCGAGCACCCGGCGCGCGTAGCGCGACATCCCGCTCGCGCGCCCGATCAGCGTGTCGGCGCCGCTCGCAGCGCCGGTGTCAGGCGAAGACATGCCGCATGCGATTAATCATGTCAACGGTTCTCCGGGTTACAATTGGCTGAAATATAGGACATTTTATTGTTTTAACGACCCACGTGCCGACATTTCCCATCTTCAGGTGGCTGCAATTCAGTTCGCTCTGGACCTACCGGCTGGCGACCTGGGCGGTGCTGATCTGCGCTTTCGTTTTCGCGCTGATGGTTGTCGGCGCACGTTTCTGGCTGCTGCCGAACATCGAGGACTACCGCGAAACCATAGCGCGTGATCTGAGTGCGGCGATCGGTCAGCGCGTCACCATTGGCAGGCTCGAAGGCCGCTGGAGCGGTTTCAACCTGCAACTGACGCTGGTCGGATTCGCGGTGTTCGACCGCGCCGGGCAGGCGGCGCTAAGGTTCGAACGGATAGACAGCAGCCTGTCGTGGTGGTCGATGATACATTGGGAGCCGCGTTTCAACTCCCTCGAGATCAGGCGGCCCGAACTCAACATCAGGCGCGACAAGCGCGGCGTAATTTCAGTTGCCGGCATCGAACTCAGCGGCAGCACCGATGGTGGCGGACTGTCGGACTGGTTGTTGCGCCAGGAGGCAGTGGTGATTCGCGATGCGTCGATCACCTGGCGGGACGAGCTGCGCGGCGCGCCGGAACTCGCGTTGAAGCAGGTCGATTTTCGCCTTGAGAATGCCGGCAGGCATCACCGTTTCGGCCTGCGCGCGGTACCGCCCCGGACGTTGTCAACGCCGCTTGATGTGCGTGGTGATATCACCGGCAAAACGGTCAGGGACCTCGCGCAATGGAACGGGCAGTTATTCGCGCAGATCGACCATACCGAAATCCCGCAGTGGCGGGACTGGTTACATTTCCCGGTATCGTTTCCGCGCGGCACGGGCGCGGTGCGGATCTGGCTCGACCTCAAGAATGGCGCACCTGCCCAAATCGCCGCCGATGTTCAACTGTCGCAGGTCAGGACCCGTCTGGGCGCGGAGCTGCCGGAGCTCGAGCTCGATACTCTCAAGGGGCGCGTGGGCTGGAAACTGCTCGAAGACGGATTTGAAGTCTCGACCTCGGGACTTGAGATGGCGGCTCGCGGGGTAACGTTGCAGCCGATGGATTTGCTGCTGCGCTACCGTAATGCCGGCGAGCGCAGGCCGCCGGGCGGCGAGTTGCGGGCGAGCACGCTCGAGCTCGGGCCGTTGGTCGGATTTGCCGGCCATCTGCCGCTCGACGCCGGGTTGCGCCACGAACTCGGCCGCTATGCTCCGCGCGGCAATGCTTATGACGTGGCGGTCAAATGGAGCGGCAGCTGGCCGCAACCCGAGCAGTACAGCGTGAAAGGCAGTTTCGTCGATCTCGGCCTGAATGCGGTCGGCCGTCTGCCGGGATTCGTCGGCATCAGNGGCAACGTCGACGGCAGCGAGCGCGGCGGCCAGTTGCACCTCAACACCCGCAACGCAACGCTGGANCTGCCGCGGGTTTTCCAATCCAGACTNGGGTTTGATGCGCTGACTGCGCAGGTCGGCTGGCGCGGTTACGGCGGGCAATACGAAATCAAGCTCAACAACATTACGTTCTCGAATCCCGATCTTTCCGGCAGCGTATCCGGTTCGTATCAGACGGTGGCAGACAGTCGCGGCGTGATCGATCTCAGCGGTAGCTTGACGCGCGCCGAGGCACGCGGCGTCGCACGTTACATTCCGTTGCAGGTGGCGGAGGGTGCCCGGCGCTGGCTCGACCGCGCGTTCCTTGGCGGAACCTCGAAGGATGTCAAGCTGCGGCTCAAGGGCAATCTCGACGATTTTCCTTTTCCCGCGGGCCGGGGGGGCATATTCCAGGTCGCCGCCCGCGTTTCGGGCGGAGTGCTCGATTACGCCAGCGGCTGGCCGAAAATTGAAAATATCGAGGGCAACCTCGCGTTCCGTGGCACGGGCATGGACATCGTCGTGCGCGAAGCCTCGATTCTGGGGGCGAAGCTCACGCGCGTGCGCGCGCAGTTGCCCAATCTCGGCGCACCGGGTCCGGTGCTTACCGTCAGTGGCGAGGCCGACGGCCCGACCGGCGAGTTCCTGAGTTTTATCGAGCACAGCCCGGTGTACGAGACTATCGATCGCTTCACCGAGGGCATACAGGCCGAGGGCCGTGGCAAGCTCGCGCTCAAGCTCGCGATCCCGCTCGATGACACCCGGAACACCAAGGTGGCGGGGGGCTACCAGTTCATCAACAACCGGCTGCAAAGCACGGGAGTTTTGTTTCCGTTCGAGCAGGTCAATGGCAGGCTGGAATTCACTGAAGCGGTGGTGCGTGTGCCGAAGGCGACCATGAGCGTGCTCGGCGGGCCGGCAACCATTACCGGCGTGACGCAAAGCGACGGCGCCGTTCGCCTCAATATGGCAGGCCGCGTCAACCTGGAGAAATTTCGCCGTACCACCAGCGCGGCGTGGGCTCAGGCGTTGCAGGGTGAAACGGACTGGCGGACATCCGTTACGCTGCGCAAACGGCGCGCCGACATCGTGTTCGAGTCAACGCTGCAAGGCATTGCATCGGAGCTGCCGGCGCCGCTCGCCAAAGCTGCCGCCGACAGCCTGCCGTTCAAGTTCGAGCGACGCGTTACCGGTGCGCAGCAGGACCGGCTTGCATTCACGCTGGGCGGCGTAATCTCGGCACAACTGCAGCGCCGGCGCGAAGGCGAGAACTATATTGTCGAACGCGGCAGCATAAGCCTCGGCGGCGCCGCCGCAGATCCCGCGCGCAAGGGCGTGTGGGTGAGCGGCAGCCTCAAAAGCCTCGATCTCGATGAGTGGTTGGCATTGCTCAAGTCGACTCCGGTTGCGGCCGGGACCGTCGAGCTTGGCGGGCTCGATCTCAGATTGGGCTCCCTCGACGCGTTCGGCCGTCGCTTCGGCGAACTGGCGATCACCGGCAGTGTACGCGGTGGCCTCTGGCAGTCGGAACTCATCGGGCGCGAACTGGTGGGCGAGGTGACTTGGCGCGCGCAGGGCAAGGGCAAAGTCATCGCGCGCATGAAAAAACTGGTGATTCCGGCAGCAGTTCCACGCCGTACTATCGCGCTTGCCGACAAGGACCAGCCACTCGAGTTGCCGGAATTGGATATCGCCGCCGATCATTTCCAGATCAATGACAAGTCCCTCGGCCGGCTCGAACTCACCGCGCTGCCCGAGGGTCGCGACTGGAGGCTCGAGCGACTGCACATCGCCAATCCCGATGCGACTCTGAAAATTGACGGCCTGTGGCAGAACTGGCGCACCCAACCGCGCACCACCGCCAATGTCAAACTCGAGGTAGCCGATATCGGCAATCTGCTGCTCCGGCTCGGTTACCCTGAGGGCATCAAGCGCGGCACTGCCACCCTCGAAGGTCCTCTGTCGTGGACCGGCAATCCGAGCGAGGTTGATTACGCGACGCTGTCGGGCAATTATGTGCTCCAGGCGCATAAAGGCCAGTTCATGAAGCTCGACCCCGGTATCGGCAAGCTGCTTGGCGTGCTCAGCCTGCAGGCGCTGCCGCGGCGGCTGACGCTGGATTTTCGTGATATCTTCAGCGAAGGCCTTGCGTTCGATGAAATCGTCGGTACGGTGCAAGCCACCCGCGGCGTGGCCGCCACCGAAAACTTCCGTATTCAGGGCCCGGCAGTGCGCGTGCAGTTGAGTGGCGAAGTCAATCTCGGTGCCGAAACGCAGAAACTGCGCGTCAAGGTGTTTCCGAGCGTCTCCGACAGCGTGTCGGTGGCTGGCGCATTGATCGGCGGTCCGCTTGCAGGCGTCGCGAGCTTCCTGATGCAAAAAGTACTCAAGGATCCGTTCGGCCAGATGGTGGCGTATGAATACGGGATCACCGGAACCTGGGCCGATCCACAGGTGTCGAAAATCGAAACCGCACAGGCCGAAAAATGAACCCGCGATCCTCACCGGTGTCTGACCACGCACGGTCGGATATGAAAAGTCAGGCGGCGGTGCGTATCGCCGGTGTGCAGATGGCGTCGGGCCCGAACGTCGCCGCCAATCTTGACGAGGCGCGGCGGCTGATCGGTGTGGCGGTCGAGCAGGGCGCGAAGCTGGTTGCGCTTCCCGAGTATTTCGCGATCATGGGTATGCAGGAACAGGACAAGGTCGGGGTGCGCGAGGAAGACGGCCGGGGCCCGATCCAGCAGTTTCTCTCGGGGATCGCGAGTGAGCACGGCATCTGGGTGGTCGGCGGCTCGGTGCCGCTGGTGGCGGACGACGCGAACAAGGTGCGCAATAGCTGCCTCGTGTATGACGCCCAAGGCAGGCGGGTCGCACGCTACGACAAGATCCATCTGTTCGGTTTCGATATGGGGACGGAACATTATTCAGAGGAACGCACGATCGAGCACGGCCGTGATGTCATGGTGGTGGATTCACCGTTCGGGCGTATCGGGCTGTCGATCTGCTACGACCTGCGTTTTCCCGAGTTGTATCGCGCAATGAAGGAGGTCGACCTGATCCTGATTCCGTCGGCGTTTACCGAAACCACCGGCAAGGCGCACTGGGAGACGCTGGTGCGCGCGCGCGCGATCGAAAATCTTGCCTACGTGCTGGCGCCGGCGCAGGGTGGTTATCACGTGAACGGACGCGAGACCCATGGCGACAGCATGATCGTCGATCCGTGGGGGGTGGTGCTCGACCGTCTGCCGCGCGGCTCGGGCGTGGTGATCGCCGGTATCAACCCTGAATACGTGCAGCGGCTGCGTGCCAGCCTGCCGGCATTGACGCACCGGTCGATACACCGGTGCTAACCTTAGAGCCCGTAACATAATGAAACACACGTGCGTTTCATTATGTTACGGACTCTTAATCAGCAACCAAGGATGACTCGTGCAATCAGAAACTTCAGACTTCAAACCGGAAACCAACCTCGCCACCGCCAACGGTATCCTGCTTGCGCCCAACGCGCTCGATGACCATGCGTTGCAGCAGGTGTTCGGCCAGATCATGACGCACCGGATCGATTACGCGGATCTGTATTTCCAGTACAGCCGCAGTGAGGGCTGGAGCCTCGAAGAAGGCATAGTCAAGTCCGGCAGTTTCAACATCGATCAGGGAGTCGGGGTACGCGCGGTGGCCGGCGAAAAGACCGCCTTCGCCTATTCCGACGATATCAGCCTTACGGCATTGACCGTGGCGGCGCAGGCCACCCGCGCCATCGCGCACCAGGGCGCGGCCCTCGCCACACAGGTTGCGAAGCGCGATAGCGGCCACCACCTCTACCTGCCGCAGGACCCGCTGGCGAGCCTTGACGATGCGGCCAAGGTGGCGCTGCTCGAGAAAATCGAGCGCCGCGCACGCAGCCTGGATACGCGCGTAACGCAGGTGATTGCGCATCTCGGCGGCGAATATGAGGTGGTGCTGGTAACGCGCAGCGACGGCGTGACGGCGGCCGACGTGCGGCCGCTGGTGCGGATGTCACTGCAGGTGATCGTGGAGCAGGACGGGCGGCGCGAGCAGGGCAGTTCCGGTGGTGGAGGGCGGTTCGATTACGCTTATTTCACCGACGCCATCCTGGATGATTACGCGCAAAAGGCGGTGTCGCAGGCGCTTGTCAATCTCGACGCGCGGCCGGCGCCGGCCGGAATGATGACGGTTGTACTTGGCCCTGGCTGGCCGGGGATTTTGCTGCACGAAGCGATCGGGCACGGCCTTGAAGGCGACTTCAACCGCAAAGGCAGCTCGGCTTTCAGCGGCCGCGTCGGTGAGCGGGTGGCGGCGCCCGGGGTGACGGTAGTCGACGACGGCACCATACGCGAACGGCGCGGCTCACTCAACATCGACGATGAAGGCAACCCGACGCAGAAAAACGTCCTGATCGAGAATGGTGTGTTGATCAATTACATGCAGGACAGCCTGAATGCCCGGCTGATGGGTGTTGCGGTGACCGGCAACGGCCGGCGCGAATCGTATGCGCACGTGCCGATGCCGCGCATGACTAATACCTACATGCTGAACGGCGATAAAGATCCGCAGGAGATCATCGCCTCGGTCAAGCACGGGTTGTACGCGGTCAATTTCGGCGGCGGGCAGGTCGATATCACGAGCGGAAAATTCGTGTTCTCGGCCGCCGAAGCCTACATGATCGAAGACGGCAAGGTCACTTATCCGGTCAGGGGCGCGACACTGATCGGCAACGGTCCCGACGTGCTGACGCGCGTGGCCATGATAGGCGACGACATGACACTCGATCCGGGGGTGGGCACCTGCGGCAAGGAAGGCCAGAGCGTGCCGGTCGGCGTCGGTCAGCCCACGCTGAGGATCGACGGGCTGACCGTCGGCGGCACGGCATGAATGCGCAAACTGGCTGACATCGAACGCGCACGCGCGGATCGCAACGACGACGCGGGCGGGGATAGTCCTGCGCACCGCGCCATAAATTACATCACGCCGTCGGGCTACACACGGCTCAAAAACGAACTTACCCGCCTGCTCAACGAGGATCGTCCCGAGCTCGTCAAGGTTATCGCGTGGGCCGCATCCAACGGCGACCGCTCGGAGAACGCCGATTACATTTACGGCAAGCGCCGGCTGCGCGAAATAGACCGCCGCATCCGTTTTCTCGGCAAACGTCTCGAGATCGCGGCAGTGATCGATCCGGCGCGGCAGGGACTCGCGCAGATATTCTTTGGCGCCACCGTCACCTGCCGCGACAGCAAGGGCGTCAAGCGCACGCTCAGCATCGTCGGCGAGGACGAAGTCGATCCGGCGCGCAGTCACATCAGCTGGGTTTCGCCGGTCGCGCGTGCGCTCAACCAGGCGCGCGTAGGCGATGTCGTGACGTTCAGGACGCCGGCGGGGACCGAACAACTGGAGGTGATAGAAATTCGTTACGTTGGGTTATAATGCCCTGATTTTGCTGAATTTGAGAGCAAGTGATGCAGAAAACCGATGACCTGCGCATCAAGGAAATCAAGGAACTCGTGCCGCCGGCACACGTGCTGCGCGAGTATCCGGTTTCGGATCCTGCGGCGCAGCTTATCTACGACACACGCCAGGCCGTGCATCGCATACTGCACGGTGCCGATGACCGCATGCTGGTGATCATGGGGCCGTGCTCGATCCACGATGTAAAGGCGGCGAAAGAATACGCGGGCAGGCTCAAGGAAGCGAAAGACCAACTCGCCGATGACCTGATGGTCATGATGCGCGTCTACTTCGAAAAACCCCGCACCACCGTCGGCTGGAAGGGGCTGATCAACGATCCCAGGCTCGACGGCAGCTTCAGCATCAACGAAGGCATAAGCATTGCACGCGGGTTGCTGCTCGACATCAACGAGCTGGGCGTGCCCGCAGGCTGCGAGTTTCTCGACATGATCACGCCGCAGTACGTCGCCGATCTGGTGTCGTGGGGTGCGATTGGCGCGCGTACGACCGAAAGCCAGGGTCACCGCGAACTTGCGTCGGGCCTGTCGTGCCCGGTCGGCTTCAAGAACGGCACCGACGGCAACATCAGGATCGCGGTCGATGCGATCCGCGCCGCGCAGGCGCCGCATCATTTCCTTTCGGTGACCAAGGCCGGCCATTCGGCGATTGTCTCGACCACCGGCAACGAGGACTGCCACATCATCCTGCGCGGCGGCAAGCAGCCCAACTATGACGCGGCGAACGTTGATGCGGCAGCGAAGGGGCTTGCCGAAGCCGGTCTCGCGCAACGGCTGATGATCGATTTCAGCCATGCCAATTCGAGCAAGAACGCGCAGAAGCAAGTCGACGTCGGCCACGACGTCGCACGCCAGGTTGCAGGCGGCGAGGACCGTATTTTCGGCATCATGGTCGAAAGCCATCTCAAGGCCGGCCGTCAGGACCTGCTGCCGGGCAAGCCGCTGGTATACGGCCAGAGCATCACCGACGGCTGCATCGGTTGGGAAGACAGCCGCAAACTGCTCGACTCGCTCGCCGAAGCGGTGCGCAAACGGCGTGTCGCGCTGCTGGAAACCGAGCAGTAACCAACCCGGTAGTTGCGCGTTCGCTGCGCTTTGAGCATGTTGATACCCGGCCGGGCTTTTTCCGCAGTTTTCCTGTTAGTTCAATTCACCGCGCCCGCCGCCCACGCCGCCGAAATCACCGTCACTGACGACCGTGGCGCGACGGTGATACTTGCGGCGCCGGCGCAGCGCATTATTTCGCTGGCGCCGTCAATTACGGAACTCGTGTTCGCCGCCGGCGCCGGCGCCAGGCTGGTCGGAGTCGCGCGCTACAGTGATCACCCGCACGCTGCGAGGGGTCTGCCGCAGATCGGCGATGCCTCGCGCATCGATCCCGAGCGCGTGCTGAGCCTGAAACCCGATCTTGTGATCGGCTGGAAAAGCGGCAACCCGGCAGCAGAAATCGAGCGCATCGAGCGGCTGGGATTCAAGGTCTATGCCGCCGAACCCGCGACCCTTGCCGCGATACCGCGGCTGCTGCGTATCATGGGATTGCTCGCCGGCACGGGCGCCGCTGCGCAGGACGCGGCGGATGAATTCGAACAGGGAATCTCCGCGTTGCGCCAGCGCTACGGCGCGCGCGCCAGGGTGCGCGTGTTCTACGAAATCTGGCATCAGCCGCTGATGACGGTCAACCGGCGCCATATGATCAGTGATGTGATCAAGTTGTGTGGCGGAGTCAACGTATTCGCCGGGGTTGAAACGCTGACGCCGCTGGTATCGCTCGAAGCGGTGATCGCGGCGCAACCCGAGGTGGTGCTTGGCGGCAGTTCGGCGACGACTGCCGACGCATTTGCCGCGCAGTGGCGTGGCTACGAGGAATTCGTCACGTTGCGCAACGTCAAGGCGTTATACGTCGATCCCGATCACATCCAGCGCCAGACACCACGCATACTCGAAGGCGCGCAGACGGTATGCGAACACTTGGAGAAAATTCGGGGGAGCCGCCGCTGAGCGCCGACAAACGCCGATGGAAAAAACCCGGCGTAGGGTGGATGGAGCGAAACGCAATCCACCGATTATTGGTTGGCGCGTCATAATCGACCGTCGAGTCAGGCACGGTCAGGCAGTGTGTAGCCAGTTCTCGATGGTGAGACCAGGAATGCGGAGAAAGTGGCGCATGTTATCTGTGACACAAACGGCACTCACTGCAATGGCCTGAGCAGCAATAAGTGGATCCATGCGTCCGCGTCGCGAGGCGGCGTGTACCACGCTCGCAACCCACGCGCGAGCCCGCTGTGGCGCTGCGCGTAGCGCCACGGCAAGGAGCTGCGCGAAGCGGGTCGATTT
>JGI1357J11328_10002196_pt1 | contig 14256 bp, 19 predicted proteins | sample Subgrocontami54m_FD_11328 | JGI IMG/M metagenome (IMG submission 11328)
AGAAAGCTTTGCTTTCTGATAGCTCTCAAAACCTCTGGTTTTGAAGTGCTCAAAAACCAAGGGTTTTTGACAAAGCGGAGTCTTCTGGTTTTTCCTGATAAACAAAATCGCTCTTCTTCATAAATATATTTATAAAACACATCAATTCTATTCTGTATGGCAGCTAAAAATCGAGAAGCCATAGAAAGACATTATGATGAGACTCAAATACTTTACAGTCTTTTCTGGCCTAATGACGCTCTCCATTACGGCATTTGGGAAGAAGGAACAAGAACTTTAGCAGAAGCTGTAGACAATAACAGCAGATTATCTGCTCAACTACTCAATGCAAATGAAAGGTCGAGATTGCTTGATGCGGGCTGCGGGATAGGTGGAACATGCAGGTTTATCGCTCGTCACTTTGGTTCCTATATTCATGGAATTACTCTCTCTGAAACGCAGCTTATCAAGGCAAATAAAAGAGCAGAAAGAGAGTATCTCTCTGATCGCGTTTCATTCTCAAAGCAAGACTTTACACAAACTTCCTTCCCTGATTCAACGTTTGATGGTGTGTATGGAATTGAATCTGTTTGTCATGCAATAGACAAAGAAAGATTTGTTAGAGAAGCGTATCGGATTCTTAAAAGAGGCGGAAGAATTGCAGTGACTGATGGTTTTATTGTCTCTGAACCAGAAGGCAAAGGCAAAGAGTTATATGAAAGACTCCTTTGGGGCTGGGAATTACCTAGCTTATCAACAGTACAAGAATTCCAGGATACATTAAAAGAAAGAGGATTTAAGAATATAAAATTTTTTGACCATACTTCAAAAATACAAAAAACGAAAAAAAGAGTTTATATAATCGGATGCCTCGCATACCCCATTATCACGATGGGTGCATTTTTAAGGATCTTGCCAAAGCATATGCACCAGCATAATACTGCCTGTCTCACTCAAAAGACACTCTTTGATAGAGGAATAGGTGTTTACGGATCATTCACAGCTGAGAAGTAGGTAGAGTGCATATACATAGAAACTTAGAGCCCATCCTTATAGGAAAATCATAAAAATTTGCAAAATCTCCGACTCCGTCATAAACCTCAGAACTCACAGAGTTCTGACGGCTATCAAAATCTAAAGATTTTGAAGTCATTGATTTCTGAGAGCTCTCATCATCTTCGATGATGAAGTCACAAAAAACCACCATTTATCTCCGCATTAAAAAGCGGAGTCTTCTGGTTTTTCCTGAGAATTATACAACATAGCACAAAAGCTTTTAAACTTCTTTTCTCTTAGAATATTATAAAAGAGAGGGTTAAATGAGTCTCAAGAATTGGCCATATTGGTTAAGAGGAGCGTTAATTGGTTTAGTAGTTCCCCTGATAGGTATCGCATCAGGTTATTTTCTTCAATTATTCTTATTTGGTACTCTTGGTGGATTATTATATCTAATACTGGTTCTCCCATTTCGCGGATTGATTGCAAATTTCTTTTGTCATTACCCTGAGAACATTTCAACTTTTTCATGTATAGTATTATTACCAGTCATTGCAGGCATTTTTTCAATGATTACTTATGCTCTATTTGGGAGTGTTATCGGTTGGATTATTGATAAGATAAAATCAAGAAGAACTTAGAGCCTATCCTTATAGGATAAACTTCGATTAATTTTATTTTGACATTACTCCTTTTCTGTCTGCCTTTGTGGACAGGCTCTCAATACGTCAGCCCTGCCACCTGATACCTGTCGATATGCCCTGCATCTATCAAAAACCACGAAGGCATTCCTGTCACGTGATAGTCAGTTGTTGGTGTTGTTGAAAAATACAAGTAATCTACTTCTGTCTTATTCTTCACCGTGATTCCTTGGGCGGCAAGTTTCGGCAAGCTTACGAAGGATTCTATGCCATAGGGAGAAGGCGCATTAATTCCCTGCAGGCGATCAAGGAAACTCGGAGCAGTTGTTGAATTTGTGTAAAGCAGATTGATCGCGTGCACGGTAAGATTGCTCACATTTCCGGTAGAAACATAGCTTCCTTCGTAAAAGGTTTTATTAATCTTATTCGTCACAAGACCACCGGTATTGATGACATACAGAGGGTCTTCAAATCCCTCAATACTGATGGGCACGTCGAGATACTCTATCTTATTCCATCGGGCCAGCTTCGTGTTGTCTTCCATGGTCAGATTCAACGTAATGTTCACAATAATGTTCCAGGGATCTTTTTGATAAACGCCAATAGTCGGCTGGGAGAGAGTAACATTTACGTTCATTTTTCTGGCATTCTGATTGATAGTCTGAAGAATGTCGGCATACGTCGCTCCGATAAAAAGCGCCCTCGGAGTTCCATACAAAGTCCCGTTAAAGAAAGCCTCTTCAAATCGTGCATTCGGGCTAAAGGTATAGTTTCCTGTAGAGGCAATATCATTCTCAATTTCAAAGATTGTTCTGAATCCGAGAGTATACATCTGCCTCTGGAGATTCTCTTCCAAAGAAAATAAAAATGAATCCATTGTCGCCACTCTCTGCGCTACGGCATCGGTCTTATCAGAAGAAGAAATCTCATAGGAAATGAAGAAAATAGTAATTGTAAGAATAACAATTAAAGTGAAAAAAAATCCTTTCTTGTTCATGGTATGATTGAAAAAACAGAGTCATCATTTAAGTCTATTCCATTCATCGTGAAACTGCTGATAGCGCATTCTCCATAAGAAGCTGGTATAGCTTGGCAGATGACTTCGCTTCCTGCAAGAATGCTGTATTTGCTAAGGTACGCCTGATTTGGATAAAGTTTTTCTTTAATCAACAACGAGTGCACGCCTACTGAAAGTTTTTCATTTCCAGGAGTGGAATATTGAAACAAAACTTCGTACCCCTTATCACTTTCATTAATTGCCAGCCCGAAACCCAGTAAAACCTGATTTTCAGAAGCATATGTTCTTGTAACAGAAATAATCTCGCAAGTGCCGGCGTAAGATGAAGCATTTGCGCATAAGCTTGTTTCACTGCCTCCTGAAACGTCTCCTCCAGCACCCGTGTCTCCTCCGCTGTCTCCTCCACCGCCTCCCCCTCCAGCTCCTCCTGTTCGGGCAACAGCTTGATCTTCTTTTTGATAATGAGAAATAATCTCTTTTTTCTCTTCAGGAGAAAGTTTCTCCCAAGCGCTCTCGTTGAATCCTAACTGCCCTGCAATTTCTTTTTCAGTTTGATCAGGCGCACCTTTATTTTGCTGAAGATCAGAACCTTTATCGCTGAGGCTAACATAAGCAAGAACGCCTAAAAGAATGAGTATTCCCATAGTAAAAACAATAAGCCATAGTTTTTTCATGTTACCTCCATGCTCTCACCTGAACCTCGCTGCTCCATGTAAAAGGAATCCCTTGAATCTCTGTCGAGCTAACTCCAAGGCCCTGCTGTGAAAATTTCGTATCAACTTTGAGGTCAGCATTCACATCAAGGAGTTGAAAAAGATTAAGAACAGCGGTATCGATAGCATCGTAAGGATTAGAGCTGATATTCCCTGGAGAAAAGCTGCATCTCTTCAACCCGGAATAATTGCCCGGAACATTGACCATCGCCTGGCTTCCATCATCAAATGTAACATTCCATGAACATCCTGAAGCAACAGGAAGAATGGGAGAGTACGCGAGCGTGTTCTTCACGACAGTATAAGAAACTTTGTCATAAAGAGATCCTCCATCAAAAACGCTCGGAGAAGTGCCTGTCTTAATCGTAAGAGTATTGTTCCCCTGAACCACATATTGCGCAGGCAGATGCACAACAAAAGGATCTCCCAATTGAGTATAATCGTTGCCAAAACTCCCTAATAGAAATCTCTGCACCCCGTTCAGCGTCGCATTGTCTGTCCATTTCGGCCCTGAGTAGGAAAGCGCATTCACCTCTATGGCAGTAGAGTTAAGAGGGATAAAAAAGGAACCTTGCGTGATATTGTTTCCAAAATTTCCAGTCCTATATGAAAGGGCAATGCCGTAAGGAACCTCTTTTTTTGTATAATTGAACTTGAGATAGGAATCAGGGTAAAGTGTTGTTTTCTGGAGCCCGCTTGCAATAACGCTCTGTTCGACGTAAGAGAGCTGAACAATGCTCTGTGCAAGAGATTCATAAATAGCTAAGAGATCATTCGCATTATTTCCCGGACGATAAATTCCTCCGCCAACTCGCGCTGTTTCAGCCAAGGTCCAATTTGCGTTAAAACAATTGCTGACTGCCATCCCTATTGTGGAAACATTTGCCTCGAGGTTAATGTGCGTCCGATTTGAGCTCCAGATAGTGTTATTGAAATTCGCAAGGTTGCTTGTTGAAGTGCATCCATAACCACACGAACTCCCAGTAGTGCTTGTGCCGTTGTATCTCCGTTGCGAACCTGAACATGTAGCAGTTGGGCCTGAGGAAGATGATGAAGAGCTACAACGATACCCTGACTCTCCATCAGTCATAAGAACAACAAACCTCTTTCTCGACGCATTAATAGGATTTAGAAGATTGTAGGCTGCATTGATCCCGCAGCAAGTGCAGGTCCCGCTTCCAGCAGCATAGGAGTCAATTTGAGCAATCAAGCTGTTGTTGTCTGCACTTAGAGCATGCGAATTCACTAAGTTGTCATCGAAAGAAGCGAGCCCAACACGATTTCCTGGACTGGCAAGGACAATTCTGGTAAAATTTTTTGCAAGGCATTTTGCCAAGCTGATCCTTTTCGTCGAGTTATCATAGAGAAGAAGATCGCTGCAATTTCTAGTAACTCCTGTATTGGTGTTATTCAGTCTCCAATTCATGCTTCCTGAAACGTCTGTTACAAGAATGACGTCTGCATTTCCTCCGCCTGTAACTTGAGAGATATTTTTAAGTCCAAGCCTCAACGGGATAGTAACATTGCTCAAAGCGTTATAGTCCAAAAGAGAAACGAGCTGTGCATTATTCAGGGTTGTGCTCACTTCACCTTGAGCTGACGCATTGTAAACACTGGCATTGCCAATAGTCATGAAAATAGTTGAATTGGTGATGTTATAATGCAGAAAAATTTCCATATCGTGAAGCGTTCCCGGAACATAAAAAGAATCGTAAAGGTTGATAATCCCATCAATGCCGGGAAAACGATATATGACTGGAGATTCATAGCTCACCTCTGTCTCATAATCAATTGCAATATATCCTCCTGCAATATACAGCTGACCATTTTTAAATTCAATTCTGTTATCGCCAGAAGAAAACTTTCCAAGATGAGAGCTTAGGTCTATAGTTATAGGATCAAAAGTGCTGTTGCCTTTCGAATAATTGCCGGCATATAAACTATTAATGTAAAGAGAAAAATTGTCATTCACTGCAATTTCAATCGACGCTGACTTTATCGTTCCATTATAATTAATGATTGCAGTAAGGTTTCCATCCCCCACATATCCTCCAAAATAAAAATACTTCATCAACGCGTTTTTGGTAAGAAATGCTCTTGAAGAAAATCCCGTAACGTTGCTGCCTTTCTGAATGCCTGAAACAATCTGCCGCGAGACCCATATTTCCCTTGAAGCGTCGTAGGGTGTAGCATTCTTCGCAGCTATCAGCTCGTTATTGAACCAAATCCCCACGTTCTCATGCTCAAAAGTTTTAAGAAACTCTAGGGAAAGGTTCTCAGCTTCAGGATCCCCGATTGCATAAAACTCTCCGATCTGATCCAAAAGAGAATTATTCTGGTTTTTAATCTTTCCTGACGCAATAAGACCCTTGACATAAGAATTATTTGTCTCAAAAATCTTAAGGTCTGAAAGAACTTTGAGCGTGTCTTCCTGGACTACTACTTCCCGAATTATGTGCTTCTGAATCGGATCTACCAGAAGAATAATGGCTATTACGAGCATAAGAGCAATCAATGCGTCTAAGCTAAAAAAATATCCCTTTTTTTCCATCCCTTCCCTCTATCTGGAAAGGAAAACGAGCTATAAAAAGATTGCTAGGCAAGATATTCAAGCGAGTATCTCCGATATCTTTTAGGGAAGAACCTTCGGACGACCATTCATTGAGATCGCTTCTTCAATGCACTCTTATCTTGGGGCGATTTCTCCTTCATCAAAATGTTGCTCATCGGAGATACTCCAAGCATCACTATCTTTAAATAGGAAAAGTATTTCTGGAGTCATGAACCTCAGAAAGCTCGAGGAAGTTCTCATGGAGGGAATGGCAGAAGCAGGAGAGAAAACTGCAAAAAATTTCGGTGTTGCAAAGAGATTACGCGATAAAAAGATTGAAGCTCCCTACGCCAATCCCGCTGCAGAGGCGCTCACAGAGACTGATCTTGAGAACCAAGAGACACTCCTGCACCATCTCTACAAATCCTTCCCCCAAGTTGCGATCAGTGTTGAGGAAAGAATAAACGATCCTACCCCTGTGCAAAAATCCTTCTACGAAAATGATGAAAGCGCAGAATATCTTGTGCAAATTGACCCGATTGATGGAACGTTTATTTACGCTCAAGGCAAAATCAGAGAGTATGGAATCATAACAAGTGTTGTTGAAAGAAAGACGTGTGATCAAGGAGTTTTTGTCTTCTCTATCATTTACTATCCTTCCCTAGAATTCTTCATTATTGCAAACCATGAAAAGGTTGCAAAAATAAAAAGATCGGGTGAAATAACTCCTTTGTCAAAAGAAACGGCTCCGCAATGTTCAAGGCAGGAATACTCTGCTTCATTTGTAGATCCTCCAGAAAAATTAGGACTTCCAAAAGAAGTGCCCTATGTGAGAGATATCTACTCTGCAACACAAGCTGTTCTCTATGTAACAAATGGCAGGATTCCGGGATACCTCAAAAGAAATGCCCAAACTATTGACGCGCTTGCTGCTGCATGGATCGCCCACCAATGGGGCGCAGATGTTGAATTCGCCTCTGGAGAGAAATTGCACAGCGTCCCTTTTGGAGATATCAAGACTCCTGAAGGAAGAAAGCTCCCTCGAGATCAACGCGGCCTCCTTATCATCGGGAAAAAAAGTGATGCCTACTTTAAGAAGTATGCAGATGCTTATCAAAGGCATCAAGGAGTTTCCTGAAATTTTCACTATTCCTAATAGAAGCATCAAGGAGTTTCCTGAAAAGTCTGCAAGGCTGCTTCCAGCCTGATTTTGAGAAAGTTCAAAAAGAAGAAAATCTCGAGAATATCAGCTAAAAACGGAAAAGTGTTTGAGAGAGTAACAGGATATAGTTAAGTTATCGGGAGGTCTTACACCTTGTCAATAAGCAGATATGTTCTTGTGCACATAAGAAATAATAGAATATCGTCGGTTTAGGAGATTGCAGGGAGATTTCATTGATTGAGTAGTATGAAGGTTATTCTCTCATATATCCCGAGGAAGTACCGAGTATGTGCTATCCCGTTAATATTTCCCAACGACATATTAATTCGGGATTTCATTTTCTCATTTTTCTCATGAACGCTTCTGATGGGGTCTCAAGTTCTTCAAATCTTAATGATCTGTGTGGTTTCAGATCATTATACCAGTGCAGGAGCTCTTCAATTGTTTTAAATGCTTCTCTGTGATTATCGTAGCACTCGAACCACTTCTCAATCTTTCCATTGCTTTGCGGATGCTTGACCTTGCATAAAATTGGCTTGATTCCTTTTGACTTGAGATAGCCCTTGAATCTTGATTCTCCATCGATAAAATTGCTTGTAAATGTTGAGCCATGATCGCTGATGCATTGTTTTATCCGGCCGTGCTTCAATGCTAATTCCATTCCAAGAATGGAATTGTCTGTCGATTCTTTTTCAGATTCAATTAATGCGAGAAGCTTTCTGCTCGCATCATCTTCTACTCCGAAAACCCAGGTGCCTTTGAAATAATGCCAGGTGCACTGCTGTCAAGCTATGCCTTCTCTCATATCTTATCCAATCCTTCTTTCTCATATCTCTCCAGCTTTTCTTTTTAGCATATCCAAGATACATTAAGATTTGGTGCACTCTATTGTGCCCTATGTGCTTCTTATCATCTCTGTCAATCAATCTTTCTAGAGTATCTGCAGAAACTCTATACTTCTCGTAAGCTTTTTTCACTGAAGTTATTTCCCATTCTTCAAAGCTTTTCCGAGGGCGGCCAGCATGCTGTCCTATATCCGGAATCTCTCCTGTTGCCTCAAATGCCTCCTCCACCTGATACACTCTTCTTACGCTTATTCCTGCAACTTTCCTTGCTTGATAAACTGTCTTTCCATCAGCCAGCTTTCTAAGTGTTTCCGTAAGCTTAGCTCGTGTTAATTTCATAGGGCTATTTACAACAGCCTTATGAAATAATTTCGGGATAGTACAAAGTACCGAGTAACAGAAACCTTTTTAAAGCCATAAATCTCTACCATTCTATCTTTAAGGTTGAATTCTTAGAGTATTAAACAACAAGTTTTGGAATGAAATGATATTCTTCTGGGATCTTAGTTTAGGAGAAAAATGAATAATAGAAGATTTCAAAGAAAAGAGCCTCTCAGGAGATCTATTTCCTGCCAGTGCGGCTCAGAAGCTAAATTAGTAACACGAATCAACTTTCCGTTTGGGAGAGCATCTGATTCAAGGACAACAAGAAGATATAAGTGCTCTTCCTGCAACACTCAGCATTTTTTAAGTAAATCCCGGGAGGTAAAAAAATGAACAGATTTGGTGGAGGAGATCGCGGCGGCGGCGGATTCAGAGACTTTGGTCCTCGTGAGATGCACAAGGCAGTATGCTCTGATTGCAAGCAAGAATGCGAAGTTCCCTTCAAGCCTACAGAAGGAAAACCTGTGTACTGCAGAGAGTGCTATAAGAATCACAAGAAAGTTCTAGTAGCCTCAAGCTTTACTCATAAGCCTTTTTTTCCTGAGAACATTTGTTTTTTCGTTCTCGTATATTTTAATGAATTCTAAAAGAAAATTTTAACCTTTAGGGTCATATTCATAGATGCCTCGTACATCCATTGAAAATGCAGGGAATGGTATCACGCCGGGACCGAACTTGAGCCGTTCGTGTGACCTTGCAGGGTTTTTTCCAAAAACCCCAAGAAATCACATAAGTGGCATACGCCCCAGCCGAGATAGAATCGGTTGTGTGATTTTAATGAGCTTTTTATTGTCAGTAGTTATAGAATTCCAAAGCTTAAATATCTTCTCTTATTCTTAAGGCTGCCTTAAGCACAAGATTTAATCAACTTTATTAACCTCGTTTATTTGTTAATTTAATGAAAAAAGTTGTGATAATCATTTTAGGAATTATACTTCTTGGTATAGTATTTGTGTATACTTCTTTGTTTTCTAAAGAAATAATTAAGACGACAGAGGGCAATGAACGCATTGAATTATGTGCTAAAATTGTGGGTGAAAAGTATAGGAATGAATGTTATCATACACTGGCATTAGACATAGAAGATTCTGAAATATGCATCAAGATATATGGAAATTCTGGAATTTATGAATGTCTTAAGGACGTTGCAATTAAAACTGATGATTCTGAATTATGTATTAAAGTTTTAAGTGATAAGGAAAGAAATGAATGTTACAGTAAAATTGCTGCTCAAACAAAAAATGCAGAACTTTGCGACAAAACCAAGGGAAATTATGAAAGGGACAAATGTCTTAACAATATTTATTCTTGATAAAGGCATCTATCTAAAGTGCCAAGATGGTATTACGCCCTGACCGAACTTAAGCTGGTTGCGTGATCTCAACAAGATTTTTTTTAACATCCCTTTAATGTCATAAAAAGGATTACGCCGGGACCGGGAATCGAACCCGGATATCCGTGAGGAAACAGGTTCTTTACCAAATTCTTTTCTTAACTTTGCATAAGGAAGACGAATCCCTCAAGAGTATTTCTTGATTAAAGATTCTTTTTATAAAATCTTTATTAGCAAACCTGCGCCGTACCATTGGGCCATCCCAGCACAAGAGAAAGGAGAAATAAGAATTTATAAAGGTTGTTAAACGACTTTAGAAATGGGAGATAATACGCTGGAGTCAGGAATACCGCAAGATAATTACAGGAAAAAGAGAGTGATCAATCAAAGTGATCAAGAAAGAAGTGAGAAGCAATATTATCTGCCTGAATCGAGACGCTACTTAAAAGGCATTGATCTTGCAGCATACATTGGGAAAGAAATCCCAGAATGGGTCGTAAACGAAGTGCTAAGCGACCTGGCTGGAGAGTAGTAAAGTTTAAAAATCAACTTTTAATAGGTTCAGTATAAACCTTGAAGAATATTCTTGCCCCAAATGTTTTATCTTACCACTATCGAAGACCACATCCGTGTTGAGCCAAAGCTCTTTGGACTCCCTACTGCTGAAGCAGTGGAGAAGCAGCTCAAAGAGACCTATGCTGATTACTTCAGTAAAGATTTTGGAAAAGTCATAGCAGTCCTTGAAGTTACTTCTGTTGGAGAGGGAATCATCATCCCCGGCGACGGCGCAGCCTATTACAAATCCATATTCAAGCTCTTAGTCTGGAAGCCAGAACTGCAGGAGCTGGTCTACGGCACAGTCAATGAAATCGCTGGTTTTGGCGCATTCCTTCAGATGGGGGCAATGCAGGGCATGATCCATATTTCCCAGACTATGGAGGATTATGTAAGCTTTTCGAAATCAGGAGCATTAGTCGGAAAAACCACAAAAAGATCCCTCAAAAAAGGAGATCTCTGCCTCGCCAGAATTGTCGCAATCTCTTTCAAGGGATCTGAGCCAAAAATCGGTCTCACCATGCGCCAGCCTGGCCTGGGAAGCTTGGAATGGATCAAAGCAGACAAGAAAAGAAATGTAAAAACAGAAAAACCTATAAAAGCAGAAACAAAGAAAAAGGAGAAGAAGAAAGAATGAGAAATATCGACTACATAATGGCAGGAGGATTCATAACCGTTGCTTTAGTAATGGCATCTTCCGCTTATAACCCTCGTACAAAGATTACGCCCATAAAAGAACAAAATATACTTCAAATCAAGGGACTCTCTGATAGCGACGGAAAATCTGGCCTAGACACAATAACTCTAGAGAATGGAAGATCTTTTCAGATTGAAGAAAAGGAAAATAAACTATATCTTCTGGAAAAATAACATGGCAAAAAAAGCGTGCAAAAACTGTAAAGTAATTTATGAGGGAGATAAGTGCCCTGAATGCGGGTCCAAGGAATCCACAGTAGAATTCAAAGGAAGAGTTGTCATCCTTGATCCTGAAAAATCAGAAATCGCCCAAAAAATCAACATCAAAAAACCCGGCTCGTATGCAATTAAGATAAAATAAAATGGAAATCATTGAAAAGAAAGAAAATCCTCTTATGGGAAGAGATGAATTAAAGTTAGATCTAGAAAGCGTCAAAAATCCTTCATTTGATGAGGTAGCAAAGATCATCGCAGAAAAGATGAGCAAAGATGAAGAGAGTATTGTCGTAGACCTGATTAAAGCAAATTTCGGCAGCAGCACGTTCAGAGTGCATGCAAAGGTGTATCACTCAAAAGAGCACAAGGCAAGATTCGAACCGAAGAAAAAAGAAAAAAAATCGAAGGAAACTCCTCAAAAGGAGGAAAAGAAAAAATAAGCAAGTGAAGAGATAGCATTATTTCTTTAAAAACGCTCAAAAATGGCAGAAAAAGCAAAAGAAGGAAAGAAGAAAAATAAGAACAAGCCTTCTAGCAAGAAATACCAGAAATACAAAATTCAGGGGACTGCTCTTGTCAGAGATAAAAACTGTCCAAGATGCGGCGCAGGAATTTTTCTCGCAGTAACAAAAGACAGAGCCTACTGTGGCAAATGCCATTATACTGAGTTCTTAGCGAAAGTGAGTTAATTTTGTAACTCCTTCTTCAATGCATAAGGCAATATAAATTATAGTATTTCGAGTTAATCAATCATCTTAAAATTCCAAAAACAAAGATTTTTATACCATGAGTTAATCAATTTTTTCTCAGCATTCCCAGAATATGCAAAAATATGCCGTAAATTACATACAAAAAATTAAAACAGAAAAAAATGTTCACATTCAAGAAAGGAAATGAAAAGAAATTAGAAGGGAAAGCCCTGTTTTATCTAGATCTTGCTCCTGATTTGATCAATTCTTTAGACAGCTCCATTGCAATCACTCTCCCCGTCTATCCAGCAGTCTATGCTGGTCAAAAAAAAGACCTTGAAACCTATATCCAAGAATTCCCCTATATCAATGAAATATTCACCCAATCCCATGCTCACCCATTTGAAATAAAGAACCCAAATTTCTGGTACATACTCACACATTTTTCCGATTTCGGTGATAATAAATGGGTCTCAGGAGATATTATTCATGGAGGTCCTCTTGCAGATCTGAGCGAGTCAGGTTTAATGCAAATTAAAGATCGTCTTGAATATCTAGCAAAAGAATATATGAAAGCATACGCCCAACAACAACGCGAAAAGCAACTCCGAGGCGCAAAACAACCTCACTACGCAAGAAACATCAAAAATTACTCTGCGCAAGATGCACGAATAGAACTCTACAATCTCGTAGGATGTTTTCTCGATGCCGTAAGAAAAGGCAGCTCCCATGAAGAGATCTCTACCGCAAGTAATTTCCATGAATTCTTTAAAGGATCTTCTATGGAGAAAACTGCCCCTTTTATCTTGGCTCTTGCAAAAAACGCTCCATCTCATCTTGAAGCATTATCAACGTGTATTGAGTGCATGGTAGCGACCCATGAAGGAGATACCACAAGAGCGTACGAAGCATTTGAGAAACTAAAAAAATATTTCTAATAAAGAAATTGTCTAAAACCAAGAAAATATTAAAATATTTTCTGCGCCCCGAAAACTTATGTTTTCGCGGTTTCGCTACCCTCGCAGCAAGCTACGGGGTATTCCCGCGAAATTTTTCGCTTCGCGACCAACAATTTCTGTCTCCAAGAAAAAATAGATATTTTTTCATGGCCATTCAAAATTATAGACTTTAGAATTCATGGAATTCTGATAGCTATCAAAAGCAGGGCTTTTGAAGTTTTGAAGGTTTAAAATCTGCCGCAGCAAGCTACGGGGTATCAAACCCAGATTTTAAAATCAAGCATGCGCGACAACGATCGTAGCAACATACTCATCTTTCTCAATTTTCCTTGTTGAAACAGGATAAGGAAAAAGATCGATAAATCTTGTCGTTGCATGAATATCAATAAGAACAGGGTCTCCTTTTTTCTCTTGCGTAAGATTGTAATACGAAGTTATTCCGCGAGTTTCTGTCTTCACAGAGATGACTGCTCTTCCTTGCTGCACACAAACAACATCACTTGGGCACCTTGAATCTTCCAGCACATCTAAAAAAGTAATATAGAAACTCTTCCCAGAAGGATCGTTCGTATCCTCGATCACGGCAGTTTGTCCAAGAGAAAAATTAAAAGGATAACCTAAAAGAGGATGAATCTTCTCTGAAGAATTCAAAGATCCAGCTCCTTTTCCCCATAATAAATAGAGGAAAGTTCCAAGGAGAAGAAGTAAAATGACAGCGACCAGAGTGACTTTCCTCATGTTCACCATTCAAAAATCTCCTGCATTTTTTTCCAGTAAAAATCGATCCAGCCCTGCCTGATATCTTCATAAAATTCTTCAGGAACTCCTTCTTGGATAAAGGTCATCTTTGTTCCTTCTTTTTTCTTTTCAAAGAGAAAAGTAACTTTTGAATAAACTCCCGAAGGCCATTCGTTCGCTCTCCACGTTTGGATAATTTTCTTTCCTTTGATTAACTCAATATTCTTTCCTTCAGCATATCCACCATACGCAGTGAACTTCCCTCCAATCTTTCTGCTAATCTTTGCACTGTCTCCTGTAAAGGCAGAATGCTTCTTTGAATCCATCAATGCATCATATACCTCTTCTGGAGATGCTTTGAAGACAATGGTTTGCTTGAGGGATTTAGTTTTCATTGAGTTCCTCTAAAATATTATTTAATTGAGTTACTCCATCATCTCCTGTGAAATGCCCTTTATCTTTTAGGATAATAACTTTTGCCCCTAAATTTTTCTTAAACATATGAAAATTGTATTCTAAATAGCCGTAAGGGTCGTTACTCGAGAGAAATATGGTAATTTGGCCTGTCTTTTCTTTGACTTTATTAAAATCATAAAAATTCGCAAAATCTCCGACTCCGCGATGGATAGCGAAGTCTGTTCGGAGATCTTTTCCACAGCGAATTTTTAAGCTCACAAAAAGCCCCCATTCATCTCCATTTTCAACCTCAGAATTCTTGATGAGAATTCTGATGGTGCTCAAGAACCATGGCGTGGTTCTTGACAAAATGGAGTCTTCTGGC
>JGI1357J11328_10002213_pt1 | contig 14189 bp, 14 predicted proteins | sample Subgrocontami54m_FD_11328 | JGI IMG/M metagenome (IMG submission 11328)
GAGCGTCCACAACGCCGGCAGCGCCATCAGCGTGACCGGCGTCGAGCGCGCGCCGAGCGAGTAATAGATCCAGCCCGTCGCCGCCGGATAAAACGCGAGATAAACGCAGAACAACAGCGTTACGAAACCGGCCAGCAATGCCGGCATCGCGCCGAAGTCGTGCAGGCTGACGTAGACCCAGCTNACGCCGGCAAGAAAGCAACCGAGTCCGAAACTGAAGCCGAGNAGTGCTGCTTGGCGCCGGTTGCGCGCGCCCCGCCATAACGCGATCAGCAGCGCNAGCGTTNCGACCGGCAGCGGNAAGANGTAAAACGGCGCGAAACCCGGCACGGTCGCGGCGCCGGCGAGTAACGCAAGNNTCAAANNCCCNGCGTNGCGCCACACGCCGCNGCCGCNGGNCGCGGTCACGCCGGCGGACATCCGGCGTGTGCCGCAGCCTCCGCAGCCATGGCAACGCGCNCGCGCGTCATGGCGTCAGGGGCTTTCCTGTTTCACCGCGGGTTTTCNTTCCACCAGCAGCAGATGCAACCGGCGGCTGTCGGCGCGCAGCACTTTGAAGTTCAGNTTATCGAAGGTCAACTGTTCGCCGCGCTGCGGCATGCGGCCGAAGCGCGCCAGCACCAGNCCGCCGATGGTGTCGTTATCCTCNTCGCTGAAAGCGGTGTGGAATACCTCGTTGAACTTGTCGATCTCGGTCACCGCCTTGACGCGCCAGGCGCCGCTCCTGTCGGTGATGATGTCGTCCTCGGTTTCGTCGAAGTCATATTCGTCCTCGATGTCGCCGACGATCTGCTCGAGCACATCCTCGATCGTCACCAGCCCGGCGACCCCGCCGTATTCATCGACCACGATCGCCATGTGATTGCGGTTGGCGCGAAATTCCTTGAGCAGCACGTTAAGCCGCTTCGAGCCGGGGATAAATACCGCCGGCCGCAGCATGTCGCGCACGTTGAATTCCTCCTCCCCGGCGTAGTAGCGCAGCAGGTCCTTGGCAAGCAAAATGCCGATCACGTTGTCGCGGTTTTCCTCAATCACGGGAAACCGCGAGTGGCCGGTCTCGATCACCAGTGGGATGAACTTGTCGGGCGACTCGATGACATCGATCGCATCCATTTGAGCGCGCGGGATCATGATGTCGCGCGCCAGCATTTCCGACACCTGGAGCACGCCCTCGATCATCGACAGCGCATCGCTGTCGAGCAGGTTACGCTCGTACGACGTGCGCAGCAGTTCGACGAGCTGCTTGCGGTCTTCCGGTTCGCGCATCAGGAGCGCACCCAGCCGTTCGAGCCAGGTGGGTTTAGGTTGACTGTCGTCCATGCTGTGTCAAACGCGCGGCGGCAGGCGGTAGGCGCGAGGCGCGCGCCGGGCGCTTATTGAACCTTTCGCTCACTGCCCGCGTTGTTTCTCCGTAGGGGTCGGCAAAGCCAAGTTGCCCGAGCAGCCGCGACTCGCGCCGCTCCATGCGCCTCGCGTCGCGCTCATTTTCGTGATCGTAGCCCTGCAGATGCAGCATGGCGTGAATTACCAGATGCGCGTAATGCGCATCGCAGCTGATGCCGCGTTCGCGCGCCTCGCGCGCCACCACCGGCGCGCAAATGGCGATATCGCCAATGAGCGGACGCCGCTCGGCATAAACAAAGCTCAGCACATTGGTCGCATAGTCGCGGCCGCGGTAACGGCGATTGAGACGGCGCGCTTCGGGCGCGCTGACGATGCGCAAGGTGACGCAGGCGTTTTTCCGCAGCGCCGCGCGCGCCCATTTGCCAAAGCTTGCGCGCGGGGGCAACCGGGCATGGCGGGCGCCATGCTCGACCGTCAAAGCGAGCTCAGGCACCCGACTCGTCCCGCGGCTTGGTGTGTCGCTCATAGGCATTGACGATGCGCTGCACCAGCGGGTGACGCACGACATCGCTTGACTGGAATTGGGTGAACGCGATGCCGTGCACGCGCTTTAATACCACGCGCGCCTCGGTCAATCCGCTCCTGCAGCCGCGCGGCAGATCGGTCTGCGTGACATCACCGGTGATGACCGCCTTGCTGCCGAACCCGATACGCGTCAGGAACATTTTCATCTGCTCGGGCGTGGTGTTCTGCGCTTCATCGAGAATCACGAATGAATGGTTGAGGGTGCGGCCGCGCATAAAGGCGAGTGGGGCGATTTCGATCGTGCTGCGCTCGAACAGCTTGGTGACTTTGTCGAATCCGGTCAAATCGTAGAGCGCATCGTAAAGCGGGCGCAGGTAAGGATCGACTTTCTGCGCCATGTCGCCGGGAAGAAAGCCGAGCCGCTCGCCGGCTTCGACTGCCGGGCGTACCAGCACGATGCGTTTGACCTGGTCGCGTTCGAGGGCATCGATCGCGCATGCCACTGCCAAATAGGTTTTGCCGGTGCCCGCGGGGCCGATCGAGAACGTGATGTCATGGCTTTGGATCTGTTTCAGGTACTGCACCTGGCGCGGTGTACGCCCGCGCAGGTCCTGGCGCCGGGTTTTCAGTTGCGGCGCGTCTTCGCCGCCATCAGCGGGGCGGGCTCGCGCGACCTCTATCAGACCCAGCTGCACGTCCTCGACCGACAGATTGCGCTTGGTCCTGGCATAAAACGTTTCAAGCGCCTGTGCGGCAAGACGCGTCTGATCCGGCCTTCCCGTCAATGCGAAGTGCTCGCCGCGGCGCGCGATCACGACCTCGAGCGCGGTTTCGATCTGGCGCAGATTTTCATCGAGCACACCGCAAAGATTGGCGAGCCTGCGGTTGTCGACCGGTGCAAAGGATACCTCGACGGTTTTCATGCGGCGACGAGCGCAATTTCACCGCGCAACGAATGCGGCCTGGCGGCGGTGATGGTGACGTCGACAAAACGGCCGGCGAGGCGAGGTTCACCCGCGAAATTGACGACGCGATTGTTGTCGGTGCGCCCGCAAAGCTCCAGCGAGTTGCGTTTCGCCGCGCCGTCGATCAGTACGCGCTGTAGCGTGCCCACCATGTTCGCGCTGATCGTCCGGGCCTGCGCTTCGAGTTGCAACTGCAGCCGTTGCAGCCGCGCGAGTTTTACCGCATGGGGGGCAGGGTCGGGCAACTCGGCGGCCGGCGTGCCGGGGCGGGGGCTGTATATGAAACTGAAGCTTGCGTCGCAGCCGATGTCAGCAGCCAGCTTCATCGTAGCCTCGAAATCCGCGTCGGTTTCTCCCGGAAATCCGACGATGAAGTCAGACGAAATTGAAATGCCGGGGCGCATTTTGCGCAGTCGCCGGACGATCGATTTGTATTCGAGCACGCTGTAGCCGCGCTTCATCGCGGCGAGCACGCGATCCGAGCCTGACTGCACCGGCAGGTGCACATGGCTCACCAGTTGCGGCAACTGCGCATAGGCATCGATCAGCCGCTGGGTAAAATCTTTCGGGTGCGAGGTCGTGTAGCGCAGCCGCTCAATGCCGGGGACAGCGGCCACGTACTCGAGTAGCCGCGCAAAATCGGCCGCTTCGCCATCATCGAGTGCGCCGCGCCAGGCGTTGACGTTCTGTCCCAACAACGTGATTTCCCTGACTCCCTGCTGCGCGAGTTCGGCGACTTCGGCCAGCACGCCATCGAGCGGCCGCGAGACTTCCTCGCCACGCGTGTACGGCACCACGCAAAAGGCGCAGTACTTGCTGCAGCCTTCCATGATGGACACGAATGCGCTGGCGCCCTCGACGCGGGCCGGCGGCAGGTGGTCGAATTTCTCGATCTCCGGAAACGAGATATCGACCTGCGGCGAGCCGCCGCTGCGGCGCGCGGCGATCATCGCGGGCAGCCGATGCAGCGTTTGTGGGCCGAACACCAGGTCTACGTACGGCGCGCGCGCCACAATCGCAGCGCCTTCCTGACTCGCGACGCAACCGCCGACGCCGATCAGCAGTCCAGGCCGGGACTGTTTCAGGTGCTTGACGCGGCCGAGGTCATGAAAAACCTTTTCCTGGGCTTTTTCGCGCACCGAACAGGTATTGAACAGGATGACATCGGCCTGTTCCGGCTGGTCGGTCAGGACCATGCCGTGCGCTGCGTTGAGCAAGTCGGCCATTTTGCCCGAGTCATACTCGTTCATCTGGCAGCCGAAGGTCTTGATGTAAAGCTTGTGTGGCATGCGATGCTATCGCCCCCGGCCGATACTCGCCCTTGGCCGCAAATTACATATAGTATTAGGAGCGCGCTTCAAGATATATAAAAACCTCTTTTAAATCATGACGCTGTATTATAACCGAGCGGCAAGGCCAAGCGCCGAATCGCCGGCGATGCCGGCTTTGAGCGGGAGGGCATTATACCTAACGCCGCACGGGGTAATCGGGTTTCCCGGCCGCCGGGCCCGAGCCGGGGCATGGGGCGAATCGGGCAAAACAAAGGGCTTGCAGCGATGCAAGCCCTTTGGCGCCTCCCGATTTGATGGTGGTGATGGGTGGAATTGAACCACCGACCTTGGCGTTATGAGTGCCACGCTCTAACCGACTGAGCTACATCACCAAATGCCTGTATCCTCGATTCCGGTGCCGAGTGTACCGCGCGCACTCTCACACCAGGCAAAAAGCGACGCCGGCTGCCGGTCCCATACGCCGGCTTGGAGGCGCGGCAGTCTAAATATCGACCCGCATTTTGTCAAGATTTGCAACCGGTTACGATTGCCGCCGCGTTCCGCCCGGCACCGCGCCGTGACCGCAGGGGAAGCATTTTTGCGGCTGCAGGGGCGCGCGATTACACTCGCATGTCTGTTCAAACGTTAATGATATATGGATTTTGACGTGGTGGTGGTCGGTGGCGGGCTGGTTGGCGCGAGCCTGGCGCTGGCGCTCGATGCCGCCGGACTCAGGCTTGCAGTGGTCGAAGCCGGGGTGCCGCCGCCCGGCGCGGGCGCGGCCGGCTGGGATAGTCGCGTCTACGCGATCAGCCCTGGCAGCGCGGCGTTTCTCGAGCGCTGCGGTGTGTGGCGCGGGCTGGATATGATGCGCGTCAGCCGGGTCGAGGCCATGCGCATCGTCGGCGATGATGCACGCTCGGCGCTTGAATTCAGCGCGTATGACGCGGGTTTGCGCGAACTGGCCTTCATCGTCGAAAACCGCCAATTGCAGCGCGTGCTGTGGAATGCGCTTGAGCGTGCGTCGCATGTCGAGTTCATAGTGTCCGCGGCATGCACAAGTTTGACGCTGGCGGCGGAAACGGCGCGACTGGAGCTGAGCGACGGGCGCGTCCTGCGGGCGCGCCTGCTGGTCGGCGCCGACGGTGCCGATTCCTGGGTGCGTACGCAAGCCGCGATTGAGGTTGAAACGCATCACTATCAACAGACCGCGGTCGTCGCCAATTTCGCCGCGGCCATACCGCATCGCGACACTGCGTACCAATGGTTCCGGCGCGACGGCGTGCTGGCACTGCTGCCGTTGCCGGGCGCGCGGGTTTCAATGGTATGGTCGACCAACGAGGAGTACGCGGCGCGGCTGCTCGGACTGGCGCACGAGGAACTTGCAGCGCAAGTTGCGGCGGCCGGCCACGGCGTGCTCGGCGAGCTGCAGTTGATTACTCCGGCCGCGGCTTTTCCGCTGCGGCTGCAACGCGTGCGACAGCTGGTGCGGCCGCGCCTTGCCCTGGTCGGGGACGCCGCGCATAATGTGCACCCGCTTGCCGGTCAGGGCGTTAATCTCGGCTTTCGCGATGCGCGTGAATTGAGCCGGGTGCTGACGCAGCGTGGCGCCCAAATCGACTGTGGAGAGCATCAACTGCTGCGTCGTTATGAGCGCGCGCGGCGGGAAGATATCGCAGCGACACAATTCGTCACCGACTCGCTGCAACGATTGTTTGGCAGCGAAATCAACTGGCTGGCGGGTTTGCGCAATTTAGGCTTGCGCCTGACCAATCGCCAGCCGCAGCTGAAGAACCTGCTGGTGCAACATGCGGTCGGATAGGCTGTCAAACCCACATTCATATTCTCCAAGGGCCATCATGCGAAATATCGTAGCGGTAATTATCCTGTTGACGCTGGCGTGCGCCGGCACCCTTGCCGGCGCCAGCGAGGCCACGGTCAAGGCCGCGATGCAGAAAAAATATCCGGACATCACGATTGAAAGCGTAATCAAGACGCCGCTGGCCGGAATGTACGAAGTATTCGCCAATGGACAGCTGCTTTACACCGACGAGAAGGCCGCCTATCTTTTCACCAACGCCAGCATGATAGACACCGAGAAAGGCGTGAACCTGACCGAGGAGCGCATGAACCGGCTCACGGCAATCAAGTTCAGCGAGCTGCCGCTCGATCACGCGTTCAAGATAGTCAGAGGCAAAGGATCGCGCAAGATCGGCTACTTTGCCGATCCCAATTGCGGCTATTGCAAGCGCATAGAGCAGGACTTTGCCAAAATCAACGATCTGACAATTTATGTTTTTCTGTATCCGGTGCTGGGAGCTGATTCGCTGGCAAAGGCGAAATCGGTATGGTGCGCGAAGGATCGCGCCAAAACGTGGAATGACTGGATGCTGAACGGCGTTGCTCCCGCCGCCGCCGCCACCTGCGACACGCCGATCGAGAAAATTATCGCGTTCGGCCGGAAGAAGAACATAACCGGCACGCCCACGCTGTTTTTTGTCGACGGCCAGCGCGTCCCGGGCGCTATTTCCGCCGATCAGATCGAGCAACGCCTGGTGGCCGCCGCCAAGCAGGCCCAGTAGCGCCCTGCGGCAAGGCCCGCGTGTGTTAACTGAATGACAGCGGCCGTCCTGTCACTCGTCCCCCGCCCGGGTCGCGCATTGCCGCAGGCTTGGGCGCGGCTGCTGATAGCATGTTCGGCGTCATTACTGGTGCATCTGGCGATGCTGCTGGGGATACCGGCAGGTGTGACCGGCGCCGCCTCGAATGTTGTTGCCGGACTCTATGCGCGGCTTGAACCAATTGACGATGGCGTACAACCGGCGCAGGAATCCACGCCCGTCCCTGCCGGCACGGATGTACGGCCCCATCCGTATACCGTCGGAGTACAAGCGGCATCCGAACCTCCGAGCGGCATGGAGTTGCCGCCGGGCCGTGACCTCACCTACTACTCCGCGCTACAGCTCGACGTTTATCCGCAACCGCTGACTCCGATCAAACTCGATTTCCCGGATACCGCGGCGAGGCGACGCAATGCCGGGCATTTGCTGCTGCAGTTGTTGATAGACGAGTCCGGCATGGTTAACGAAGTGTCGATGGTTGATGCTCAGACGGAGGGTGGCTTTGCAGCCCCGGCGATCTCGGTGCTGCGTGCGACACGGTTTGCCCCGGCGCAGAAACAGGGCCGCGCTGTGAAATGCCGGGTATTACTGCAGGTCAGTTACGCCGACGGGGAAACGGCCGTGCGTTGATCGGCGAACAGGCGGTTGTCAGCGGCGACTATTCCGGCTACGCGGTTTTTCAGGGATTGCGGGGCGGGTTCCCGTCGGGCGGCAGGTAGTCGTTCGGCAGCAGCACCCACATTTTTGCGCGCTGGCGCATGGCGCCTGCGAGTATTCCAGCCTCGTTACCGAAACCCCAGAAGAAATCGGCGCGCACCGCGCCGCGAATCGCGCCGCCCGTGTCCTGCGCGAGCATCAGGCGCCGCAGCGGCTGATTCGAATTCGGCATGGTGGTGGCGAGAAATACCGGCGCACCCAGCGGAATGTAACGCGGATCGACTGCGATACTGCGGCCGGCAGTGAGCGGCACGCCGAGCGTCCCCGGCGGCGAGGACAGGCCGGCGGGCAGTTCGTGCAGAAACACGTAACTTGGGTTGTTATTGAGCAGATCCTGCAGGCGGGCGGGATTGCGCCGGGCCCATGCCTTGATGCCCTGCATTGACGCCTGTTCGAGCGTAAGTTCGCCGCGGTCGATCAGCAATCTGCCGATTGATCGGTACGGATGACCGTTCTGCTCGGCATAACCGAGCATGATGGTCTCGCCGCTCTCGAGCCTGACCCGGCCCGAGCCCTGGATATGCAGAAAAAACAGCTCGACGGGATCTTCGACCCACAAGATTTCCCTGCCCGCGAGCGGCGCTGCGCCAGCTTCGATCTGCGCGCGGTCGAAGTAGGGCACTACGCGCCGTCCCTCAAGCCTGCCGCGCAAACGCATATATTTGAGTTCGGGATAAAGTTTGCCCAGATCGATCACCACAATGTCATCGGGCACGCCGTATACCGGGTAGCGGTAGCGGGCGCTGCGCGTGCGGCTGCCGTGCAGCAGCGGCTCGTAGTAACCGGTAGTCAGGCCGTTGTCGCTGCCGTCGGGATTGACGACCTGATAGGGCGTGAAGTTGACTTCAAAAAAGCGCAGGAGCGTATCGCGCGCAGGCTGCTCGAGCGCCAGCGCGACCGTGCAGATCGACCGCCACGCCGGCTGGTGTTTAAGCGTGCCGCAACCGGTAAGAAAGGCGTTCCAGGCGAGCTGCGGATTATCGTCGCGCCAGCCGGGAACGGCGTCCCAGTTGCTGGCGCGCAGATGACTGACGGACTCCAGCGGTTTCGCCGGCAACACCTCAGCCGGTGGTTGCGGTGTGACCGGAGCCGGCGTGGGTGCCGGCGCGGGCTTCTGCGGCGGCAGCGTCTCGCACGCGGCGAGCATGACCAGCGCGGTCAGCACAGCGCAGCAGCGCACCATTGAGGTTACCCAATGCATGATGCGCGGCCGTAAATGACACCGAAAGCCGGGCACAAGCACGGCTACGTGACGCTCGATGATTTTCACCTCTGTTACACCTTTCTCAACTCGATGCTGCGAAACCAGCCGCGCGCAAGTACCGGCTGATCGCTCACCATCGCGAGCCCGGTGACCGCCGCGAGCACTTCTTCGAACACCACATCAAGCCGGGTCGCGATGCGTGCGGTGAGCGGGCTCAGCATGCGCCGCAGCGGTGCGTGTTGGCCCGGTTGCAGGAATTTGTCGAGCAGCAGGATGCGGCCGCCAGGCTTGAGCACGCGCGCTGCCTCGAGCAGTGCCCGCGCAGGCTCGGGAACGATCGCAAGGATCAGGTGCATCACCACGACGTCGAAGGCGGCTGCTGCAAACGGTAGCCGCTGGCTGTCTCCTTGCACCAGTTCGAGTTCAAGCGCGGCGCGGCGTGGCTGCGCCCGGTCAAGCATCGCGCGGGTAAGATCAAGCCCGGTGTAGCGGTGCACGGCGGGCAGCAGCGGTAAATCGAGCCCGGTGCCGATGCCGTTGATAAGCACGGCAAGGCTGGGGCCGGACGGAAGCCGCGCCAGGCTCGCCTCACGGATGCGGCGCAGCGGGGGATCGATGACGATATCGTAGAGCGGCGCGAGCAGCGTGTAACTTGCCTTCAGCGACAATTCGGCGTTCTCAATGGAGCACTCTGGGCATCGACAGCGTGAATTCGGGAATCGGCGCTTCGAACTGCAGTCCGTCTTCGCCTATCATTTGATAGCTGCCTCGCATGGTGCCGACCGGTGTTGCCAGCGCGGTGCCGCTGGTGTATTCGAAGCTCTGGGTGGGTTTGAGCAGCGGTTGTTCTCCGACCACGCCGAGTCCGCGCACTTCCTGTACCTGGTTGTTGCCATCGGTGATGATCCAATGCCGGCTGATCAACTGCGCGGTGACGCTGCCGGTATTTTTTAGCGTGATGGTATAGGCGAATACGTGGCGGCCGCTTTCCGGGTCCGACTGCTCCGGGATGTAAGCGGTGCGCGTGGTTACCGTAATTTCGTGTTTTTTATCGGTTGCCATGGGGATAGCGTTGAGTGACGTGCGGCGCAGGGTGCGGCGCAGGCGACTATTGCACACCATTTTGCCCGGTGTGGCAACTTTAATCCGGGGATACCGCTGCGGTGTAGCCCGCCGCGATTACGGGTAGAATGGCCGCGGTCACCGCACGCAACCAGCGCCATGTATCGCATTGCACCCAGCATTCTGTCCGCGGACTTCGCACGGCTAGGCGAGGAAGTGAAAAGCGTCGTCGCAGCCGGCGCGGATTTGATTCACTTCGACGTGATGGATAACCATTACGTGCCGAATCTGACGGTCGGTCCGCTGGTGTGCGCGGCGATCCGGCCGCTGACCGCGGCACTGATCGACGTGCATTTGATGGTGAAACCGGTCGATCGTATCGTGCCTGATTTTGCCAAGGCCGGCGCGAACATCATTTCGTTCCATCCCGAAGCATCCGAGCACATCGACCGCACCATCGGGCTCATCAAGGAACACGGTTGCAAGGCGGGCCTGGTATTCAACCCGGCGACCCCGCTTGATTATCTCGATCATGTGCTCGACCGGCTTGATCTGGTGCTTATCATGTCGGTCAATCCCGGATTCGGCGGACAGAAGTTCATACCCGGCGCACTGGCCAAGGTGCGCGCGGCGCGTGAGCGCATCGGCAGGTCCGGCAGGGAAATCTGGCTGGAAGTCGACGGTGGCGTAAAGACTGACAATATTGCCGGCATCGCGCGCGCCGGCGCCGATACGTTTGTCGCCGGATCGGCGATTTTCGGCACCAGCGATTACCAGGCGGCCATTACCCAAATGCGCAGTGAACTCGCGAAGGTTTAGCTTGCCGCGTCGCGGCTATTTTGCCTGGCATCGCGCTCGCCGGTCGCAGCGCATCCTTCCCTGATGAACCAGAAAAGTTTTCCGCTGCCGGTGAAGGCCGTGATGATCGACCTCGACGGCACGCTGCTCGACACCGTCAAGGACCTCGCGGCGGCGGTCAACCTGATGCTGACGGAACTTGACCGGCCGCCGCTTGACGAGAGGCTGGTGCGCACCTTTGTCGGCAAGGGCGTTCCCAACCTGGTCAAGCGCGCTCTGGTCGGTGCGTTGAGCGGCGAGCCCGACACCGCGCTTTTTGAACGCGCACTGCCGCTTTACCTGGATTGCTACGAAAGCGTGAACGGCGCCTACACCACGCTTTATCCGGGCGTGCTTGACGGGCTTGATGCAATGCGCACAACCGGGTTTCCTCTCGCCTGCGTGACCAATAAGTCGGAACGCTTCACGCTGCCGCTGCTCGCGCAGATGGGCATCGATCAGTACTTTGCGGTGGTGATCTCCGGCGACACGCTGCCGCGCAGGAAGCCCGATCCGCTTCCGCTCACGCACACCTGCGGTCATTTCGGCATTGCGCCCGCGCAGATGCTGATGATCGGGGACTCACTGAACGACGCGCAGGCGGCGCGCGCGGCCGGCTGCCCGGTATTCTGCGTGCCCTACGGTTACAACGAGGGCACGGATGTGCGGGGACTCGACGTTGATGCTATAGTGGAAACGTTATTTGAGGCGAACAGACTCATCATCAAGTCATGATTTACGCGAAAACGGAAAACACCTTAAGCGGGCTGTGGCGTCCATGGCGCAGCGGTTTGGCACAATGGCGCAAGCGGTAGGCACGGCGCCACCGGTTTCTTCGTTATCGGAATTTTCCGTGGAGCGGAATCATGACGGAATCACAATTCAACCAGCTTGCGGCCGAGGGTTATAACCGCATCCCGCTGGTGCTGGAAACTTTTGCCGACCTCGATACCCCGCTGTCGGTCTACCTCAAGCTCGCCAACCGGCCGTATACCTACCTGCTCGAATCCGTGGTCGGCGGTGAGCGCTTCGGCCGCTATTCGTTCATCGGGCTTGCGGCCACGTCACGAATCGAGGTGCGCGGCGACGAATGCAGCGAATTCGCGCGCGGCGAACTCGCAGGTCGCGTGCGCGCCGACGATCCCCTGCAATTCATCCGGCAGTATCAGGCGCGCTCTAAAACGGCGGTGCAGCCGGGTCTGCCGCGCTTCTGCGGCGGGCTCGTCGGCTATTTCGGCTATGACACCATCCGTTACATCGAGAAGAAGCTGGGCGCGAGCGCTAAGCCCGACTCGCTCGGTACACCCGATATTTTGCTGCTGTTGTCCGAAGAACTCGCCGCGGTCGACAATCTGTCGGGCAAGATCTACCTCATCGTTTACGTCGATCCGCGCGAATCCGGCGCATATCGGCGCGGCCGGCAGCGCCTGAAGGAACTGCTGCACGCGCTGCGCCAGCCGGCCGTGATCCCGGTTGCGCCGCCGGCAGCGCCGCAGCAGGCGCGCTCGGAATTCGGCGAGGCCGCATACCTCGCGGCGGTCGAACGCGCCAAGCGTTACATCTTCGACGGCGACATCATGCAGGTGGTGCTGTCGCAGCGGATGAGCCAGCCATTCGGCGCATCGCCGCTTGCGCTCTATCGTGCGCTACGCGCGCTCAATCCGTCGCCTTACATGTTTTTTTACAACTTCGGCGAGTTTCACGTGGTCGGCGCGTCGCCCGAGATCCTGGTGCGTCTCGAACATGGCAATGTCACGCTGCGCCCGATCGCCGGCACTCGACCGCGCGGCAAAACGCCGGAAGAAGACGCAGCGCTGGCACAAGAGCTGCTGGCAGACCCGAAAGAGCGCGCCGAGCACGTAATGCTCATGGATCTCGGCCGCAACGACGTCGGGCGTGTGGCGCAGACCGGCTCGGTGCGCGTCACTGACAACATGACGATAGAACACTATTCGCACGTGATGCACATCGTGTCCAACGTCGAGGGCAGGCTCAAGCCGGGACTCGACGCGATTGCGGTATTGAAGGCGACATTTCCCGCCGGTACCGTCAGCGGTGCGCCGAAAGTGCGTGCAATGGAGATCATCGACGAACTCGAACCTGTCCGGCGCGGCATCTACGCCGGCGCGGTCGGTTATCTGGGTTTCAACGGCGACATGGACCTCGCGATTGCGATCCGCACCGCGGTGCTCAAGGACGGCACGCTCTACGTGCAGGCCGGCGGCGGCATCGTCGCTGACTCGGTGCCGCAGAGCGAATGGCAGGAGACACAGAACAAGGCGCGCGCGGTGCTGCGCGCCGCCGAGATGGCGCTCGCCGGCCTCGATACCACGCTTGAATGAGCTTACGTGGCCGGCAAAGGCGCTGACCCGCGCTGATATGCTGCCGGGCTGCAGAAGGCAGGGTTACCTGTACTGTAACGGCAGTGGCGCGAATGGCTCGCGTTCTGGGGGATTTGATGGAGTTGGCCTGGATTTGGATTCCGATTTCGGTTTTCGCAGCACTGATGCAGGCGGTGCGCACTGCTGCGCAGAAAACCCTCAATCAAAGCATGTCAACCATGGGCACGACCTATGTGCGCTCGCTGTTCGGCATGCCGACGCTGCTGGTCTTTCTGGGTGCGGCCATGCTTTATACCGGTCACGGGGTTCCCGATTTCGATCCGGCCTTCCTGTTGTACACCGCGACCGCCGCACTGACGCAGGTACTGGCTACGGCGTTGCTGATTTACATGTTCCGGCTGAAAAATTTTGCAGTCGGCACGATGCTGACCAAAACCGACGTCATCCTGACCGCGCTCATTGGAACGGCGCTGTTCTCGGAGCAGGTCACACAATTGGGATGGGTCGCGCTCGTGGTGGTCGTCTGCGGCACCATCCTGATGCTGGCCGGCAAGATGGGGACCGCCGCATTTCGCGCAAGCGGCGAGACTTTCTCGGGGCTGCTCGCCGGACGCCCGACCCAAATCGCCCTGCTGTGCGCCCTTTTGTTCTCACTATCCTACCTGCTTCTGCGGGAGGCGATGCTCGAACTCGGAACGCAGCATCATTTCCTGTGGCGCGCCGGCTGGACGGTGGTGCTGGCGACAGGGCTGCAAACCGTGGGCCTGGGCATCTGGCTCGCGGTGAAGGAGCCCGCGGTATTCAGTCAGATGTGGCCGTTGCGCGGCATCGCCAGCTTCATAGGCCTCACCAGTGCGCTGGGCTCGATCGGCTGGTATTCGGCTTTTGCACTGCAGAATGCGTCCTATGTACGTGCCGTCGGCCAGATCGAGGCGGTGTTCACGCTGGCGATTTCGTGGCTTTATTTCCGCGAGAAGATCACCATGCTGGAGCTGGTTGGAATAGGGATCACGGTAGCCGGCGTGCTGATGTTCAGACTGATTTAACGGAATTGCGGGTGCGTAACCGCCTGATCAGTCGGCGGCGGGTATCAGCGCGGGTATCCAGGGTCAGCCGGCGTCGACGCCCTCGGACGAAACAAACGGTCAAGTGTTTTATGCTGCCGATGATCGACAATTACGATTCGGTCACCTGCAACCGGGTGCAGTATTTGGGAATGACGCGGTGCTGGCGACCCTGTAGCTTTGGGGCTACAATATGACCGATATTCGACATTAGGATACTGGCATGACTATCAGAAA
>JGI1357J11328_10002219_pt1 | contig 14176 bp, 10 predicted proteins | sample Subgrocontami54m_FD_11328 | JGI IMG/M metagenome (IMG submission 11328)
CTTTGCACAGGCGCTTGCCCGTGAGGGGTATGCCGTCACTGCTGTTGCCCGAAGTGAAGACAAACTGAAGAAACTTGTTGCAGAACTACCGGGGGCAGGACACTCCTATCAGGTAGTGGATTTGTCTGATCCTACACAGACTGCTCCCCTGGCGACGCACCTTTCGGAAACACACTATGATCTTTTGATTAACAATGCCGGGGCGGGCCACTACGATTGGTTTGGCGCTACTCCGCTTGCAACAATGCAAAAAATTGTGCGGTTGAATTGCGACGCGGTGCTTTCGTTGTCCCACGCTTTTTTGAGTAAGGCCGAACGTGGAGATGCGCTCGTCAACGTCGCCTCCATCCTTGCATTCTTGCCGTACTCACCGGCGAACGTGTATTCGGCGACCAAGTCTTTTGTGCTCTCCCTTTCCGAATCGCTGTGGTACGAGCAGTGCGAGCGCGGCGTCTACGTGATGGCGCTGTGCCCCGGGGTAACCGAATCCGGCTTCCACGAGGCGGCCGGTGGGCAAGCCCACGAAAAGCCAGCAGGATGGCTCACCCAGAGCGCCGAAGAGGTGGTGGCAGAAACTATCGCTGCACTTCGCAAGCGCACCAAACCCGTCATCATTTCCGGCTGGAAAAATAGAGCCGGACTTTTCCTCTCCCGCCTCCTCTTACGCAAACGTCTTATCCAGATGATGGGGAAGTTGTAAACCCGCGCAATTTCCAAGTTCTAATTTCCAATATCCAAAGAGTCAATGTTTTTTGTGGTAACCCCTCACACCCCTGTGTCATCCCGTTCACGAACGGGATCCAGGCCCGAATTAAACCTGGATCCCGGCCTGCGCCGGGATGACATACGGGGAGGAGTGAGGGGTTACTTTTTGTGTCATCCCCGTGAAAACGGGGATCCAGGTTAATATTCAAGAACGTTTCTTCTTTGTATATGTACTAGAATAAGTAGCGGCCGCTACTTATTCTAGTTAGGACCTACGCAAGAGGGCGTCTTTGCGAGGTACTCCGAAGCAATCCAGGATTCTTCATGGCTAGAAATAGACCTGGATTGCTTCGCGCAGAGCGCTCGCAAAGACGATACGAGTATTTTGCGTAGGTCCTACTAGTACTCGACTTTTCCGCGGAAATACGGTAGTCTCGATGCGGCAAGAACGCCGATAATTACCGCAGTCACCGAAAGGAGGTGAAGGCAGCGTGAACTTTTTTGCAAGCAAATCCGTCGAGAAAAGGCTCGAGGTAGGCAATATTCTCAGCTTGACCGGCGCCTCTGGCTCGGGCAAGACGACGCTCATTCGCGGCCTTATCCACTTCTTGGGTGACGAATTTGTCCGGTTGATCCCAAGCAACACGACTCGGCCGTTTCGCCCGGGGAAAGAGATTCCAGGAGAATACCGCCGCATGACGGCGGAGAGGCTCGCGATGTACAAGCGGCTTGGCCTTCTCGCTTGGCGAGAAGCGGAAATTCACGGGAATACCTACTGCACCCTCATCACGGACATTCGAAGCGCTCGTCTGTCTCCTGGCGTCTCCACCTTTGCATTGGTGGAAGAAGTCATTGCTCCTCTGATCACCCTTGTGCCCGTAGAACAGCTCACTACTGTCTATGTACTCTCACCACAGAGAGATATTCTTGTGAGGCGGCTTCGAGAGCGAGGCGAAAAGGAGATAGACCGACGCGTCGCCGATTGTGAAGCGTGGGATGCGCGAGCCCTCAGCCACAACAGCCGCATCCCGTACAAGTTCGTCGAGAATAATAAGACGATCGAATGGGCGCTTCGGCAGCTCCTCACCCACATCCGGTTTCGCGTGAACCTCATCCGTTACTCTCGGGGTTCACGGATCCATACCATCTGACACGCCTACAAGGTAACCAAACCGGGGCGTGTCATTTTGATTCTCAAAATTTTTTTGTGTCTAAGTCTCGCTGCAAAAAAGCTTTCCAAAAAAAGATTGCCCCCGACGCGTATGCGTCGGGGGCGGAGTGAGTTTGGTTTCTGCGTCGCCAAGCCAACAGTGTTACTACATTGAAGTGGCGTCAATGGAGGGATCGAGCTCGGCGGAGGTTCGTCGCGACCATTCGACGAGACCCGCGAAGCGGCGGTTCTCGGCGACCGTGAGGGCATTGTGGCCAAAGAAGATTTTACTGATCCTTTTCCTCACTGGCTTCAGTCGACGTCCCGCTGTCTTTGGCCGTTCCTCAACGCGCCGATCTGGAACCAGTCGTCGCTTTACGACCTTGTGCTTCACTGGAGCAGACTCCTCGACCCACGTTTTCAGCTTCAACCCGGCGAAGACGTACGCCTTGCCTGGGGTGAAGAGCACCAGACGAGACTTTGACTCTCCCGGGAAGAAAGCTTTGTACCCCGGGTGGCGTTCGTAGAGGCCCCACGTATCGTCGTCGCGATCGTCGTGAAGCTTCGCTACCGTTCCCTCATCGTCAACGGGATTTTCGGTATCGTAGCGGAGGGACCTCACGACGTTGTTGCGTCGCGATTCGGGGCGGGCGAAGTTCTCGAAAAAGTCGTGGCCCGGGTGGACCACATCGAGAGCGCGTGCGAAGCGGAAGTGCGAAACCTCCGCGCAGCTATGAAGTTCCACATCGGCTTCGTAGAACTCCCACACTGCGGCGGGAAAGTTCTCTTTACGGCTTCGCTCGAGCAGGGCGATCTTGCCGAGGATCGCCGGGCGCGTGTGGTTGAGCGCCTTCTGGTCATACGGAACCCCGTCCTCTCGTAGACCCTGCTTGTTGCGGTCGAGGAACCCCTCGTCTGGATCCTCTGGGTCGCTCACATCGTTGTGAATGAAATGAAGTTCCTGGAGAGTCTCGCGAGGGAGGTCCAGGAATCGTTCGAATGTCTCCACGCTACGCATAACTTCGGCGTGGAAAGGGAAATGAACAATGACTACCTCTCCCTTGAGGAACCCCTCCGCCGCCTTCATAAATTCAGGCAGGGGTGCTTCGGCACGAAGTGCCTTGAGGTCGACGATCATGTGCCTTCTCCTTTCCTCGTGACCAGACTGCTCGTCTTGTCTTGAAACCAATCTTGTCTTGTTGACTGTACTTTGGTAGTTCCCGCACGAAAATTACCATAAAATACGGCTTTGTACAAGGTGGGGGAAAAGCTATCAGGAGGCTACAACGCAAAGAGTTTCTTCAGTCTCGCTTTCACGTGCTTTACCTGTTCGGAAGAAAGTTTCCCGAGTTTGCCATAAATGAGTTTTTTATCGAGCGTTACTATACGAGCAACGTTAATGAGTGAGGTGGCTCGCAGTCCAGTTTCTGAAAAATTGGCATCGGTGCTTTCCAGTAGAAGATCTAACGCATGCAGCCGAGCATGTTGTGATGAAATCATGGCAATAACGACGTCATTTCCACGTTCTCGAAAACTAATGACAACCGCTGGCCGTGTCTTGACGCTCGTAAGGTCGGTAAAGGGGAAGGGAACGAGAACGATCGTACCTTGTTCAAACATATCGCACTTTTAAATCTGCGATTGTGTAAAGATCAGGCTCATCTGCAAGATAATCAAAGCTACCACCCATCGCTGCAAGATTTGCAGTATCCGATAACGTGTCATTCCATTTTGGGGCTGGGGAAAGGTAGGCAAGAACGCGGCCGTGGGACGCAATGCCTACAGTGTGCCCAGTATGTTGCACATTCGAGATAACTTGACTTAACTTCTTACGAGCTTCGGTTGTGGAGATAGTTTGCATAGGGGTAGTATATAGATATTGTACAAAATGTACAATATTTAATCTATGACTAACTAGTGAGTGTTTGTTTTCAACTGCTCCTTGAATCCCTTGGCGGCCATGGTGTAGCCGCCGTCGGCGCCGTCGATGAAGTGCACCTGCTTGCCGTAGCGCTCGAAGACGAGACAGGTCATGAGGGCCCGATCGGTAATGAAGGTGCCGTATGCTATCTTCCCTTGCTGATGGAGGTTTTCCAAATAGACTGTTAGCTCTGTGCTCATTGCCGTCGTACCTGCAATCACCATGCGGAGCGCGTCGTCATACTTGCGGTAGTCACAGGTGGCCACGAGGAGTGTCTTGTAGACTGCCAGATTAAAGTCATTTTGCGTGCGGTTGGCCTTCATGGCCCAGTTTACATAGAGATCGGTAAACCAGAGTTTGCGCCGGTACCAGAAGCGAGCAAGGTAGTTCTTATGTCCTGCGCGAATATAGGTTTCTGTATTCAGTCTCGGTGTCTCGGTCACCAGGTGCAGCGCATCAGCCGTAATGGGGTGGTAGTCGGCCTCAGAGCCATAGATTGCTTCGATTGTTTCGAGTACCGTACGGTAGGTTGTCGCGCGCTCGAGGATCTCACCCTTGGTAACTTTGACGAGGAGACTGATCGTCTCGCCATGTGGGCTCATGATGTCGTTCCAGCGGCACTCAAAGCCCTTGAACTGACCATTTGATTTTACGGTCGTGGGGATTTCGTATTGGGAATTCGTCTCCGAAGCTGGTGCTGTCTTAATGAGCTTTTCTGCTGCCACGATGCCGTTGCCGCAAAACATGGCTTGGAAGTAGTGGGGTGAGGCCTGGAATTTGGCGACTCGGATCTCGACATCCTTCGGAATATCTTTGATAGGCACCATGCCGACGCGCAGCTCCATGTTGAAGTACTCCTTGGCCAGATTGCGTGCCGCTACAAGGGCTCCCTTCGCCGGTTCCACGAGCGACGGGGGGATGAGCACCGTGGCGCCATCGCCACCAAAGACAAAGGGGATGTCGATGTCACGCGCGATGTTTAAAACGGCAATGATCGAGGCAGCCCCCACCGCATTCACTTCTTTGTATCTGCCTTCGTTCACCGCAATCGTTGAGCCCTTAATGTCGGTCACGATGATGTACCAGTCGTCCGGTGCTCGTTCATATCTGCTGAAGTCCGCCACGTCCGAGAAGCGTTGCAGGGGCGTTACGTTTTTGTAGAAGTCTTCTGTTGGCATTGGTCTATCCTAGCAACTCCAGCAATTGAAGTGAAGCTATTTGTTTGATTGTAAGAGAAGGTGCCCACACACGTCTCTGTAACAGTTGACGAGTATAGCGTTTCTGCTATATACTCTAGTGCATGCCCATGCAGCAGTTTTCGGCACCACTTCTTGAAAGATGTAGAAGAGTACATTCAGGGGCTGCCTGCTGCTGTTCAGGGTACGCTTGCAGCGCACATAGTTCTTCTCCAGCAGGGTGAATTCTCTGCGATTTCCACAAAGCAATTGAAGGGAGTACTTCGAGAACTTATCGTAGGTGATCATCGACTAGTCTACTTTGCCGAAGGGAGTGCGCTCTATTTCGTAGATGCCTTGCGGAAAAAGGGAAGAAAGACTCCATCTGTTGTTATTGCTAACGCGGAACGTATCTACAAGCTATTTAAACAATCCTAGCTATGAAAAACAAAACCAAAAAGAAAGACGAAAAGCTCCAATGGCGTTCCTTTGAGACTGTGTTTAAACGGGCATCACAGCGTACGACTTTTCAGGCTGCATATGAGGAAGAGTTTGTGCGACTTCGCTTGGCGCACCGCTTGCGTGATCTCCGTGAGGAACGGCAACTAACGCAACAAGCAATGGCGCGTCAGGTGGGTATGCCGCAATCGGTCATCGCTCGTTTAGAGAGCGGACGACAGGGCATCTCTCTTGATACGCTCGCGCGTGTCGCTCATGTTCTGGGGAAGCAAGTTGAATTGGTGTAGCTTTGGGTGCTTTCTACTAAACTCTTTTGGCAATTTCTTCTCTGAGTTCAGCCATGAAGGTGTTTAGTGGCTGTGCGCCGAGCTGGCCTTTGTCACGGGACTCGACGCCCACTGTATTTGCTTCGACCTCTTTGTCACCAAGGACGAGGAAGTAGGGGACTTTCGCCATCTTGGCATTGCGAATTTTCTTACCGAGAGACTCGTTGGCCGCATCGAGCTCGACGCGAATGTCGGCATCCTTGAGCACCTGCAGCACTTCTTGTGCGTACGCGGTGTGTTTTTCACTAATAGGCAAGATTATGACTTGCACTGGTGCAAGCCAGGTGGGGAAGGCCCCGGCGAAATGTTCAAGGAGGAATCCCACCATTCGCTCATGCGAACCTAAGGGCGCCCGGTGGATGATATAGGGCATTTTCGGCTTACCTTCACTGTCGGTATACGTAAGGCCAAAACGTGCCGGCATATAGAGATCGAGCTGGTCCGTGCCAATTGCGTACTCCTTGCCGATCACAGAGCGGATGTAGATATCAGCTTTCGGTCCATAGTGTGCTGCTCCCCCTTCCTCGATAACAAACTTCACGCCTGACTTCTCGAGGGCTTCACGAGTAAGCTTTTCTGCCTCATCCCACATTTTGTCGTCACCATGATATTTGGCGCGCAGATTCTTTGGGTCGCGGACACCAAGCACCACCCACCAGTCTTTAATGCCAAGCGTGTCGTAGTAATACTTATGCATTTCAAAGACGCGCAAAAATTCATTGACCGCTTCTTCCGGTTGCACATAAATGTGGGCATCATTCTGGCAGAACCCGCGTGTGCGCATGAGACCATGCAATGTCCCAGAACGTTCAAAGCGATATACTTGGCCATACTCGGCATAGCGAATAGGAAGCTCGCGGTAGCTATGCGGTGCGTTCTGGTAAATCATATGCGTGTGCGGACAGTTCATGGGTTTCAGGTAGTATGCTTCGCCTTCGATTTCGAAGGGGGAGTACAGGTCATCTTTGTAGTACGGGAGATGGCCCGAGATTTCGTACAAGTTGCCTTTGGTGATATGCGGCGTCGAGACATGCTGGTAGCCCCACTTCTTTTCCGTTGCGCGCGCCCACACCTCAAGCTCATGGCGGATTGCTTCGCCATTTGGCAGCCACAAGACGAGACCGAGTCCCACCTTTTCATCAAAGGTAAAGATGTTTAACTGCTTTCCGAGCAGTCGGTGGTCACGCTTTTTCGCCTCCTCGAGCATGACGAGATGCGCGTCGAGCTTCTCTTTCGACTCAAAAGCAAGACCATAGATACGCGTAAGCATGACGTTCTTCTCATTCCCTTTCCAGTACGCACCAGCTACGCGATCAAGCTTCATGGCACTGAGATCAATATCGTCGGCATTCTCTTCGTGGCCACCTTTGCAGAGGTCAATGAAGTTGCCGAGCACGTAAAAGGTAATCTTCTTACCTTCTCGTTCAAAGTCGTTAATGAGCTCTGTTTTATACTTGTTCCACTTAAACTGTTCCCGCGCTTCATCGGCTGTGACTTCCCGGTGCGAAAAATGTTTGAGCTTTTTCCACTCGTTGAGTTTCTCCCTCATCTTCTTTTCGATAGCGGGAAACTCCTTTTCCGAGATCGGGTGGGGAAGCTCAAACTCTTGATAAAACCCGTCCTCGATAGAGGGGCCAATAGCATTTTCAGCGCCCGGATAAAGCTCGATAACGCTTGTGGCGAGCAAGTGGGCGAGTGAGTGGCGAATTCCTTCTAGTTTTTGATTATCCATGTTTTAGGTTTTGTCATCCCGGCGCAGGCCGGGATCCAGGTTCGAATTAGCCTGGATCCCCGATGTCTCGGGGATGACATGCAAATGATAATAATTCTAGCAAATTGCAATAAAAAATACTCCCTCGCGGGAGCTCTTATGTTTCGTGCACACCACAAGAACTCCCGCTAGGTAGTTGTCGTTCCGGTAGTTGTTCGGATGTTTAATTGCATGAGGTTAGTATACGCACTCTACATCTCTGGTCAAATAATTATGAAAAAGAACCGTAAATGGCAAAAGATTCTGAGCTTTAAATGAATCCAGGCAAGAGCGAGGGGTGGTTCTCCTCGCAGACGTACGGAACCGAGCGTGCTGGGTAGTGTACGCGTACTCGCGACTTAGCGAGGTGAGAAAGAGTGCGTTCCGGCGCTGGTCGGGACGACACGGTCTGCGGGGAGAATTACCCCGAGCAATAGGTGTGGAAAACATACATAGGTGTTCCCGCTTTTCTAGATTACAATGTACCTATGAATCAGCGACTACTCGTTTTTGTCATTTTGGCATTGGCTGTCGGTTTTAGCGCTCGTGCGGAGACGCAGTATCCAATCGTGGAATTAGGGAACTGTGCTAACCAGGCTGCGTGTGCCACGTATTGCGACGTTGTCGCCAATCAGCAGGCATGTACAGCCTATGCTGCGGCGAACAGTCTTTCGACGACGGCAACTACCACCCCGCCTGCAGTTTCGACGGTAGCGCCTGGCCCGGGCGGTTGTACCACCCAGGCCGCCTGCCAGGCCTACTGTGATATTGCTGCTCATCAGGTTGCATGCACTACCTTTGCGGGCACCAGTACAACGCTCACTACAAGCACGGGAGGACCGTCTTCCACGACCGTTGCCACCTCCACTGTTTCTAGTGCCGATCAGAAGCGTTCCGATGCGATTGTGCAATTTGGCGGTCCCGACGGAGCGTGTAATGACCTGGTCAGTTGTCGTGTCTACTGTGACGATCCTACGCACGAGCTTTCTTGTACCAAGTATTCACTCGAGCACGATCTCTTGCCGAAAGGGCAAGCTACACAGACCATAACCGTGCTCACAACGGTTGGTCCCCAGGGGTGCACCGGTGCTGCGTGTGACGAGTACTGCGCCATCCCTGGGCATGAGCTCGAGTGCATCGAGTACGCAAAGAAGAAAGGGCTCATTGATCCCAAGGAAGCAACGGCACAGCTCGACCTCATTAAGAGTGCAACTGTCACTGTCCCGACGCGTTCACTTGAGAAGCCAGGGCGCTGCAAGAATCGAGGTGAATGCCAATCGTATTGTGCAGATGATTCGCATAAGAATGAGTGCGATCAGTATGCTCTTGACAACGGGGTAACTACCCAAACCATCGGTGATTACCAGGCCATAGAATCAGCACCACCACCGACTTATGTAGTGCCACCTGTCGGGCCAATACAACCGGTTACCCCTCCTGCTACCACCACACCAAGTGCGACCGATACACCTGCTACTACGACACCAGGCACCACTGGGGGAACAGGGGGAAGCACACTAGCAAGTACAACAGAAGCAAGCACAACACCAACCCAAGGAGCAAGCTTGGTGGATGCGCTTGCAGCAATCACCAAATATTTATTTAGTCGCTAACGCGGGATTTATTTTACTATGGAACAAAAATATCAGTATGCCATAGCGGCCGCAGTGCTCATCGTCGGTATCGCAATCGGCTATACCGTGGGGGTACAGCAAACATTAAAGTTGGTCGGGACGAGACTCCCCCCGGGCGCGTATCAGTCGGAGGGTGCACCACAGGGGACGGTACCGGGGTATAAGAATCCCTTTTCTGTGTACAAAAATCCGTTTCGTTAACTCGTATGATGCTCGCTCCAGAAACGACACAGGTACGAGAGCGTGAGGTTGCCGTACCACTGGTGGTCATTGCCGCGCTGTGTGTGGGTGCTTTAGGTGGCTATGCCTATGGCCTGGGTGCGGCAGAGCAGAAGATGGCACGTGAGGCAGCGTCACAGCAGACCGCACAAGCAGCGGTGGGAAGTATTGTTGTGCCTACGCCTCCTCCTCAGTCGACGCTTGTCGCGGAACCTCTTGTCTTAACTCCTTAAACGCTTCGGCCACAATACTCGGCTCGCCTTGGCGGAAGGAGAGTTTACCGCGTAAGGCCACACACATGTCTGGTTTGATAATCTCTTTGTATTCTACGAGGGTGCGCGGGAAGACCACCACTTCGATGTTGTCGCCAAAGTCGGCAATCTTCAGGAACGCCATGTGCTCGTTCTTTTTGGTAAAGATCATCTTCATCGATTCAATCATGCCGCCGAAGACAACGGCCGAGCCCTCGCTACCTTTTTTGATCGCCTTGATGTCTTTCTCTTGTTTCGCAAATTTGTCCTTGAAGCGTTCGAGTGGGTGCCCGGAAATGTAGAGGCCGAGCAATTCTTTTTCCCAGGCGAGCTTCTCAATCATCGGTGCTGGCTCGCTATATTTGAGGGTGAGTGTGGGCACACTTTTCTGGTCATCCAACAATCCGAACAGGGACCCCTGCGCCCCCCCGTCCCTCATCCCTTCGCGATTGTAAGCGAGAGCGTCATCGAGATTGAAAAGCATTTGCCCCCGCTCACCAAGTGTGTCCATGGCCCCCGCTTTGATGAGCGCTTCAAGTGATTTCTTGTTTAAATTCTTGTGTTTAATACGATCCAGGAAGTTGGCATAGGAAGTGAAAGGGCCTTTGGCGTTGCGTTCAGCAATGATGGCGTCAGCAATTTCTTTACCGAGATTCTTTATCGTGTAGAGTCCGAAGCGGATTTCATCCCGCGCTTCGCGCGTATCAGTTTTCTTTTTAAGCACCGTAAAGTCGCCGACACTTTCGTTGATGTCTGGTGGGAGCACCGGAATCTGCATGCGCTTGCACTCGTCGATGATAGCCGCTACTTCTTCGATGTCACCCGATTCTGCGGTGAGCACCGCCGTCATATATTCCGCCGGGAAGTTCGCTTTCATGTACGCCGTCTGGTACGCCACTTTGCCGTAGCTGGCTGCATGGGACTTATTAAAGCCATACGCGGCAAAGGGTTCGATGAGGAGCCAGAGCTCTTGGGCCTTTGCTTCACTCAAGCCATTCTTGACGAACCCTTCGAGGAGCTTCGTTTTCTGCGCCTCCATCTCTGCTGGAATCTTCTTACCCATCGCCTTACGCAGCTTGTCCACTTCCAGCCATGAATAGCCGGCGAGGTGAATGGCAATGAGGAGAACATCGTCTTGGTAGGTGATGACGCCATACGATGCGTACAAAATGGTCTTCATGCGCGGGTCGAGGAAGGTGACCAGCTCCGGATTGTGTTTGCGCTTAATGTAATCGGGAATTGTTTCCATGGGCCCGGGACGGTAGAGGGCCACCATGGCATTGATGTCGTGAATGGTGGAGGGCCGTAACTCCTTGAGGAAGCGCGTCATGCCGGAGCCGTTCAATTGAAAGAGCCCCATCGTTTCGCCTTTGGCGAGCATCGAGAAAGTTTTTTTGTCTTCGAGGGGCACGTTTTCGATATCGATAGCAATATTTTGCACTGCTTGCACGATGTGCACTGCATCGGCAAGAATAGCCAAGTTGCGAATACCGAGGAAATCAAACTTGAGCAAGCCAACGTCTTCGATCACGTACATATCATACTGGGTGATAATTTTACCCCCTTTGGGATCGAACTGAATGGGGGTGTAGTCAGTGAGGGGGGTGGGGGAGATGACCACGCCGGCCGCGTGCACGGAGACATGGCGCACACAGCCTTCCATCTTTTGTGCCAGATCAATGATCTCCTTCACGTCCTTCTGCGTGTCGTACATTTTTTTGAGTTCCGGCTCAAGCTCCATGGCATGGGCGATGGTCATCGGGAATCCTTGCGAACCGAGCGGGATCAGCTTAGAAATGGTGTCGCCGAGTACATAGGGGTGGCCGAGGGCGCGGGCCACATCCCGCACGGCCCCGCGGGCCATCATGGTACCAAAGGTGCCAAGCTGGGCGACGTGGTCCGCCCCATACTTCTGCTTCACGTATTCAATCATCTCTTCGCGGCGGTTATCAGCGAAGTCCATATCAATATCGGGCGCCGAGGGCCGTTCTGGGTATAGGAATCTTTCAAAAGGGAGATCGTACACCATGGGGTCTACGTTGGTAATGAAGTTCAAGTAGGTCACCATCGAGCCGGCCACCGAGCCGCGAATGGTGGTCAAAATTCCTTTTTCTTTTGCAAAGCGCAAAAGGTCGGCCACCACCATGAAATAGGGGGCATACCCTTTATCGTTGATCACTTTGAGTTCGTACTCCACGCGCTTGAGGAGCTCCGCTGTTTCGGTTAATCCACGGCGGGGGATGCCAGCAAAAGTACGCGTGCGTAACTCACCTTCGTACGTTGTTCCCGGCTCAATCGGCAAGTTGGGGAAGACCCATTTGCCGAGCTCGATTTCCACGTTGCACATCTCCGCGATTTTGAGCGTATTCTCCACCGCCTCCGGCACATCCTTGAAGAATTCATGCGCCTGCTCGCTTGAGATGAACGATGCATCCATGCTCCCAAAAGAAAATTTGTTGGCATCGTTTCCGGTCGAGTCTGTTTGCACCGCGAGGAAGGTGTCATGCGCTTTGTGGTCGTCCGTGTGCAGGTAGTGCGAGTCCTGGGTGGCCACGAGGGGGATGCCTGTTTTTTTGCTAAGTGTAATGACATCGCGTCGCATATTGGCGATGTCCTCGATCCCGGTGTGATGCATGATTTCGAGGAAGTAGTTGCCCGCGCCAAAGATACTTTGGTACTCTTGGGCGATGCGCTCGCCTTCCTCGTAATCTTGCTGTTGCATGGCGCGCCCAAGCTCGCCCCCGAGGCAACCCGAAAGGCAGATGATGCCTTCATGGAATTCTCGAAGCAGATCCTTGTCCATGCGGGGTTTGTAGTAGTAGCCTTCGAGGTGCGACTTACTCACCATCTTGATCAAGTTCTTGTAGCCGGTGAGATTCTTGGCAAGCAGGGTTAAGTGGTAGCGTTTGTTATCGACGCCCGCCACTTTATCGAACCGCGTTCTGTTGGCAATGTAGGCTTCGACGCCGATGATGGCCTTGATTCCTTCTTTCTGCGCCAGCTTATAAAACTCAATGGCCCCGTGCATATTGCCGTGATCGGTAATGGCCAAGGCCGGCATCTCAAATTTCTTCGCCAGCTTCACCATCTCGTCCACCTTCGACAGTCCGTCAAGCAGGCTGTAGTGCGAGTGCGTATGTAAATGGACGAAGGGTTTCATTATTTTTTGGAGTTGTATTGAAGTATTGTGTCATCCCCGTGAAAACGGGGATCCAGGTTTGCATCAAGTATTATAGTATTTTACCAAAACTCCTTTTGAATCCTCATTCGACATGCCAGAAAACTGGTCCGCCATACTTTTTTGCTAAAAAGTTGCCTCTGACTGCCAAAAGTATTTTTCTGCTGAAAAATCTTTCAGTCCCACCTCGCGTCGTCACGCTCTGGTCTTGCGGGTGCTGCGTATCCTCGCACCCTCACGCCGTCGCGCTCCGTAGCCCAGTTTTCTGACATGTACTCACTCGGTTCGTTCAAAAGGAGTTCGGGTGACCTAGTATAGCAGACTGATTTCTGTGGAAAAAATTTTTGCAAAAAGAACCCCCGGCCGCTTGGGGCCGGGGCTATCGAATGTGATCGGGCCGCTTGAATGCTCACTTAGGCTTCGGCTGTTCGATGTAGCCAAAGCCAAGTCGATACTCCGGACTGTTGCAGGGCGGGCAATTCTCGTGAGCGCGATCAATCGCCCAGTAGATTGCTAATGCAGCGAGGTACATGATGATGCAGATCCCGCCCCAGTAGAGGTACCTCTTTGTCATCAGTGCGAGGAGGAAGCTGAAGAAGCTGATGCCGACCATGGCTTCGTCACCGACGAGCGCGATGAGCTCGTTCCGGTTCATCCACCAGCTGCGTCGCGGACAGTCCGAGTAGATGTGCCCCGCGAGCCAGAAGGTGTAGTACCAGAAGAGGAATGGTGCCGCCTTGCGTTCGCGCGCGAGGTCCTGTGTCCTGAGTTTCTGCTCGATGTCATCCAAAGTGTCCCGTCCTTTTATGCAAGTAACTGTACCGGGTACAGTTACTTGCAGTGTCGTCGGTGTTAGTTCCTAGACTTTGCACTCCGCATGGAAGCTCTCCATCTCGAAGTACGCAGCCATCCCTATGAAGTAGAAGAGAAATCCAACTGCCGCGGCTACGGTGCCGCCATGAGGCAAGGCCCATTTCTGGAATGTGAGCCCCAGCGCGACCAGGACGACGCTGCTACTGAAGAAGAAGCAGCAGAGCACTGCTCGACGGTCAGTGTTGCCGCCGTTCTCTTTGCACTTCCCGCCGCAGTGCGCGTGGTAGCGCCACAGCCAGAAAAAGAAAAAACCGTAGTTCCACACCTGGGCCGCAATCCACCACGGACTGCGGATATTCTGGTGCCACTTTTTGGCAGTCTTTACGAGATTCAAGGTTCCTCCCTTCGGAAGTCCTCCTGCTCGGAGGCTCCTATGTCTGAAATCACAATACAATATGGATTATATTTTGTCTAATCTTTACACAGAAGCTATACTTGTCAGATGACTGAATCTAAATGGATCATCGGTATCGACGAAGCGGGGCGGGGGCCACTGGCCGGGCCGGTGGCGGTGGGGTTGGTTGCTATGCCGACG
>JGI1357J11328_10002235_pt1 | contig 14100 bp, 15 predicted proteins | sample Subgrocontami54m_FD_11328 | JGI IMG/M metagenome (IMG submission 11328)
ACGCCCAAGCAGCCCCCCCCCGCGAAAAAATAGCTCCGCCGTAGGACAGGCTTTCCAGCCTGCCCATCTCGTTGTATCTCCTTTCTTAGTTTCTTACTACAGCCCGGGATGGGAATTCGCTTTTTCTATTTTCTGTTTTTACGCAACCACCGCCAGCGTTTCCCCCGCGTTCACTGCCTGCCCTTCCGCTACCAGCACTTTCTCCACCTTTCCCGTCTTCGGCGCTTTAATTTCGTTTTGCATCTTCATCGCTTCGACAACCAGCAGTCCTTGCCCGGCCTCGACCGCGTCTCCCGCCTTCGCCAGCACGCGCACGATTTTCCCCGGCATGGGCGCTTTGATCTCCTGCCGCCCCTCCGCCTCGACGCCGCCCGCTCGCGCCGTCCGCTGGCTACGTCTCTGTCGCGGGTCCATCACCTGCACCACTAATTCTTCGCCACCTGAATTGATGTGCAACCCATCCGGCGCCTCATGTACGCGCACCTCGTACGACTGCCCGCGCAGCAGAATCGAATAGGTCGCCGTGGCCACTTCCACCGCGTCCGCGTCAATCGGCTTTCCATCGAGCGTGCACACCAGCCGCCCGTCGCGCCGCGCCACTTCCACCGCGCGTCTCTTTCCTCCGATTTGTACTTCGAGTTTCATCTCTGGCTTCCGGCCGGCTATCTGCCTGGAGTCACTTCTTCGGCCCGGCCATCGTTTTTTCCACCGCCGCGCGAAACCCGCTCGCCAGTTTCTCCGCCGGCCCGCGTCCCCAGTAGTGCAGAAAAATAACCACAGGCTGCGTGCCGATCATGTGATGATGAATGGCCACCACTTGCAGCCCGTTTTGCCGCAGCGCCTTCAACACTGGCGTCACTTCGCCTTCCAGCATGGCCACGTCTCCAGCCACGACGGCATCCTCCATCGTCCCATAAAACGCCGCCCACGTATTCAGCCCCATCCGCGCATTGATTGCCGCTCCCATTTCCTTCAGCCCGATGTCGTCTCGCCCAATCGTAATTTTCCAAAGAGGACCAATTTTTTCGCCGGGATAGCCGATAATTTTCGAAAGTTTCTCCCCATCGAGTTGCCCAACGAATGTGCGGAGCATCGTAGTCCCCGGAATCAGGTCCAGCGCTGGCTTCAGCTTGCGTGCCAGTTCTTCCGCTTTGCCGTGCCCGTGCACGTGCATGTAGAACACCCGCGGCTGTTCCCAGAAAAAATGGTTGTGCAGCGCGGTCACCTCGATGCCATTTTCTAGCAACGCCGACATCATCGGATTCACCTCGTCCTCCGTCATCACCAGGTCGCCCATCATCACGTCCATTCCCGTGTCGCCCTTGGTGAACGCCACCCATCCGCCAAACCCGAACGTCCAGGGTAGCCACATTCCCGCCACGCTGACGTACAAATCGTTTCGCGGTACGCTCACCTTTAGCACACCCACCTTGTAATCCCCGCTCCACGGGCCGAGTACTTCCAGCACCTTCTTGTAATCCGCCGGCATTTCTTGCGACCCCGCGCCTGCCGCGAAAATAAAAGAAAACAACATTGCCAGCATGAGTCGTTTCATTGATTTTTCCCTTTGCTGCTTTGCATTTTTTCTTCCGGCGGCTTCACGCGCCGGAACGCGCCGTACAAAATCACATCGTACACGATTTTGATTCCTCCGCCGAAAAACAGCGGGCTGGCCATGGAGAGTCCCTTCATCGCCGCGCCCGCGAACGCCGGCGCAATCGCGTACGCCACGTTCCGCGTAAACGTGGTGAACCCGCTCGCAAACGCGCGCTCCTCCGGCCGCACCACCGCCAGGATGTACGACTGCCGCGTTGGCACGTCCATTTCTACCAAACCCTCGCGCGCGAGAAACAGCGCAATCGCCCACGGCAGGCTCGGCGCAAACGGCACCGCAATCAGAAATAGGCTCGACGGCAGATGCGTGAAGACCATCGTATTCAGCAATCCGATTTTTTGCGCCAGCCACGCCGCCACCAGATGCGATGCGGCATTCGCCACGCGCGCCGCGAAAAACAGCGGCCCCAGCAATTCCTCGCCCGCGCCGAAGCGCTGGAAAAACCAGTAGGACACCAGCGCGCTGGACAGAAATCCCCCGCCCAGGCTGTCCATTCCCGTTAGCGCCGCCAGTTTGTAAATCACCGTCCTGTTTTCTTTTGGTGGCAGCATCAAGCGCGGCAATGTCGCGCCCGTTTGCACCGCCTCCACCGCCGGCGAAAGACACGCATACAGCGCCAGCGAAATCAGCGCCAGCACGAGGTACACCACCCACATTGCCTGATACGATTTCGCCAGCTCCCATCCCCACTTGTGACGCAGCAAGTACGGTATTGCCGCTGCAAGGCTGCCCAGCGCCAGCCCTGCGTCCAGCAGCAGGCTGTACCACGCGATGGTCCACGTCCGCCGCTCTGCGGTTGTCGTCGCCGGCAGCAGCGCCTGTTCCAGCGCGTACGCCGGCCCTCGATCGCGCCCGAGTCCATTGATCATTCCAAAAAACGCAAACGCCAGCAGCACCAATTGTTGCTTGCTGTAAATGGGCGAAATCACCAGCGCCAGCCCGCCCAGCGCGTTGAACACGCCCAGCACAATCAGCGAAAATCTCCGCGCGCGATCCGCCAGCAAACTCGTCAGCAGCGTCGCCGTCGCGATGCCCGCAAGTCCCGCGGTCACCAGCACGCCGGTCTGCCGCACGTCCCAGCCCAGCGCATTCAAATGCAGCGCCAGCAGCACGCCGCACATGCCGATGTCCAGTGAACGCAGAAACGCCGCGGAGTAAATGAGGGAACGGTCTCGCAGGGATGGCATCAGCGCTCAGCCGGGAAGTTTGCGAACGTATTCATACAACGCGTCGTACACCGGGAATTGCCGGGCCAGCCGCTCTTCATCCGGGATGCCCAGCAGTGCAAAGCCCGTCGCCAGCGCGCGCAACCCCAGCCCCTCGGGCGCCGCGTGCTCCTGGCCCTGCACGTCCGCGGCGCGCACGATCAGTCCCAGCCGGTGCAGCGCGGGGTCTGCCAGTTTGTAATCTTCCAGAATCGCTTCGAATGTGCAGCGCTCCCCGCGATGGTTCAATTGGATTTCAGGGAATCGCGTCGCGTCGTAGGGAATCGCGTTTTGCGCGCGCGCCGTCGCCAGAAGCTGATCTTCGGCTACGAACAGAAATTCCGCGGCCGGGTCCACAAACCGCTTAACTAGCCAGGGACACGCCACCCGGTCCACTTTCACGTTCTCGCGCGTAATCCACTTCATGACGATTCTCCTCGGGTTGTATCTCCAGCCTACTTCGCGTCGAGTGAGACGGCGGAAAAATTGTCGAAGTGCGTCACGCTGTCCGCTTTGGTCCATACGCCCACCTTGCCCGCGCCGGCAATGGTCTTGTCATCGGCCTCAAAGAGCAGTTTTCCGTCGAACAACACGCGGAAATGCGCGCCCTTGATCTCCAGCGCGAGCGTGTGCCACTCGCCCGACGTGACCGTATGATTCGTTCCCGCAAACTGCACGCGCCGTCCCGCGACGACGTGATAGAGCCGCACGTTGTTTTCCAGCGCGTTGGCCCGCGCGATGTAGTAATTGTTTTTGTCCGCGAACCGCGCCACCACCCCGCACGCCTGATCTACTTTTCCCGCGACAGCCTTGCACCCCACGGACACCTCCACATCCTTCGCCGTGAACCCGTCATACACCAGAACCGGGAAGCGGTAGTCGGTCGGGTCCGTGCTGGTCTGCGCCAGCACTTTCGGGCCGCTCGGCGCCGACGAATCGACGCGGATCTCCCACTTCCCTGCCGTTCCCTGTCCGGTCAGATGGGAAGTGAATCCCACCGGGGAAGCGCCCGGCGCAAATTTTTCGAAATCAATCGCCAGTTTCGCCGGCGCCTGCGCCAGCGCGGCTCCCATGAACGCGGAAACAAATCCTGCAATCAATACGTGACGTAAATGCATCGGGTTTCTCCTTCAAATAGCGCTTGGTACTCAACTGCAGATTCTTGATTTTCGTATTCCGAGTATCGAATTCCGCTTTTCTGTTTTCCTATTTTCTCTTTTCTATTTTCTTTATTTTTTGGGTTCCCGATTCAGCAATTCTTCGCGCCCGACAATTTTCCACCGCGACTCCGCCGCGGGGGCATTCTCCTCAGCCGCTCCTCCGTTGCTCGACAGGTGGTAAAGCACCGCCGCCAGCACCGCCGCGTCCTCCGCCGACGGCACTTCTTTTGCCCCGCCGCCCGCGGCCTTCGGGGGCGCTGCGAGCAGCAACTCGTCCAGCCATCGTGTATGCAGTTTCGCGCTTACAAAATCCGGCTCGCGCAGGATCCGCCGGAACAGTCCGATATTCGTCTTGATCCCGCTCACGTAATATTCGTCGAGCGCGCGCCGCATTCGTTCGATGGCCTCTTCGCGGTCCGCGCCCCACGCGATTAATTTCCCCAGCAGCGGGTCGTAGTCGTTCGGCACCACCCAGCCGGGATAGACGCCATCGTCCATGCGGATTCCCGGCCCGGCCGGAATTCTCCGCGCCAGAATTTTTCCTGGTGACGGAAAAAAGTTATTGTCCGGGTCTTCCGCATACACGCGGCACTCGATGGCGTGCCCCCGAATGGAGATGTCGTCCTGCGCGAACGGCAGCTTCTCGCCCGCCGCCACGCGGATTTGCAGCTTCACCAGGTCCAGTCCGGTGACCATCTCCGTCACCGGATGTTCCACTTGCAACCGCGTATTCATCTCCAAAAAATAAAAACTCTTCTGCTCGTCCACCATGAACTCGAGTGTTCCCGCGTTCGTGTAGCCTCCGGCGCGCGCCAGCCGCACCGCGGCCTCGCCCATGCGTTTGCGCATCGCTGCGTCCACCACCGGCGACGGCGCTTCTTCGATCACTTTCTGATGACGCCGCTGGATCGAGCATTCGCGTTCGCCCAGATACACCGTGTTCCCGTGATGGTCCGCCAGAATCTGAATTTCAATGTGCCGCGCGTGCGTCAGGAGTTTTTCCATGTACAGCCGACCATCGCCGAACGCATTCGTCGCTTCGCTGCTCGCGTCGCGCCACGCCGCGGCCATTTCCGGTTCGTTCATCACCCGCCGCATTCCTTTGCCGCCGCCGCCCGCGATGGCCTTCAGCAGCACCGGATAGCCCGTTTCGCGCGCGATGACCAGCGCGTCTTCCAGTTTTTCAATCGGGTCGAGCGTCCCTGGCACGGTCGGCACATTCGCCTGCTTCGCCAGGTGCCGTGCTGCCGTCTTCGACCCCATCTGCTCCATCGCTTCGGGGGTCGGTCCGATGAATGTAATCTTCGCCGCCGCGCACGCCCGCGGAAGCTGCGCGTTTTCCGCGAGGAATCCGTACCCGGGATGCAGTGCGTCGCATCCCGCGCGGTGCGCTACATCCATCAGTTTGTCGATGCGCAGATAACTGTCTCGCGATTCCGCCGGCCCGATCGCGTACGCCTCATCCGCCAGCCGCACGTGCATCGACGCGCGGTCCACATCGCTGTACACCGCCACGCTGGCGATGCCCAGTTCGCGGCACCCGCGCACGATGCGCACGGCAATTTCTCCCCGGTTGGCAATCAGGATTTTCTTAAACATCGGTCGGCCATCGGGATTCTTTTGAACTGCGGAATTCCCGGACGCGCGGACTTCAGTCTAGCACAGCGCTCACGCGCACAGTTTTTGTAGGGGCGGACCTTCGTGTCCGTCCTATAGCGCCGGCCTTTAGGCCGGCATGCCTGCGCTCTCGTAGGACAGGCTCCCGATGCCTCGGGACAGCCTGTCCGGCGCCCAGGTTTCCCCTGCGGGCACACCGTGCGCAGCCTCCCACCGGCACCCGCGCGTCTGACGCTATACTCTGCCGGAGATGAATCAGCCGGCCATTGCCCCACAAACATCTGCGGCTCCCATGAATGCCCGCTGGCTGGGCGCCCTGCTGCTGTTGGCGTTCGCCGTGTACGCGAACACTTTGTTCAATGGCTTTGTCTACGACGACGCCGTCGGAATCTTACAAAATCCGTACATCCAGAGCTTTGATCATCTCGGACGCATCTTCCGCACCACGGTTTTCTCTTTTCAGGGAGACGACGGCATCAGCAATTACTACCGTCCTCTGCTTAACGTCGCCTATCTTTTGGTGCACTCCGCTTTCGCCGACTTGCCGTTCGGATACCACCTGCTGAATGTTCTCTTGAATGTTGTGGTCGTCGGGCTGGTGTTTGCTGTTTCACTCCAGTTATTTCGCGATCAGGGTTTGGCTCTTCTTGCGGCCGCGCTCTTCGCGCTGCATCCCGTGCACTCCGAGGTCGTCGCGTGGATCGCCTGCATTGCGGATTTGGAGTTCACTGCCTTTTACTTGCTCGCTTTCCTGTGCTTCCTGCGGCTCGAAGACGCCGTGGGCGCGCGGCGGACATGGCTCTCTGTGGGGATGCTTGCCTCTTTCACGCTGGCCCTGCTCTCGAAAGAGCCCGCCATCACGCTCCCAGTCGTGGCCACACTCTACGAACATTTCTGCCGCGAAGACCGTCGCGCAATTTCTGTCGGCGCCCGGGTCAAGCGCTACGCGGGGTTGTGGCTCGTGAGCGCGGCTTATCTCCTCTTTCGAGTCACCTCCATGGGCGCTGCGGTGCCGCTGCTGAAGCATCCGGAGGTGACCTGGCCGCTGGTGCCGTTGAACACGCTTGGGCTCGTCGCGCAGTACGCGGAAAAACTGTTTTGGCCCTGGCCCCTGTCCGTGGCCTATCCGTTTCACTCCAGCGCCGCCCTGAGCGAGCCGCGCGTGCTGGCGGGCATGCTGGTGTTGCTCGCGTTCATCGCTCTGTTCGTTTCTCTCACAAAGAGATCGCGCGTACATGCGTTTGCTCTTCTCTGGATTTTCTTGACGCTCGCCCCCGCCCTCAACGCGCGCTGGATGGCCACCTACGTTTTTGCGGAACGCAATTTGTATTTGGCCTCCGTGGGTTTTTCATGGCTCGTCGCCGCGGGAATCCTGTGGCTGTGGAGACGGGAGGGAGCCGCGCGGAATCTTCAGCGCGCCGCATTGACTCTGGTGTGTACAGTTGTCGCGCTGCTGGCCGCGGGCGCGACCCTCGCTCACAACCGCGATTTCCGCGACGACGGCGTGCTCTTCACGCGCACGCTCGCGCTTTATCCGGACGCGGCGCTTATCCGTTCGAACCTGGCCACCTGGCACTGGAATCGCGGCCTCCGCGAGGAAGCCGAGCAGCAATGGCGCTTGGCCCTGCGCGACGACCCGCAAAACTTCTTCGCGCTTTCCAACCTCGGCATGGCCCTGCTCGAAAAAGAGTGCTTTGCGGAAGCCAAGGTAGTCCTGCAGCGCGCGATCACCGTCCGGCCGAAGTTTTCCGCGGCGCATCTCCACTTTGCGCGCGTGTACGCGGCGCAGGGACTCGGCGTCGAAGCGGAGAAAGAATTTCGCCTTGCGCTGGACAGCAACCCTTTCAGCACCGCCGCGCGAAATTTCTTTGCGAAGTTTTATTTGGACACGGGCCGCCTGGACGAAGCCGCGGCGCAATTCCGCGCTTCACTCGAAAGCATTCCCACGAGCGACGCGTGGGCCGGGCTCGCCGAAGTCTATTCCGGCCAAAATTCTCTCGCTCAAGCGGAGCACGCTTGGAAGGAAGCCATCCAGCTCAATCCGTTCGCCACACAAGCCCACTTCGCGCTCGGCAAACTTTATTTAGCGAGCGGTCGTCTCGCCGAAGCCGAAAAGGAACTCCGCGCCGGCCTCCTCATGGACCCCAACAACGCCGAAGCCCTCGCCGCCCTGCGCGAAATCTCCGCACACACCACACGCCAACGTTGAATCTTTCTTCTGTGCGGTTTGGTTGTCATTCCGAGCGAAGCGAGGAAACTGCATCCTTGCCAGTTCTGTTGATATGGTAGGGGCGCTGCTTGCTTGTCCTGCTTGTCCCGAGTCCACACCGGCGGACCGAGGGAAGCGAAGCCGAAGGGCTGCGCCCATTTTGGAGTGCGGCGGCTTGACGCCGCTTTGCCTTTCCTCCGGCACGCATCTTGTCAGGGAATTTCGTCTATCAGCCAAAATTGAGAATCTTGCCTTTTAACAACGATGGAAATCGGTTTGGGCCGTTCACCCTGCCATGGTTCGCCGGTGTAGAGCTCGTACAGACGAACTTCAAAAGCAATTTGGCCTGGATTCACGTTACGGCCCGGCCCAATTTCAAACGCGACATGACGAGGATTCGACAATCCCGTTATGAATTGCGTCAAGTGTTCCTTGGCGCTCGCTTGCAATCTTGGTGACGTAAGTGCGACACCTGCTTTGTGGTCCCGCCGTTGCCAGGCGCACATGAATTGGTCGGCAGTGGCCAGAACCTGTACATAGTTTTGGTCGAGTCGGGCCGGTTGCTCAGCTGTCCTTTGCGCTGGAAATCCAGTCGCAAGTAATAACGCGGTGGCGGCGATTCCGATGCCGAATACTCGCATCTTTTCCTCTCCTCAGTATCATTGGCAATGAAACGTGTCGGCGGAATCTCGTCCTACAGCGGAATATTCCCATGCTTCTTCTTCGGATTCGTATCCCGCTTATTCTCCAGCGCGCGCAGCGCCGCAATCAATTTCGGCCGTGTCTGTGACGGCTCGATGACCGCGTCAATGTACCCGCGCTCCGCCGAAACGTACGGATTCGCAAACCGTTGCCGGAACTCGGCAATTTTTTCCTGTCGCAGTTTCTCGCGTTGCGCCTCCGGCGTTTTGTCCAGTTCGCGTTTGTACACGATGTTTACCGCGCCTTCCGGCCCCATCACCGCGATTTCCGCCGTCGGCCACGCGTAGTTCGTATCCGTGCGGATGTGTTTCGACGCCATCACGCAATACGCTCCGCCGTACGCCTTGCGCGTGATCACCGTAATCTTCGGCACCGTCGCTTCCGCAAACGCATACAGGAGTTTCGCGCCATGCTTGATGATTCCGCCGAATTCCTGCTGCGTCCCCGGCAAGAATCCCGGTACATCCTCGAACGTGATCAGCGGAATATTGAACGCGTCGCAGAAGCGCACAAACCGCGCGCCCTTCACTGACGCGTTGATGTCCAGGCATCCCGCCAGCATGGCCGGCTGGTTTGCGACGATGCCCGCCGGCCGCCCGTCGAGCCGCGCGAACCCCACCACGATATTTTTCGCGAAGTGCTCGTGCACCTCGAAAAAATAATGCTCGTCCACCACAGCCGTAATCACATCCTTGATGTCGTAGGGCATCATGGGGTCCACGGGGACAATGCTGTTCAAGCTCTGGTCCGCGCGGTCTGCCGGATCGGTCGTCGCACGCCGCGGCGGGTCTTCCATGTTGTTCGACGGCAAAAAGCTCAGCAGCTCGCGGATCATCGCCAGGCAATCCGCGTCGTCTCGCGCCACGAAGTGCGCCACGCCGCTCGTCGCGTTGTGCGTCATCGCCCCGCCCAGCTCTTGCTTCGTCACTTCTTCGTGCGTCACCGTCTTGATCACGTCTGGCCCGGTGACGAACATGTACGACGTCTCCCGCGTCATCAAAATAAAATCCGTAATCGCCGGCGAATAGACCGCGCCGCCCGCGCACGGCCCCATCACCGCGCTGATCTGCGGCACCACGCCGCTGGCCAGCGTGTTGCGCAAAAAAATATCCGCGTACCCCGCCAGCGACATCACGCCTTCCTGGATGCGCGCCCCGCCGGAGTCGTTTAGCCCGACCACCGGCGCGCCGTTGCGCATGGCCAGGTCCATCACCTTGCAAATTTTCAGCGCGTTTGATTCCGAAAGCGATCCGCCGAACACCGTAAAATCCTGCGCAAAGACGTACGCGAGCCGCCCGTCAATTCTCCCGTACCCGGTCACAAACCCGTCGCCCACCGGCTTCTGCTCTTCCATCCCGAAGTCCGTGCAGTGGTGCGTCACAAATTTGTCCAGCTCCTCGAACGTGCCTTCATCGAGCAGCATCTCGATGCGTTCCCGCGCCGTCATCTTGCCTTGCTTGTGCTCGCGCTCGCGACGCTCCGCCCCGCCGCCTTCTTCCGCAAGCTGATTCCGCCTGCGCAACTCATCCATTTGGTCACGCGTTTTTGCGTTCACTTTTTCTTCAGGAGACATGAGGGCTTCCTCTCAGCACCGCTGCAACTCGTTCGCTAGCGTGCCACACCCCGCCGCTGCGGGCAAGACAGTCTGCTCTAAGAATTAGTTTTCCTGGGGAGTGCATCACTGAGAACTGATCACTGAGAATTGATCACCGACAACTGAGCACTGAATATTTCTCGCCGCTCACGATCCCGGCGGCTCCGCCTTTTGCCGGTACAGCCGCACCACCAGGTGCGTCGAAAAATACGTCGCGCCCACCAGCAGCCCCACGCCCAGCACCAGCGTGGCCAGCCGGGCCGCTGCGCGCAACAGCGGCATCTGGATGGCCGCCACGCGCACCGCGGCGAACTCCAGCGCACCGACCACCGCCAGCAGCGTCGCCGTCCCCGCAAGGATCGAAATCACAACGATGAGTCTGCGAATCACGCGATGAGTTAATGCACGCCCGACCAGTTATCCGCCACGAGGATCGAATTCCCCGGGTTGGCCGGATCGTATTTCACGCTGACCGGCAGTCCGGTCACGATTCGTTCCAGGCACGCGCGCTGCTCGAGGCCGGTGATGTCCTGCGCCGTCTGGTAGGTCACGCCGGAAATGGAGTAGCTGTACAGCACCACGTTGCGCGGCGTGCCGTTTGACGTTCCATTGTCCGACGCGCGGCGTTTCGGCGTCGCGTTCAATTCGCTCGAGAGCGCCTCGCGGATTTCCATCACTTCGCCTTCAACGATTCGCCCCACCTGGTTGACGTGCGTGCGCCGCCGTCGTTCAATTTCCTGGGGATCCCGCGGTCGCCGTCGCCACCAGACGGCAAGTTCTCCCGCCGCCAGCAGGACGCCGGCTGCGGCCAGCAGCGCTACGCGCCAATCAATTTCCGTAAAGTTCAACTCCCCGTCTTCCGCGCGCCCGTCGCCTCCACGATCTCGCCCAGCGATTCGCGCGCTTTCTCCCAATCTTTTAAGAACGCATCCAGCCCGCGGTCCGTCAGCGGGTGCTTGAAGAGCTGCTCGAACACCTTGAACGGCATCGTCCCGATGTGCGCGCCCGCTTTCGCTGCTTCCACCACGTGCATCGGATGCCGCAGGCTCGCTGCCAGTACCTCGGTCGAAAAATTATAATTTTTGTAAATGGTCAGGATGTCCCGCAGCAGCGCCATGCCGTCCTGCGAGATGTCGTCCAGCCGTCCCAGGAACGGGCTCACGAAATACGCGCCCGCCTTGGCCACCAGCAGCGCCTGCGACGGCGAAAACACCAGCGTCATGTTCACGCGGATGCCTTCATGCGAAAGCGTGTGGCACGCGCGCACGCCCGCGGGGATCGTCGGCAGCTTCACCACCACGCTGGGGTGCCAGCTCGCCACCTCGCGCCCCTCGCGCAGCATTCCTTCGTAGTCCGTGGAGACGACTTCCGCGCTGATTGCCCCGCCCTTCACAATTTCGCAGATTTCCAGAATCTGCTGGCGAAACGGCATTTTTTCTTTCGCCGCCAGCGTCGGATTCGTGGTCACCCCGTCGAGCACGCCCATCTCCGCGGCCTGACGGATTTCCTCCCGGTTCGCGGTATCCAGAAAAATTTTCATCGTCTCACTTCCTTTTCGCCGCTACGCGTCCGCCGCAACAACCGGATTCCGCAGCGTCCCGATCCCGCTCACTACCACTTCCACCACGTCGCCCGGCTTCATCGGGCTCACTCCAGAAGGCGTGCCGGTGGCAATGACGTCGCCCGGCTCCAGCGTCATCACGCGCGAAATCCAGGCCAGTATAACACCGATGGAAAAAATCATGTCCGTCACCGGCGCGTGCTGTTTCCGCTGCCCATTGACGAACGTCTCCACCGTCGTCGCCGCCAAATCGAGTTCCGTCTCGATCAGCGGTCCCAGCGGGCAGAACGTGTCAAAGCTCTTCCCGCGCGTGAACTGCACATCCGCTTTCTGCAAATCGCGCGCCGTCACATCATTCAAACACGAGTACCCCAGCACGTACCCCGCAAAATCCGCGGCGGCGATTCCCTTGCACTTTTTCCCGATCACTACCGCCAGCTCGCCTTCGTGGTCCACGCGCTGCGAATCCGGCGGATAGACAATCGGCTCTTCCGGCCCGATCACCGCCGACGGCGCCTTCAGAAAAATCAGCGGCTCTTGGGGAACTTCGTTGCCCAGTTCCGCGGCGTGCTCGCGGTAGTTTCTCCCCACGCAGACAATCTTGCCCGGCGACACCGGCGGCAGCAGTTTGACCTGTTCGAGCGGCCAAGCCTTGCCGCTCTCGCGCCAAGCGCCAAAAATATCTCCGGAAATTTCATGCACCGTCTCGCCCGCAATCCGTCCGTACGCCGCCGTGGGACGCTGCTCGCGCCCCTTCGCCTCGGCGGTGAATTGCAGCGGTTGGTATCGGCAAAGTTTCATTCTTGCGCCTCCGCGGCGCTGGCCCTCAGAGTAACCAAAACATTGTCCAGTTTGAAGCCTTAAAGAATCATGAGACGAAGTTCATTGGCTAGGCCAACAGCGCACGCTGCATTGATCTCGAGCCCCGAGGCTCCCGCCTCGGGGAAAACGCCTCCGTATTCGCCGCGTTTCGCTGGCGTCTCTCTCGGTTTTCGTTTTTCGCTTTTCGTACTTCTATGGAAGGTTTTTCGATTTACAATCTGCGCCTTGTCGCCGCAATCGGATGCTGTCGCAGCAGCAGCACCATGCCCGCCACCCAGCTCGCCACCGCCGACACGCCGTACACCATTGCCCCAAGGATCAGCAGGTGGAACGGCGTTTTGCCCAGCCGCGTGTGCAGGTTGCTGAAATAAAATCCCATCAGCGCATAATTCACGCTCAGGATCGCCCACCCGCACATCCCCGCCGCGAACATCTTCAGCGGCGCGCGCAGAAAGCAGCCCAGCGGGATCAGCATGACGAGCAGGAACGCGGCGTACGAAACTCCGTTGCGAATGTCCGCCCAGTCCGGGATGTTTGCGATCATGGGGTCCAGAAACCCGAGTCGCGTCGCCGCCAGCACGGAGGTCACCATCACCGCGGTCAGGTAGAGGCCCGTCAGCACGCCCACGCGCAGCGTGAAGTTGTGCACCCACTGAAACCACCGCGAGCCGGGAAGCAGCGAGGGTGTCATGGCTTGTCTCTTTCGTTGACGCCTGAATTCGGGACCGCTGCGGAGACGCTTGCGCTTGGCGGGCTTTCATTCCCTGCACGGTCCACCGCCGTCACCGTGTAGATGTAGCCCCGTCCTGCTGTCACGGACATATCACGAAATGTCGGAGTCGGCAACAACTCCCGCGTCATCCGTGTTCCCGCCTTCCCTTCCTCTTCGCTCCGGTACACATGGTACCCCGTCGCGTCCGCCTCCGGGCTGATGCTCCATGATAGTTCGACGTGCGCGGGCGTCTCTCCGGTTGCGGGCACGTACACCGCCACCACATTTTTCGGCGCGGCCGGCGCGAAAATATCCTTCAGCATCAGCACTACGGGCTGCGAATCCGCGGACTCCACCGAGTCCAGCTCGTACTGCGCCACGCTGCGCACGGTGTAGAGATACGTCTTCTCAAACTCGATCTGTGCGTCGCGGTACGCCGCCGTCGGGCTCACCCCCAGCAGTTCCCCCGGCACTTTCAATTTCATCTTTGCCGGATCGCTTTCCGCCTGGCCCGGCTCCGCTTCCGCGCGATAGATGCGGTAGCCCGTCAGCGACGCGATCGGTGCTCCGCTCGTTGTGCGCGCGGGCGGAGTCCACCGCAACTCCACCGACGTCTCGGTCACCGTCGCAGCCACGTCGCGGATGGATTCCGGCACCGGATACACGCGCACCAGCGCGCGGTTTGAATCTGCGGACGCCTCCCGCTTCGACGCGCGCGTCCGCACCATGTATGCCATTTGCTCGCCTGCGTGCGACGCGATGTCCGCCGTTTTCAGCGGGTCGGCAAAGCGAATGCGGTCCTCGGTCAGGTAGGTGTCCACCACGGCGGAAGGAATCGTATAGACCTGCGCCAGCGTCGCGCGAACGGCTTGTCCCGCGACAATGCGCGGGGCCTGTCCGCCC